>SXGT01720763.1_pt1 | contig 11139 bp, 4 predicted proteins | sample 3176221 | NCBI WGS metagenome assembly SXGT01 (sample SAMN11356862, study PRJNA531348) | freshwater metagenome | isolation source: freshwater sample F1-120 | place: China: Fuxian Lake, Yuxi | collected 2017-12-25
CGAACACCATCTGGTCGGCGCCGACAGTGACCAGCGGCTTCCTGTTCTGCAGCAATCCACGTATCGAGTTCATGTTTCCTCCGTCTGGCGGGTGGGCGGGCTTGAGGGTAGGGGCAAGGCTGTTCCGCTTCAGCCGCCGGTTTGCGCCATGAAGCGCAGTGGCCGGTGTTGCGGAACATTGAAATCGTGACGCTCGGGCTTCCTTGCGATGGCGTCGCGGATGGCGTCGATCAGTTCGTCCTGGCAGGCGCCGTCGCGCAGCAGGGCGCGCAGGTCCACCGAGTTTTCGCGCCCCAGGCAGAGCACCAGGCGGCCGTCGGCGGTGACGCGGACGCGGTTGCATGTTTCGCAAAAATGCTGGCTGATCGGCGTGATGAAGCCGATGTTGTAGAAGCCGTCGTCGTACAGCCCTTCAGAGGTGTTCGCGAGAGTCATCGCTTCAACGGGGTTACCGACGCTGCTCCATGTGCCGGACGCAAACATTGGTCCGCCGTGACATGTTTTGCAGCTCAGGCCACCACTCATGAACCGGTTGAAACCCTCCTGCTCATCAAAGGTCAGTTGTGTTTCGTCACCTCGAACAAACTTGTCAAAACGACTCTCATCGGAAATTAATGTTCTTTCGTACGCCTGGATTGCGATTCCAAAGAACAAAGCAAAGTTTGCTTCCATCTGAGTATGGCCAGCAACCTCACCTGCTTCGTAGTTCCAGAATCGTGGCTGAAACGCTTTTCTAATGAGTTCCGCATAGGAGACACTCAGTCCCTTGCCATCGGTGGCAACGAGGTCAGCCAGAACACTGTCACTCTGGTGGACAGTCTGAAGTCCCAGTGGCCGAACACTGCTATCAAGCAGTTTCTTTCCGATGTCAGGAAAACTTCGAGCCCCGTCCGGGCCATGCGACATTTCCACGCTGCTGCCAGCAGGGCCCACAGCCTGTGATGCCAGCGATGAATAATCGACCAAAAAGTTGGTATTCCGTGTTACGACACCATCGGCATGTTCCCAGACACCGGCATTCGGATCCTGACTGCCGAAGATGTTCTCGCCGTTAAAGAAACGATTGGCGCGGCCGTCCCAGAACTGCCTGACGAAAAACGCCGCGTTGATCACCGACGGTGTGTTTCGGCCCGTCACTTGTCGAGTACGAGATTCGACGGAACCATCCAGTGTAAATTTCGTTTTCAATTCCTCAGATGTCGGTGCTTCACCGACATCCGCACCCGGAGAATTAACATGGGAATAACGTTGCTGAATAACACCCTGAGAACCCAGAACGTCTTCCAGACGTCCGTCTGCGTTCTTCATGAAGTCCGCCAGAGTGACATCCTGGTTGCCGCCGCTGGCCAACTGATTACGAGTTCGCCAGTCCCCGCCACCAAAATTGTGGCAAGTTGCACAGGCGGTCTTGTTATCTGAACCAACCTGTAGATCCCAGAACAATGCCTTTCCCAACTGGATGGCCGCTGTTTGATCCTGAATCACGAGATCATTCAAGGTCCCCAGCTTTCGGAAGGATCGATCAAGCACTGCAGGTTCAGGCAACGAGCTCTTATCGAGTGCAAACTCCTTGAGTGCATCAAGGTCTAACTGCCCGAAGGCCCCTTTCATAAAACCTTCGGGATGAGCCGCAGATTTTACGATCACTTCCAGATTCTTTTTCTTCAGGGCATCCAGGAACCTCTCGGTTGCATTCTGCCCCGTCACAGCACCCGCCCATTCAGGCGAAGCCTCTGCCAATTCGTTTTCCTCTGGCTCAACAAATGGCGCCGCTTCTGTGATCGCCGTCAGAACACTGCCGTTCAGCACCGCATAAACATCACCTGTCACTGTGTCGCGAATCTCAACAGCAGACACCTGGTTCGCCTCGAGGAGCCCGGCAATCATGATCTCAGCATCAAAAGAAGCTCCTGTTACGAGCAACTCTGCAGATCCCGAAATAATTACTCCATTCGCGTCTCGGATGTCCAGACCATCAATGAGTCGCAGGCTGGCTGAAGTTTCAACCTCCACTTCACCATTCTCGTTCTCATCGAGTTCCTCTTCCGCTTCTGTGGGATGTCCGCCCGGATTAATCCCCGAACGGAGTGCGTTGGATTCCTGCAAGTGCCGCTTCGCCAGTGACTGTTTTTCCTTATCCTGACGCTTATGAATTTCCTTCATCTGTCGATGAAGGCCTTCAATCGCCTGATGATTGACCGGCGATGTTGCGGCTGTTGACTGAATCTTCCTGTTCAGACTTTCGCGTTGAGCCTCATGCTGCTTCAGAAGTTGCTCCAACTCCTGCTGATGTCGTTGCAGAGTTGTCTCCAGCTTCTGCTGTGGATTGGTGGTCTGCTGACCATCGCTCGTGCCTGCAAAAGACAGTAGCGAGGCAGAGAAAGTTGCGGACAGAAGCAGGGCTGACCATGCCTTCCGTCGACTTTTTCTCAAACTCATAACAAAGGTTCCTGTGTTGAATGGATTGAATGAACCGGACAGAGTTACAAAGGACTGAGTGGTGTTCCGGGCAAGAAGGGCGCATAACGCAAATGCGGAATGTGCCTTTCTCGCCCCTTCAAGGTTAGGTTTGCCCACAACCTCTTACCGCAGCGTTTCTCTGAAATTCGCAAGCTGCCTCTGCGGCAGATTTCAATCATCATGCCCGACTTGCAGATCTGTTTCTGTAGCGCCCAGCTTTCCCTATTTCGCGGCCGGTGATCCCGCTCGGATGCTCTGGGTGTCTCGAATTCAGCTTCGTGCGTGCGTGCACACAACATGTAAAACTTACTGTCGGTATTTACTCGGCATTGAGGGTTTCCACTCGATTTCATGTCGCGGCGGGGGCACTGAACGGTGACATATGCCGAATGTCAGCAGTCCGACAAAAGAATGCCAAAACAGCCGGAAGATTCAGTGGCGGTCCATGTTGTTGGCTGAATTCAAGTTGCCATAGATTCTCAGGGCTACTCACCGAACGAGCTCTGGGCTTCCTGCTGCAACAGGTTGTCTCTGGATTCGCGGCGTCGCGACCAGGAAAACAATCAACGGCCAAGACATGTCATCTGATTCACCAGTAAAGCGACGAGAGAAAAGAGATACTGAAAGAGGCAACTCTTCTCAGCATTATCTGATCGCGACGTGCTTTCTGTCAGGTGTTGTCGCCGTTCTGATTCTGCCGCTGGATAAGGTGCGGTTTGGCGGTGCCTGGATGGCTGATACGGCAGGGCAGTCAGCCCCGGCCGAGCCAGAAGATTACACGGAATTGTTATGGGAGAATTCTCGTCCTCCGCGAGGTCATGTCGGAGGCATGAGCAGGGTTCCTCGAGATCGAACTCAAGACGAGTTTGAGTCAGACTTCAGTCCTGAGTTTGACCGCAGATCCGCCGAAGATCTCGAAGCAATGAGCCTCGAAGACGATGCCGAGGATCCGGATGAGCAGGCAGTGCCGCTGTTTGGTGATCGTCGATTAACTCCACGAGAACCAGGCGGTCGTTCACGAAAGCGTACTGTGAATCCGGCCTCATTGCAGACTCAGTCGCCGCAGGACGTTCCTGAGCCCCCGCCCGCCGTTTTCTCCGGTTCTGTTATATCTCAGCCGGCTTTTCCCGCCCCGGGAGCATCGTCGATTCTTCAGCCGAATGGATTGCCGGTTCGGAATTCTTCGGGTGCTGGCGCGGCTGAAGACTCGGCTCGCATCGTCTTCAATTTTGCTGGCGCTCCCTGGTCTTTGGTCCTGCAGAAACTGGCCGAAGAGGCTGGCTATGCACTGGAAATGAAAGCCAATCCCGCGGGCGTCTTCACCTACACAGATCCCACGGGTCACACGGTGGCCGAAGCGATTGACATCGTTAATGGATTCCTGATCCGTGAAGGATTTATTCTGCTGCGTCACGGTCAGCTGATGCTTTTGGTCTCTGTCGATGATGTGCCCACACATCTGGTCGAACGACTCACGGAAGAAGAACTGGAACACCGAGGACGATTCGAGCTGGTGTCTGTCGAAGTCGCAATCAATGAAGCGTCGGCCGGCGATCTGGCGACCGAGCTTCAGCCACTGATGACGAAGCTGGGAAAGATCATTCCTGTGGCTTCCGCAAATCGCATGGTGGTGACTGATCTGCGAGAGCGTCTGCAGGAGGTTCTCGGGCTGATCAAAACCGGAGATATTGAAACCGCCAGCATTCGCAGCGAAGTCATTACGCTGAAGAACACGAAGGCTGAAGATGTCGTCAAATCACTTCAGCAGATGATGGGCAATGCCGTCGCCGTGGCCGCCAATGGCACCAGTGGTGGCGGTGTGGGCGGCAACGGGGCTCCTGTCGTTTCCGTTGTGGAAACCAACTGCATCATCATTCGCGGACGAGAACCCGCGTTGCAAAAGATTCGTGACCTTGTCTCTGATCTCGATCGCCTACCGGCGCAAGTTCATATTCAGGCCATGTTGGTCGAAGTGGAACTGTCTGATACCGACGAGTTCGGTGTTGAGCTGGGTGTGCAGGACAGTTTGTTGTTTCGACGAAGTGTTGTGGATGATGTTCTGACAGTAACAGACTCCGTTGCTGATCCGGCCACCGGAATCGTGACCACGACACAGCGAATCGTAAATCAAACAACCAATCCGGGATTCAATTTCAACAATGCCCCGATGGGGAATAACACAGCCGCCAGCCCCAACCGATTCGCGGGACAGGCGCTGTCCAATCTCAGTGTTGGCCGTATGAATCCGGACGAAGGTTATGGTGGTCTTGTACTGGCCGCTGGCAGCGAATCGCTCAGCGTACTCCTGAGAGCACTCAAGGCGAATCGCGAAGTCAATATTCTCAGCCGACCAACAATTCGCACGGTTCACAATCGCAAAGCTTCAATCCAGATGGGTGCCCAGGTGCCTGTTGTGGACGGCGTGTCTTTGGGCCCTACCGGAACAGCCAACCCGGTTGTCCGTCAGGACAAGTCGGGAATCATTCTGGAGGTAACTCCAAAGATTTCAGATACCGGCGTCATTTTTCTGGATGTGAAGGCAGAGAAAAGTGAATTCCGTTCCGGCCCGGGTTCCGGGACTCCGATCTTCACGGACGCAACTAACGGCAACGTGATTGAAGCGCCCATCAAGGACATTACCGAGGCGATTGCGACCGTCAATATCACCAGTGGTCAGACAGTGGTACTCGCCGGCATGATCACATCGGGCGAAGTTGAATCCGTGCGAAAGATTCCGATCATTGGAGACTGGCCGATCGTCGGTCCGTTGTTTCGTTACGAATACTACACCCATCGCCGCAAAGAGCTGCTGATCTTTTTGACTCCCGAGATCATCTATAACGACGACGATGCGCGTCGCATTTCTCAGAGAGAAATTGAACAATCAAAAATCGACGTGATGTCACTTCCAAATGTGATGACCTGTCCTCCTGAAATGCTGTCCGATCCGGAGATTCTCTTTAACGACGCTCAGGCTCCTGCGCCTGGTTTCAAACCAATGAATGACTGGTACTTCCCGACCTTCCGGAAATGGGGACAATCAGAAGAAGAAAATGCACCGGTCATTGATCGCTCGGCCGCGATTGATCAGTTCCTGACGCCAGCACCGCGAGTCACCACCGGACATTCTTTCCCAACCTCGTCGGGCGGAATGTCGACCGGTGATATGCCGCCGACAGGAACTTCAGGCAATCAGGACGCCTATGCACCGGACAGCTCGGGCTCAGGCGAAATTGAATATTACCAGTCTTCACCGGAGTTTATCCCTCCGCGAATGTCATCAGGATCCAGCACGAACTCTCCGCGCGGAGGATTCTCACGATGATCTTCATGAACACTGCGCCACGGTCAGCTCTCGAACCGGAAACAACCCCGGAACTTTGCCGGAGTCTCGTTTGTCCGGCTCGCAAGGCGTCGATTCACTTGAGCCTGACACATGTTCTGTCGCTCTTGCTCTGCGGAAGTATCTTCTGCGGGTGCACCATGCTGAAAGAAAATGTGCCACTGCTGAAGAAGTCAGAGAAGTCACCGCCAGTGCAAAGAATTTTGACGATGTGGACCTTCTCTTCAGAGGAGGAGCCGGATGGTTCCAAAACTCCAGGCTTCGTTGGCAAAGTGCTGTTCTTCGCCGCGGGTTCCGACAAACCCATCTCGGCAAGCGGTCAAATCGAAATTCAAGTGTATGAGCAGCAAGGCGATCAGTGGCAGCTTCGCAGGAAGTTTGTCAGTGAGCCGGATGTCTGGAAACGCAACGAACGTCAGACAGCTCTCGGAACCGTTTATGATGTGTTTGTCCCCCACGACACCACATTGAATCAAAAATATTCATTGGTATTAAAGTACAAAAGCCTGACCGGACAGTTAGTGTCCTCTCCCCATGCTCAACTTCCTTAAGCGGCTAACTACTAGAGCTTAATCATGTCGAAGTTACAAACATTCCTCAGACCTGCGGCAGAAGAGTTTCCTTCTTGCCACAATGCGCCCGGGGTTGCGCGTCTGAAAGACTTTACGACACGCGGTTTCGCTGAACGTGTGACGTACATTTGCAACATTGTCTCAATGATTTGCCTGCTAGGCAGCGTTGTGTGGGTTTCCACGGTCCAGGCACAGGCGCAGGAGCAACAAGCGGATTCTTCGTCGCCGTCGGTCAAGTATGTTTCCACAGGTCAGTTTTCGATTCCGTTTGAGATCGCCCCGGCTAATGAGCCCCGCCTGAAAGCTGTTCTTTTATTGCAGGATCGAGAGACAGGCGGATGGAACATCTGGAAGAAAGAGGCCGCTTCCAAAAAGATGTTTTCTTTGACCGGAGTGAAGGACGGAGAGTACCGTCTGGCTGTTCGTTCTTTCTATGACGACGATCCAGGAGCCATTGAGCGTATTGATATTCCGACTGATCCGGAACTGGTGGTTGTTGTGGATTCGCGTGCTCCCGCGTTGGTGCTGACGCTGGTCCAGACCGGATGGAATGAACCTCAGATCGAGTGCGTTATTGCGGAACGTTATCCGGACCCTGCCAGCCTTCGAGTTTTCTCGGTGCCGTCTGCGCCAGGAAAGTCGCCTCAACAGCTTGCAGCGAAAATCACGTCATTCAAAAACGAGGGTCGCCACTGGATCTGTCGCATTCATTGTCCACTGCGGGATGGTGTGTCCCGAATTCGAGTAGAGCTGCGCGATCGAGCCGGAAATCTGGGACGTGAAGATCTCGCTGTTTCCGGAATTCGCAGACCCGCGCCGATCGTCAGGGCCTCGGCCATGAAGAATTCAACGTCCGAAGAGGATTCTGCGGAGGCAGAAGCTGACGACGCGGCCGACCACACGGAATTGCCACGATCATCCGCGAAGAAATCAAAAAGCAAGAAGCCAGAAGCCAAATCAACGCTCTTTACAGATCGTGAGATCTCGGGGATTGGCTGGCAGAATCCAGACGAACCGCCGAAATCGAAACGAAAACCGCCAGTGATCAGACTGCTTTCCGGAAGCCAGTCGGAGGGTGGTGACGAGGACGAATTTGTCGATCCTCAGTTGGCATTACCTCCCTACGAGGACATGGAAGCGCTTGAGGGGCCTGCTCCTGAAGATGAGGGAGATGATTCGGCCCGGCCAGGTCTGCTTTCGGCCGACGAAACCCCGTCCCTGAACTCACTGGAGCCGATCGGCCCGCTGGTTCCGGAGACGCCTCAAGTGCCGCAGACGCCTCAGGCGCGGGCCAGCATTGGAGTGGCGGAGCCACTGCGATCTTCTGAAACGCAGGATGATTCGACTTCCGTTGCGGACTATGACATTTTGCTGCGGTCTGCTCGAAACAGCGTGGCCCTTGGCGAAATTGAACAGGCTCTGACCAGATTCCGTGAATGCATCAAGCTTGAACCCGGCCGCGTGGATGCGCGTCGCGAGTATGCTCATTTGCTGGCTTCTCGTGAGCAGGCAGCCGCCATTCCCGTGCTGGAGTCGGTATTGAATACAGATCCGGCGGACAGCAAGACGGCCGCGATTCTGGCCGGCATGCTCCTGCGGACAGGAAAAATCGAGAAGGCGGAGACCGTTCTGAAGAACGCCACGGCTCTAGTCTCCAGTGACCCGGAACTGAACCGAATGATGGTTCAGGCTCTGGTAGCACGTGGGCGAACGCGGGAAGCCGGAGAATATTTTGATCAGCATCTGTCCGGAGCCAACACGTTTGAACCGGCGGTTCGCAAAGAAATGATCTCGACCCTGATGATGTTGGGGCGTCTGGACGAAGCACTGCCGTTGGCACAGGCGGCAGCCAACGAGATTCCCGGGGATCTTGCCACGACAAAAGATCTGATCAGCCTGCTGGTTCAGCTGGAACAATTTGACGCCGCCGCGGGAGCTGCCTCCGCATTGAATCTTGACGATCCGGACAGCTGTCTGGAAGCGATTACCCTCGCACGAACATTGAGCGGGCAGGGGCAGTATGCAACAGCTCAGATGATCCTGAAACGCGCGTTCGAAGTTGATGCGATGCATCCGGACGCGTTGCTGGCGGAAGCCGATCTGCTACTGCGACAGGGATTTATTGAAGGGGCACGCAGTAGTCTTGAGCGAGGAAAGTTCTCACCGGAAGATCCGCGCGTTCTTGAACTCAGAGCCCGTATTCATCTGGCGGCAGGGGAGTTCTCTCAGTCGCGAGTCATCATTGGTTCGCTTTTGTCTCGATCCTCCGATGTCCCCATGATTCTGCTGCAGGGTCGTTTATACGAAGCGATGACGGCGTTTGACCTTGGTGAACAGAATTATCAGTCGGCACTGGCGACCTATCCGGAGAATGCAGAACTTCGCAATGCTCTGGCAAATCTCTATCTACAGACTGGACATGAAGAAAAAGCCCTCGCCGTCCTTGAAAGCAGTCTGCAACAGCGGTCGCAGAACCCTGCGACCTGGAGACTATGGGTTCACGCGGCAATTCGAAATGGAGAATCCGCAAACGCGTTAGCGCGAGTTCTTGCGGAATTGCAGAATCCGGAATGCAGCGCGTTGTTCAGTCAGCATCTGCATCGTCTCGCCGGTTGCATTTATTTTCATCAGAAGAATGTCGCTGCAGCGACAACAGAATTTGAATTCAGCGGTATCGAAACGAATTGTCCGACAGACGATCCGGACAGTGCCTATGCCTGCTACATGTCTCTCCTCGCGAATAGTGAGGCGATGCGTGCTGACGCCTTTCTCTCAGGATGTCTGACAAATCCGGCCTTCGGAATACGGATCGTGGCGATTGCCGAAAAGAATCTGGAATATCCTCTGGCCAAGCGAATCGTGCTGGAGTTATCCGAACGCTACCCGGGTAATCAGACTGTGCTTGAGCAGTTTTCATCGCTCATGAGTCGGCTTGGTGACCCGTCTGCTCAAAGTGCTTTTCAGGCTTTGCTGCAGCGTGCCCCATTGAGTGTTCCGGCCCGACATGGCATGGCGTTGATGCACTGGCGAAATGAAGACTTTGAGCAGTCCATGCAGTTCTACGATGCCGTCCTGAGCGACGTTCCTGAACACCGAGATGCCGCGCGAGATCGCGCACGACTTCTCAGGCAGTGGCAGGGTCGTGAGGCCGCGATCGCCGGCTACACCGAAGCAGAAAACGCGCTGAACAATCCGATTCTCTCAGATGTCCATCGAAGTCTGCTGGACGATACCGGACTCATTCGCAGCAATATCGGCTTCAATTCCCTGTCGACTGAGCAGCTGTTTGCTCTCCGGCTTGAGCGCCAGGCGACGTTCCTTTCTGACTGGCGTCCGGATAATACGACGGCTGCTTTGAGGCGTTTGCAGGAGTTGAATCCGGACGATAGTCATGCGGCATTCCTCCTGGCTCAGCAAAACATCAGCATGGGACGATACGCCGAAGCCGCGGATGCGCTCGAAAAGCTACTGGCTCGCGATCCCCTGCATGCCCAGGCGGCGATCGCTCTCGAACGAACTCGTCAGCAATTGCGTCCTCGACTGGGATCACACTTCTCGACATTCTCGCAAAGCGGTCGAAACGGGCTTTCGGAAATCTCAAGGACTCGTTTTGGAGCCAAATACTTTAAGCCGGTAGGCACAGGAAATGATGTTTTCTCGATCGGCTATTCACACATCATGCTTAGCCCCACAGGAAGCGATAATGTTCTCGGGAATTCACTGGACCTGGGATACCTCTGGAACGCAACGCCCAATTTCAGAGTCAACGCACAAATGAACGTCGAACAGTATGACGAAGGCTTTTCCACCAAGCCGGTCTTTCGCATCGATGCAAAGCATCGTGTGCTTGATGGATTAGAACTGGGATTCGTTGGTCACATGGAGAACGTTGCAGAGAACTCTGAGTCTATTGCTCAGGAAGTCTTTCGATATGGGATTGGCCCGACACTGGACTGGCATCTGTCACAGCGGTGGGAGTTAACGGCCGACTACGATGTTCAGAACTACTCTGATTCGAACCTTGTACAGACCTTCAATGTTCGCAACATCTACAAGTTCACCACCGCACCGCGGGAACTGAGAGGAATTCTGCTCTATCACTTTGAGGATTTCTCGGATCAAACCGTTCGTAATCCCGTTCCCGATTTTCTTCCGGGAACGATTCATCCTTACTTTGCACCGGACCTGTTCAGCTATGTCAATGCGGGACTGGAATGGCAGCACTGGCTGAATCCCATGACGCTGGGAGCCTATGAATTCTCATACACCGTCCGTTACGCTTTGCAGTGGGATACTCTGCAGGTGTTTTACAACACCTTTGGTGCCGCATTGAACTGGGACTTTACGGACACAATGCGTCTGTCCGTTTCGACTGATCATATCCTGTCGGGGGAGTATGACAGTTCCGGTGTTATGGCAACGCTGATGATCAATTTGCCCGGCGGCCGCGACTTCACTCCAATACGAAAAAGTAAGAAACGCACCTTCGTCGGCATCGGATCTACAACATATTAATCGATAAATTCTTCGGACGGGCCTGCGACAAACTCCGGATGGGCTTCTGACAAATAGGCCTCTTCCTGAATTCGTTTCAGTTCTCGCAACCACTCCACCTGCAACCAACTGTAAACGGCGGCGAGAAACCGTGGCGCTTGGCGGGAAGTGGCGGGCGGTTGAATTGTGCAGCGCCCAAATGTTCAGTTGTTGACTTCGTAATCGCCTGGAAGGCCGTCATGATGGCGGGTTTCGGGGTGAAAAATCCGA
>SXGT01101892.1_pt1 | contig 11138 bp, 6 predicted proteins | sample 3176221 | NCBI WGS metagenome assembly SXGT01 (sample SAMN11356862, study PRJNA531348) | freshwater metagenome | isolation source: freshwater sample F1-120 | place: China: Fuxian Lake, Yuxi | collected 2017-12-25
CCGGAGCGACACCCAACAACTACGTCATCGACATCGCCATCCCAGGCGGCTTCATCTACGACCCGACGCTCGGCCAGGACCTGCTGCTCGAGATCAGCGGTCCGGACTTCATCGGCACACTCCCGACGATGTCGACTGGTGCCTCGCTCGCGGCCAACCGATGCCAGCGAGTGTCCAACACGACGACGACCGGCTTGACGGGCTTGCTCTCGGCCGGCTTCTGCCCGGTCGTGCTATTTGACATGATCGGCACCGGCGGCTTGCCGGACAACGGCAGCGGGTTCCCGGTCCTGATCGGCTCCGCAGCCAACAACTACGGCGCTGGTTGCGGCCCCAAGCCGCGTTCCTTCGCCGAGTTGTTCCCGATTGCAGCGGCCACCCTCGACCTGCCGACTGGCTTGATGATGGTGCCTGACGTTCCCGGCGCGCCGACGGCCTACACGGTCCTGCCAGGCACGGGTGCCGCGTTGGCGCCGGTCACCGGAGTCGCGCTGCTCAGCAATGCCGCGGTGCCGGCGCAGATGACCGATGACACCATGTCGCAGGCGTGTGTGCTGCCATGGATCTTCCCCTACGTGGGCGGCTCAACGACCACGATCCACGCGAATACGAATGGCTACCTCTCCCTCGTGGCGACTACGGCCACCGGTGGTGACTTCAGCTCGTCGATCGCAGAGATGGTCTCGTCGCCCGTAGTGGGCCACGCAGGTCTGGCGCGTCTGTTCCCGTGCTGGCACGACCTTCACGCCACTCGCAACATCACGCTCAATCCAGCCTCCGGAATCTACTTCCAGGTCGACCCGATAACGAACCACGCGATCGTGACGTGGAACAACGTTGGCGAATTCGCCACGACCGGCGCCGGCCTAAAGAGCTTCACCTTCCAGGTCGAGCTGTGGCAGGACGGCACGATCGAGGTCCGCTACGGCGCGATGTCGACCTTTGGCAGCACGACGCAAACGAAGCTCGTCGGCTTCACTCCGGGCGCTGGCTCACTGGCTCCCATCTCCACCGACTTGTCGGCGACGATTCCATTCCAGACCGGCGTGATCGACGACTTGCCATTGACCTTGGCTTCAACGAAGCCGGTCGTTGGCCTGCCCTTCACGGTGACGACCAACTCGATCCCCGCGCCCGGATTGACGCTCAACTGGATCAGCACGGTGCAGTTCAACCCCGGCATCGACCTTGCCATCATCGGCGCGCCCGGCTGCGGGGCCTACATGGACGCAAACGCCTCGGCGCTCAACTCGCTGCTGTTTGGCGTCGCCTCACAGCCGTTCACGGTGACGGTCCCAGGCGATCCGGTCTTCGCAGGCGTCAACCTCTTCACGCAGTCGGCCTCCGCGAGCGCGTTCAATGCGCTGGGTTTCCAGACCTCGAACGGCGTGGCGCTGACGATCGGCAACGTGCAGTGATCCGCTGAGCGGCAGGCCGATGGCCTGCTGACTGGCGACGACGCGGGCTGCATCCGACGAGGGTGCAGCCCGCGGTCGTTTTGGGCATGCGCTTGTTGGGCACGCGACTCCCTCCTGCTCGCGCAGCCTTGCAGCAACGGCGTAGCATGCCGCCACGATGGTTCGATGGATCGCCGCGATGTTGTGCGTGGTTGCCGCGCTGCTGTGGTGGCTAGACCGAGGTCCTGATGCGCCGAGCCCTGACGTTCGTGCTGTCGTCGGCGGCGAGAGCGCGTCGACACCTGAGGGGAGCGGAGTCGGCGCGTTGCTCGATGGATCGCGTGATGCGCAAGGCGGCACGCGCACTCTGATTGACGATCCCTCAGTGCCTGACTTCGTCTGCACGGACGAGGACGGCGAGCCAATCTTGGACGCAGTCCGCGACGGCATTGTCGTCGAAGTGCGCGAGGCAGATGGCAGGTCTTGCGCACGGTGTGAGATCGACGTGCTGTGGCGCAAGGGATTTGGGCTCTACGGTCACGACCGCGGTCGCACGGCGGCAGATGGCACGTTCGCGACGACAGTGCAGCAGCCGTCCTTCTTCGAGTCACTGACCATTCAGCACCCCGTCCATGGCGAGTTGCAGAACGGAGTCGTGCCGACAGCATCCGCAGCGGATCCGCGCCGCGTCGTCTACGTCGTGCCGCGCCTGGCGACGATGCGTGTGGTCGTTCGTGCTCTCGACGGCACGGTGATCGAAGGAGCGAAGGTCGAGTGGCGGTGCTTCCCCGAGTCCCAGATCGTGCGTGAGACGACGCTGGTCGCAGACGCACCGACCGCCGAGACCGACGGAAAAGGCGTGGTCGTTGCGAGTGTGCCCATCGGCTCTTGCGATATCAGCGCTGCTGTCGCCGACGCCAAGCCCGCGCAAGTCGTCACGATGCGAGTGCCACCCGAAGGCGGGGCGATCGAACTCGTTGCCTTGCGTCCGGAGGATCGCATCGAAGCGTCGATCGAACTCGTGCTCCCGTTCCAACCGGATTCAAACCTGCGGCTCAATACGTGGGGCAACTCGCCCTTGCCTTGGCCGAGTTCGCCGCTCGTCATCGCGGTCGAGCCAAAGCAGCGCGACTACGAAGCAAAGCAAATCGACGCGCTGCACTTCACGGCAAGCGTCGATCCGTTGCCGTGGATCGTCTCCGTGCAGCACGGCGCGATTTACTATCGCCGGACGGAGGTGGTTGCGGGCCAGCGGCATGTGCGTGTCTTGTGCGACACTCCGCTCGTGTTGGAGGAACCGCGCAAGGCGCTCGTGCACGTCGCGGTCATCGGACCAGGAGGCCATCCGCATCCTGGAGCCAGCGTGCGGGTGCACGAGACGGCGGATCTCGTCTACGGCAGCGACGAGACGACGTCGCGCGAGGGGCGATACACATTCCGCCTGCATGCAACCGGCAAGAAGGTGTGCATCAGCGCGCGGGACTACAAGCTGCCCTGGACCGTTTCGGACCCCATTGCCCTTGTCGAAGGAGAACAGCGGATCGAACTGCGATTGGAGAATGGAGGCTCGGTGCGAGGGGTCGTGCTCGACGAGCGCGGTGAGCTGCTTCCGTCGAATGTGTTCTTGCACCGACCTGCATCGAGACTTCGCGGATTGGATCCGTCGATGGGCGAGATCCTGGAAAGCGGAGCGACCAGCGACTCGATCGGGACGGGCGATGATGCGAGCTTCTGGTTCCACGGCGTCGGGCCCGGCGAGCACGACGTCTGGGCCTACCCGACACGAGGGGGAATGCCGGCGCGTGCGCGCGTCCGTGCCGGGGACGAAGTCACGCTGCGCCAAGCCCAAGGTTGCGAGGGCATCGTGGTGCTTTCGGTGGTCTCGATCGATGCGCTGAGCGGCCAGCCGGTGCAGGTGACCGACGTGGATGTGGTTGGTTCGCTCGGCGTCGCCGAACGGCAGGAGCGCGAAGGCGCGCCGTTCACCTGCGCGCTCTATCCGGGCAAGGTCACGGTCATCGTGCGCGCGATCGACTACATGCTCTACGAGGAGGAGATCACGGTGGGCGCCGAACCATCGACCTACGTGGCGCGGATGCAGCGGAGTCAGCATCGCTTTGTCGTGCTTCGTGACAGCAGCGGCGCGCCGTTCTGGCCGGCGGAAGTGCGCGCGCAGACGCAAAGCGGCAAGGACGTCGAGTGGATCGACGAACACGGCAACTACGAAGGCGAGGTGTTGCGCACGGATCGCAACGGACGGCTGATGCTGCGCGGGTTGTCATCGGCCGCATACACGTTGATCGTCGAGCGCGGCAATCCAGGCAACTACGAGACCGATGGCAAGGCGAGACGGCTTGCTTTGCCGGAAGGCGCTGGCATCGACAGCTACTTTGCAATCGTCATCCGCGACTGACGCGCGACGCATGGGTTGGCAGGTGCTCTCGTGCAATGGACACTGAGCGCTGCGGTGGCAGTGAGCCAGATCACCGCGGTGTTCTGGCGCTCGCTCACTCCCATCGACTGGACCTTCACTTCGCCGCGAAGTGCTTGTTGAACATCGCGACGAGATCGCGTTCGACGTCCATCGCGGATCGTCCTTCGATGCGCAGTCGCGGCAAGAAGTCGATGCAGGCGCCGTCCTTGAACAGCGCGACGCTGGGGCTGGAAGGCGGGATGTGGGCGAAGTGACCGCGCGCGCGGCTCGTCGCGTCCTTGTCCTGGCCCGCAAACACCGTCGCAAATCGTTCCGGCCGGCTCTTGCTCTGCATCGCGCGCACGACGCCAGGCCGCGCCATGCCTGCGGCGCAACCGCAGACGGAATTGATGACGAGGAGGCCGGTCTTTTTATCGGCGACCCACGCGTCGACCGCGTCGGAGGTCTTGAGTTCGACCGCGCCGTGGTTGGTGAGTTCTGCGCGCATCGGCGCGACGATTTCTTCTGGATACATGGGGCGTGCTGGGGTTCTTGGGGGCGAGGAGGTTAGGACAGCCGGCGGCGCGGGCCAACGGGACAAGGTCGTTCGCGCGCAACGTGATGTGGCTTGCGGTGGATCTGCAGGTGCGCTCGGCGCGCTCAAAACGTCCTGGGACCGCTTGGTCGTCTTGCTTCATACGGCGAGGATTTGCCTTTGCGATGCAGCTCGCTTCGCGCCCGTTCCCGTCGATGCAGACCAAGTTACCCTTCCTCGTGTTGTTTGCTGCCGCCTGCAGCGTGCCGTCGCCGACGCCGGCGATCATCACTGGCGCCGCCGAAGTGCTCCCCGCGCACCAGCCGGTCTTCGCGCAGCCCGTGTCGATGGCCGAGGCCAAGGTTGTCTTTGACGCAGCCGGAGTGCAGCCAGGAGAAAGGCTGCCCAAGCTCGCGCTGCGCTCGCTCGATGGAAGTCTGGTCGATCTCGAGACGATGCGCGCGGGTCGACCGATGGTGCTCGTCACGTGTTCGCTGACCTGCAACGTCGCGCGCCGCCAACAACGCGAAGTCGCGGCGTTGCAGCAGCGGCTCGGCGAGCGCGCGTTCGTGGTCATGATCTACACGATCGACGCGCACCCAAGGTCCGATGCGTGTCCCTACACCGGCGTTGAATGGGTGCCGCAGCAGAACGAGAGCGACGACGTTCTCGTGCGACAGCCGAAGACGATCGAAGAACGCCTCGCGCTCGCGCGTCGCTACGCCGAGTCTTGGGCCAAGGGCACGAACCTTCTCGTCGATGCGATGAATGACGCTGGCTGGGTGGCGCTCGGCCGCGCGCCCAATGTCGGCCTCGCGATCGGCGCAGATGGGATCGTGCTGGCGCGCACTGGCTGGTTCGACGGCACGGTGATCGAAGCAGCCCTCGTGCGGTAGGTTCGGCCGCGACGCGCCGGGGTCCCCGCCGTTTGCCGGCCGCTGGCGGCGACTCGCGCCGCGCGACTTCGGGCGCCCGAACCGGTTTCGGCCCAGCGGCCAGAGTCCACGCGCCCCACGGTTCGAAGCACGTGTTTGCGACGGCTGAAGGCGGCGATTGGCGAGCCATCCTCGCTAGACTCTTCGCCCCCTATGGCCCAACCCCTCCGCGTTGTTTCGTTCGGTCTCGGCCCGATCGGGCTCGCCGCTGCCCGTCTCGCCCTGTCCAAGAAGTCGATCCAGTTGGTCGGCGCAATCGATGTCGATCCCAGCAAGGTAGGTCAGGATCTCGGCGACCTGCTCGATCTGGGCAGGAAGACAGGCGTCATCGTCCGCAGCGACGCCACCGCGGCGCTGAAGGAATGGAGTCCTGATGCGATGCTGCACTGCACCTCGTCCTTCATGCCGGTGGTGAAGGACCAGTTGCTGCTTGCGGCGAAGCACGGCGTCGACGTCGTGTCGTCGACGGAGGAGTTGCTCGTGCCTGAGATGCAACACGCGCAGATCGCCAAGGAGATCGACGCCGCCGCAAAGCAAGGCGGGATCTCGGTGCTCGGCACCGGTGTCAACCCTGGTTACGCGATGGACTTCGTCGCGATCGTCGCGAGCGCGGTCACATTCGACGTCATCAGTGTGAAGTGCACGCGTGTCGTCGATGCCGGAACGCGTCGGTTGCCGTTGCAGAAGAAGGTCGGCGCGGGCCTCTCGGGCAGCGAATTCGAGCAGCAGCTGGCGACCGGCCGCTTTGGCCACATCGGCATGCGCGAGTCGGTCGCGCTCGTCAGCAAGGCGCTTGGTTTCGAGGTCGATGCGATCGAGCAGACGGTCGAGCCCGTGATCGCGACAGAGAAGCGCGTGACGAAGTTCTTGACCGTCGAAAAGGGCCAGGTCGCGGGCATCCGCAACCATGGTTATGGCAAGAAGGGCGGCAAGACGATCGTTCACCTCGATCTCAGCATGTATGTCGGCGCACCTGATCCGCGTGATGAGGTTGTGCTGGAGAGCACGCCGCCGGTTCACTTGAAGTTCCACGGCGGCATTGCTGGCGATCAGGCGACCGCAGCGATTCTGGTCAACAACCTGCACGGCGTCGCCGCCGCGACCCCTGGCCTCAAGACGGTCCTCGACGTCGCCCCGCCGCGGCTCTGCCGCTGAGCTGCGCCGGCCGCTGGCCTCGCGTTCTTTGAGCGCGGCGGCGCAGCGTCGGGAGGTCGATCGCTACTTCTCTGCGCGCACGCGCCGGAAATCGAGCGCGCCGAAGTCGAAGTCGGCGATGGGGCAGTCGATCCTGAAGCCTGCGACCTTGCCGTCCGTGTCGAATTCGAAGCGGAACAACGCGAACGGCAGAAAGCGGTCGGGGAAGTCGACGCGAAAGGTGTCGTGGTGCCAGTGCGTCATCGCGCCGTGGAGTTTGCGTCTCGATGGCAAGAGCACGACGCGCAGCGTGTCGGCTTCGAGAGAGACTTCGGCGGGCCCATAGATCGCATCTTCGTAGCGGCCGACGTAATCGTCTGGCGCGAGCGTCGCCTTCGTGTCCACAACTCGCTTGGCCTCGCGGGCGGCCTTCTCGCTGGCATCGCGCTTTTTCATGCGATCGGCGATCGTCGACCAACGCTCGATCTGCGCCTTGCCATCTTCGCCCGCGTGCGCGGCGAGTAGAGCAGCCTTGAGCGCCTCGTTGACGAGGCCGTCATTGGCGTTGTTGAGCACGACGAAACCAAAACTGTCGGCTGGCAACAGCGACACCTTGCTCAAGAAGCCAGGCATGCCGCCGTCGTGCTCGACGAGCTTCTTGCCGTGCTCAATCGAAAGGAACCAGCCGAGTCCATAGCTGCGAAAGTCGCGCGTGTTCGCGCCGCCGGGTCCGCCGCCGAGGATCGTGTGCGGCCGCCACATCTGTGCAAAGGCGGCTGCGTCCAGGACCTTCGCGTCGTCGAGCGTTCCGCCGGCGAGCAACATGCGAATCCACGACGCGAGGTCGTGAACGGACGACGACATCGAAGCCGCAGGTTTGCACGCAGTGAACTCGTGCTCACTAACGACAACGCCGTCGATGTGCGGAGCGGCGCGTTTCGCATCCTTCTCCAATCGCTGGGCGCTCGCACGCGTGCTCGTCATGCCGAGCGGTTTGGTGAGGCGCTCCTCGACGAGGTCCTCCCACGACCGGCCCGTCGTGCGTTCGAGCACGAGACCAGCCACCATGTACATCAGGTTCTGGTAGCCGAATTGATCGCGGAAGCCCTGCGCGACCGGCAGCTTCTCCATGCGCCGCAGCACCTCGGCGTCGCTGTAGTCGGAGCCGTACCACAGCAAGTCACCCGCAAAGGTCACGAGCCCGCTGCGGTGGCACAACAAGTCGGCGATCGTCATGTGCGTCGTGATCCACGGATCCTGCATGCGGAACTCCGGCACGTGGTCGACGACGCGATCGGTCCAGTGGAGCTTGCCTTCGGTGACCTGCTGCGCGACCAGCGCCGCGGTGAATGCCTTGGTGCACGACGCGATGTTGAACATCGTCTTGGGCGTCACTTTCGCATCGCCGTCGGCAATGCCGTAGCCGACTTCGATCAGCGTCTTCCCGTCCTGCACGACCGCGATCGCGAGGCCCTTGGGCTGAAATCGCTCGAATGCGAGCGCGGCGAGATCCTCGACGGCCGCTTTCGTGAGGGCTGGCTTCTCCGGCGACTGCGCGATCGAAAAGCAGGCGAAGAAACAGAATGAGAGCGACGCAAAGGTTGGTTGGCGCATGCGCAGGTTCGAGCGGCGTGATCGCCAGCGCTCGCAGCGCGGGCGGCGGTCGCGTCACCGTATCGGACGCGACGCCGCAGGCCATCTCCGCGGCGATTGCCGCGGAGACTCGTGCCTCACGGGCAGGACGAAGTCGAGTTGCCGATGCGCAGACGCATGCCATTGCTGAGATTGAACGAGCTCAGCAACGCGCCGCCGGCGACGAGGTTGACCGCTTGCAGGTCGAGGTTGAGACCCTCGAGCGCGGGGTCGTTTGGGATCGGCAGGTTCTGCGTGATGGCGCCGCCGGTATCCGCCACTTGCAGGTTGATGACGTTCATCCCGCTCACGTCCGACGCATAGATCGTGCAGCCGCCAACCGTCGTCGTGCCCGGGAGAGTGCTGAAAGCGACCGCGCACGGTGCGCCGACTGGGTTGCCGAGGCTGCGCATCTGGAAGAGCGCGTTGCCGAGGGTTGCGCGGAAGGGAACACCCTGCGCGAACAGATTGGGCGTCACCGTCGTGCCGCAGCCGGCGCCGAGGTACTCGTTGTAGAGCGTGCCAGGGGCAGTGCTCGTCACGAGGACGCTGGCCGCGCCCGTGCCGATGTCATACTGGTCGAGCGACAGCGACGAGCCCACAACCGGACCCGCGTCGCAATCGAACCAGAAGTTGAAGATCGAGTTCCAACGCAGCGGGTTGTTGGGCGTGCTGAACACCAGTTCGCCGCCGACCTTGTTGGCGGTCCACTGGTTGAGCGGGTTGCGGTCAACGTCGTGGAAGCCGATATCGCTGACGACGGCCGTCGGGCAGATCGGAAGGCGGAACGCGCCCATGCCCCGCTTGTTGTCGCGGTTGTGCACGGCGTACTCGTAGTGGTACTTGCCGTTGACCGGTCCGGACACTTTGACTGCAACGTAGAAGCGGCCATCCGACGTGCCGTTGTTTGCGCTCGTGATGGTCGCGCCGGGCCAACGCTGAAGGATCGTTCCTTGTTGGAAGTTCGGAACGTCCGTGAAGGCCCACGAAGTCCCATTCCATGCCGGCGTGAATCCACGGGAACCCAGGTTGTTGTCGCGAACACCCTCGGCTTCGCTGGGGACGATGTACCCGGCCTGCCAATAGTAGTTTGCGGCTGGAACCTGGAGATCGACGTCGTAGAGCCGCATCTGGTTGTTGAGACCGGCATTCAACTGCGAAGACTGCAGGCTCGTGAGGCTGCGCACGTTGTCGCACGCTTGAGCGGGGGCGACGGCAGGGTTGCCCGCGTCGAACATCGAGCACTGTGGATCCCACGTGCCGAGCCACGGGTCGACTTCACCGGGGGGCCCGAGGTCAAAGTGGTTGACGGCCTGCGAGTTGGCGTAGGTGTCCGAGCAGCCGATCTCGACGAGGTTGAAGTTGCCTGGGCCGGCGCAGTTGCCGCAGGGGCTCGGGTCGTTGCTCGAACCAAAGGTGTGCTTGACGAAGCTCCAGTTGGAGATCTGCTCGAGGCGGCCGTTCGACTCGCGCGCGACGATGAAGTGGATGTAGCCGTGGTTGGGGCTCATCGCGGCCTGGAACGGAATCGCATTCGTGCCAGGGTTGCAGCAGGTCGTCCAGGCACCCACGGCGAACGCGCCACCGGGATAGGCGCCAGAACGCACGTAGCCGCGGAGCGCCCAAGTGTCCTGGAGTTGGATGTCGCGGCCGGCGATCACATTGCGTTGTGCCAGGAGTTCGGGGGCGCACAGGAGCGCGCCGACGAAGGTTGGCAGCGCGAGTAGCAGGGTTCGATTCATGGGGGAGACCAGGGGGTGGGGACGGCCGAGAGACTGTCCGCCCATATTGCGCTCTCGTCAACCGTCGGCGGCCGCAGGAGGTGGGTCCCGCTTGCAAGAGAAGCGTATCTTGCGCAGCGCCACGGCCTCTCGTGGACCGGGACCATCGGTTCGCTGCGCCGCATGCGGCGGCCCGACGCCGCCTTGTTGCACCGGTGCCGCCGGCGGCTTGTGCGCGCGCTTCAGCTTTCGTCCGCGGTCCGGCCCTGGTCCGCGTCGCGTGACCGTGCGCTCTCGTACCACCGCGTGACGCGCAAATGCGGATCGCGACGGTCGCGAGCCTGCACGCGCCGGCCGAAGCCGACCGCGACGTCATTGGCGACGTCGAACAAGCTCATTGTGCCGCGCATCTCGATGTGGCCGACCATGCGGCTTTCGATGTTTCCGCGGCGACAGATGTGCGCAAGGATGCGACGCGGCTCTGCGCCGTCGCGAAGGCCCCAATTGATGCAAAAGCGCGTGAAACCCGGCTCGCTGCTGCCGCGGCCTTCGGGCGGTGCAGGTTCTTCGCGGCGCTTCCACGCAGGCTGCGCGAGCGGCTTGCCGCGCTTTTGCAATGGCCGCCGTTCGATGCGCGCTTCGGGCTCGTGTTGCAGCTCGCTCTCCGGCTTCGTGCTCGGCGCGTCGATGACGCGCGATTTGTTGACTACAGATGGCGCGTCAGCAGGCTGCGACGCCTCGACCACGGCAGCGACCTCGGCACTGGGCTCGACTTCGTCGGCGGCTTTGGTTGCGACGACCGCGCGTTCACGTGCCTTCTTGGGCGTGGGTGCGACGGCGGGGATCGACGGAGCGACCGGTGCAGCGACCGACGGTGAGGCCGATGGAGTGACCGACGGCGCGGCTGGTGTAGTGGCTCGGGTAGCGGCGACCGGCGCGGGCATCGGCGCGGTTGGCTGGCCTGCGAATGCGAATGGCGCGCGCGGCCCTTGGCCTGCTTGGATCAGCAACGCTGAGACGACGTCGACCGGGTCGCGATCGCGCAGCAAGTGCTCTGCGACTTCGCGCTGACTCTCGGTCAGCGTGTGCGCCGCGATCGCCGCGGTCGCGTGCTTTTCTGCCCGCTCCATCTGCCGGCGAAACACTGCGTCGGGGCTCGGCGGCCACGCCCAGGTCGTTTGCAGTCGCGATTGCGAGTAGATGCGGCGCAACTTCGCTTCATGCGATTTGAGCGCGAGCATGACGCTCTTGCCCTTCTGGCCGGCGCGGCCGGTGCGGCCGCTGCGGTGCACATAGGTCTCCGCGTCCATCGGCGGATCGATGTGAACGACCATGGTCACGTCGCTGATGTCGAGGCCGCGGGCGGCGACA
>SXGT01282543.1_pt1 | contig 11138 bp, 11 predicted proteins | sample 3176221 | NCBI WGS metagenome assembly SXGT01 (sample SAMN11356862, study PRJNA531348) | freshwater metagenome | isolation source: freshwater sample F1-120 | place: China: Fuxian Lake, Yuxi | collected 2017-12-25
CGGGTAGGGGCCGCGCAGATAGGGCGGGGCGCCCGGCAGGCCCTGGACGAAATCGAGGCCTTCGAGGGCGCTCGCGTCATAGGCCGGATTGACGGTGATCTTTTCGGGCGTGCTCCATCCGTCCCCTTGGGCGGTGGCGGCCGAGCCGGTCTGGTCGAAATCGATGGTGGTGAAGTCGGGCAGGCTCATTGGGCCGCCTCCACGTGGTCGGACATGCGGATGGGGGCGATGGGCGTGCAGGCGTCGTCCTCGCCGCCTTGGCGAACGTCGGGCGCGGGGACCGCATGGGCCGGGCGCGGGTCGATGGTCACGGGATCCTCGTCGGCGGGATAGAGGCTGACCCCAAGGATCGGGGCGGAGCCGTCGCGGGCCGAGGCGATCAGGGCTTCTCGGGCCCCGGCCACGTCGTCGGACAGGGAGCCTGAGAGGAGCGCGGCGGCCAGACCCCCTTCGGCCTCGACGGCCTGGAAGCGGGCCCAGCCTTCGCGGGCCAGATCGTCGGTCAGCTGTTCGAAGAAGAAGGCGCCGCCGGCCGGGTCGGCCACGCGGCCCAGATGGCTCTCCTCCATCAGGATCAGCTGGGTGTTGCGGGCCTGACGGCGGGCCAGCGGATTGTCGCCGCCCAGCGGGGCGGTGAAGGGATCGAGCACCACGGCCTGGGCGCCGCCCACGGCTCCGGCGAAGGCAGCGGCGGTCAGGCGCAGCAGATTGTTGTGCACGCCCCGGTCGGCCAGCATGCGTGCGGAGGAGCGGACCTCGATCACGGCGGGGGTGTCTGACCCGCAGGCTTCGGCGATGCGGGCCCAGATAGCGCGGGCGGCGCGCAGCTTGGCGATCTGCACCGGATAGCGGGCGTCGGCGGACAGGCCCAGGACGATGCGCTTCAGCCCCTCGGCGGGGGCGACGCCGGCGGCCTCCAGCGCGCGCAGATAGGCGACCACCGCGGCGGCCACGACGCCCAGCTCCTGGGCTTCGGTCCCGCCGGCCTCGTGCACGAAGCGGCCCGAGGCGAGGAACAGGGTGGCGCGGGGATAGGCCCCGGCGTGGCGTGCGCCGGCCTGGGCGGCGGCGTTGACGTGGGCGGCGACGGGGCCATGGCTGCGGCCTTCACGGGCGAAGGCGGACAGCGGGTCCAGATGGAAGGCGAGGGGGGCCTCGGGCGCGCCCTTGGCCAGCACCGCCAGCCAGTTTGCGGCCTCGGCGCCCATGAAGCCCGCATCCAGCGCCACGGGGGCCAGGTCCAGCAGGACGCCGTCGAGAGCGCGGGCCAGATCATCCTGAGACCCCACGGCCACGCCGGTCTCGCCCGACGGATCGAGGCGCAGGAGCAGGGAGGCCGCGCCATTGGTCAGGGCGTCATGGGCCAGGGCGTTGGCGCGGGCGGGCTCCGGGTGGTCGATGAAAGTCCGCAGATCCCACGGGCGGTCGCGGTCGCCGGACAGGCCGGGGCGAGCGCGCAGGACCGCGCGGTCCGGGTCGGCCGCGTAAAGCGGCTGGATCGCCAGGCCGTCGGCGGTGCGGCCGATCAGGGTCTCGAACGGCGCGCCCTTCAGGCCCTTCTCGGCGAGGGCGCGCCAGTCGGCGAGGGACGGGGCGGGGAAATCTTGGCTGAGGCTTTTCACGGCGCGAGTGATGGGCCGGGGGCGCCCGCCCCGTCAAGCCGGGCTGAAACAGTCCGTGATAATCCCGCATTTTTTGAGGTCACTTCATTGACCCGCATGGGTTCGGCGCTCGCCAGGCGGCCATTTCGTCCCCCTGGTTCCGGGAGCCTCCAGACTGACGCTCACGATCCATCAAGGAGGCGCGAGCGTGATCCCAGCCGAATCCCAGTCCAGTGCGAGGCTGGACCTGCCCTATCTGCAGGCGGGGCAGATGCAGAAACATGTGACCCTGAACGAGGCCCTGACGCGGCTGGACGCGCTGGTGCAGTGCGCGGTGGTCAGCCGAACGGTCAGCGAACAGCCGGAGACGCCGGACGCAGGCGCGCTCCACATCCTGCCTGAGGACGCGACGGGTGATGCCTGGGCGAGCATGGCGGCCGGCGCTCTGGCCCGGTTCGAGGCGGGCGGCTGGACGGCAATGGAGCCGCCGCCTGGTCTGCGCGTGTTCGTGCTGGATGAGCAGTGTCTGATCGTCCGGGGCGACGAGGGCTGGACCGATGTGGTCGGGACGCCGGTTCGGCTGGACGATCTGGAGGGGCTTGGCGTCGGCACGGTGTCGGACGCGGCCAACGCCTTCGCGGCCAAGCTGAACAGCGCCCTGTGGACCGCTCGGAGCGAAGGGGAGGGCGGCGCCGGCGACCTGCGCTTCGTGCTGAACAAGGAGAGCGGCGCCAATGTGCTGTCCCTGCTGTTCCAGTCGGGCTGGTCTGGCCGAGCCGAGCTTGGTCTGGTGGGCGACGATGATCTGGTGCTGAAGGTGTCGCCGGACGGAGACGCCTGGCGCGAGGCGCTGCGGGTGGACCGCCATTCCGGCCGGCTGGGCTTTCCGGTTATGGACGCATTGCTCAGGCCTGCGACCCAGAAAGTGCTGACGGCGTTCGAGGCGTCGCCGGGGCGTGCGCGGGCGTTTCTGATTGACGATCTGATCGCGGCGCTTGAAGCCGCAGGCGTGTGGGACCGACTGAGCGCGCTGTATCTGACGGCGGCCCATGACGAGCAGGCGGCGCGGCTGAACCTGAAGGCGCCCGGCGTGTTCGATCTGGCGCCGGTGAACGATCCTGCGTTCGCCGCCGCGAATGGCTTTACCGGCGACGGCGCGGGCGCCTGGCTGGATACGGGGCTGAGCGCTTCGGCGCTGGCCGATGGGGGAACAGGTGTCGCGGCGGGAATCTGGCTGACGGACAATCCGGCGGCGGGAGTTAGCCAGTTTCCTCTGGGACCGGAGGACGGTGATGAAACCCTGTCCATGGCCATCAGCCCCTCGACCGGCAACTTCAGCGCGCGCCTTGGCACAACGACCCTGGCGATGTTCGGCGCCGCGCCTGCGGTCACGGGGCATTTCTGCGTGAGCCGGACGGGCGCGACCCACGTGGCGGGCTATCACGACGGCGTGCCGCTCGCCTCACCCGCCAGCCCTTTTACGGGATATGCGGGCGGCTCCATCGGCCTGCTCCGCCGTCTGGGCAATTACCACAGCGGAACCGTTGCGGCCGCCTGGCTGGGCAAGAACATGGATGCGGGGCAGGTGGCGGCGCTGCATGCGGCGCTGGCGAGCTGGCTCAGCGAAACGGGGGTGGTCTGATGGAGCGGGATCCGCGCCCGGAGGGGGATTGGCGGTTCCGCCGCGTCTATACCTACGCCGCGACGGTGGCGGGGCTGGCGCTGCTGGGAGTGCTGGTGTGGCGGCTGGAGGCGCCGCGGGAGATCATGTGGGTGGCCGTGGCGCTGATCGTGCGCGACGCCTGGCGCGAGACGCTCTACATCGTGGCTCCGTCGGCCCAGGCCATCGTGTCGGGGCTGGCCGCCTGGCGGGGGCGGACATGAGGACGCCCGATGCGAATGCGCTGCAGCTGACGCTTATGCGGCTGGGCCTTTATTCCGGGGATCTGGACGGAGTCTGGGGGCCGCTTTCCCAGGCTGCGTTCGACGCGCTGGTCGAAGGATACAGCCGCTGTCATCCTGATGCGAAGGCCCTGCGGCCGAAGGGATGGTCCTGGGATCAATCCGAAGGCGTGCTGTATCTGCACGGTCAGTGGACCGCCCGGGGGTATTCCGGGCGCGGGAAGGGACGAAACAATCCCGCCATGGAAGCGGTGCGCGCCGTCGGGCCGATACCGGCCGGCCGCTGGCGCATCGGACCGCCGCGCACGAGCATCCGGACCGGCCCGCACGTCATGGACCTGACGCCCGTCGATCATGACGCCCACGGGCGCAGCGCCTTCCAGATCCACGGGGACAACGCGGCGGGCGACGCCTCGTCCGGCTGCATCGTGCTGCCGCGCTTTTACCGCGAGATGATCAGCAAAAGCGGAGCCCGGCTTCTGGAGGTGACGCCGTGATCCAGATGTTTCCGCCGCGCGCCATTGTCCCGGGCTGGGCAGGGGGCGCCCTGGTCGCGCTGGCGGGCCTGGCGGCGGTCGCCGCGGCGGCTCATCAGTGGGACCGACTTTGGTCCTGGCTGCCCTGGTCCGACGAACGGCGGCTGGAGCAAGTGGTCGTCCAGCGTGACCAGCTGGCCGCAGAGGTCGCCGCCCAGGCCGGGCATATCGAGGCCCTGACAGAACAGGCGCGGCGCGTCGAGACCGTCCACCGTCAGGTGATCGCGCTGCGAGACCTGACCGACCCCGTCATCCATCAAGCCCGGAGCGCCCCCGATGCGTCGATCCTTCTCGATTCCGAGCGCGCTGATCGTTTGCGCGCTCATGACCGCAAGCTGTGCGAGCTGGCGCCCGGCGCCTGCGCCGCGTCAGCCGCCGCCGCTGCCGGAGATGGCGACCCGCCCATGTCCGATCGCGATGCTGCCGGGAAAGCCGACCTGGGCTGACCTGGAAGCGGCCTACATGATCCGGGGCCGCCAACTGATTGAATGTGATCTGGCGCGGCGGCTGGCTGTGGCGGCGGCCACAGGCCGGGGAGCGGCGGAGCATTGACCGATCGGGCGGCAAAATATGCCGGGCGCCAGGCAATATCTGCAGGGAGGGGAGGCTCGGCGGCACATTCTGCCGGGCCCCGGTCTTGGTGAATGATACTATAACGCTGTGATTTCAGTGGCTTGGGGTCACACCGTTCGTGCTTGAACTGGCCCGCCCCTTGCTTCGAGGGACCCGAGCAAAATGCTCCCGGCCGTCAAAATGACGTCGGACACCTTGAAAGAAAAGGAAGCGTCATGCTGAACAGCGTGAACACCAACGTGGGCGCTATGGTCGCCCTGCAGAACCTCTCGCAAACCAACTCCGAGCTGAACACGGTCCAAAACCGGATCAACACCGGTAAGAAGATCAATTCGGCCAAGGACAATGGAGCCATCTGGGCCATCGCCCAGAACCAGCGCGCCGAAATGGGCGCCCTGAACACCGTCAAGGAAAGCCTGCAACGCGGTCAGTCGACCGTGGACGTGGCCATGGCCGCCGGCGAATCCATCTCCGATCTGCTGCTGCAGATGAAGGAGAAGGCCCTGGCCGCGACCGACGAAACCCTGACCAGCGCCTCGCGTGAAGCCTTGGCCGAGGACTTCGACTCCATCCGCGACCAGATCACCTCGGTGATCGAGAACGCCTCGTTCAACGGCGCCAACCTGCTGGATGACTCCCTGTCCAACGGCTACAAGGCCCTGGCCTCGGCCGACGGCACCTCGACCATCGACGTCGAGAACCAGGACATGAGCCTCAGCGGTTCGATCGTGACCCTGGGCGCCGCGGACAGCATCGGCACCGTTACGGACGCGTCCGACTCGCTGGCCCTGGTCGACGCCTCGATCGCCAACGTCTCGGCCGCCCTGGCCAAGATGGGCACCAGCTCCAAGGCCCTGGGCACCCACCTGAACTTCGTGGGCAAGCTGCAGGACAGCCTGGAAGCCGGTATCGGCAACCTGGTCGACGCCGACCTGGCCAAGGAGAGCGCGCGACTGACCGCTCTGCAGACCAAGCAACAGCTGGGTGTGCAGGCGCTTTCGATCGCCAACTCCTCGACCTCCATGCTGCTGGGACTGTTCCGCTAATCCAGGAACGGGGAGGGAGCACCCATGGGCGCTCCCTCCATCTTCCCGTGAATCGGGAGGCGCCGGCCTGACAGTCGGCGAGATGAGGGATGGATGCACATGCAAAGATAAGTCGCGTTTCGCTTCCGGTGGTTTCCGCCAGCGCGTCGTCCGGTTCGGGCGACTTCGGGGACTCGAAGCCGTCACAGGAAGCCGAACGCCTCGCGCGTTACCGTCTGGTGATCGAGGAAGGTGCCGCCAAAGGCGCGTTCGTCTACAAGATCCTGGACCGCGAGACCGGAGAGGTCATCCGCCAGCTGCCCAGAGAAGAGGTGGCCAGAATCGGAGACCAGAACAGCTACGCCGCAGGAGCGGTGATCGACACACGGGCCTGAAGCTCGCGCGTCGCTGAGAAGCCAAACCGCCCGACCGCCGGTCGAGGCGGCAATCGTGGTTTACGCGCGTTAACCATACGCATACGACTCGGTCGATAGGTTGCCCTTCGAAAACCTCGGGGGACGAAGACCCATGACCAGCAGCGTTCACACAAACACATCGGCGCTGATCGCGCTTCAGAACCTGAACCGGACGAATGAGCGGCTCGAAGCCGTGCAGGGCCGGGTGAACACCGGCCTGAAAGTGCAAGGCGCCAAGGACAACGCCTCGGTCTGGGCCATCGCCCAGGGGCAGCGGGCGGACATGGGTGCGCTGAACGCGGTGCAGATGAGCCTGGACCGCGCCACTTCGGTGGCGGACGTGGCCCTGTCGGCGGGTGAGACGATCTCGGACCTGCTGAACCAGCTCAAGGAAAAGGTCGTCGCGGCCAACGATGAATCGCTCAAGACGCAATCGCGCGAACTGCTGAACGACGACTTTCAGGCGCTTCTGAGGTCCATCAGCCAGGCGGTTCAGAACGCCGAGTTCGACGGCGCGAACCTGCTGGACGGCTCGCTCAGCAACGGCGTGCGCTTCCTGGCCAATGCGGAAGCGGACGCCTTTGTGACGCTGAGCACGCGGGACCTCAGCCTGGGTGGCGGCATCATCGATCTGACTCTCAGTTCCAGTCTGCTGACCATGACGGACGCGGCCGATGCGCTGACGGACCTGAACAATTCCATTTCGCAGGTGAACTCGGCGCTCGGCGCCCTGGGGTCGCAGGCCAAGCAGATCGAATCGCACAACAGCTTCGTCTCGCGCCTGATGGACACAGTCGAATCCGGTATCGGGAATCTGGTGGACGCGGACCTGGCCAAGGAGAGCGCCCGATTGACGGCCTTGCAGGTCCAGCAGCAGCTGGGCACCCAGGCCCTGTCGATCGCCAACCAGGCGCCGCAGGTGATCCTGTCGCTGTTCCGCGGCGGTTAAGGACGATTCGCTGACGAGGCTTAAAGCTTCGTTTGCCGCGCTGCGTGCATTCTGGCCGCCGGAGCGTCCATGATCGACAACAGCTACATTCTGGGACTGTTCGGCCAGTCGGTTTTCCCGACGGGCGCGGGCGGCTTGGGCGGCGTTCAGGCGCCGCGCCCCAAGGCCCAGCCGACGCCCCCGTGGGACAATTCGCGTCAGACGCCGCAAAGCGATCTGCTGCGTGCGGCGCTGGCCGGGCGCAGTCTGATCAACGAGTCGGCGGCCCGTCTGGACGTGCCCGGCGCGTCGGCGGACTACGGCAAGCTGTTCACGCTCTATCAGGGGCTGGCGTCGCTGGCGGCATTGGCCGATCAGGCCGGCAGTCCCGGCGCGTCCACGACGCAGGTCTCGCTGGCTGACAAGCGATTCCAGTCGGGGCTGTCGGAAGTTTCCAGCTGGCTGTCCCAAGCGGGCTTTGACGAATTTTCCATGGTTCAGGGCACCTCCAGCGCCCTGTCCAAGAGCACCGCGGGCGTTGCGCGCGACACCTCCAAGTCCCTGACCGGGCCGATCCATGAAGGGTCGCTTTCCGATCCAGTCGCCGCCTTTGAGGGCGATGTGCGGTTCCGCATGACGGTCGGAAAGCTGGAGACCTCGGTCGACATCGACATTGACCTGGCCGAAATGGGCGCCCAGCCGCGCACCCTCAGCGCCGTCATCAGCCATATCAACGGCAAGCTTGAGGACGCCGGGGTTCAGACCCGCATTGGTCGCGAGATGATTCCGACCGAGGAACGCAACATCCAGGTGGGCGACAAGACGGTGAAGCTGCCAGACGGCCCCGAGCGCTGGGCCCTGATGGTGCGAGGGTCTTCGGTCGAGACGGTCGAGTTTTCCGCACCCGAAACAGCCGACGCGGTCTACGTGACCCAAGGATCGGGCGCCGGCAACCAAATGCTGAAATTCACCGACGGCGCGGGCATTGGCGCGGCGGCCGGGATCGGCGAGACCCACTGGGTGGATGGACGCCTGTCGCAGGACGGCCTGCCCGAAGGCGTCAACGCCGTTCGCGCTACGGAGACGGATGCCGAAGGCAATGTCTGGATGGTGGCGGACCTCAGCGAGGGCGGCGCCAATCAGCCCATCAAGGGAACCAGCGACGTCGCCCTGATGAAGTTCGATTCCGCAGGCCGGCTGGTGTTCTCGCGCGCGCTGGGCGCCGCCAGCGAGGCGTCGGGCTATGCCTTGGCCATATCAGATGACGGACGGGTCGCGGTGGCGGGATCGGTGACCGGCGCCCTGGTCAACGGAGATGTGGGCGCCAATCGCGCCGTCTCGGACAGCTTCGTCACGGTCTATGATCTGGACGGCGAGGAGCAGTGGACGCAGCGGCGCGGCGCGTCCGCCGCCGACGAAGCCACGGCCGTGACCTTCGGCGACGACGGCACGGTCTATGTGGCCGGGCGGGCCAAGTCGGCCATGACCGGCGCCTCGGCGGTCGGCGGCTGGGACGGCTATTTGCAGGCCTTCAGCCAGACCCAGGCCTATCCGACCGCGCCGGTCACGGCGGCGTCGAAATTCACGACGCAGTTCGGCACGGGCGGCGACGACTCTGTCGCGGGTGTGACGGTCGAGGGCGCCGACGTCTATGTGGCCGGGGTGGAGAACGGGCGTGGCGTTCTGAGGCGCTACACCCTGAATCCCACGGGCGCGCCGACCCTGGCCGCGACCCGGGACCTGGGCCTGATGGGCGGCGAGATCGCCGGAATTTCGGTCTCGGACGGGCGGGTGATCGTCGCCGGGACCACTCATAATTCCGACCTGGCCGCTGGAGCGACCGTGAACACGTCCCACGCGGGGGGCAAGGACGCCTTCGTGCTGTCGCTGGATTCCAGCCTGGCCGCGGACGGAAACGACCGCCTCACCTTCCATGGCGGGGCGGGCGACGACACGGCGGCGGACGTGAAGGTGGTGGACGGCAAGGTCTGGCTGACGGGGCTGCACGACCGGCCGCTGGGCGGGTTGGAGGATGATCCCAGAGAGGGATACGCCGCCCGTCTGGACCCCGAAACCGGCGCTGTGGAATGGTCTCGATCCTGGCAGGGCGTGGACGACCAGGCGGTTCCGGCGACCCTGGCGGTCGCCTCGGGCGGGGCCAGCGTGCTGGACCGGCTGGGTCTGCCCACCGGCGTCATCGCCCAAGGCGACTCCAAGCTGCTGACCGCCGCCACCTCGGTGCGTGCGGGCGATCGCTTCGAGGTGGTGGACGCCAATGGGCGATCGCGCACGGTGACCATCGATTCGCGCGACACCTTGCAGTCCCTGGCCCGCAAGATCGAGCAGGCTTCCAACATGCAGTTGAGGGTGACGGTCGCCTCTGAGGGCGGCGAAGTCACCGGCAAGGACGGGGAGACCACCCTGACCATGGGCGGCGTCCAGCGCCTGTCAATCAGCGCGCGCAGCGGCCGCGAGGGCGCGATTCTGAAGTCGGGCGAGGCTGGGCGCGACGCTCTTGCCGGGCTGGGCCTCAGCCCCGGCTTCATCGGACCGACGTCGGGAGACGATGCGCGCACCACCTATGGCGTGGAACTGCCCAACACCCTGCACCTGGCCACGCCCGATGCGGCCAAGCGGGCTGGTGAGGCGATCCTGGCGGCCATGAAGGTGGTCCGTGACGCCTATCGCGACCTGAAGCCGGAGGATCCACTGACCCAGGCGGTGGGGCGGGCGCCCGCCTATATGACCGAACGCATCGCCAACTATCAGGCCGCCCTGTCCCGCCTGACCGGCGGATAGGGGAAAACCCGCGCCAGACTTCGCTTGGCGGTTGACGGCGCGCCCGCGCCGGGGGTTATTGCGGAAAGATTTCCGCGAGAGGTTCATGGCGTTTCCCAACGACAACCGCATCATTCTGGCGCTGGGCGCTGTGCTGGCCGTGGTGGCCGCTGTGGTCATCGCTCTGGTGTTCATGGGACGAGGCGGCGATGAGCCGGCGCCGGAACCCGAAGAGCGCGCGGGCCTGCAACTGGACGTGACCGAGGCGCCGGATCTGGAGCCGACCCGCGAGCTGCGCTGCTTCGTCGACGGCCAGTTCGTGGGTATGGCCACCCTGGCCGATTGCGCCCGTCAGAACGGCGTGGCTACAGAGGGTCTGGATGTGGGTCTGGACGAGACCGGAGCCTTGGCCGCTGCGCCGACCGCCGTGTTCGCGCCGCCGCCGGAAGAGCCGCCGCTGGAGCTGACCGTGGCCGATCCCATCAACCCGCCGTCGGTGACGCCGACGCAGCCCGCGCCGCAACCCGTTCAGGCAGGCGCCGCGTGTCTGCGTCACGTGGGCGGCGAATGGCGCCAGCTGTCGAGCGGCATGAGCCAGGGCGCCTGCGTCCAGGCGCTGTTCGCCGGAACCTGCGTGCGGCCCGGTGACGCCCAGTACGGCCGCTGGGGCGACACCACCCTGAGGCTGGTGCCGCGCCGGGTGGAGCAGTCGCAGGACAACAGCCGCTTCCGCACCCTGGCGGAGCAGGACCGCAACTGTCAGTTCCCGGGGCTGCGCTGATGAATCGGATTTCGTTGATCGCCGCCTCTGTATTGGCCCTGGCCGCAGCCGCCTGCTCCAGCAGCACGCGCGCGCCGACGGAGCCGGGTGTCTGCCACCACGTGGTTCAGGACGGCGAGGAGGTTCGCTTCAACGTGCTGGCCGAGGACGTGGAATCCATCGAGTTCTGCGCCGCGCGGCTGGAGGAAATGCGCCTGAACTTCCTGCGTCTGGGCGGATCGACCAGCGAGGTCATGGGCGCCTATCAGGGGCAGTTCATCTTCATCCAGCGCGAGGGCGTCTATTTCGGCCAGACGCTGGAGGGCGGCCGGTTCTTCGCCCTGGCCCGCACCGGCGACGGGCGACTGGCGATCCCGGGCGTGATTCAGCGTGAACCGGCCCCGGAAGCCGCGGATTGACGCCACGCCTCAGGCGTGAACAATATGTGAACATGGTTGTCCGTCCGGCGTCGTCGCCGGGTCAGGACCGCCTTACGGAACAAGGAAGAAACAATGGCGGGCAGCGTCAACAAGGTCATTCTGGTGGGCAACCTGGGACGAGATCCCGAAATCCGCACCCTGAACTCGGGCGAGAAGGTCGCCAACCTGTCGCTGGCCAC
>SXGT01135271.1_pt1 | contig 11136 bp, 6 predicted proteins | sample 3176221 | NCBI WGS metagenome assembly SXGT01 (sample SAMN11356862, study PRJNA531348) | freshwater metagenome | isolation source: freshwater sample F1-120 | place: China: Fuxian Lake, Yuxi | collected 2017-12-25
AAACATTATCTGCAGGAGCAGGTCGCCGAGCTCCTCGCGCAGCTTCTGCGGATCGCCCGACTCGATGGCGTCGCAGACCTCATAGGCCTCTTCGATGACGTACGGCTTGAGCGTCGCGGGGGTCTGCTCGCGGTCCCAGGGGCAGCCGTCGGGCGCCCGCAGCCGCTCCATGATCGCGACGAGGCGGTTCACGCGCGCGGCGCGTCAGGGCGCAGCGGGCGACGGCGTCGGCGCGATTTTGGCCGTCGGCGGGTCGGTCTTGGTCGCCGCACCCGTCGGAGCCGGGGCGCCGTCGCCCTTCTTGGGCTCTGCGGGGTCGACCGCGGCGCCCTCGCCTTCCTTGGGGGCCGGCTTGGGCTCGGGCGCGCCCGTGGGCGCGGTGGCTCCCGTCGCGGGCGGCACTGCCGGCGGCGCGGGCACCGGCGGTGCGACCGGCTTGGGCGCGAGCAGCTGCTCCTTGACGAGCGGCGGCGTCTCGGTGAACACGATCCACCCGGCGCGGTCGAGGTTGTGGAAGTCCGAACCTCCACCCTCGGCCACAGCGGACCACGAGGCGAAGTCCTGACCCTTGTCCTTGTTCTCGATGCGGAAGAAGTTGGCCCGCCACTTGCCCCCGATCGCGGGCTTGGCGCCCTTCGCGTCCGCCAGATCGGTCCACGGAATCGCGATCTCGACGTTCCAACCCGCGTCCAGCCCGCCGTCTGCGGTCTGTGTCGCGACGGCCGTCTTCATGTTGGCGAAGTTCCACTTCTTGGCCTCCGGCCAGTCGGGCTTGCGCCGCTCGGCGAAGAGCGCGTCGAAGATGATGTTCTTCGGCGAGACCTGGAGCTCGATGTACTGCTTCCCGTCCGCGTCGGGGTCGAGGTAGACCTCGACGACGTCCTGCTTCCACAGCTCCTCGTCGCGCGCCGCGAACATGGACGTGCCGACGGCGTCCTTCACGTTGAAGGCGATGTACAGGTTCTGCTCATCCCACAGCACGCGCACCGTGGTCTTCATGTCGGGCGTAGATGGCGTGCCGTCCGGCCGACCGAGCGGGCCGTTCGGAACCGCGGCTTTCCACGTGGGCTCATCGAGCTTACCGTCCACCGTGATGGGCCCGACGGCCTGGCGGGCCTGCAGCTGTGGCGCGCTGAAGGGCTTGGCCACGGGCGGAGGTGGCGCGTTGCCGACCATGAAGCGCGCAGCCTCGACGCGGTCTCCTCCGTCGCTCTTGACGCCGTCTCCCTTGACCTTCATGCGGATGTTCTCTTGCTTGGACCGATAGGCCTCGGCGTCGTAGACCCCCATGTAGATGACCATCTCGCCCGGCCCGAGCTTCTTGCCGCGCGGGTCGACCAGATCGATGGTCTTGGTATCCTTGATGATGTTACCCTTCTTCCAGTCGCGCATGGGGAAGAGCCCGGGCCCGCCCGGTCCGTCCTCGACGGCGTGGTGATCGGCGATGACGCGCGCCTGCTCCCCGCCACCTTGGACGGGGCCCTCGAGGTGGACGAAGATCATCCACTCGCCCTTGTCTTCCACGTCGGCCAGCACCTCCCAGTAGAAGTGGACCGTAATCTTGGCGCCGGGATCGGGCTTCTCGGGCTCGACGTCCAAGCCGACGAGCTTGACCTTGTCATCCAAGATGGCGCCGACAGGGAACTTGGGCGCAGGCACCGACGGAAGCAGGGCCTGATCCACCTTCTCTTGCTGCACCTTGGTGCGCGTGAACTGGCGCGGCTTCTTGCAGCCGGTCGTCGCGAACACGAGCGCAAGCAGAGCCACCGTCACATGAAGCGAAGCTGCCTTGATGGACAACGTAGGTGTGATGTATCGCATCGGTCTCCTCGAAGCCTCCCAGATCGTCGGCGCCTGCTTCTACCGGAGCGCTTCGTGGCTTGCAATGCCTACTCCACGTAGCGGATGCCCTCAGCGGGCAACAGCCGCGCGGCCCGGCCAGCCGAGTAGAAAGTCGCCAGGACCGTGAGCGCGAGCGACGCGACGACGACGAGGGCGATCTCCGCCGGGTTCATCGTGACCGGCAGCCGATCGATGAGGTAGACCTCCGGCTCGAGCGGAAAGCCGACCACGTCGAGGAGCAGGCACGACAGCACGCCGACGACGAGCCCGATGGCGGTGCCGACCAGCGACACGAACAGCCCCTGGATGAGGAAGACGCGCCGGACGGAGCCGCGTCGCGCGCCCATGGCCTTGAGGATGGCGATCTCCTTGACCTTCTGGTTGATGAGCATCATCTGCGTGCCCACGACGTTGAAGGCCGCGACCACGATGACGATGAGGAAGATGATGGTGAGCGCGACCTTCTGGAGCTTGAGCGCCTGAAAGAGCCCTTCGTTGGCCCGCTCCCACGTCACGATGGCGTAGTCGGTGCCGTCCAGGCTCTGCGTGACGGCGTTGGAGCGCATGACGCTGAGAACATTGACGACGTTGCGCATCGCGCCGAGCACGCTCGCGGGCTGCGCCTCGACCGGCAGCTGGCGCACGTCGTTGGCCAGGACCCGCCGAATACGGGCCGTGTGCCCGCCGAGGTCCGTGAGCAGATCGGACAGCGTATAGGGCCGGAGCCGCTCACGGACGCGGCGCTGGCGGTCGTCGATCTGAAAGATGTCGTCGACCTTGACCTCGAGCCACTTTGCCTTGTCACCGGAGCCGAGGAAGCGCTGAGCCGCGGTGAACGCGATGACCGCGTAGCGCTTGTCGTAGTCGTAGTAGCCCGTGGACACGATGCCCTGGACCTCGAAGCGGCCGCTGGTCGGCTCCATGCCCGTGGGCGCCGGGCCGCGATCGCCCAGGCCACGAAACGGGCTCGCGAGCGTGATGTGATCACCGATGCGGGCGTGCAGCCGCTCGGCGAGCGCAGCGCCCAGCAGAATCGACGGTGGACGTCCCGCAAAGGACGCCCCGCTGGAGGCCCCGGGCAGGGCGGTGAGGGTCTCCGGAGACCCTTCCACCGTGAGTTGGATGGGCGGGCGGCCCGCGGGACGGACATCGACGAGGCGGACCTGGACCTCGCCCATCGCGGGTCGGCTGGTCGCGACCGTGAGCGCCACGGGCTGTGGCCCAAGGACCAGGAGCACGCTGCCGCCCCCGTTGAGATCCAGCTCCGTGGGCGGCGTCGTCAGCTCCGCCGGCTGGAGCCGGAGGCGCGCCGGTCCGGCCGTCAGCGTGGCGCCGCGTGAGGTCGCGCCGTAACTCAGCTCACCGGCGAGCGACGTCCCGTCGGTCCCTGCGAGCCCGAGATCGATGGGGCCCGCGTCGGGCAACGCATGCGTGACCGCAAGGCGCGCCTCGTCCGGCAAAGGCTCCGACGGATCTTCGATGACGGTGAAGGCACGAAGGGCCCTCTGCGCGTCCTCGGTCACGCCCTCAGTGACGACGACTGTGACGCTCGTCTCCTGCACGAGGTTGCTGAGCGTGAGCTGCTGGCCTTGGACGGTCACGACCGGCGTCTCGTCCAGCGCGTCGAGCGTGCCGGCGGTGACGAGCGAGCGCACGTCCAGCACCGAGCCGACGGTCGCGACGTCGACGCCCTTGACGATGGCACCCGAGCGGTAGTCGCCGTGGGCGACCATCATCTCGTCCCAGGTCCCCGGCGTCGCGCCGAGCACGTGCGGATCCTTGGCGAGCGTGGCCATGGCCTCGCGGTAGTCGGGAAACTCGTCGGTGCGCGGCCACACGAGAAGATGAGGCTGCAGCCCGAGGATGCGCTGGCGAAAGATGTCCTGGAAGCCACCGGTCACCGAGAGGACGATGACGAGCGCCATGACGCCAAGCGCGACGCCGACGATGGCGACGAGCGTGATGAGCGACAGGAAGCGGCTCTTCTTCGAGCGAACGATGCGCCAGGCGAGCAGCCACTCGTAGCCGGGGCGCAGGGGAGCGAAGATGGTGGAGGCGAAGCGCAAGCGCGGGATCCAGCGGGTCAGGCTGCCGCTCGAGGCTCGGAGAATTGACCTCCCGAAGCTCCCTGTGGCAACGTGCGCGGGACTGTAGCCCAAGGGGGAACTCCATGAAAGCGCAAAGACAGCACCTGGTCACTCGATGCATGCCGGCTCTATTGGCCATTTCGGCTTTGATTGCGTCGTGCGGTGACTCCAGCAGTGGCGGTGGCTGCACGACGTCTGCCGAGTGCGGCAACAACCAGGTCTGCTTCGAGGGCTTCTGTCAGGCGAAGACCGTCACGACCGACGACACGACCGGCGCGGACGGCGGCGTTTCGGATACGCCAGCGCCCACGGACACGCCGCTCACGGACGCGACCGGTGACGTCAAGCCGGACACGGGGGCCAAGGACGCGGGCCCCGACACCAAGACGGACGTCGCCGACGGCCCGCCGGCCATCAAGACCATCTCGCCGACCGACGGCCAGGTGAACGTGGACGTCCCGCTCCAGATCGTCATCACCTTCACCGAGTCGGTGAAGATCGTGACCAAGGACACCATCGAGCTGAAAGACGCCCTGGGCAAGCTCGTGACCTGCACCTACGCGAGCGACGCCTCAGGCGCGGTGTGGACCATCAAGCCGCAAGGAGACACGCTGCTCGCGAGCCCCTACAAGCTCGCCGTCAATTCGCCGCTCCAGGCCATCACCGACAGCGCCGGCAACAAGATGCAGGGCATCAAGAACTTCACGTTCTACACGAAGGGTCCGGCCAACACGGCCGCCTATGACGCGCTCGCGGCCAAGTACGCGCCGACCATCAACCTGGGCACCAATGGCGCCCACCCGGAGTTCGACTTCCCGCTCGCCTTCGACCTCGACGCCAACTGGTACATCTTCGACAACAAGAAGCACGTGCAGAAGAGCACCGTGAAGGAGCTCAAGCCCGTCGTCTACCACGCGGTGATCGAGTCGGAGAGCCACACTTATATTCACTACACGTATTACTTTACCTCACACACGGAGGGCACGGAGTACCTGAACGAGGCGGCGGGCGCCCTCGTCGTGCTGGAGAAGTGGCCCGCCGAGCGGCCGGTCGAGATCCTCACGTGGTACCGCGACTCGTCGGGGTCGGAGTACGTGCGGGCGTTCCAGACGAGCGAATCGGGCATCGTGCAGGGCGATGGCAAGACCATGACGCAGAAGGGCATCGACGGGACGATCGCCCAGGCCACGCTCTTTCCCTCCAGCCGCTTCCTGGCCTACATCCCGTCTGGCAAGCATGAGAGCTGCCTTTGGGAGAGCGCAGGCTTCGGCAACATCGGCGGCTGTGACCTGCCGGTCGGCGACAAGGCCGGCATCCTCAAGATGGTTCTGACCTACGACGCGGCCGGAGGCACGATCGCGAAGAACGGCGCCATCTATCCCAAGGACGGCGCCTTCAAGTACGGTCTCGTGGACCTGCTCACGTCGCTGTGGCTGCGCCGGCTCGACACCTCGGATGTCTTCTACGACTCGGACTCGAAGTTCACGCTGAGCATGGGCGGAAAGACGTACGAGACCCAGTATCCGAAGTACTTCATCGCAGACAAGGACGCCAGCGGCGCCACGCAGAGCGATGGGCGCGCGCCCTTTGCCGTCACGTGGAAGCCGGGCGATGGCGGTCAGTTCACCGACATCAGCCAGGGCACCTACTTCTTCGATCCCGCGGGCTTCCTCATGCAGCGCCACGACTCGGACTACGTCAACAAGGCGTTCGACGCAGCGGCCAAGACCGGTTTTAGTAAGGTATACTGTTACAATCCGTACTTGGGCATCGACCAACGCAGCAAATCCGCCGTCTGCCCCTAGCCTTTTTTCTCGTAACACAGCTTGCACTAGGCGCCCGCCCACGAGCGCGTATACTCGGCCCGAGCAGCAGCCCAGGAAGGGACCGGCAGCGAGGGCGTGACGCGATGTCGTACCTGAAGCGCGGAGTGGTCGTAGACGGTCGGTGGGCCGTGGGCCCGGTCATCGGGGCCGGCGGCTTCGGCGTCGTCTATCGCGTGACCGACGTGACGACGGGCGAGCCCGCCGCGCTCAAGACGCTGCGACGCGAGGGCTTCCAGGACGAGATGCTCGTCAAGCGGCTGCTGCGCGAAGCGCGCGTCTGCTCGGAGCTCGAGTCTCCCCACACCGCGCGGCTGCTGGCCGTTGGCGACCTGCTCGGGCAAGAGGGTCGCAGCCTCCCGTACATGGCCTTCGAGCTCGTGCGCGGCCTCTCACTCGCGGCCATCCTGGACGTCCGCGGCTCGCTGTCCGAGCGCGAGACGGCCCGAATACTGCACGACGTGCTTGTCTCACTTACCGAGGCCCACGGCCGTGGCGTGCTCCATCGGGACATGAAACCGGGCAACATCATGTGCGTCGCGCCCGAAGATCGCCTGCGACCGCTCGGGCGCGGGCCCGACGTCGATGACGTCCTGGGGGTCCCCGCAGCAACGGACGCGCTCTGGCGCGACCTCGTACCGCTCCAGGTCAAGGTGCTCGACTTTGGCCTTGCGAAGCTGCTGCCACGCGACAAGCCGGTCACGCGGCTCACGGAGCCCGGCATGGGGGCCGGCACGGCGGAGTACATGAGCCCCGAGCAGGCCGAGGGGCAAGGTGACCTCGACGCGCGCTCGGATATTTACAGCGTCGGCATGCTCATCTTTCGCTTCCTGGTGGGCCACGCACCGCACCTGGGCGAGACCGCCGTCGACGTCGCGCTCAAGCACCTGCTCGAGAACCTGCCGTCGCTGCCACGTCCGTTCAACGCGCACCCGCTCGCGCGCGTCTACGACCGCGCCGGGCAACGGGAACGCACGCGACGCTTCCCGAACGCCACCGCGATGGCCGCGGCGCTCGAGCCCATCGCGTGGCCCGAACGTGACGCCTCGGAGTCCTCGGCGCTGCTGTACCTCGAGAACGCACCCGCCCGCCCGGGTTTCTTTGCCCGGCTGTTCGGTCGGCGATGACCGCCGGAGGCTTGGGCTTTCCCCCGGCCTTGCCTTGTGTTAGTCACCCGCGCCAATGAGTGACGTCGCCGAGGCCGGACCCCGCTACAGACGGCTCCTGCGTTTCTTTCGCACAGTCGTCGCCGCACGCTGGATCGTCCTCGCCTTTTGGGGCGCGCTGCTCGTGCCGAGCGTCTGGTACGCGCTCCAGGTCGTGTCGGACAACACTCTCGACCAGCTCATCGTCCAGACGGATCCCGAGTACAAGAACGCCAAGGCCTTCGAGAAGGTGTTCGGCGCCGGTGAGTATGTCGTGGTGCTCGTGGAGGCCAAGGACCCCTACGATCCGGCCGTCCTCGCACGCGTCGAGGCGCTGGAGGTGAACCTCCGCGGCATACGCTGCACGCTCGCCGCGACGGAGAGCTGCGTCTCGGCCAACTCCGCCTTCGGCATCTTCAAGCTCGGCAAGGCCTACACCGAGCCCGGAGCCACGCCCGAGCAGGCAGCCGAGTTCAAGGCGTTCGCGGCGGGGACCAAGCTCTTGTCGACCCAGGGCCTCGTCGGCCCCACGTTCCTGGCCATCCCCGTCGTCATGGACGTGAGCGGCCGTGCCTCGCGGATCGAGGCGCTCGAGGCCCTCCGCAAGGTCGTCGCGCCCGTCGAGCAGAACCTGGCACCGTTTACGGGCCTGCGCGTCGTCGGGCAGCCGCTCGTCAATGACTTCCTCGACCGCGAGACGCGCAACTACGGCGCCAAGTGCTTCGCGGGCTTTGCGGTCTTCGTCATCATCCTGTGCCTGTGGCTCTACCGTAGCGTGGCCACGCTCATCGCGTTCATCACCTGCATCGGCACCAACGCCGCGCTCATCGTCGGCTGGATTGGCCTCACGGGCGGCACCTTCACCATGGTGAGCCAGCTCGTGCCCATGACCGTGATGATCACGTGCATGTCGTGTCTGGTCTACATCCACTCGCGCTTCGTCGACGTCCCGGAGGGCACGTCGGACGTCTGGGAGCACCAGCTCTTTGCGCTCTCCAACAAGTTCCTGGCCTGTGCGGCGTCGATTTTTGCCACGGCTGCGGGCTTCGCGGCGCTCTATGTCTCGAACATCCGGCCAATTCGAGAGATGGGCCTCTGGGTCGCCATCGGGCTCATCTTCACCTTCGGCATCGTCTTCACGCTGTTTCCCGCGCTCCAACGCATCCTGAACACACCGACCGAGCAAAAGAAGAAGGTCGCCGGCAAGTGGCTCGTCCAGCTGGCGCAGTGGCTTCCCGGCTGGAGCTATCGCTGGCGTTGGGTGCTCGTCCCGGGCGCGCTGTTGCTGTCGGCCGCGGGCGGGGTCGCCATCCTAGGCTTCCCCGGCCTGGTCTCGCCGATGAAGCTCCACACGGCCGCAATCGACTACATCGATCGGGACTCGCAGCTCTACAAGGACACGAAGTGGTTTGAGCAGAACCTCACCGGCCTGACCGTCACTGAGGTCTGGATCAAACGCAAGGACTCGGTACCCGAAGAGAAGGCCACGCTCGCGCTGCTCGATCCGGCGATGATTCGCGGCCTCGACCGCTTCCAGTCGGCCATCGAGCGCGATCCGGACGTGGGCACCGCCATCGGGCTCGTCTCGACCATCAAGCTGGCGCAGTACATCGCCGGCCAGCCCGAGGCCATCCCGACCGACACCGAGGCGCTCGAGTCGCTCACGGACCTGCTGCCCACGCTCGCCGAGAAGGATCCCGGTGTCGCGCGGTTCACCGATCAAGGTCCGCCCGACGCCGAAGGCAAGCGCACAGCGATCTTCGGTCAGACCCATATCGCGGTCATCACCCACATCACCGACCACGCGGACCTGACGGCGCTGCGCAGCCGGATCGACGCCATGTGGGCCGACGCTATCGCCAAGGAGCCCAAGCTCGGCGAGCTGCTGGAGATCCGCACGCTCGGCCTCGGACCGCTCCAGGCCAAGCTGGCCAATGACCTGGCACCCACGCTCGTCGAGAGCTTCTGGATTACGGTCGCGGTCATCTTCATCACGTTCTTGCTGGTCTTTCGCAGCGGCGCGGCGCGCATCATGGCCATGATCCCGTCTATTTTTGCCATCCTCGTCATGTTCTTGTTCATGCGCCTGACGGGGATGCACCTGTCGATCGCGACCATCCTCATCGCGTCGACCGTGCTTGGCACGAGCGAGAACGACCAGATCCACTTCTTCTATCACTTCGTCGAAGGCAGCCGCGGGCCGGGCAAGACGACCGAGGACGGGCTGCGCCACACGCTCATCGTCAGCGGCCGCGCCATCCTGTTTGCCACGCTCATCAACGCCGCGGGCTTCGCCGCATTCGCCTTCTCGGCGCTTCCGCCACTCTTCGAGTTCGGCATCCTGTCCGGCGTTGCGTTCCTCTTGAGCGCGCTCGCGGACTTCACCGCGCTCCCGGCGGCACTGTGGATCGTCTTTCGCGAGAAGCCCGACTCCGTCAAGGCACGCGAGGCCGCGCAGTCCGGTTCGTGAGGCGACTCCTCGTTACCGCGGACGACTTCGGGCTCGACCTGCCCACGAACCGCGGCATCGCCCTCGCCGCCGACGCGGGCGCGGTGCGCTCGGCCAGCGTCTTGGCGCTGGGTGCGCGGTTGGCGGAGGCCGTCGACCTGGCCCGTCAGCGCCCGGAGCTCGAGCTCGGCCTGCACGTGCAGCTCGTGCAAGGGCGACCGCGGCTGCCGCCCGACCGCATCGCCACGCTGGTGCTGAGCGACGGCTGCTTTCCGGCCTCCGTCTTCGCGCTGGCGGCGCGCGTGCTCGATCCGCGACACGTGTTGGCCGAGGCGACTGCGCAGCTCGACGCCTTCGAAGCGGCGTTTGGGCATGGCCCCACGTTCGTGAACACGCACCAGCACACGCACCTCTTGCCGCAGGTCCTCGGCCCGCTCATCGCGCTGTGCCGCGCGCGAGGTATCCAGGCCATGCGCCTGCCCGCGGAGCATCACGCGTTTCGCCCGACGCGCCACATCCGGACGTGGGCGTGGCCTGGCGCCACGGTCGTCGCCCGCGGACTCGTCTCGCCGGCGCTGCGGCTGGCGGGAATTCGCCATCCCGATCGCATGCTGGGAGGACCCGAGTCGGGACGGCTCGATCGCGACCGCCTGCACGCGCTCCTGCGGTCTCTCCCGGCGGGGTCGACCGAGCTGGTCATCCACCCCGCTGCGGGCAGCGCCGACTGGCACGCGCTGCTCGATTCGCAGACTGAGACCTTGCTCTTGCAGCAGAACGTGTCGAGGATTCAGTTCCGTGACCTCTGAAGGCCCCGCTTCTCCGCAGCTGTCGATCGTCATCCCGGTCCACAACGAGGCGGGCAACGTCGCGCCGCTGCATGCAGAGCTCACGTCGGTGCTCGTCGGGTTGGGGCGAAGCTACGAGATCCTGTTCATCGACGACGGCTCGACCGACGCTACGCCCCGCGAGCTGTCGGCGCTCGCTGACGCCGATCCCAGGCTGCTGGTGCTCACGCTCCGGCGGAACTTCGGCCAGACCGCCGCGCTCGCGGCCGGCTTCGACCATGCCGTGGGCGGCATCGTCGTCGCGCTCGACGGCGACGGCCAGCACGATCCCGCGGACCTGCCGGCGCTCGTGGCCGCCATCGACGCGGGCGCCGATGTTGCGAGCGGTTGGCGCCAGTCGCGCGCCACGGTCGATCCCTGGCTGCGCACGCTCCCGAGTCGCGTGGCCAACGCCTGGATCGGCCGCGTCGCCGACCTGCGCCTGCACGACTTCGGCACGACCTTCAAGGCCTACCGTCGGGAGCTGCTGACCGACCTCGAGCTCCATGGCGACATGCACCGCTTCATCCCCGCGGTGCTCCACCGCCGCGGAGCGCGGGTCGTGGAGGTGCCCATCGCCTCGCGCCCGCGCAACCAGGGCACGAGCCACTACGGCCTCGGCCGCGTCGGCTCGGTCCTCGTGGACATCCTCTACCTCAAGCTCCTGCTCACGTGGATGGGCCGCCCGCTCAAGGCCTTTGCGAGCCTCGGGATCCCGCTCTTCCTCGCCGGGCTCTTCGTGGCGCTGGCGGTGACCATCCAGTTCTACTGGTTCACGCCGAACATCGGCTACGGGAACCTGATCCTGGCAGCGCTCCTGATGCTGCTCGGCGCGCAGTTCATCGGGCTCGGCTTCATCGCCGAGCTCACGACGCGGAGCTACCAGGCAGCCAGCAAGAAGAAGATATACGCGGTGAGCAAAGTGGCTCGACGGCCGTACGCAGGCGTGACGGAGGAGACCTCGTC
>SXGT01603338.1_pt1 | contig 11136 bp, 12 predicted proteins | sample 3176221 | NCBI WGS metagenome assembly SXGT01 (sample SAMN11356862, study PRJNA531348) | freshwater metagenome | isolation source: freshwater sample F1-120 | place: China: Fuxian Lake, Yuxi | collected 2017-12-25
GAAGTGTGCATCAAACATGCGGCAGTTGGCCGCAGCGGTGCACTTGTATGCGTCGATGAATCGAAACCGCTTCCCTGCGAACAACCCGTTCCCTTCACCAGGAATTGTCTGGTGTGACCTGAAGCGGATTGGGAAGCTGGTAGCAGCGGTGCAGGTCGATGGCTCTGAACGATGTGGCGGCGGTGTTTTGGTGTGCCCTTCCGATGATGGTGCGGTGCGATCGTACTCGATGAATATCTGGGCCAGTTCCAAGACGGAGACATTCATCGTCGCCGCCGTTCCAGCACGTGGGCAAGTGTTTGGATACGGTCGTTCGCCTGCGAACCATATTCTGTTCGGTGAAGCGTGGGCATCAACATCGGCCAGCGGTGGAATGGCAGCGGTAATCACAATCGGGTTTTCAGGGGAGACACCTGGACAGCGTTTTGGCGTGGGTGGTGGCATCTCCCCACCTGTTCCGACTGGACCATGGGGTTTCCGCAACAGCGAACTGGCGTTCGGACGCCACAGCCGATCAGGTTCCGGTAATTCCGGGCGATACCCGCTTAACTTTGCATTCGCAGACGGTCATGTGCAGCAGTACACTGTTGATGATCTCGCAAACCGAGTGACGGGCCTTAGCAAACTGGTCGCGTACTGGTCACCTCTCGATCCCGAGATCAACGAACTGCCATGATTTCGAACCGCAACGACATAACTGTCAGCGACTATGAAGACTCGCTCGTGCAGCGCGCGATTAAGGGTGACCCGCAGGCATTTGAACAGTTGTTGATAGCGATGCACCCGCGACTATTAGCGGAGGTACGACGGGCTTTGCCAACTTGCCTGCGCGCGTTCATCGAACCATCAGACGTGCTTCAGGACACTTACTACGACGCTTACAATCACTTCAAATCGTTTACCCCCGAGGGTGACGATGCCACATACCGATGGCTGCGACAGATCGCACGCAATCGAATGCTGGAGTTGCTTCGCCGTCACCGCGCAATGAAACGTGGCGGTGGACATCGAACCCTGGACGCTGCGGCATTGGCCGCTACAAGCGATAGTGTGGAGTGGGCTTTGGAGCAGGTCGTGATTTATCAGCGTACGCCTAGTGCGTCCGCGATGGCCCACGAAGCAATCGCCGCTGTTGAGGCTGCCGTTGATCGGTTACCCGCCGACTATCGCGAGGTGATTAATCTTCGATACATTGCAACACTCCCGGTGCGAACGGTCGCCATCCGACTTCGCACAACTGAAGCTGCAGTCAAGATGACCTGTGTCCGGGCGCTCGAACGATTGCGAACGGAATTGCGCGTAGAGTTCCAACAAAAACTCACATGAACAAGACGGGGTGTTCAAGATGTCGAACCGGGTGGTGGAAGACGAGCGGTGTGCAAGAGCAGGCGTACTTGCTGCCGAGGTCGCGCGCCGCCGTGCCGCTGGGGAAAGCGTAGATGACGCCACCGTCATCGCAAATCACCCTCACCTTCGTCCTGAGTTGGACGAAGCGTTGGACGCAGCCTACGCGATTCATGCCGTCGTGCTTACGGCTCGCCGAAATGCCATTAGTGGAAATAATGCTTTCGATGAACCTAATTCAGATACTTCAACCGATCACGATCCGGCCTGCCGCCCTTCAATCATCGGCTATAAGCTAATAAAACCAATCGGCTCTGGCTCACAGGCGATCGTCTACGAGGCGTTACAGGAAACCACCGGGAAACATGTCGCTGTAAAGGTCGTAGCATGGGAACCCGCGACCGACTCGCGGGCTCGCTCGCGATTTGAGCAGGAAGTGAGCGCACTCGCTTCTATCGATCATCCGAACATTGTGACGGTCATCGACCGCGGGCGCACGCCAGAGGGTTCGCTTTATTTCGTGATGCCGCTCATCGAAGGCCCGTCGCTCGACCAGTGGCTCGATCAAAGGCGGGCGAGTTCCAGCGATTACGTTCGGGATGTCGCTTCGATTTTCACAACCCTTTGCCGTGCCGTGAATGAAGCGCATCTTGCCGGGGTAATTCACCGTGACCTGAAGCCAGCGAACGTTCGCGTTGACCGTTTCGGCAGTCCCCACGTACTGGATTTCGGTCTTGCCCGTCGATTTGGCGCAAACGCCATCGCTTCAGCTGCCAGCCGATTTGGTGCAACGAAGATGGGTCAGGTCGTCGGATCATTACCTTGGTCGAGTCCCGAACAGGCAAAGGGTGATCTCGCTCTTCTCGATGGACGCAGTGATGTCTATTCATTGGGCGTGATGCTTCATCATGCGTTGACCGGTCAGTTTCCGTACCCCGTTACGGGCCGAGTTCGTGAAGTCATCGATCAAATTGCCGGTCTCGGCGAAGATCGCCCTACTGACCTGCCGGGTATCGAATCACTCAATGCTTCATTACAGGCGATCATCCGCCACGCCCTTGCGCGGCCACTTGATGAACGATACCCATCCGCCAGCGCTTTCGCCGATGATCTCGAACGATACCTCCGTGGCGCACGACCATTGGCATATGACCGTCGTCGTACGAAAGCCGGTCGGCGAAAATTGCTGCTGGCTAGTTTTCTTGTCATCGCAGGCATAGGGGTGACGCTTGCGATCGTCGCCACGGGCTGGCCCGATTCCGTCGATGATCAGCGATTTATACCGATCGCCAATCCTAGTGTTACGAATGCCATTGGCATGACGCTCGTCCTCATCAAACCACCTCCTCCTGTGTCTCAACAGGAGTTCGTCATCAGCGTCACGCCCCGTGGTAACCATCCGACCGACCCACACGGCGACATCCGCCAGGCGTATTGGATCGGCAGCACCGAAGTCACGGTCGGCCAATACCTCACGATCATGGGAACGCCACCCTCAGCGAGTGGAATCACTGCCACCAAGCCAGATGATTCTCTACCAGTCACTTCCGTCTCACTTGAAGAAGCCGAGAAATTCTGCGAGCGATTATCAAAGATCGACGGTCGTCGCTACCGCCTGCCCACCGAACGTGAATGGGAATATGCCTGCCGCGCCGGTGACATCCGGGAACCAGCCAACGACGATGTATTGATAAAGAGCGCCTGGTTCCTCACCAATAGCAATGGCCAACCCCAACCCGTCGGCCAGCAGTCCCCGAACGTGTGGGCGTTATTCGACATGCGCGGGAACGTCGCTGAGCTGACCTATTCCGCCAAGGGTACGGGGGAGGCTATCAAAGGGGGGAGTGTTGTATCCTCCGCTACCGACTGTCGTTCCGACGTGGTGAGTCTAAACCTTGATCGCAGGTATGTAGGCTTCCGCGTCGTTGCTGACGACGCCTCGCGGCAGCAACCAAAATAATCCTACACATTTCGTTACCTCTTCCTTCGGATTGCATTACTCCCAATAGAGGGGGCGAGCTCCACGAATGGGAGAGCGCCTAATGATTGATGTAGCGGGCTTTATCGCGGTTGCAGAAATCCAGTATGGATCGAACGGTGCGCAGAGCGCAAATCCGGAAGTCCATCTTGGGTCTGCTACCGATGCGAACAGCCTGCTGCAAGTCTGGGACGATGGCGATTCAGACGGTTTTGACTCGGGGTGGGTGCAGGTTTCGTTGCACCTGAAAGCGGGTGGGGGAACCAATGGGGTGACACTGTCGATCGGCAATTCTTCGCCGACGCAATTGGTCTTTTCGGGGGCAAGTTACACCGGTCTGAACGACATCGTCTTCCGGGCAGAAGTTGATGGCATAGGGATGTTTGCCGCTTGGAGCAACCTCAATGTCCACTACTTCTATGAATCAGAATGCGTCGAGGAGCTCGTGCTTGGTTCGGGAAACTGGCCGTTGGTGAATACAACCACGCAAACCTCAGGGTTTGGCACCTACAGCGAGATTCTGATCGGTGCCAGCGGCACCCCAAACGACGAAGTGATTGTTACAGGCTCATTTCGCCTGGCTGCGAATTACGGCGTTTATCCAAGCGCCGACTCATTAAAGGCTCAGATTTTTGTTATGCCCGATTGATGCACAGGAGGTTTCAATGTCTATGACCAAAACCCAAAAAACAGTCGACCAACGCACGTTGCCGTTATTGCTACAAGGACATTCCTACAAGGAAATCGCTGACAACATCGGCGTCAGTGTGGAGCAAGTTCAAACATCGGCGCGATCGATGTACCGGCAGTTTAATGTGTCGACGCGGACGAAGTTCATGTCGATGTGGATTCCGAATTACGGATTTCAGGAAGCGCGTGAACTACCGCGAGAACGAAATACAAGGAACTAGAACCGATGATTGCGAGCTGGCAGTAGAGTGGTGGACGGCGTCACGCCCACTCAGCTGGCGCGTCCACCTGTGCGGTGCAACACGCATTAAAGGTCGGACTACTTCGCAATCCATGCCGCGTCCATTTTCCCCATTGGCACGAACACCATTTCAACTTCATCTCGTCGGATTGCTGGTGGTGGCGATTGACCGATCCTTGGTGATTTGAACAGCACCGCGTCGCGCGTCACCTGTTCAACGAACCCGAATCGCCCACCACCGTTGATCGTCCGCACTAACGCTGGCCGATTTGCTACGGCATCGCGCAGAGTACCCGTGATGAAGATCAGGTAGACGCCGCGAAGGTACAGCGGATTGAAGGTGTCGGTGTCAACGAGGGCCGCGTGATAGCCATCGTCGGGATGATACGCCGTTTCGATGAACGGGCCGGTGCGTGGTGCGAACTCGCTCGCCCGGTACATTCCACCGTCGAGAACCGCGCCTATCGGGTGCAAGCGATGCAGTTCGTGTCGGAGTGAGTGAACGGGGATGAACGGTGGTTGTGCGTTGCTGTACGTCATGGCCGGAACGTACAACACGATGTTAGGGCGAACCACCTAACGGAAATCAGTTGGTTTTAAGACTTTCAGACAGAAACACTGGCGTGGACGGAACCGGTTGAGTTCTATCCGCCCCTATGCACGATGTTTGCCAAGCGGACGCCCGGTGACGGGATCAACTTCAACCATAGCCGGGATTCTCCGGTCGCTGAACCGCATGGAAAATCTCCGTCCCCGGGGGCCATTCCCCACACACTGAACAAGGTGCGGCCGCGTTCACGGCCCGTTATTTGCACTAATTCATCCGAATCCTTGCCCGTTCGAATCAACAATTCGTTTCCGTAAAGAAACGTGGTGTGCCGCACCGCGAACGGGTGTGTAACACCGTACTTGTCGCTCGCGACCTCAATACCTTGGCGGATTTTACTAAGCGGTACTTTATACGGAGGAAGGCGCATAGCGCGGATAGCCATTGCCTGAACAAAGTCGGCAAATGTGACAAGGCGATCTTCACGCGTCCCCAGTGACGGAAAAGCAACCGCCGCGCCGATCTGGTTGCCGAACATCCAGCGATTGAACAGCTGCGGAGAAACACGAGCGTACATCGCCGCCTCTGCGGGTGTGTACAGCCCTACTCCTAAAAGTGATTGGTCGGAAATCGCAACCATGAAGTCCTTGCCCCTCTGTCGGGCCGCAAGCGCAAAGCGCTGCGTGTTCATTAATCCTATGGCCATCGAGTTCATCGTCAATGAGCAATCTAGAAATGAAGACAATTACTGTGGAAGTCGCTACGTCGAATTCCTCGCAGCCCTTCGCTGACGCTAAAATCGCCATAAGGGGTACATAGAGGGGATCGCTGAGCGGAAGCGTCTGGCTGACCTCGTAGCCACCTATTCAGCTACACGGTTCGCCTCAACCGCGGTTGCACAGTCGGGAAGCCTGCTCAAAGCGCGGTGGCGCGAGCGCGTCTGCCACAGGAATTTGCCGCTTCCACACACCATCGGGCAGAATATCTGCTTTCCGGCAGTATGGGTCCATCCCGGCAAGTGCTTCAAATTCAGATAAAACGATAGGGACAGGTGCAAAATGATTCGATTTGCTTTGATGATCGTGCTGGTGGCGAGTCTCGGCTTTGTGCTTGGTGCTGGCAACGAAGATAAGCTCAAGGGCGAATGGCGATGCACATCGGAAATGGTTGACGGAAAGCCGATGAATCCCCCTTATCACGAGCAATGGCTCTTCGCAGATGGCGGGAACATAACGATCAATGGCAACCGTCGTTTGAAGTACCGAAACGACACGACTGGCGCACCCTCAAAACTGTTGGTGCACAACGAAGCAAACGGGAAACAGATTCCGATCTACGCGTGCCTGTATAAATTTGAGAACGGGAAGCTGGTGGTTGCGTTAAATGCTGGCGAAACACCACCGGCAGACTTCAGCGGTTCCGATGGCATTTCGTTCATCCTGACTTTCGAGAAGTGAACGGCTTTGTCAGCTAAATAGGTGAACCCAACCGACACATCGAAACCCGCAACACCCGCGGTTTGAATTCATCGTAAACTTGTCGAGGGCCATTCCGCGATGCACAATCGCGAAGACGGTGGCCGTGGGGCTCACTGGCGAGCGATTGATAGGGAGGTAAACGTGAGATTGATTACAGCCTTGATGATCGTACTGACTACCTTCACCTCTGCGACAGCACAGTTTGACTCGATCTCGTCTAACCCGCGGCGTGCAGGTGGTGGCGAGCGATACGCAGCGCCTGCGACACGCCCAAGCGATGTGGACGCCGAACGGCTGACCGCCGACCGAAGGAACGCCTTTCCGGTTGCGGAGGAGCCAAAGGTAAAGATTGAACTCGGGTCCGTGGCTGGCGCGCTTGGCAGATTACCCGAGGAAGTTTCAGAACGAGTGTTCTACCTCCACAATTCCGGTACACCAGGGAAGGGTTGGAGAGATGAACTAAAGGAGTTTGGAATTGATCCTCGACGTTTCCAGTATGCCGCCAAAGGCAAAGGCGACGTATCGCTTGTCGTCTTCTCATTGACGAATGGGCGCGTTACTCGCATCGGCTATTTACTGCCAAAGCTGACCAACGAAAAGGCGGGAAAGATCGCCGAGGCCATTGGGCCGATTGTAGCAAATGAGGGGCGGCGCGTTCAGTTCAAGGACGGGGATACAAACGTCCATTTCAACTTAGAGGGCCAACGAATCGAGAAGATTCAGGGTGAATACGTTAGGGGCATCGTCGGCGGCGCGAAGGGATACCGAAAACCCGGTTCGGAAATTCGGCATCCCGCATTTATTTGCGTGCAAGTCGATGCCGTCGACTGGTTTCTCGCCCATAGCCCGGACATCACTGCGGAGGTGAAGCGGGCAATTAAGACCGGTGAGGTAATTCTCGGAATGACCGGCGACGAGGCGTTGGTCGCGAAACTGGATTGCTTCGCCGAATGGTCGGCTACCGAAGATGGCATCGAAACTGTTAGCTTCACACGATGGGACGGCATCTACCAAGGAGGCGCAGTGCTAAGGGAGGGGAAAGTCATTCGAGTGCATGGGAAGTCGATACGCGACCCCTCGCAAGGACAGAGGCCAGCTTTATTCGATTGAATCAGTTGCATCTTTGGGCAAAACAGAATCGCCCCACGCCGATCAATTCGACGCTGGGGCGATCTTTCCGTCGGTGTAGTTTTAGTTGGCGATGAGTTCCTTGAATCGCTCTGGAAGCTTGGAAAGTAGCTGTTCGATCTTCGATAGCGTCTCGCCGGGATTGGCTACACCCCGCCCCTCCGAGAACGTCGTCGTGTTCAGGTTGACCTGCTGCGCCCTGAAACCGTTCACGTAGTCCTGCTGCGTGAGTTCGAGGCCCATGCGAGTGTTCTGCATGGACTTCTCGGCCTGCCCCCACATCCCCTGCTGCTGATACTGCTCGTAGGCCATTGCCCCCTGCCCGGCTAGGGCGTGGGCCTGTGCGACATACGGATTGACCGTAAGGCCGTTCCTGCGTGCGTCGAGGGCGTAGTTGAGTTGGTCGCGTTCGGAGTTGAGGCCGATGTTTGCGAGCTTGTCGCGGTCTTTGAACTGCTGGTCGATCAGACCCCTTTGCCCCTGAGCCATGTACTTCGCAGCATCCCGCTCATTCTTCGTCAAAGCGGGGTTCATCAGGTAGGCTTTGAGTTCCCCGTCAATCTCTGCCTTCTTTGCTTCGAGGAATCGACGGTCGTACTGCAACCCCATCGACTTCAGTTGGGAGTTTGCGCGCGTCGCGAATTGACCCTCTTGAACCTGGTTCTGCGACTGCATCGCAAACAGTTCGGCCTCATCGGTCTTGAACTGTTCGTTGATGATCGCAGAGTCGACGCCTTTGATGCGCATCTCGGCGATGCGGTCGTTGTGGCGTCGCTTGGTAGACCGTCGCTGCCCTTCGTAGGTCAAGCCGTCCGCACTCTCAAGGAAGTCGAGCCGCTGCGAGTCGAGTTTCCGAACCCCCAGCACGCGGTCGCCTTCAATCCCGCGCATAGCAGAGCCGTAGGCTGCGTTGGCGGCAGCTACATCGGACGCATAGGCTTTGGTTGCGATGGCTTTCGCGGAACGATCTGCTGCGATCACTTCATTGCGGGCGATTTCCGCCTTCTCGATTGCGGCGGTTCGAGTTGTTTCCGCCTCTCGCTGTCGGCGCATGGAAAGACCACCGCTCTCGACGTAGGTTGAGCGATCGGCGGCTTTGATGCGATCCATCGCTTCGAGTTTGAGGGCGGTTGCCGCATCCTGCTTATCCGCTTCTGAAACAATCTGGCTGGCTGATGCGCGAGAATATCGCCGCTCCCATATCGACCCCTTCGCGACTATTGCGTCGAGGCCATTAGCAGCACCCCCGACCATAGAGCCAAGGATACCTCCCTGCTGCCGGTCGATGGCCTTGTTCCAAACGTCGTATTGTTTGCGAGGATCATTCGTCATCCCCGCCTCGCGGTTCGCTGAGATGAAGGAATTGGCCGAAGACGCCACTTCCCACCCACCGAACAGGACGTTCATGTATTGGCCCATGCCCATGACTTCGCGATTCAGCCCAGTCTTTGGGCCAAGCGATCGGGCTTGTCGTTCAAGCTGAAGGTGTTCAAGACTGTTCGGGGAATAGGTCTGCTGACGCTGCCGGATCGCACTGACCTGTTGACTTGGTGACATGCCAGCAAGTTCGGCGCTGAATTCGGCATTCGAGAGACGAACGCCCTGGCGACGAATCTTGTCATCCTTTCGGGCCTGTTCGCGATCACGCTTTTCTTCGAGGGACAGTGATCGTGTGGCGTCCTTCAGTTGTCTGCGGTAGTCGTCCGCGATGGACTTGTTCGCCTGCTTCGCAGCCTTCTCCCGCTCCTTCTCGTCAGCAAGGAACTGGCTGAATTGCTTGTTGTCCCGCTGCTCCTCTAACTTCAGTCCGCGCGTGGTGTCGCGGAACTGACGACGATAATCGCCAGCCACTTCAGCGTTCGACTCTCTGGCAAGTTTCTCGCGGGTCGAATGAAACTCGTTGCGGTACGAAGCGACCCGCCGTTCATCCATCTTCTGCTTCGTCAGTGCGGCGCGATCAACGCTGCTCACGAATCGGGATTCGTTGCGTTCCTCTTGTCGCGTCAGCCTCTCCGTCGTCGCAGACGCAAGACGACGATACCGCTCATTGATACGGTCGCGTTGGAGCAAAGCCGCCGTCTCAAGATTGGTACTGACTGGGTGAGGTAGAATCTTCGCGAATCGTTCGCGCGTCTGCATTTGGGCGTATTCGCCCCCTGTGAGGCGTGCTTGCGCTGCTGCGAAGTTAGCGGTTGCAGAGGAAATGCCGCCGTGGTCATTTCGCCAAGGACGGAAGGCCTGTGTCGCCGCGCCATACGCGGATACGGCGTTTTGGAGCTTGGCTTCGGCCTGGGTCATGTTCTTGCCCAGACCTTGCTTCAGAAGATTATCGAAGTCAGAAAAGTCGGGGAGGACTCTGATTTTTACGGTTCCAACGGTGCGGTCGGATGACATTGGATTGCTCGATGGGATGTGCGGCGCAGGATCGCGCCGATGGGTGGTGGGAGGTCGGGGAAGGGAAGGGAGAGGCTGAGGGACTATTCCGCGGCTTGCTGGTCGCCCTCGTCGCCAGTGCTGTCAGCGACCTGTGGGGCGGGTTCAATAAAGCCCGCAAGTTCTCGGGCGAGCGTCGCGGCATCCAAGAATGCGAACGATTGGAAAACTTCGTTGATCTGTTCTTCGGTCTTCCCAGACTGTTTTAACGAAAGGTGAAAGGCTCGTTTTGCGCCATCGTGAGTGCCGAGGAAATCGTCAACATCGGCAAAAGTCACGTCCCGATTGAGGCTGGTCTTGAGTGCCACGAATCGGTCTTGGCCCTTCAGTTCACATTCGTCAGCCATCGCGGAAGTGCTGGCCTTACGTTTGGCGCGACAGGCGCTTTCGAGTTCGCCGTAGGATTTCGTGCCGAGGCGGGGGAATTCGATACCGTTGCGATGAATTGGGGAGTGGGTTTGCATAAGTGGCGTTCCTGGCTGGTTGAAAGGTTTGGAGGCGTCTATCGCTTCCGTGGGGTATTGAAATGAGGTTTGGCGGGTGGGCAGGGAGTCGCTACGAGTGTTGCGACGGTAGGGAATGCAGTGAGAGGCAGCTGCTAGTTCGCGACGGGCTGTTGGATAATTTCGATCCGTCGCCCGCGTGATCCAGAGTTCGGAGCGTAGGCAATCAGGCCCGCACGCTTGAGCGATACGAGGGATTTATGGGCAACCTGCTCGGAGGTTCCGGCCAGCCTGCCGAGTTCCCCGCCAGTCATTGAACAGACCCCATCCACAGCGGATTCGCGGACAACGCGGAGAACGCGCGATTCGGTGGTCGTTACCTTTTGGGGACGACCAGAAGCAGCCGAAGCCTGATATGTCCCTCGAACGAAACTGGCAATCTCTGCGTCTGTTGCGCCTTGGGAGAGCAGGGTGGCGGGGATGCTGATGACCGCGTAAGTGACGAACTGCACGGAGGGAGGAGCGGGGAGCGGTTGTACGTTTTGCATGGGCAAGTGCTTTCGCAAGAGGTGTGGTGAGGAAAAAGAAGCTACGAAGCCTTGGCTGTCGCGACGGGGAGTTTGCCGCGACGGGAAAGTTCGGCTTTGATCGAGACGATGTATTCGGAGGGGATCAGGCGACGGCCACTCACGACCGGGCATTGATCGGCGTTCAAAACGCGCAGGTAGAAAAGTGAACTGATTTCGTTCGGCGCGATGCCGAGTTCGTCGGCGACTTGGCCGACACTTTTGAAACTCATGGCGGGACTCCTTGCTACTGTTTGGCGGTCAAAGAATTGGCGGGCTTAAAAAAAC
>SXGT01678403.1_pt1 | contig 11136 bp, 12 predicted proteins | sample 3176221 | NCBI WGS metagenome assembly SXGT01 (sample SAMN11356862, study PRJNA531348) | freshwater metagenome | isolation source: freshwater sample F1-120 | place: China: Fuxian Lake, Yuxi | collected 2017-12-25
GGCTTTTGGATTTACGCATTATTTTCGATTATTGGACTCCAAAATGTCGGGCAACGATAATGCTGTTGCCTGACCTACGTTGGGGTTACACTTGCAACCTAATTTATGCCCAATATTGGAGCCAGGTAGGTCGGTCATGCTTTTTATGCCCGACATTACGACGTTTCCATACGGCTAAGGCTTTTGGATTTATGCATTATTTTCGACTTTTGGGCACCACAATGTCGGGCAACGATAATGCTGTTGCCCGACCTACGTTGGGGTTACACTTGCAACCTACTTTATGCCCGATATTGGAGGAATTTTGCCATGCAATACCGTCGCGCCCAAACCCCGGGCGGCACTTATTTTTTTACGGTGGTTACGTTTCGACGGCGAAAACTGCTCTGCATCCCTGAAAATGTCGATTTATTACGCACGGCATTCCGCACTGTAAAATCTACCCACCCTTTTGTTATCGACGCGTTTGTTCTTCTACCGGATCATCTGCACTGTATTTGGACGTTACCGCCCGGGGATCAGAATTACCCAATGCGCTGGAATGCCGTCAAAAATTATTTTACTCGCCATTGCCCTGATCACTACAAATCACCGCCATCTGTCTCCCAACAACGCAAACGCGCGCAAACCATCTGGCAACCTCGCTACTGGGAACATCAAATCCGCGATGACCAGGATTTCGAAAAGCACTGCGACTACATTCACTGGAATCCGGTGAAACACGGATTAGCTTGTCAAGCTGGGGATTGGGCGTATTCAAGCTTTCACCGCTTCGTTCGTTTGGGAATATATCAACCAGATTGGGCAGGTATTTCGAATACTCCAAAAACGGACAACTATGGGGAATAGCCCGTAGACTAGGCAGAATAGCGAAAATCCCAGCAGCAATGACTCCAATATGTCGGGTTACGCTAAAGCTAACCCGACCTACCAAATTGCTACGAAACCAGTTACCCATTATTCACCAACGATGGAATTTTCATGATTAAAATTAGCATTATTTACCCGAACACCCCCACCTACCGCTTCGATATGGACTATTACATCGATAACCATATGCCTCTAGCTATTAGATATTTCAGTACACATCCTGGTTACAAGGGGGTTTCAGTCGAACGCGGACTGAGTGGGGTATTTCCAGAGACTGAGGCAAGGTATATTGTTATGTGTCATTTTCTTTTTAATTCAGCGGAAGATTTTATGGCAGCATTCACGCCACATGCGGCTGAATTGCAAGGAGATATAATTAATTACACGGACATTGAACCGATCATTCAGATCAGCGAAGTGCTTATATCCCAATAAACCGTACAAGAATTTCCATGTATCAGCCAGCGCAATTTGAACAAACTGACATTCAGGTCATGCACGAGCTAATCCAAAGTCATCCGCTCGCGACACTGGTGACATTGAACTCTCAGGGTATTGACGCAAATCATATTCCTCTGCACCTGTCATTAACTCCTGAACCCTTTGGAGTTTTACGCGGTCATATAGCTCGTGCGAATCCTATTTGGCATGACTTAAATTCTGAGCTTGAGGTATTGGCAATCTTTCAGGGTCCAAATGCTTACATCAGTCCGTCCTGGTATGCGACCAAGCAGGACGGTGGCAAAGTAGTGCCAACATGGAATTACACCGCGGTGCATGTATATGGTAGTTTACATATTATTGATGATGCAGCTTGGGTGCGCTCGCAACTTGAGGCACTGACGGACCAAAATGAAGCGCATTTACCTCATCCCTGGGCGGTTTCGGATGCACCTGAGGATTTTACCGAAAAATTAATCCAATCTGTGGTCGGGATTGAACTGTGCATTAGTCGACTTTATGGAAAATGGAAAGTAAGTCAGAATCAACCTCTACAAAATCAGCACGGTGTTATCCAAGGATTAAAAAGTTGTCCACAAAGTGGTGCTCATGCGCTGGCGAGATTAATGGAAGCAAATATAACTAACAGTCGAGGATGAACTCTTGCCGAATGCAGAGCACTTAAAGCTATTTTTAGCAAGTCACCTGGATGCAACGGGGTGGAATCTTGTAAAAATCGCGGCTTCGAAGCCCCGTATCCATTAGCTTCATTTTACTTGCAAAATACCCGCTGGTTTAAGACAAGCTTCAAACGCCAACCTGACTTCGTACAATGTTACACCATGCGGAAAATTGAAATTATTGAAAAATGGTTCCATTATTGATACCATAAATTTATGACGACTACTAAAAAAATACTCGACCAAATGCGCCGATAACCGAGCAATGTAAAATTTAATGACCTTGTCAAAGTTTGCACGGAGTATTTTGGTCAGCCTCGTCAGTCAGGTACAAGTCATACGATTTTTAAAACACCTTGGCCCGGTGATCCACGGATAAATATTCAAAACTGCCAAGGCAAGGCCAAAGCCTATCAAGTGCGACAAGTATTATTAGCAATTGACAAATTAAAGGAGCAGCACAATGAATATTGAACATTACACCTACCGCGTAACTTGGTCATCGGAAGATAATGAGCATATTGGCTTGTGCGCTGAGTTTCCATCCTTGTCTTGGCTAGCACCCACACCTGAAACGGCGTTATCGGGAATTCGACAATTAGTGCGTGAAGTTGTCTGCGACATGCAAGCTAACCAAGAGAGCATCCCCCAACCGCTGTCCGAAAAGAAATACAGTGGCGAATTCCGCGTGCGCATCCCTCCAGAAATCCATCGATCTTTAGCCCTGCAAGCGGCTGAACAGGGTATCAGTTTGAACCGACTGGCGAGCGCAAAATTGGCGGGATAAGCTCATCTGTGGGCAAAAAATCATAACCACCCTGACTACAATATTTAACAATTAGTGTGGATGCTATGTAGTGGAATCAGGGAAAATTCGGGACTTTATGCCGCGTATTCCATGTGGTCCGTACGGGCTAATTACTACCAACATAATGTTTGATACATAATTTTGCATGTATCTTTTAACCCTACGTTCAACTCAATGATCGACAATGACTAAAGCAATTGCCATCCTCGGTGAATATACCCCAACTTTTACGCCACACATTGCCACCAATGAAGCTATCAAACACGTGCAGAAGTCTTTTGATATTACGTTAATAGCTGACTGGATTACAACGGAAGAAATAGACTCAAAATTGTTTGATCAACATGCTGGAATTTGGGTTGCCCCGGGAAGCCCATATAAAAATATGGAGAAAACTTTGTGGGCGATTCGTTACGCTCGGGAAAATAAAATTCCATGTTTTGGGACCTGCGGTGGTTTTCAACATATGATTATTGAATATGCTCGCAATGTATTGGGATATCACGATGCCCAGCATGCCGAATATGATCCGTATTTTTCTAGCTTATTTATTGCTCAATTAGATTGTTCGTTAGCAGGAAGAGAGTTGCAATTAAATTTTGTCTCTGGGTCTCAGGTAGCCAAAATTTATAACAGCTGTTCCGCTACCGAACAGTATTACTGCAATTTTGGCATTAATCCTAATTATTATGCAGTGCTGCGACAAGGACCTTTAGTGATTTCCGGTTGCGATGCCGAAGGTGAAATCCGGGTGATTGAACATCCAGAGCATCCGTTCTTTATAGGCACGCTATTTGTGCCACAAACACGATCAACTCCTGAAACGCCACACCCTTTAGTCAGCGCTTTTTTACAGGCCGTGGCTACCCACGCGCGGTAATAGCTATTTTTAGCCCGTCGACTGGGTAGAGCAGCGCGAAACCCAGCTGCAATGGCTCCGATATGTCGGGTTACGCTAAAGCTAACCCGACCTACCACAGCTAATGGTAGTGGCTTACTGCTCTTTAACCCCCATAAAAGATATTTTTTGCATTAAGCTGTGATTAAGAAAATGCGCGCACAATACACCTAAAATTTAAAACAGGTTCTACGGGTTTCCTGAAAAACCCCAGCAGTTTTTTTAACTTTAGGAGTATTGACAATGTATAAACATATTTTATTAATCGCTAGTATTTTAATTTCTAGTTCTGCGATGGCAGATTGGGAAGGTGGTTATGGCGACCATCATCATGGACATCATGGACATCATGGACATCACGGTTATGTTCACGGTTATGGCTACGGACGTCCACATTTTCGGCGGGAATATTATCCGCCTGCATACTATGTTGCCCCTCCACCGCCTGTGGTCTATTATCCAGCACCAGTTGTCCATGCGCCAACATATTATGCCCCCGCTCCGGTTCCTGTGTATCAAGAACCTGCACCCGTCTATCGTGGTGGCTATAATAGAGCTAACCCTGCAGGCTTAGTGGGCGGGGCTTTAGGAAGTGCATTAGGTTACCAAGCAGGTCACGGTGATCCAATAGCAGCAGGCTTAGGCGCTGTGGCTGGTTCTTACTTAGGTAATAATGTCCGTTAACTTTATCCAACATCTTACTTTCTATGCCTATCATGCTGCGCCAAGGAGGTTTCTATGCAACAAGAAACCTCCTACTTGCTAGCTTGCATATATCGGCTTAAGCCTACCGCTTAATCAACACCGCATGCCGCTCTCCATACGACAACTGTTGCTATAGCAACACCCACTAACCAATCGTGCTGCTATTCCAGCAATACCTTGGCTTTTTTTTCAGAATTCCAATTCCCAAGCGCGCTAATGCTGGTGTTTACTCAAACGCTTTCACATAATTGCATGGCGAAGACTTGCGTCAGTTTATTCTGGGACAATAATTATCTAGTCCGTTGATTTCATATTGTTATGCCAATGCATTTTTGCTTCTGCTACTTGAACACACAACACATCTTCGATTGCTCTGGAGCGTACAATCTGCATAAAATTTGGATTTAGCAATTACATGGCCTGTTTTTTGCTGAAAATGAGATATAGCTGCTAGCTATTGGTCACACATTTTCTAACACACCTCACCTACTGGCCTAAGGAGGGCACATGGGTAAAATGCAAAACACTGCCGTTGGATTGATGTTCGCACTCACGGCAGTTGGCTGTAGTCATCAAGCGATTGAAGCGGAAAATGATGCAGCGCATCCGAAACACGCTAAGGTTAAAAGCTTGAAGTTTTCGGGCACTGGACGCTGGTTTCAATTTGGTCAAGCACCCAATCCAGATTTACCCTGGCCTCCTTTCGAACTCAAAACCTATGCTGCGGAGCTTAATTTCGACACTGCCAGTAGTGTCGTGAAATTAACGCGCAGTCAAATTATCGAAGCTGGGCGCAATCGACCAGAACCGGTTGCACAACGGGTCGAACAATATTTAAACGCCAAGACGGCTTGGAATATTGCTGCCACGGGCAATGCGCCTGCCGCGACGACGCCGCAACCCACAGCCATAGAAGAACGTGCTGCAGAAATCTGGTCTACTCCCCAAGGTTTTCTACAAGCCGTTTTAGCTAACCCAAGCAGCACTGAAGACGCAGCTGATGGCAGTAAATTGGTGAGCTTTACGTTGGAGGGTAAATACAAATACCAAGGTAAACTGAATGCTAAACATGAATTAGAAAATGTTAAAACTTGGATCGATAATCCAGTCTTAGGCGATACCCTGATTGAAACCCAATACAGCGAGTATAAAGATTTTGCTGGCATACAGTTTCCAGCGCATATCGTGCGTATTCAGGGTGGCTTCCCGGTATTAGATCTCAAAGTGGATAGCGTGGCGGTCAATACGGATGTGGGTGTCCCTCCCCCGCCTGCTGAAGCTAAAGTGCCAGCCATCCAAGTTAAAGCAGAGCAGCTTGCCGACGGTGTGTATTATCTGACTGGAGGCACACACCATAGCGTGGCGATAGCGCAAAAAGACCATATCGTTCTGGTCGAAGCACCGCAAAATGAAGCGCGTTCGGAAGCCGTCATTAATAAGCTCAAAGAAATTATTCCCAATAAGCCCATTAAATATTTGATTAACACGCATGCACATTTTGACCATTCCGGTGGCTTACGGACTTTTGTAGATGCCGGGGCGACGATTATTACCGAATCGGCAAATCAAGCGTATTACCAAAAAATCTGGCAAGCACCGCATACGCTCAATCCAGATAAATTATCGCAATCGCATAAAGCAGCGAATATCGACAGCTTTACTCATAAATACGTACTTTCAGATGGCAAACGTAAAATCGAGCTTCACAGCATCGCTGGCAATAGCCATAACGATGCCTTTATTTTAGTTTACCTGCCCAAAGAAAAAATACTTATCGAAGCCGATGCCTACACCCCGCTAGCGGCCAACGCGCCACTACCCAGCAAAGCTAATCCTTATGCCGTGAATTTGGACGAGAATATCCAAAAATTAAAACTTAAAGTAGACAAGATCGCGGCCTTGCATGGGCCTAATGTGGTGACCTTGGCAGATTTAAAAACCTATATCGGCAAAGCGGCAACAGCCAAATAAGTAGCTACTATTTAATCAATCCTTTGGGGGTGGGCAGAACAACTGATCCCCCCAAACCTACTATTTAATTCCTAAGGAGGAAACATGGGACTCAGCATTCAACATTTAGTATTAACGTTAGCCATTGTGATTTTGATATTTGGTACCAAACGTTTGAAAAACGTCGGTTCTGATATCGGGGATGCGATTAAAGGTTTTCGTAAAGCCATTAACGACGGCAAAGAGGATGAACAACCGCTCGCACACAGCGAAGGCAATATTCTAGAGACCCCCAGCTATCTCAAAGAAAAAGATTCGGTTTAATATGTTCGAGGTAGGATTTTCCGAACTGTGTATGGTGGGGCTAGTGGCATTAATTGCGATAGGCCCAGACAAGCTGCCGCAAATAGCGCGGGTAGCGGGCTTTTGGTTGGGTAAAAGCCAGCGTGTCGTGGCTAACCTAAAGACCGAACTGCATACTGAATTGTATAAGGTCGAGTTACAGCAATTATTGGCGCAGCAACAAAGTCAGGATTTGCAAAACTTGATTGAAGAAACCGAAAGTGCTTTGCAAGATATTAACAGTTCAGCCTTGGCGTTGGTGCAAGAAACCGAAATTTTACCTGCAGCCAAAACTGAGCTGGAATCATCAACAACAGGTTAAACCATCACAAGGAAGAGCAAATACTCGCCTAGCAAAGTTCCTACTAGGCGAGCCTAACCTTAAACTATGGACAACATATTATCTAACGCTTGTTTAGCAAATCGGGCAACGTTCTCCGGTACTTGAATCGGATTCACAACTTCCCCTTGTACCAAATTTTCCAATACCCAGAGTAAATGTTGCGGATCGGTACGAAACATGGTCGAACACATACACAAGGTCGGCGACATGAAATGCACGTTTTTACCTTCAGCCTTGCATTCTTCGTGTAAACGATTCACCAAATTTAATTCAGTGGCCACCAACCAACGGGTATTGGGTTCAGCATTGCGTACCGTTTTTAAAATATATTCGGTAGAGCCGATGTACTCGGATTTTTGGCAGACTTCAAAGCTGGCCTCGGGATGCGAGATAACTTTAGCGTCTGGGTAGCGCAAGAGGAAATTATCGATATGAATCGGTTGAAACACCTGATGTACCGAACAAAAGCCTTTCCACAAAATAATTTTAGCCTGTTGAATTTGTTCAGCCGTTAATCCCCCCTGCGGTTTGTCAAAATCCCAGGTGACCATCTGTTCCAAAGGTATGCCCATGCGGTAACCGGTATTTCGCCCTAAATGCTGATCAGGAAAAAACAGCACTTTTTCACGTTGCGCAAAGCTCCACTCGAGGATTTTTTGGGCATTCGAGGAGGTACACACGGTACCCGAATGCCGTCCACAAAACGCTTTTAAATCTGCAGCAGAATTAATATACGTGACCGGGGTCACTTGCGACTCCACATTAATGACCGCCGCCAATTCGTCCCAACAGCGCTGCACTTTTAACAGATTAGCCATATCCGCCATCGAGCAGCCAGCGGCCATATCCGGCAAAATCGCGATCTGCTCAGGACGCGACAAAATATCAGCGACTTCCGCCATAAAATGTACGCCACAAAACACAATGTATTCGGCATCCGCTTGCGCCGCATTCCGTGACAACATCAAAGAATCACCGGAAAAATCGGCGTGTTTAAACACTTCATCGCGCTGATAGTGATGACCCAAGATCACACAACGTTTGCCTAAAGTTGCCTTGGCTTCCATGATGCGCACATCACATTCTTCATCAGTTAATAAGGCATAATTTTGGATTGGTAAAGTCATTTTTTTTAAAGCTCAAACAAGAATAAATATCACTGATAGTTCAAAACGTTAGCATATACAGTCTATAGCCAGTCGTATGCTTACTGATCACACTGCGCCACTCTAAAATCTTGGCGAGTGGCGCTAGCGGATTGTGCTCGATTACTCTGCTTTGGCTTCAGCCTCAGCAGCAGAATCTTCCTCAGGGGCACTTGCGACTGCTGCGTCAGATGTAGGTTCAACTTTAGCTTCAGGCTCTGGCTCAGCTGGAGTAGCAACTTCGGGTACGACCTCGGGTTTTTTAGCTAAGCTGGCAATAAACTCTTGAAACCATGCTTTGTTTCTTACTTTTTCCAAATCAGGATCTTGTAAGATTTCAGCTTCTGCAGGTAAGCTACCGTATTTCACCGAGTCTTGTAATGCCGCCAAACACGCTTCATCTTCACCCGTTAAGGCAAAAATACAGGCCAAATTATAGACCGCATGACCTTGGTGAATGCGCTCAGCGCGTTCAAAGTAGGTTTTCGCTTGCTCATAGAGTGGATCATCAATCGCTACCGCTTTTTTGCGCGCAAGTTCCATATACACAACACCGCCATCAATCGCTGCACCTAAGTAATTTGGATCGATAGTTAGGCAAAATTTAAATTTGTCGCTCGCATCTTCATAAAGTTTAATAGCCACCTCACCCTCTTGTCCGCGCGCATGTTGTAACAGCGCAAAGCCCCAGTTATACAATGCTTCTGCTAAAACCAAATCATTGCTAATCACATCTTGGAATTCTGCATAGGCTTTTAAAAATAATTGTTCCTGTCTGCCACCCGAACTTTTACGAGCCTCGACGACAGTTTTAACGGCAGTATTTAGACGGGATTTTTTGGTTAACGCATTAAGCAAAGACATAACTGACCTCAAGTAAATAGGTAAATTGGTTATAATATAGGGTCTATTTTCACAACAGACAAACTGCAATGATACACGAAAGCACCGATCTTGAACGCGCCAAAATGAATTTGGAAACCGCGCAAATAGCGTGGCACGAATTACAACGCTTTTTTGCTAGCGGTGCAGCAATTTGGGTCGCGCCCGATTTAGATCTAGTTGAAGTCGCGCAATTATTTGCGCAAGATCAAGCGCATCGGATAAAAACCTGGCTAGATCAAGGTAGCATTGCTAAAGTTTCAGACGCCCAAGCGCAACTTTGGTTCCATGAAAATACGTTGGTCTGGGCGATTGTCGTTAAACCTTGGATCTTAGTTCAAGACCCGGCAAAATCTTCCGTAAATGCGTCAACGCTTGATCATACCTGAATTCATTAATATAGCGTTTTAACAACTCAGCATCCGCACCTAAGACCGTATCAATCAGCCCTTCTGCCTCCAACAATAAGCCATTGACCTTAGTATCATCCTGCGCTAATAACTCCTCAAGCTCCCATAGCACTTTACCCGCTTGCGAAACATTATAGGCAGATTGCTGCGGCTGTTTGATTGCACTCAATACTGTTTGCACTGCAGAATCGACATTGCTGATAAACGGCTCCCAAAGCTTTGCGAACGGCTTTAACTCGAGTAATAGCTGTTTTCCGTCGGTGTGCTCTGTAAATTTACTTTCTAGTTCCATAGCAGCCTGTTGCAGAATCGGCGCCCCTAACGTCGCAGTGATGCCTTTCAAGGTATGAACAATGCGTCGAGCATCCTGATACTCAGCTTTGTTGATATGTTCTCGGATTAACGCCATATCATGCTGATGTGTTTCGACAAAAATCTTGAGTAAATTCGCTAAATGCAACAAATTACCGCGTACGGCGCGTAAGCCGATACTGACATCTAAATAGGGAATTTGTTCTAAAATTTGCAAATAATCATCACTTGCCAGAGTGTCTATTACTGCAGGCGGTTTAGCAAAAGTTACCGCAGGTAACCATCTGAGAAGCACTTGATACAATTTTTCCGGATCAACAGGTTTACCTATGTGATCATTCATCCCTGCATGCAGACACAATTGCCGATCTTCTTCAAAGGCATTGGCGGTCATCGCAATAATGGGTAATGCCGCTTTATTAGGTAATTTCCGAATCGCAAAAGTTGTTTCAATCCCGTCCATAATCGGCATTTGCATATCCATCAGCACCAAGGCGTAGTCACCGTTTTGCAATAGTTCCATCACCTCTACGCCATTAGCTGCCAAATCTACTATAAAGCCCGCATCCAGTAATAATTCTTTGGCAACCTCTTGATTCACCGGATCATCCTCCGCCACTAAAATGCGTACCCCAGAGAAATGCTGTTTCAACACCGTGTCTAGATTACGATCTGGATTAGGAGCAATCACAGATTCTTCGTAAGTATCCTGATCACACAAGCCTAACTGCGCGATCATCCAAAAACGGCTCCCGACTCCCAACTCACTTTCCACTCCGGCCTGACCGTCCATCATATCAGCAATGCGTTTAATGATCGCCAAGCCTAAACCCGTTCCGCCATACTTGCGGGTAGTTGAGTCATCCGCTTGCACAAAGGCTTTAAACAAGCGGCTTTGCTGTTCTTTACTCAGGCCAATTCCCTCGTCTTCAACTTCAAAACATACCGCAATCCGCCCAGGTTTCGTGGGCATATCGGCACTTTTAACCCGAATGATAATCGTGCCTTGATCAGAAAATTTCACCGCATTATTTACAAAATTGAGCAACACTTGTTGTAAGCGAAATGGATCCCCCATGAGTAAACGTGGCAAAGTCGTTTCAACTTCACAGCGAAAAAATAAACCTTTAACCGCTGCCCGTTCACCCAACATACTCATGACATGATCAACAATGCGGATTGGGGAAAACCGGATATATTCCATATTAAATTTTCCGGCTTCAATTTTGGATAAATCCAACACATCATTAATAATCGACAATAAATGTTGCGCCGCATCTCCAACTTTTAATAATTGCGCCCGATGTTTAGGATTGCTAATATCTTTACGCAATAAATGCGTTAAGCCGA
>SXGT01727679.1_pt1 | contig 11136 bp, 4 predicted proteins | sample 3176221 | NCBI WGS metagenome assembly SXGT01 (sample SAMN11356862, study PRJNA531348) | freshwater metagenome | isolation source: freshwater sample F1-120 | place: China: Fuxian Lake, Yuxi | collected 2017-12-25
GACCTTAAGAATGATGGGAGGCTTTTCTTACTTAATTTGGTTAAACAAGGTAAGTACGGACCCACTTCCACAGGAAATGAACTTGTTTTTGGAGTTGAAACGAAAAGAAGCCGGCGTGCGTTCCACACAACAGAAAGTCAGCAATCGAGGCAAAGAGCGCGGTCTTAGCCGCGACGACGCATTGACCGCCTACGCTATGGATCGCCTGTTGTACCGGTTGGGACGTTCATCGCAGACGAGCGAGTTCTTCCTCAAAGGTGGCCTGCTCATCGCCAACCTCCTGAACTCCCCTCACCGGTTCACCCGGGACATCGATCTGCTCCGAAGCCATGGGCCCACCGATCCCGACGAGATTCGGGGGCGTTTTCGAGAAATCGTATCGGTCAAACTGGAAGATGGGATTGTGTTCGATCCCGACGGCGTCCGTGCGGTGAAGACCGAGCGCAACATCGACGAATATGATGGCGTGAAAGTCTTCGTTCGAGCATCGATCGGCGACACAGAGCTGGAAGTAAGGATCGATATTGGTTTTGGTGACGATGTGGTCCCTCCCGTTCATCGAGTCAAGATCACCCCGTTCTTAAGCGACGACCCGCCCGCTCAGGTTCTCGCCTACGCTGCAGCGCCGGTGATCGCCGAGAAGGTGGAGACCCTCATCTCCAAATTCCCAGCGATCCAGCACCGACTAAAGGACATTCTCGACGTAATGGTACTGAGCAACACCCAGTCGTTCGATGGACTGGAACTCGCGGCAGCCCTCAGGGCCACATTTGAACGCCGGGGCACACGGGCGGATACCGGGGTTCTCCGCGAAATGAAGGCCACACTCGTGGGTCGCAAATGGGAGACAGGCTGGTCCGCGATGCTGAAGGACAAGGCCGTTCAGCACCCTCCTCAGTTGGCCGACGCACTCCTTGCATTCGAGCGATTCATTTCGCCGATTTTGACGTCGCTCAACGGAGGCAAAGTTCCGAGTTTTTGGCAAGCAGGTGGCCCGTGGGATATTTAGGCGACCTCTCTACTCTTACCGACCGAAGCCTTTATCCCGGGAGTCGAACCCAACCGTCAGAGAAATCCGGGGGTAACTTTGGGGGTAACAATAGATTTTACAAACCGTATTGTGCTCTATATACCGCTGGTTTTTCAAAAATAACGACTCCCACCGCCCCCACTTTTCACCCTTCCAAGGACGTACGATAACGTCCAGAAAGCGGTGGAAGAAGGGTAAGAAAGGGCGGATGTATCGCGAGCCTGCGTCTTCCATCCCGCAGGCCCAGGTACCCTGCACGCCTTGCCCGCGGGCTGAGCCCCGCAGCGCCCGCGGTCTTCTTCAAAACACTGTGTGCGATCCTGCGGACGTCGATTGCGATGATGCGAACTTGAGCCTCCACATCTGGGGCCCAGCGGAACGGCATGACCATGAACAGCTGCACTTTTTTGCGAACACTCGCCAGACCGATCGTTTCCGTGGTTGCCGTTTGCAAATCCTTCGCCTATTGTAACTGTTGTGCGGGTCTCCCTTCCGCACCACGGGGTGGACCATGAGCCAAGCCTACCGAACTCCAGAGACCACCGCGCCTGCGCCCGCACAAGGATCCTCCGCGGGTTCGGTGGTGGGTACCATCGCCGGCGCCCTGGGCCCGTTTCTCCCCGGCGTTGGCAACACCGTTGCTGGACTCGCGGAAGGTGCGGGTGGCGTCGGGGCCGAGGCGACCAATTCGGAAGGAGTCAATCCGTTTAGTTTGGGCGGCGGTATCGCAAAGACCATCGGCGGTGTGCTTGGTCTCCCAGGGGTTTCCGAGGCAGACGATTTTTTGCCGAGTTCGTTCGGCATTGTCGGCAATCTGATGGGCATGGTCACATCCGGTGCCGATATGATGAACAGCGAGAAGAGCACCGCCGACCGGGTCGTTGCGGGTGCAGACGTTGCGGCAAACGGCGCGGGCATCGGGGCCACGCTGGGTGGCGCGAGCCTGACCAGCACGGTCGCTGCAGGCGCGGAGGGCGGTTTGGTGGCGGCGGAAGCGGGAGCGGCGGGTGCGACCACCCTGCTGGGTGCTGAAGCGGGCGCCGCACTCACCGCAGGCGGCGCCTTGTCCGCCGCGGCAGCCGGTGGCGTTTTGGCAGCTGGCGTGGGCGGATACAAAGTGGGCGGCCTGATCAACGAAGCTGCGGGAAGCAGCTACGCCCGGGAAGCCAGTTTGGGCGCATCGGAAGGCCAGACTTGCGCGGACTATTGGTTGGATACCGCAGCGGAAATGAACGATGGCAGTACGCTCGGCGCGATCGCCGGCGGTGCAACGGCGTTGACCATGGGCACTTTTGGCACCATCGCCGACGCGGGCGGCGCCGCCTGGGAATGGCTCACCGACTAGAGCATCGGCCGAAAGCCCTGATCCCGTTGTGGCGCGCGATTTGCGCGACCGCGCCGCTCCTCCGTCGCGGGCTTCCATGCCCAGCTACCGTCCGGTGCTAGCTTTGCTCCTTGGCTTTCGATCCGTGTTCTAAGCCCGGGTTCGCGCGGGAGCCTTCCGGGATGTCGTGGTCGTCGACCCGTTCAGGGTGTAGACTCCCGGGACTGGCCGAGGAGAGAGGATGGCGTACACCCTTGAATGGGCGTTGACCGCGGATCGCGCGTCCGCGGCAGCAGATGACGATGCCACCGCTTTGGTGGGCTTCTGCCACGGGAAGCCGCCCGACGCCACCTGGGCGAACGTCTGGGAAAACGCCGACAAAGAGGGGATCTTCCGGCTGGCTAGTCGCGATCCCGCGCAACTTCGGGTGCTGATCGCCGACCTGCTCCACAAAAAAGCGCAGGTAGCGGCAGGATTTGCGGAATGGCGGTTGGCGGTGGAGTGCGATGATCCGCAAGCGGCAGAACGGGCGTTGGAATGCGGCACCCTCGCCCCCTGCCCGGCGCTTCGCGCGTTGGCCACCGCAGAGTTGGGCCGGCATCGGGGGACCGCGGCGGCGAGTCTCCAGGAGGCGGTGGAAATTTGTGAGGGAGAAGGACCGCTCCTGCCGGCTTGGCTGCAGTGTTCCGCGGCCCGGGCCGCGGAGCGGGTTCACGACTACGAACGCGCCGATGACGAATGGCATGGGGCGGCGCGGCAGTTTCGCCGTGCGGGGCTCGACGGGATGGCGGCTGAGTGCGGATGGCGGCGCGCGAGGGCCTGTTTGGAAGCGGGCAAACCCCGGGAGGGGTTGGCGATCTTGGACGCTTTGCCATCGGTTTCCGAGGATCTGTGGTGCGCGGTACACTGGGCCCGCGCCGAGCTGCTGATGGCCCTGGGGCGCGTTCGGGAGGCACAGCGGGCATCGCGGGCGGTTCGCGAACGTTCGCGGCGGTACGGGCAAGCCATCGAACGGCAGGCGGCCTGGGTGTTGGGGGAGCCGGCGGAGGCGTTCGATCCAGAACCCGACGACGGCCAACCAGCGCTTGCCGAGGCGGAATGGGCTCTGCGAAACGGCGACCGCCTTGGCGTCGAAGCGGCCCTTCGTCAGGCGGAACCCCATGCGCGCACCCGACGTTGGAAACACGCGATCTTGCGGCTTCGCGCGTTGGCGGCCGCACCGTGCGGTGAGTCGGAGCTCTTGGAACGCCTGATCGATGACAGCGTTGCCATGGGGGATGCACTTGCAGAAGTAGAGGCCAGGCTTTGGCGGGCGCGAACGTTGGCGCCCGATGCGGCTGCCCAAATTCAGGCCGCCGAAAAGATCGCGCTGGAAAACGGGTATTCCCGCTTGCTGACCGAAGTTCGCGTGGTGGGGCGGGCGCTCGGATTGAACTTGCCGGCGACGGACGGCGAGGCTCCCGATCTCGCGGCGATCGGCCACGCGCTCGCCGCCGCGGAGGCGCAAGATCCTCGAGGTCAGGTCGATGCATTGTCCTCGATGGAAGACTCGATCGCACAGGTTCCCGAGGCCCATCAGGCCGGCCTAAGAAGACTGCTCGAAGTTCCATTGGCGCGGATCCGCCTGCGGCGCACCACCGGGGCGGGCGCTCCAGTGCTCCTGCTGCATTCGCCCACGCTGACGGCTTGGCTGCAGGGCGATACACCGGTCCAGTTTTCGCGCTCACCCCTCCAATTTCGGCTCTTGTGCGCTCTGGTGGATGGGGCGAGCACCGAGCGCGAACCGTTGTTCGTTCGGGTCTGGGACCGGAAGTACCTTCCCCCAAGCAGCGACAACAGCTTGTATGTCGGGATCAATCGGCTGAAGGCGTCGCTGGAACACTCTGGGATGGCGGTCTCCTTTGTGGGCGATGGATACCGGCTTCAGGTGGGTGCAACCTATGTGGTGTCGGACGCCGCACCCGTGGATGCGGAACTGCCCGTGGCACCTCGCGGACCGCGGACCACAACGACCAACTTTGTGGACGATACAAACTCCTTTGTTGGGCGAACTGCGGAATTGGAGCAGGTGCAGCGTGCCCTCGCCTCGGGAACGATCGTGTCGATCCTCGGCATGAGCGGACTGGGCAAAACGAGACTGGCGCGGGCGGCGACCAAGGCGGCGTTGGCCGAACCGACGTTCGACGAGGTCTGGTGGTGCGATCTCGACTCCACGAATGATTCGCTCAGTTTGGCGATCCTTCGCGTATTGGGGGTGAGTCCGGCGTCCGATCGGGTCGCGCAGGTGGGGCGAACGCTCGCCCGCCGCGGCCGGGTGTTGTTGGTTGTTGATGGCGCCGAAAGGGTCCTTTCCGAGGCGAAAAACGCCATCCCGCGCTGGGCGGCGGCCGCACCGGAGGCGCGACTGTTGATCACCAGCCGCGAACGCCTGTGGATTCCGGCGGAGTCGGTGCTTTCGTTGGGACCCTTGAATGCGGAGGATGCCGCTGCCCTGTTTGTGGAACGCGCCCGTGCGGCAGGCGGGGCGGTGGATGCCCAGGATCCGGATCTGCGCCGGTTGCTGCAGTGCACCGAGCAGATCCCGTTGGCGATCGAATTGACCGCGGCGCGATCGGCGTATACCGGCCTTCCGAATCTGATTCAGAAGTTCGGCCAGCGCGGCACGCCGATGAAGGACGCGATCGCAGTCGCCTGGGAAGGGTTGTCGGCCGAAGAAAAGCGGGTGCTGAAGTCGTGTTCGGTGTTCTTTGGTGGTTTCGACGACGAGGCCGTCGAAGCGGTGCTGGAGGTGGTGCCCGGTGTCGATCTGGCGAAGGTGCTGGCCAGCCTGTGCGATAAGTCAGCTTTGCGGGTGGTCTCTCGCACGCCGGCGGTTCGCTACGCGATGTTTCAAATGGTCGCCTCCCACGCCGCCGGTCAATGGTCGGAAGCGGAGCGCCTCCAGCTGGAAGCCCGGCATGCGGCGGTGTATGCCGAGCGTGCCGCTTTGTGGACCAAATGGTTTGAGGGGCCGAGATCCGACGAGGGGCTCGCAAACCTGCGTCGGGAGTATGGAAATCTGGAGGCGGCTTACGGTCGAGCGTTGGCGGCGCGGCAACCGCTCGCGATCGTGCTCGGCTATGCCCTCGCTTGGCCTTCGGTGACCGAAGCGACCGATCGGCAGCTCGAAATTCTCCATGCGTTGGTGGATCTGGGCGTCGAATGCCAGTCCGATCGCCTTGGCGATGTGCTTGCGTCCCGCGGCTCGAGCCTGGTGCGAGCAGGACGAAGCACCCAAGGAGAAGCGGACTTTCAGCGGATCTTGTCGGGCGGGTTTCCCGTGCCAACGATCAGTAAAGCGGCTTGTCGAATCGCTGAGCTGCGCGCCGCACAGAGCCGGTGGGCGGAAGCGAGCGCCTCGCGGCTTTTGGCACTGAAGTTGGCGCGCGAATGCGGGGATGCCTTTCTGGAGGCGGTGGCGGTCGCCACGCCCGCCCATGCGGATCTTCACCTGGCCGAGTGGCGTGCCCATCACGAAGCGGCGGTAACGCTCGCTCGCAACGGCGGTTTTCACGTCCTGGAAGCGAGCGTCAACAACAATTTGTATGCGGTACTGACCCATTTGGACGATCCTGGCGCGGCGAAAGCGGCATTTGAACGTGGCGAGTTCCTCAGTGGCGACAATGCTCACCTTCGCATGGTCCTGTACTTGAACGCCGGACTGTTTCTGCATTGGCAGGGCAAATCCCAGGAGGGCGTGGCGCGGCTCCGTGCAGCGACGGAGATCGCCCACGACAATGGAAACCCTCGCCACCTCTCGTTTGCCCACCGGACACTTGCGCTGATCGCCATCGATCGCATGCGCCCGGCGGAGGCGGCCGACCAGTTTCGGGCCGCCACCGAGCTGCAACGAAGCTTGACCGAGAACGATCAAGCCCTGTTGTCGGGTTGGTGGGGGATGTTGGACCTGGACCAAGGCCGGCTCGCCGAGGCGGAACGAAAACTGGGAGCGGTTCCTCCAAATGTTCATGTTCACGGAGCGTTTCTACGAGGGCAGCGAGGGTCGGTTCCGCATGCTCGCGGCGATCGGGTCGCCGCATTGGCGTTCTACTTGGATGCCTTAGAAACGTTTCACCCGGGGGAAGTTCCCCATTGGAGAGCGGTTTTCCACGCCCGAGTGGCGGCGATTTTGTGGGAGGACCAGCGTGGGGAGGAGGCGGCAGCGCACCACGCCCAAGCGGTTGCATTGGCTCAGACCTCCACCTTTCCGATGGCGATCGCCGCGGTTCAATTGTGGGGAGCGTTCCAAGATTTGGCTGAAGGAAGGCTCGAACGCATCCACCAAAAAACCGCGGTCGCGCTGGCCCCGCACGAAGGGGGTTCGTGCGCGCAGCAGTCCATGGAAGTTCGGTTTGCGCTGCGGCTTTTGGACGAGGCGATGGAGGGTTGAGCGGCTATCGGCTGCCGAAGCCCACAAAGGTGAGGTCCCAGTAGGTGGCGGTCGGTACGAATTGCAGGCATACCGACTGCCCTTCGTATTCGGACAACGCGATCTCATTCAGCCCGGATTCGCCCGTCCACAGCAGCGTCTCTTCGGCCGCGCAGCTGCCGTCGATCGCTTGTGCCGCGACGCGAATCTCGCCTTGACTATCGGCATTGCCGGCGTCGGCGGCGACGATCAGGGTGTCGCCGGGCCTCACTGTGTGGCGAGCGGTGGTGGGTTCAAAGAACAACTGGCGAACACGCCATTCGTCGCTCCCATGCTGAACGGTGAGCGATTGAGACGACACATAAGGGGCGAACGCCAACCGGTCGGCCCAGTTGGCATCGAGAACGGTGAACGTCACCGGATCGGAGATCGGCCCGCCGTTGCCGGACTCATCCACCGCCTGCACCATCAGCACATAGTCGCCAGGAACGGCTTCGAAGGGGATCAACAACCGTTCGGTGGTGCCACCGGCGGCCGGCGTTGCCGCATTTCCGGAAGGCAGGTCAAAAAAGTCGGCGGTGGTCGATCCCGGAGGGCCCACCCGGACATCGTAGAAGGCCGCTGCGGCGCCCGACTGCTGCCCGTCGTCTCCCGGGGCGGTCCAGGTCAATGCGAGCGCGTCGCGCCCGGCCAGGACCACTTGCGGGGCGATCTTGGCCGGTGCCGTGTGGTCGTCGTCGGTCTGGGCGGCACTCTCCACGCCAACAAATTGCGCGCCGAAGTCTGCCAACGACAGTTCGAAACTCCCATCGTTGGGGGTGGTCAGATCGTCGTCGGTGTCGAAAGTGGGTTCGGTGTTTCGCCAGGGATTGCGCAGTAAAACGCGTGTTTCACCCGCTACCTCGTACACCGCCAGCACCGCATACGCGTGATTGTCGACCAATCCCGGCAGGAGGTCGCCGCGGCCCAGGGTGTAGGCCACCATGGCGCGTTTCTTGCTTTGCAGGCTGTACAACGTGCTGCGAAGCTGGTCATAGGTGACCAGGGACCGGTCGGTGGCGCGATCCCACAACAACAGCCGAGAACCTGTCTTTCCGGTCAAGGCATGCAGGGCGTCAAGGGGCCACCCGCCTTCCACGTTGGGATATCCTCCATGCCAGGTCGCATACGCTTTTTCGACCAAGCTTATCCACAGCTCAGAATGGGCGGAGGTGCTGTCGCTCGAGCGCACGAACATCGGGGTTTGAGCGTCCATGGACGCCAGCCGGCCGTCGACCTCCATGTCGAATGGTCGCCCATCGGCGCCAAAAAAACGGACGCGGTACGCGCGCAGCGAGCCATCGGATCGGTACGAAGGGCGGACCAAGGCGCTTTCAAACGCCATTTCGTCGTCGAGGTACCCGAGGGAAATGATGGAAGAAAGTAGGTAACAGGTGCCCGCGGCGCCCTGCTCGACATCGTCAAAGGCCGGCCTCAGTTCGGAGACATTGTCGCCCAAAGCGCCTTGGAGGGTCACCCACGATCCTGCGGTGGCCGGCAGGGCGGGGAGCGGCAGAGTGTCCATGCTTCCTTGTTCATCGAGTGCGCCGGGCGTGCCGTTGGGGAGCGATGCCCAGGAGCTTCCGACCACGAGCGGCGGGATCCACGTACTTTCCGGGATGTGGATCCCCTCCGGCAGAGCGGCTTCCCCGACGCGCACCTGCGTCATGCTGGGCGGGTACACCAAGGCCTGATCGTCGTTTGAGGAGCTGCAAGCCGCCAAAAATGTCAACAACCACATATGCATATCCCTGGCTCGGGCGCACAAAGGTGCAGCCGCGTGCACGATAGACGGTGGTGGCGAATTCCCCAAGCACAACAAGGCACTCGATGCACTTCGTTACCAAAACCAAAAAGGTGGTGACGCTCACCGATCGACCGGGCATATGGGGAACGTTCTGGAGCTGTGATGCATCGATGGTGGATTTTGTTGGCGGGATGTTCGGAATACGATCTGCAAGGCGGAGCCGACACCAACGGCCCCGGTCAGGAGTGCTCCACCGCCAGCCACCCGGCGGGGCAGGTGGAGGTCGACGAGGCCTGTGCACAAGACGACGTGGGCACGTTCGAGCCCGAAGTGTTGTGGGAAAACAACGCTGACTTTGGCGGCTTGTATGCCTACTTGCCGAGCGTTCCTTTGGTCGGCCACCTGAATGACGACAACGGAGATGGCCATGCGGGCCTGGGTGACATCCCGGACATCGTGGTCACGCGCATGGACGGCGACTACAACCCGGTTCTGTACGCGGTTCAAGGCGATACCGGCGAGCTTTTGTGGAGCGTGGCGCTTGGTTCGGCGCACTTGCTCACCCCCGCCTTGGGTGACCTGGATGGGGACGGCACGATGGAGATCGTCGGTGAAGGCGATGGCAATATTAAGGTTCTCAACGGGGCGGACGGATCCTTGCAGTGGCAGGCTCCCCTCACCTACGTTCCAGCGATGCCCGGCGGTGGCGCCATCGCCTTAGCGGACATGGACAACGACGGGCAGACCGAGATCATTCACGAGGGTGCGATTTACGACGGGCTGACCGGCGGGGTTCTGGGCGTAGGCGCCTATGGCGTCGGGTACGGGCAATGGAACGCCTTTCCGATCGTCGCCGATGTGAACGGCGATGGGGAGCAGGAACTGGTCAGCGGAAATGCGGCGTACAGCATCGATGGTACCGTAGTCTGGTACAACGGCGGGCCGGACGGCTACCCCGCGGTGGGCAACTTTGACGACGACGATCGGCCGGAAATTGTGGTGACCGGGGGCGGCCAGGTGCGGTTGCTGGACGACGACGGTACCCTGTTGTGGGCGGAGGAGGCGAATACTTGGGCGCCTGGCACTCCCACCATTGCCGATTTCGATGGGGATGGTGAGGCCGAGATTGGGTTCGCCTCGGCGAACGCATACACCGTTGTGGACGGCGATGGTTCCGAATTGTGGTCCCGAAATGCCCAGGATGGGTCATCGTTTACCGCGTCGTCGGTCTTCGACTTCGAGGGCGACGGGCGTGCCGAGGTGATCTACGCGGACGAGATCGATCTGTGGGTGTTGGACGGCGAAACCGGTTCTACCCGACTGCAATATGAGCCGCATAGCTCGGGAACGGCCTCCGAATATCCGGTGATCGCGGACGTCAATGTCGACGGGCATGCGGACATCGTGTTCGTCGGCTCCAATTATTGGCTGGACGATCAAAACGCTCGGCTGACCGTGATCACCGACGCGGATCGTTCGTGGCGACCGACGCGTCAAATCTGGAACCAACACGCCTATTCGATCACCAACATCAATGACGACGGCACGATTCCGGCCGATCCCGAGCCGAACTGGCTGACCTACAACAACTTCCGTTCGGGCGACATTTCAGCGGGCGGATCGCTCTTGCAGGCGGACGCGGTGCCGCTCGTCGCTGAGACCTGCGACACCGAATGCTACAATGGGAGCTTTGAACTGGTGGTTCAGGTTGGAAACCCGGGTGTGGAGGCGTTACCTCCAGGCATTCCGGTGTCGGTGTATGGTGTTCTGGACGGCCTCCGGACCCATTTGGCGACGCTGACAGTTCCCGATGCCATCGATTCTGGAGCATCCTCGCCCGGGTTGGCGTTTGAAATTCCGTTTGAGGCCGGCGCCTACGACGCTTTGGAAGTGGTGGTCGACGACGACAACGGCTCCGGCCAGCTGTTTGAGTGCGATGAGTCGAACAACAGCGTCGAGCTCACCGACGGTTTGTGCCCTTAGGGAGGCTCGATGGCGCTGAGTCGGGTGGCCGATCGCGGCGATTGGACCGCGGAACGTCCGGTTCTCGCGGACCTTCTCAACGCACCTCCGATCCACTTTCATGCGGTTTCCGGCGGTTATTCGCCGGCCAAGCGAGCGGTCGTCGAATGTGCGGACGGCACCACCCGGTTCGTAAAGGCCGCCGTCGATGCGCACACCGCGGCGGCCCTTCGCGCCGAGCATCGCGTGTATCTGCACCTTTCTGCGGATTTCATGCCGCGATACTATGGCTTTCACGAGGCGGAACTTCCACTTCTGGTGTTGGAAGACCTTCGAACCGCGCGGTGGACGCCGCCGTGGCTGCCCGGCGATGTGGAGAACGTGCTTCAGATGCTCGATCGGGTGGCGACCGCACCGGCGACGATCGAATTTCCTAAACTCTCCAGCTATCGATCCATGGATCGGCGTCGATGGGCCGCGGTGGCGGAAAACCCCCTCCCCTTCTTGTCGCTGGGGCTGGCCTCGGAGGCATGGCTGGCGAAGGCGCTTCCAGCGTTGATCGACACTGAGGCAAGTGCGCCGATCGAAGGCGACGATCTTCAGCATTTCGATGTGCGCAGCGACAA
>SXGT01010462.1_pt1 | contig 11135 bp, 6 predicted proteins | sample 3176221 | NCBI WGS metagenome assembly SXGT01 (sample SAMN11356862, study PRJNA531348) | freshwater metagenome | isolation source: freshwater sample F1-120 | place: China: Fuxian Lake, Yuxi | collected 2017-12-25
AATTCGTGTTCTCGATGAAGTCGTCGAACCCAAAGGTCATGATCGAGTGTTATCGACTGCTCGCCTCACGTCTCGAAATGGAAGGGCCAGATTGGAATTACCCACTCCACTTGGGCGTCACCGAAGCCGGTGAGGGTGAGGACGGCCGCATCAAGTCCGCCATCGGCATCGGATCCCTGCTGTGCGATGGCATCGGCGAAACCATTCGCGTCTCCCTCACCGAGGATAGCCCCCGGGAAATCGCTGTTTGCAACGACCTTCTCGCACAGATCCAGCAGCTCACCAACGCCACACCGGGTCGTTCGTCGTTCGATCCAAACTCCGCGACGCCCGCCTGGGATCCGTTCAACTTCAAGCGCCGTGAAGCCGCCGAGGCCAGCCTCGGCGACCTCCAATGCGGTGGCGAACAAACCGTTCGCGTGGTGGTCACTCAGGCGACCTTCGACAAGGTCGCTTCACGTATCTTACCCAAGGCGGACGTCAAGCCCGAGGGCATCTACGAAGATCTCAATCTCCTCGAACTTGATCCTACCCAGCCGATTGCGATCGAAGACATCCCCTGCGACACTCAGTTGGTTTCAGTGAAGGATGGTCTGGTTATCCCGCCCATCACAGCGTTTCGATTGTTGGCCGTACAATTGAGCCGACTCGGCAGAAACAATCCGATCCTTCTCAAGGATTGCCTGAGATTCGACGCCGTACCGCTTTCCCCTGAAATCGCCCTTCTCCGAGCCGCCGTGAATCTCGGCTCCTTGCTCGCCGACGGCATCGGCGACGCCATCCTGGTTCGTGGCGAATCGGGTGCCGGTCTAAGCCTGCGATTGGCCTACAACATCCTCCAAGCCGCGGGATGCCGGTCCTTCAAGACAGATTACGTGGCTTGTCCCAGTTGCGGCCGTACCTTGTTTAATCTCCAGACAGTCACGGCGCGTATTAAAACGCGGACCGAGCACCTCAAAGGCGTGAAGATTGCCATCATGGGTTGTATTGTGAATGGCCCGGGTGAGATGGCGGACGCCGACTTCGGCTACGTCGGCGGCGCACCCAACAAGATCAATCTTTACGTGGGCAAGAAGCCGATTAAGTTTAATATACCTGAGGAAGAAGCGGTGGAACGTTTGGTGGACCTGATTAAGGAACACGGGAAGTGGGTGGACCCACAAACCGTTGAGTAGTGTATGGAACACACGCGACATGTCGCCTATCTCCTAGCCTTGTTGTTGCTGGTAACCTCGTGTGCCGACAGGCATTCGACTGTGAGCAACCAGGCGACCACGTCCTCAGCCCAAGGCAAAGGCGCCCGAATCTATCGCGATCAATGTGCCCGTTGCCACGGACCGACAGGAGAAGGCGTGGCTGGCAAACACGACGAACCGCTCTATGGCGAACGTTCTTTGGAATCGCTCGCCCGCCAGATTGAACGTACCATGCCAGAGGACAAGGTAGGGACATGCGTCGGCGAGGATGCCCAGGCCGTCGCTGCTTACATCCACACGGCGTTCTATTCGCCAGCCGCACGAGCGCGGAACAATCCGGTGAAAATAGACCTGGCGCGACTGACCATCCGCCAACACCGCGAGTCCTTCGCCGACCTTGTCGGCAGCTTCCTGACGCACCGCGTTGCGACCACGAACGGCGGGTTGCACGCCGAATACTTCCAGTCGAAGGGCATGAACAAAAAGGAACGCCGCTCGCTCGAAAGAACCGACGCGACGATCGACTTCGCTTTTGGAGAGGGCAGCCCGGCACCAGACATTACCGCCGACCAATTCTCCATCGCTTGGGCGGGTTCCTTGTTGGCGCCTGACACCGGCGATTACCAGTTCCGGCTCACCACGCCCAATGGCGCGCGTCTCTATCTCAATACCGACCTTGCGGCGGGCGATGCCAACCGCCGGGATGACAGCGATGCCAAGCGACAACCCGCGCTGGTAGATCTTTGGGTCAGCTCCGGCGGTATGGTGCGCGAGGGTTTAGCCCGGCTTTTCCTGCTTGGAGGACGCAGTTATCCGCTCCGACTCGACTACTTCAAGTTCAAGGAGAAAACCGCTGCGATCAAGCTGGAATGGAAACCACCCCACGGCTTTTGGTCTGTAGTGCCAGCCGAGGTGCTCTCCCCTGAGCGATCTTCGAGTGTGGCCGTGATTTCGACCTCATTTCCGCCGGACGACAGCAGCGTCGGTTATGAACGGGGCACCTCAATCTCGAAGGCATGGTTGGACGCAGCGACGAAAGCAGCGGTCGAAGGAGCGACCTACATTGATGATCGGTTGGACGCACTGGCTGGCACCTCCCCCAACGACACCAACCGCGTGGTTCGACTGAAGGCGTTTGTGGCCACCCTAGCGGAGCGGGCTTTCCGTCGCCCATTGACACCGGAGCAGCGTCTGACCGTGGTAGACGAAGCGTTTGGTGCCGGTGTCGCTCCGGAACTCGCCGTGAAACGCGCCGTGATGCGCGTGCTGGGATCGCCGCATTTTCTTTATCCTGAACTCGGACAGTCCACCGACCCATATACCGTGGCATCCCGGCTGGCAATGGTCCTCTGGGATTCCTTGCCAGACAGCACACTACGAGAAGCCGCCAACGAGGGTCGCTTAGGCTCGCGACCGGAAATCGGTGAGCAGGCCCGTCGCATGATGGCCGACTCGCGGGCGCGAGCAAAGCTACAGGAGTTCTTCCATCACTGGCTAGCGCTGGACGAAGCCGAAGATCTCACCAAAGACCCAAAAACTTACCCTGGATTCAATTAGTCGATCCGCGCCGATCTGAGGATGTCGCTGCAACGATTCATCGATCATGTCGTATGGTCGGAAAGCGCGGACTATCGGCAACTCTTGCTCGCCGATTATCTCTTCCTGAATCCGTCACTCGCGGAGTTTTACGGGGCGTCAATGCCGACAGTTCCGGGTTTTTTGCCGGTGACCTTTGATCCGTCACAACGGGTGGGCATCTTCACCCACCCGTACCTGCTCGCAGCGTTTTCCTATCACAAATCCAGCTCGCCGATTCACCGCGGCGTCTTCCTCACACGCAATGTATTGGGACGGTTTCTCAAACCGCCCCCGATGGCCATTGAGTTCATGGACGATCGCTTTGATCCATCGCTGACAATGCGAGAAAAAGTCACGCAGCTTACCTCCAAGGAGACCTGCATGGCCTGTCACGCGACGATCAATCCTCTCGGCTTCAGCCTCGAACAATTCGACGCCGTCGGTCGCTTCCGTACGGTGGACAACCGCAAGCCCGTAAACGCCGAGTCGGAATACACCGCACCCGACGGCAAAGTGCTGCACCTTCGCGGCCCGCGCGACCTCGCAGAACACGCCGCTACCAACCCAGAGGCGCGTCGAGGGTTTGTTCGGCAGCTGTTTCAGTTCAGTGTCAAGCAGGCACCGGCCGCTTACGGTTCTGAAACCCTGCCAAGATTGGATTCAGCCTTTGTGAAGTCCGGCCACCATATGCGAGAGGCACTGGCGGAGATAGCCACCACGGTGGCCTCTCACGGCGTCAGGCCACACACGGCCTCCCGATAATACAACACCTCGAACGACTCCGCCCCGACCAAAGTAAACTCTTTATGAACACTGCCGCAACTCGCCGTGCGTTCCTCCACCGACTGGGGGTTTCAGCAGCCGTACTACCGTTCGTCGCAGGCCTGCCACAGCTTCAGGCTGCCCACACCAAAGCGCCAAAGCAGCGGATCGTCTTCATGTTCAGCCCGAACGGCATCGTGCCGTCTCACTTCTGGCCGGAGGAGGCAGGTGTGGATTTCAAACTCAAACGAATCCTGCAACCACTGACCCCCTTCCAAGACCGCACATTGAGTCTAAAAGGTCTCTGCAACAAGGTGCGCGGCGACGGCGATGGCCACATGCGCGGCATGAGTTGCCTGCTGACCGGTATTGAGTTGTTCCCTGGCAACATCCAGGGCGGCTCTGACACCCCAGCCGGTTGGGCCAGCGGACCGTCCATCGATCAGGAACTAAAACAGTTTGTTCAAAGTCGGCCAGAAACCCGTACCCGATTCGGTTCGTTGGAATTGGGTGTCGCTGTGCCTCATCGCGCGGATCCCTGGACCCGCTGGACTTACGCCGGTCCCAACCAACCGGTCGCCCCTGTTTCCGACCCTTACCAAAGTTTCGAACTGCTCTACGGCCAAATGAAAGATCGCGAGGACCTCGGCAGCATCCTCGACAATGTTCGAGACGACCTGCGCCAGGTTTCCCGATATCTCGGCAAGGCAGATCAACAACTGCTCGACCGTCACGCCACGTTAGTGCGCGACCTGGAAAAGGAACTGCAAACATCCCACAAGCAATCGTTGGCCGTGCCTGCGCCGCAGTTGGAACCCGGGGTCAGCGCGGACAACGATGACATGCCTCGGGCTGCGGCGATGCAAATTCAATTGCTGGTGAACGCCTTTGCCAACGACATGGCCCGCGTGGCCTCCCTCCAGTTCACCAATTCGGTCGGACAGGCCAAAATGCGCTGGCTTGGCATCGAAGAAGGGCATCACTCACTGTCTCACGACCCAGACCTCAACGAGGGGTCACAGGAGAAGCTCGTGAAAATCAACGTGTGGTTCGCGACTCAACTCGCAACCCTCGCAAAAAAACTCGCGGATACCCCGGAACCCGGTGGCACCGGTTCGATGCTCGACCACACCACCATCGTGTGGACCAACGAACTGGGAAAAGGCAACAGCCACACCCTCGACAACATCCCATTCGTGCTCGTCGGCGGTGGGCTCGGGTTCAAGACAGGCCGATCCATCCAGCACGAACTGACGCCTCACAACCGGCTCTGGCTGACCCTGGCGCAAGCGTTTGGTCACGACATAAAGACCTTCGGCAATCCAAAGCTCTGCGCCGCCGGCCCCTTGGCACTCAGTTGATTTTGAGGACGGGGGCCTTGTTGGCAAGGTGGGTCGTGGACGCGTTGTACAGACCAATTGCGGCTACGCGGGGCACACGAGGACGCTCGGATTACCTAACGTCATTCTTCCCGAGTGGTCGCTTCCCAAATTCACGTTCCAGGAAAACTGCCAGATTCGTCCACGCCTGCTTTCGAATGAGCGTATCGGTCGATCGGTCACCACTCCGAGACGGCGCCTCAGCCGCGACGTCTGTTACCGCATCAAGTATCAATTCATTGGTCGCCAGCCAGGCATTTCCCATGGGCACCCGTCTCAACCCAACCAGCAGGTTGGACCAACCCTCGCCGCCCATCGAACTCACGAAATGGCTACGAGCGAGTATTTCCCGACGATCCGCCACGGATCCCGTGTCCCAATGGGATCGCTCCCACCGGCGGAGAAAGTTTAGGGACATCTCATTCAATCGAGTCATGAGATGTTCCTGAATCCAGATCGGCTCATTGGTTTGGACCACGCCAAAGAGCGCTGGAAGTTCCTGAAACACCGTCGACTCAAACGCCTTGGGTGGCAACGGACGGGATGGGGCAAAATCTCCAGGCTGATGGGATCCAAGGAAGTCCAATGCCTCACGTGCAGCCCCAGAGGCCACGAACCGTTCAACAATTACATTTCGATATAACTGCCTCTGCGCCGGTACCGTCAGCAGTAGCCAGACTGCAAGGATTCCACTCAACGCACGCCATGGTGTCCGGACTGGCAGTCTCTCCGATCCCAAAACGCCATCCGATTGTGCCATTCCCAAACCGTTGCCAGCCCGGACCCAGAGACCAACCACTAGTGTGATTGGAAACACCCAGATCGCCAAGCCCGCCACCAGGTTCATGGCTCCGAGCAAAACCTCTTCCTCAGGGGAATTTCTCATACCTCCCATCCCCGCCATCAGTGTCTTCGAAAAATGGTCGCCGAAAATGTACACGACCAACACCTCGGCGGTTGCTGGACAAAGTACCCAGATCAAACTCTTGAAAAATGAGTCCCGGGAAGTCACGGAAACCACCCGGGCCATCAGTACCACACGCCAAAACGAGACTACCCCAAGCAGGAACAGATTCGCACGGGTTGCATCCAGCGAACCCAAGAATCGCTCCACGGGGATGGCATACAGCCAAGCGATGGGCGCTGTCAGCCAGAACAACCCCATGAACGACCTCCACTGAACCCAGAATGGCACGATGGGTTCGATAGACTCAGGATATATTTTCAGATCAGGGCGCCAGCGACGAAACAAACCACCCAACGCCAGAAAAAGAACGGTTCCGGAAACGAACGAAAAGAGCAACGGACCGAACAACCAAAGGAACGGTTTTTCAGTGAAAAACGTCTGGTCATAGTTCCGAGGAAACGCCGTCAGGAGCACCAACAACACGCCCAGCGGCCACATCACCCGCGCGCGAGCCATCTCGCGAATCGCCTCCGCATCTCCCATCAAATATCGACCGAACCTGCTCAATTTCATAGATCGAATTCGTCGTGGCACCAATCCCGTGACTGGCTGGGCACCATGGAAATTCCATTGGCGCGAGGTCGAGTCAGAATTTCGCCATAACGCTTCGTCGATCCTGGTGGAAGTCCGAGACTGAACATCCATCGCAGCCCCGTATTCAGGACTCGCCGAGCCGATGGAGACGCGTAAGACTCAGCTCCGTGAACCGACGCCATTTTATCGCTGCCACCAGTGCGGTAGCAGCCTTGCCAGGGGCACTAGAGGCCGCCGAATCGCAACCCGTGACTTCCGGCATCATCGATTGCCAGAGTCACTTATTCTTTCCCGAAGTGCTCGAGTTAATGCGTCGGCGTAAGACCGATCCGCGCGTTTACAGTCGTGACGGCACCACCTACCTGCAGATGGGCGATTGGCTGCGCAAAGTGCCGCCGGCCTATGTCGACGTAAAAACCAAGCTCGCCTCGATGGATGCCAGTGGCATTGAACTCACCTTGCTCAGCACGAACGATCCTGGACCCGAATGGTTCGGCGACGACGGCCCAGTGGTGGCGCAGCTCCTGCACGATTCCCTGGCGAGCCTCATCGCGAAACATCCGACGCGCTTCCGCGGACTGTGTACGCTGCCATTGCAACATGAGAAGGCGGCCTCGGCGGAACTCGATCGATGCGTAAAAACACTCGGATTCCATGGGATCCTACTCTACACGAACCTCGCCGGCACCTGGTGCGACGAGCCACGATTCCACTGGCTTTACGCCCGCGCCGAGGAGTTGGACGTCCCCATCCTGTTGCATCCGGCCAAACCAATGACCACAGAAGAGGTCAAGGGCTACGAATTGACCAGCACGCTCGGCAACATGTTTGAAAACACCATCGCACTGGCCCGCATCATCGCCAGCGGGCTATTGGACCGACACCCAAGACTCAAGCTCGTCTGCCCGCACCTGGGAGGCACATTGCCTTATATCTGCGGCCGTATGGACCATCAACTCGCCGTGCTCAAGCGAGGCCCGCAGAACCTTCAGCGCAAACCCAGCGAGTATCTGCGCTCGATGTTTATGGACATGGTTTCGCCTCTGCCCGAAGCGATGCGGTTCGCCATCGACTTCAGTGGTGCGGACCGTCTCCTCTTCTCCAGCGATCACCCTTGGGTGCAGCCCATGGAAATACTGCAGCCCCTGCGCAGCCTTCAGCTTCCAGCCGCCACCGAAGCGAAGATACTCAGCGGCAATGCCCGGAGGCTATTCAAGCTGTGAACTAATTTGGGCGGCACATTTCAGAAAGTATCGAATGAACCTCCGAGCATTGAACGAATTTCGACGCAAATTGGTGCAGAACCAGCCGACTTACGGCCTTTGGATAACACTCGAATCCGCTTCGTTGACCGAACTGGCCGTGGCGCTAGGGGTGGATTGGGTTGTCGTGGATGCCGAGCACGGGCACCTGGATTGGAAGCAGATTGCTGAACATATAAGGGCCGCCGTCCGCAGCGACACCGTGGTCCTAGTGCGAATCGCTGAACGAGACACCACACTGGCTAAACGCGCGCTGGACATCGGGGCCGATGGACTCGTGGTTCCCTGGATGGAAACGGCGGAGCAGCTTGAGGAAGCGATTCGCGATTGCCGCTATCCGCCGGAGGGCCGGCGCGGGATCGGTGGTGAGCGTGCTACGGTCTGGGGCCAATGCCTCGCTGAACACACCGCTGAGGCCAATCAGCACGTATTGGTCGTTCCCATCATCGAAAGCGTGAGGGCCATTGCCGCTGTGCCCGCCATGTGCCACGTGGAAGGCTCGGAAGTCTTCTTCTTTGGGCCCGCGGATTTTTCAGCCAGCGCAGGATATCGGGGACAGTGGGAAGGACCCGGTGTGGCAGAACAGATCCTCCAATTGAAAGACACGATGCGTAACGCGGGCAAACACTGTGGCGTGCTAACGACGAACTCGCAGAATCTCCTCGCACGCCGCGAGCAAGGGTTCCGGATGCTCGGGCTGGGCTCCGACACCGGGCTGCTTTTGCGGTCCCTCCACGACTTGCTCAAGACAGCTGGACGCGACCGTCGTCCCGCCACCAGTCTCGATCCTAAGGACGGACACCCAATGCGCGACCCGTTGCCGCGTCCGCCTGAAACCATGCGGCCGGAGCGCAAAGAGATCATCACAGTTACCGGGAAGGGAGCCATGCTGGAGCGATCATCGGGTGTCATTTTCGAGGAGTTAGTGGGAGGGTTCAACGCCGCTCATCAATTGACCACGGGCATTGAGATCATGCAGCCGCTGGGCGGTCTCGCTCTTCACAACCATCCCTGCAGCGAATCGATCACCGTACTCGAGGGCACTGCCGTGGTCACGGTCGAAGGTCGGATTTACCGGCTGGGACCCCTGGATAACATCGTCATCCCACGCTGGTTGCCACACGCCACACTCAACCCCGACACAAAATCCATCGCGCGACTCCACCTCGCATTCGCCATGGCACAGCCGGAATACGAACTCATCACGCGAACCTTTATGCGCAAGGAAATGCCCGCCGATTCGACGGGAGTCGACGGAACGGAACGAGTCACTCGCTTTCAATCCGCCAAACGCGGATTTGGTGTCGGGCCCGGTGCGGAGTTTATTGATTACTTCAATGCGGAACTGATGCCGGGCCTGGAGATGAGTGGTGGCTTCGCGCGGTTCCAACCGGGCGGACGGCTGCCCGCGCACGTCCATGATTTCGATGAGTCCATCTGCATCATCGACGGCGACGCCACCTGCTTGGTGGAAGGACGGAGTTACCCGATGAGTCAGTGCGCCACGGCGATGGTGCCTCGCGGACGGGTTCATTTTTTTGAGAACCTGTCCGGTGCCGCCATGGCCATGATCTGGGTTTACGCTGGACCGATGCCCGAACGTATCGTGGTGGACGCGTCATGTGCAACTGAAGCGGGCAACCCTTGGAAATGACCTGAATGAAACGAATTTTGCCCTGGGCCCTTCGAATCCTGATCGCTCTCTCTTTGGCCTTCCTCGGTGCGGGCGCCGTGATGCTCCTGCGTGGCGAGCATCATAAAATCATGCCGATGTGGAGCGGCGCCATGCTGTGCCTCGCGATCGCCTCCGGAGGCTTCTCGCGTTCCCGAAGGTGGGCGTTCTTCATCTGGCTGAACAGCGCCGTTGTGATCGGGATGACCTTCCCGTCATGGTTCATCAGTGTGGGGGATTTCAAGCTCACTCGACTGTTCATGCCACTGCTTCAGCTCATCATGTTCTGCATGGGTACGACGTTGAGCGTGAGTGATTTTGCACGTGTCGTTCGGATGCCGGCCGCAGTCTTGGTGGGCGTGGCTTGCCAGTTCGTGATCATGCCCCTTCTGGGTTTTGCCCTCGCAAAGGCTTCCGGGTTCCCTCCCGAAGTTGGCGCTGGAATTGTCCTTGTGGGCTCCGTACCCAGCGGTTTGGCCTCGACGGTGATGGTCTACCTGGCCAAGGCAGACGTGGCACTCTCCGTGACGCTCACCGCCATCACATCCTTGCTCGCACCAGTGATCACTCCGTTCATGATGCAATGGTTGGCGGGCGAAATGGTCCAGATCGATGCGGGAAAGTTGATGTGGGATCTAACCAAGATGACAGTGATTCCTGTATTGGCCGGTCTGGCCTGGAATCATTTCATGCAAAATCGGGCGAAGTGGCTTACGCGAGTGATGCCCTATTTTTCCATTTTAGGCATCCTTGCCATGACCCTGCTCACCATCGCGATTGGACGCGACAATCTGTTGCGACTGGGGGTCACGCTCATCGGTGTTTGTTTCCTCCACAGCACCACAGGATATCTCCTGGGTTATCTCGTGTGCCGGAGTTTACGTATGAGGGAGACCACCTGCCGGACAATTGCGTTTGAAGTCGGAATGCAGAACGCCGGCATGGCCTCGGCCGTAGCGGCGTCCCTAAATAAAGTCGCCACCTTGGGCCTCGCCCCCATCGTATTCGGGCCGGTCATGAACATCACCGCGTCATGCCTGGCAAATTGGTGGCGCGCCCGTTCGACAGAACAGCAACCACCTGGCGACTGAGTATTTCGCTAGGTAGGAACATTCGGGTAAGCTGATTCTATGGAGGAACCAGATACGACCCGTAGGGTCAAAATATTGGGATCGTCTATTCCGGTGGGTGGCTGAAAGTCTAGCGGGTCGAGAAATGATTGATGGTCGGGGATTTGCGATCACCATGAGAGAGTTGGGTTGGCCACTCTCTGGATCCTTTTGACCTACCTGCTTTCCATATTCCTACGCCGGCACGATCTCGCCCCTCTGACTCCTGGGGATGCGCCATCAACTCATGGTGCTCAAACGGCAAACGCGTAGACCCAGACTCCGCCCGATCCCAAGGCCAGTGGAGTCGCCCGAACGCGGAGACATCATTGAGATGCCGAAGGTCGGAAGCTTGCGTCATCAGTATCTCCGCCAGGCCGCCTGAGTAAGCGTCAATAACTCAACGAAGGTAAGACACGCACGGAAGAACACGTCCAGCGCCGACTCAAATTCTCCTCAACGGCTAATTCCCTGTCGCGACACAATCTTCACCGGCCCATCTCGGTGAATTTCAGGTTCACCTCTCGCCCTCGAACGGCTGATTTTTCGCTCCGACGGACTTTTTGCCACCCACAGGGTCCTCAGATCACTCCTCAACTATCCCTCAGGGCAGTTTCAAGATTTCGACTTTAAGGAGGCAGGTGAAACAAAAGGCGGTATAAAACTGGACAAAAGG
>SXGT01148091.1_pt1 | contig 11135 bp, 12 predicted proteins | sample 3176221 | NCBI WGS metagenome assembly SXGT01 (sample SAMN11356862, study PRJNA531348) | freshwater metagenome | isolation source: freshwater sample F1-120 | place: China: Fuxian Lake, Yuxi | collected 2017-12-25
AGCACTTCGCGCCCTGCACATCGCGGTCGACGCCGGCCATCATCAGGCGCGGCGTGTAGAGCTGCGGCGACTGCGGCAGCGCGAAGAAGGCGCCGTGGTCGAGCCGGCTCGGCACGAGGTAGTCGCGGGCTCCCTCGGGGGTGCTGCGGCCGAGCATCGGCGTCTCGACATCGACGAAGCCGAGCTCGTCGAAGTGGTCGCGCATGATCTTCACGATCCGGCTGCGGAGGAACATGTTCTCCTGCATGGCGGGGCGGCGGAGGTCGAGCCAGCGGTGCTTGAGGCGAACCTCCTCGCCCGGAAGCTCCGTGGCCCCCGGCTGGAAGACGGGCGTCTCGGCCTCGTTGAGGATCTCCAGTTCGCGGCAGACGACCTCGATCTCACCGGTGGCGAGCTTCGGATTGGTGGTGCCGGCCGGCCGGCCGCCCACCGCACCCCGGGCCCGGATCACCCATTCGGCCCGCACCGCACGGGCCGCGGCGAGCACGGCCGGCGGGCTCTCGGGGCCGACGACGATCTGCGTGCGGCCCCAACGGTCGCGGAGGTCGATGAAGATCACCCCCTTGTGATCGCGGACGCGGTCGACCCAGCCGCAGAGGGCCACCTCGCTGCCGAGGTGGCTCGATCGGAGTTCGCCGCAGGTGTGGGTTCGAAGCAAGGGTGTGCACCTTTTCAGCGAGGCCCGCTGCCGCCGGCTCCCGCGGGCGGTGCAGGGCCCCAAACACTAGGAATCGGAGGAAAATGCCGACATGATCAGGAGCGCGACCGCCAGGAGGATGGAGATACCGAGCGACGGGACCGCGCCCCAGAAGACCAGCAGCGGGGCCGATTCGCCGAGCGAATCTCCGGCGAAGATCGCCGTCATCATCAGGATCACGAACAGCATGGCCGTGCCGAGCGACGACCAGGCGAGCACTTTGGGAAGCATGACGGGAATCTACCTCGCGACCCGCGGGGCCGCCAGCGCAGCCGCCCGGGCCGCGGCGGCGTCACCCCCGAAATCCAGATGCATCTGCTGGGTGGCTTCGGCGTCGCGGCCAAGTTCGCGAAACAGCATGCTCGGCTGGATGTCGCGATTGTGCTGGTATTTTTCGCTCGAATACTCGGTGATGTCGCCGAGGATCTGGTGAAAGAAGATCTGGCAGATCGGCACGCCCGGGTAGATCTTCACCGGCTGCACCGCGAACATCTCGAGCGTCCAGTAGCCGCAGAAACCGACGTCGCCGAAGCCCGCGGTGACGTGCACGAACAACCCCAGCCGGCCGATCGAGCTGCGGCCCTCGATCATCGGCACGAGGTTGTGGGTCTCGGTCCGCTCGACCGTGCGACCGAGGTAGAGCTGGTTGGGGGTCAGCACGAGCCCGTCTTCGGGGATCGAGATCCGCTCCACGCGGTTGCTCTTCCGCATGTCGAGCACGACCTCCTCGTAGACGAGCAGTTCGTCGTGGAGCGAGAGGTTGTAGCTGTTCGGATTGAGCCGGCCCTCGTCGAAGGGCTCGATGACGACATTGCGGCCGAGTTGCTGCCGAATCTCGTGGCCGGAGAGGATCATGGGAACTCCCGCACGGTGGCGAAGGGCGGACGGCTCGAGCGAACGGGGCCAGGGGTGGAGTCTATGCGGACACCCGCCTTCCTGCCCATGGGCCGGCCCGGAAGCCGCGGGAAGTCAGCGTCCCGGCCGTCGCGGCTTGATGCCGACCCTCGGGCAGAGGTCGGCCAGCGGGCAGTCGCCGCAGCGGGGCGCGCGGGCGGTGCAGACGCTTCGGCCGTGCTCGATGAGCCGATGGCTGAAGGCAATCCAGTGGTTCTGGGGGACGGTCGCCGAAAGGTCGCGTTCAGCGCGGACGGCGTCGGTGTGGCGTGTCAGCCCGAGCCGTCGCGAAATCCGGCCCACGTGGGTATCGACCACGACGCCCGAGGCGATGCCGAAGGCCGAGCCCATCACGACGTTGGCCGTCTTGCGACCGACGCCCGGCAGACGGACGAGTTCATCGAGGGTCCGGGGCACCTCGCCGCCATGCCGCTCGACCAGCGCCCGGGCACAGCCCAGGAGGCTCTTCGCCTTGGCACGGAAGAAGCCCGTGCTGCGGATCACGGCCTCCAGCTCGCGGGGCGGTGCCGCGGCGAGGGAAGCCGGATCGGGCCAGCGGCCGAAGAGCGACGGCGTCACCATGTTGACCCGCTTGTCGGTGCACTGGGCGGAAAGAATCGTGGCGATCACGAGCTGGAAGGGCGATGCGAAGTCGAGCGAGCAACCGGCCTGCGGATAGGCCTTCTCGAGGGTCTGGGCGATCGCATTGGCGCGGGTGGACCGGGCCCCCTTCGATTCCCGGCGGCCGACGGCCCGGTGCTGGCCCGACTGCCCGTCAAGGCTCTTGCTGCTAGGATTCATTCGATCCTCCCGACCGCAGGTCCTGGCAACCGGTCGCGGAAGACGGTGCGCGGATGAAAGGCCCGGCATGACGACGACAGGCGACGACTACGACCGACTCTATCTCGCTGGCATCGAGAAGTTCAACGAGTGCGATTATTACGAGAGCCACGAGATCTGGGAGGAGCTCTGGACGGAATACCGCGGCCCCTCGCGGAAGTTTTACCAGGGACTCATCCAGGCGGCCGTCGCGCTCTACCATTTCGGAAACGGCAACATTCGCGGTGCCCGCAAACTGCACGGCAGCGCGCATGCGTATCTCGCTCCCTACGCACCCCACCACCTCGGGCTCGACCTGACGAAGTTCCTCCGGGAGTTTGACTCCTGCCTCGCCGAGGTGGCCGCCAGCACGGACACCTTTCCCGAGATCGAGCTGAATCCAGATCTCCTGCCTGAAATCCATCTCGATCCGCCTCCGGCGGCCTGAAGCGAGGCCCCGGCCCGCCGGGAACGATTGCCATGACCGAAGAACCCCTCGCCTTTTCGCCCGACCAGTTCTCGGGGCACGCGCGTGTCTTCCCGCTGCCGAACCTCGTGATGTTTCCGCACGTCATGCAGGCGTTGCACGTGTTCGAGCCGCGTTACCGCGCGCTCTTCGAGGAGGCGATCGAGGACGACCGACTCGTGGCCCTCGGATCCCTGGCGCCGGGCTGGGAGCCGGACTACGAGGGCCGTCCGCCGCTCCGGCCCCATGCCTGCCTGTGTCGCATCGCCACCCATCAGCGGACGTCCGAGGGCACCTACAACGTGCTCGTGCTCGGCGTGCGGCGGCTGCATCTCATCCACGAACTGCCCCCCAAGAAGCTCTTCCGGGTGGTCGAGTCGCAGATTATCGACGACGTCGAGTCGGACGACGCGGCCGCCGGGGCTGCGGCTCTGCAGCGGCGACTGCTCGACGCCTTCAAGGGCTCGATGCCCCGGGTGCCCAACGCCCATGAGCAGCTCGATCAGCTGCTCGGCAACCAGATCACCCTGGGAATGCTCACCGACATCGTCGCCTACACGCTCGACATCGATCTCGAGACGAAGCTCCGGCTGCTCGCGGAGTGCGATGTCTTCGAGCGGGCCCGCATCCTCCTCGCCGCGATCGCCTCCCGGCCCGCCGCCGGCGGGGGGCGGACGTTTCCACCCAAGTTCAGCATGAACTGAGCGGCAGGGGCCGGGCAGGGCGGGCCCCGTGCGGTCTTCTGTCGATGGCGATTTTGCCTGCTACAGTGATGCTCCATGAGCGAATCCCACCATGTCGATCACGCCCGCATCGAACGGGCGGTCCGCGAGATTCTCGCCGCCGTGGGCGAAGACCCCGACCGTGAAGGGCTGCTCGAAACGCCCGCCCGCGTCGCCCGGATGTATGCCGAGATGTTCAGCGGCCTGCGACAGGATCCGCGGGTGCACCTCAAGAAAGCCTTCAGCGAGAAGTACGACGAGATCGTGCTCGTGCGGGACATCGCCTTCAACAGTGTCTGCGAGCACCACCTGCTGCCGTTCATGGGCCACGCCCATATCGGCTACCTGCCCGACGGCCGCGTGCTCGGACTGAGCAAGCTGGCCCGCGTGGTCGAGGCGGTGTCGCATCGGCCGCAGGTGCAGGAGCGGATGACGGAGCAGATCGCCGACCTTCTGGAAAACGATCTGGGTGCCAAGGGCGTGGCCGTCGTCGTCGAGGCGACGCACACCTGCATGACGATCCGCGGCGTTCGCAAGCCCGGCAGCCTCTGCGTGACTTCCGCGATGAAGGGCGTCTTCCGCGCGAATGTGTCGAGCAGGGCCGAGGTCATGTCGCTGATCTACGGAGGTCGTCGGCAGTGAGGCCGCGGCATGGGTGTCCGCGGGCGAGGTCCGCGCGGGAGAAGGCATGAGGCTGCTCGTCGATTTTCTCTGCCGGTTTGGCTGGGGCATGGCGGCGGCGCTGGCGGCGACGCCGGCGTCGCTCGTTCCGGCCGGCTTCTACCGGGTGAACCTGCTCGTCGTGCTCGGGCTCGCGAGCGTGGCGGCCTTTCTGGCACGGGCTGAAGTGCCGGGGCTCACCTGGGTGCTCGCCGCTGCCGCAGCGGTGACCGCATGGCTCGGCAGCGTGGTCTGGCTCGGCGAGCGGGTGCGGGCCGGTCTCGCCTGCTGCGGGCTGTGCGCCGCGCTGCTGGGGGCCGCGACGGTGCTCGTGCAGGATCGATCCGGTGTCGCCGCCGCCGGGGAGGCGCTCGTCTCGGGGCTCGTCGTCGGGCTCACCGTGCATGCGATGCTGCTCGGTCACTGGTACCTCAACGCCCCCGGCATGCGGGTCGACGCGCTGCGGCGGATGATCGACGTGGCCCTCCTGGCGTGGGGCGTGCAGTTGGCGGCGTCGTTGGCGGGCGTCGTGGCGGCGGGGGGCTGGGGCGTGGCCGGCGACGCCACCACGGGAGCGCTGCTCTCGCTCCGCTGGCTGGCCGGCCTGGCGGGGCTCCCGGTGCTCCTCATCATGAGCCGCAAGACGCTCGATATTCCCAACACGCAGAGCGCCACGGGTATCCTGTATGTCGCCTGTCTTGCCGCGATCCTCGGCGAACTGACGGCGCAACTCCTCCGGGCCGCCTGACACGATGCGCATCACCTACGCCTGCCCCGCCTGCGAGGCCACCGTCTCGATCGACGGCGTCGAGACGATGTCATCACTCGTCTGTCCGCTGTGCACCGCGGCGGTCGAGGTGCCGCGGGATGCGATTGGCTGGAGCGGTCCCGGCGGGGAGCCTGCCGAGGCCGGTGAGGGGATGCCGCGGCTGCGGCGGTGCCTGGTGTGCCCCTCCACCGAACTCTTCACGCGGAAGGATTTTCCCCAGCGGCTCGGAGTCGGCATCGTGGTCGCCGGGCTCGCGGCGAGCTGCCTGACCTGGGCCTGGCGGCTCCTCGTGCCGACGTTCGCGATCCTCTTCGGAACCGCGCTCGTCGATGTGGTGCTCTACCTCCTGATGCCCGAATGCCTCACCTGCTATCGCTGCGCGGCGCGGTATCGCGGCGGCGGCGGGCCCTTCGGCGGCTTCGATCTCGAGACCCACGAGAAGCATCGGCAGCAGCGGATCCGCCTCTCAGAGCGGGCGGCCCCGGGCCGGCCGCCGGCTTCCTCGGTCTCCTGACGCCGACAAGGCAACCGCATGGATCTCGAGCGGAAACGGATTGAGGAAGACCTCAGGGGCGTCGTCTCGGGCGATGTGCTCTGCGACGACGTCGGCCGCGGGTTGTACGCCACCGACGGCAGCCTGTTCGAGGTCTGGCCGCTTGCCGTCGTCCGTCCCCGATCGGTTGACGACGTGGCGGCGACCGTGCGTTGGGCGGCCGAGCGGGGCGTCCCGGTGCACGCCCGGGGCGCGGGCTCGAGCGTCGCCGGCGGCCCGCTCGGGCCGGGGGTCGTGATCGACTGCTCCCGGTACATGCGGAGGATCGTCGAGACTCGCGGCGACACCGTGCGGGTTCAGCCCGGCGTCGTCGCGGCCCAGTTGGAGGAGCATCTCGCCAGGCGTGGCCGGATGTTCGGCCCGGATCCCGCCAACGCGGCGACGACGACCGTCGGCGGCATGATCGGTCGTGATGGTTCGGGGAGCCGCTTCCTGCGTCACGGCGCCGTCCGTGGCCGGCTGGAGTCGGTCGAGGTCGTTCTGGCCGACGGCTCGATCGTGGAACTCGTCCCCACGGCCCTCATGCCTGAAGGTGGGCCTGCCGGTGCGGTCGCGACGCTCGCCGCCGGCGTGCAGGCGATCCTGACGGCGTCTCGCGGCACGATCTCGCAATTTCAGCCGGCGACGCGGGCCACGCACGGTGGCTACCGGCTCCACGATCTCGCCCGTGACGGCCGCATCGATCTGCCGCGGCTGCTCTGCGGAGCGGAGGGCACGCTGGGGGTCGTGACGGCCGCGACGCTGCGGACGGTGCCGAAGGACGGCGCGACGGCGGTCGGGCTGCTCCTCTTCGACTCTCTCGAGGTCGCCGCCGAGGCGGCGGTCCGTCTTCTGCCGCTCGGGCCCAGTGCCTGCGACCTCTTCGACCGGCGGCACCTCGCCCTCGCCCGGGGCACGAAGCCGTCGTTCGAGCTCCTCATCCCTCCGGTCGCCGAGGCCGGACTGCTCGTGGAGTTCACGAGCGACGAGCCCGCCGACTGCAACGAACGGCTCGATCAGGCGATGGCACCGCTTCAGCGCGGCCGCCCGGCCTGCATCGACATGCGTCGGGCGGAGGATGCGTTCGACGCCGCGTTCTTCTGGGAGCTGTCCCGCAACAACGTCTCCACGCTGCACGGAGTGCGGGCCGGGATGCGGCCGGTGCCGTTCGTGGAAGACATCGTCGTGCCGCCGACGGCGCTTCCCGACTTCCTGCGGCGATTGCAGGAAGTGCTCAAGCGGGAACAAGCGACGGCCATGCTCTTCGGCCATGCCGGCCAGGGGCAGATCCATCTCCGGCCCCACGCCGAGCCCCGCAGGCCCGGGGAGCGCGAGCGGCTCGAGGCGCTCGCCGGGGCCGTCTATGCGGAGGTCGTCGCAGTCGGCGGCACGATCGGCGGCGAGCAGGGGCTCGGGCTCTCGCGAACGCCGTTTTTTCACCGGATGTTTCCCGAGCTCAGTGGCGTGTTCGGCGAAGTGAAGCGGCTCTTCGATCCGGTCGGCATCCTCAATCCCGGCCGGCTCGCGCCGGCGGCCGATGCCGCCGTTGCAGCCGGGGCGTGGGCCGCCTTTCGGCCGCCGCTCAGGCCCCGGGAAATGGCGGCGGATGTGGCGGAGGGGGACGTCCCGCCCGGCGTCCCTGCCAGCGTCGTGCCGCTGCCGGTGCTCTCGTGGGATGCCGCCAGGCTCGTCGTCGAGACCGACGCCTGCAATGGCTGCGGCAGCTGCCGCAGCCTGTCGCCCACGTCGCGAACCTGTCCGCGGTACCGGGAGAATCCCCGTGAGGAGGCGTCGCCCCGGGCGAAGGCCGACATCATGGCGGCCGTGCTGTCGGGCGGACTCGATCCAAAGACACTCTCCTCGGACGCCGCCCGCAGTCTCGCCGACACCTGTTTCAACTGCCATCAGTGCCGCACCGACTGCGCCGCGGGCATCGACATTCCGGCGCTCGTCATGGAACTCAAGGCCGCGCATCAGGCGGCCAACAGCATCGACTTCGGTCGCTGGCTGTTGGCGCGGGTCGACGGACTCTCCGCCACGGCCGGACGGGTGAAACCGCTGGCCAACTGGGCGATCGCCAGCCCGGAGGCGCGGTGGATCATCGAGAAGACCCTCGGCATCGCCCGCGGTCGCAAACTCCCCCCGTTCTCCGGCCGGCAGTTCATGAAGTGGGCCGCCCGCCGCGGGATCACGCGGCCCAGCCGCCGCAGCGGCCCGCGGGTGCTCTATTTTCTCGACACCTACGCCCGCTGGCACGACCCGCTGCTCGCACAGTCGTTCGTGAGCGTGCTCGAGCGGAACGGAATCGGGGTGTTCGTCGATCCGCGGCAGGTGGCTTCCGGCATGCCGCTGGTGTCGGAAGGAGACATCGAGGGCGCCCGCCGGCTGGCACGCCGCAACGTCCGCATCCTCGCCGAGGCCGTGCGGCTCGGGTACCGCATCGTCTGCACCGAGCCCTCCACCGTGACCTGCATCACGCACGACTATCCGCTGCTGCTCGACGACGAGGAGATGCCCCGCGTGGCGGCCGCGACCTGCGATGCGATGACGTTTCTCTGGGAGCTCCACCGCGAGGGAAAGCTGCGGCTCGACTTCAGGCCCGTGGCGTCGCGGCTGCTCTACCACGGACCGTGTCATTCCCGGATCGGCGCCGGCATGACGGCGGCCGAACACCTGTTGCGGCTCATCCCGGGGATTGCTCTCGAGACCGCCGACCGGGGCTGCTCGGGCATGGCCGGCACGTTCGGTCTGTCGCGGGAGAACTACCGCACGAGCCTCCGCGTGGGCCTCGGACTCGTGTCGGCGATGCGCGGCGGCGGCGTGGAGGCGGGCGCTACCGAGTGCAGCGCCTGCCGGATACAAATGGAGCAGGGCACGACGAAGCCGGCCGTGCACCCGGTGAAACTGCTGGCCCGCGCCTACGGGCTGCTCGACGGGCCCGGCCCGCACGGCCTCGACGGCCTGCTGTCCGCCACGAGCGGCCGGCTGACGACCACCTGACACCCCTCACCGCGACCGGCCGGTCACCCATGACAAGCGACCATCACGCCGCCGGCACCGCGACGCTCGTGATCGCCCTCTTCGCCGGCATGGCGGAGATCGCCGGAAGCCGAAACGTCGAACTGCCGTGGGGCGGTGGCACCGTGGCCGACGCGCGGCGGCTCGTGCGCGGCCTGCATCCCGCGCTTGCGCCGCTGCTCGACCGCAGCGCGTTCGCGGTCGGCAGCCGCTACGTGGGCGACGACACGCCGCTCGTGGTGGGCGACGACGTCGCGATCATCCCGCCGGTGAGCGGAGGCTGACATGATGGAGCATCCGGCCGGTCGTGCAGATGGCGCGCAGGGCGGCGCCGTGATCCAGCGGGAGCCGATCGATCCGGCGGTCCTGCTCGCCGCGGTGGGCGATCCCGCCGCCGGGGGCAACGTGCTCTTCGTGGGCACGGCCCGGGGCGTGACCGACGGAGTGATCACCAAGTCTCTGGCCTACGAAGCGCATGGGCCGTTGGCACGGGAGACGCTGGACGTCTTGCGGCTGCAGGCCCTCGCGCGGTTCTCGCTCACGGCCTGCCGCATCGTGCACCGCCTGGGGCCGGTCGTGGCCGGCGAGGCGAGCGTGGCGATCGCCGTGAGCGCGGCCCATCGTCGGGAGGCTTTCGCCGCGGCCGAATGGCTCATGGAGCGGATCAAGGCGGACGTGCCGATCTGGAAGTGCGAGGAGCGTGACGACGGGGGCCGCACGTGGGTGCATCCCGTCGCGGCGGGGCGGCCGGGAGGTGCGGCATGAGTCGCCACGCCCCGCTCATCGACGGATTCGGTCGGGTGCACACCGATCTACGGATCAGCGTCACCGATCGCTGCAACCTGCGATGCAGCTATTGCATGCCGCTGGAGGTGTCGTTCAAGGCCCGGGAGGAACTGCTCACGTACGAGGAGATCACCCGCGTGGCCCGCGTGGCGGCGGGGCTGGGCATTCGGACGATCCGGCTCACGGGTGGCGAACCGCTCCTGCGACGCGATCTCGCCGGGCTCGTCCGGCAGCTCGGGGCGTTGCCCGGGATCACGGAGGTGGCCCTGACGACGAACGGCCTCCTGCTCGCTGATCAGGCCGGGGCGTTGCGGCGGGCGGGGCTCACCCGGCTCAATGTGAGCCTCGACAGCCTGCGGGAGGAGATGTTTGAGCGGATCGCAAGGCGGTCCGGCCTGGATCGCGTGCTGGAAGGGCTCGCCGCCGCCAGGCGGGAAGGCTTCGAAGACATCCGCATCAACGCCGTGTCGGTCAAGGGGCTCACCGAGGACGAGATCGTGCCGCTGGCACGATTCTGCCGCGTCGAGGGGTTCCATCTGCGGTTCATCGAGTTCATGCCCCTCGATGCGGAGGAGACCTGGGAGAAGTCGCAGGTGCTGTCGGGGGCCGACGTGCGGGCGATCCTCCAGGCGGAGTTCGGCCCGCTCGTGGCGGAGGCATCGGCAGACGCCGGCCAGCCGGCGGTCGATTATCGCTGGGCCGACGGCGATGGCCGGGTCGGCTTCATCGACCCCGTCAGCCAGCCGTTCTGCGAACGCTGCGACCGCCTTCGGCTCACGGCCGATGGGCAGTTGAGAAACTGTCTCTTCTCGACGGTCGAGTGGGACGCCCGACGCCTGCTCCGCGCCGGGGGCGACGACGACGGGATCGAGTCGTTGCTGCGGTCGTGCGTGGCGGCGAAGCGAGCCGCGCACGGGATCGACACGCCCGCCTTCGAGCGGCCCGCCCGCGCGATGCATCAGATCGGAGGCTGAGGATGTCGCACGGACCGCCGAGCCGTCGCTATCTCGACAACGCCGCCACGTCGTGGCCGAAGCCGGAGCCGGTGCTCGCGGCATGGCACGACGCGGCCGGTCGCGTGGGGGCCACGGCGGGCCGCGCCGCCTACCGGGATGCGGCCGAGGCCGGCGCGATCCGTGAGCGGGCCCGGGCCGCCATGGCCCGGCTCCTGGGTGGTGTCGATCCGGAGCGGGTGGCGTTGCCGGGGGGCTGCACGCTGGCCCTCAATATGGCGATCCACGGGCTCGTGAAACCGGGCGATCATGTGATCGCGACGGCGGCCGATCACAACGCCACCCTGCGGCCGCTGCACACGCTCGCGCGCCGCGGGGTGATCACGCTTTCGATCGTGCCCTGCGACGACCTGGGCCGCGTCGATCCGGCCGGGATCGCCGCGGCGTGGAAGCCCGCCACGCGGCTGGCCGTCATGAGCCATGCCTCGAATGTCTCGGGCGCGGTGCAGGACATCGCCGCGATCGGGCGGTTGGTGCATGAACGCGGCGGGCTGCTGCTGCTCGACATGGCGCAGTCGCTCGGCCTGCTGCCGTGTGAGACCGCCGGTTTCGGGGCCGACGTGGTTGCCGCGCCGGCCCACAAATGGCTGCTCGGCACGGCCGGCGCCGCGATCCTCTGGGCCCGGGAGGGGATCGAGCCCGAAACCTTCATCCACGGGGGCACCGGATCGACGAGTGAGTCACTCGACATGCCCGAGCGGTTCGTGGATCGCATGGAGGCCGGCACGCCCGATGTGCCGGCGCTGGCCGCCCTGGCCG
>SXGT01191649.1_pt1 | contig 11135 bp, 12 predicted proteins | sample 3176221 | NCBI WGS metagenome assembly SXGT01 (sample SAMN11356862, study PRJNA531348) | freshwater metagenome | isolation source: freshwater sample F1-120 | place: China: Fuxian Lake, Yuxi | collected 2017-12-25
CGTTCCGCATCGCCGAGGTCTGGCTAATCGAGACCCATACGGATGATCTCCACGATGACGTGATCGCGGCGCTCGACGATCACGGCTTCCATGTGGTGCGCGTCCGCGGTCACGTTGAGTCGGATCGGTTCCGCGTTATTTACGCCGAAAGGCGATCCGATGATCGAGCCTAGCCTTCCCGGTTGGCGGATGCCGCAACTGCATCGGTGTCACGTGGCCGCGCTCAATCACGGCTACCGCATCGGCTTGGAGCTCGGCGACAATGGTGCCGTAGCGATCGGCTGCCGCGACATTGACGGCGAGAAGCCTACGATCGTGGTTCTTGGCTTGGATATCGAATACGTCGCGACGATTCTATTCGCAAAGATGTTGCAAGAGCAATATATCCCCCGCTCGGTCACGCAGGGCGGGGAGTAGGGGAGGCGGAGGCTATGGCGATCATGCGACCGTGTTTGGATTGTAGATGTTTGTCGGCGAATGGTTCGCGCTGCCAGACGTGTGCGGGTAGGCGGGAGGCGGGTAGGGCGGCGGGTCGCGCCCACTATCGCGGCGACTACCGCAAGCGTGCAGCCGAGGTGCGCGCGACCGCGACAATCTGTTGGCTCTGTGGTGAAGGGCCGATCGATGGTGATCCGTGGACAGCGGATCACGTTCAGCCTGGCGAGCCGGATTCGATTCTGCTTCCAGCGCACCGCTCCTGTAACAGCCGTAGAGGCGACGCTAAGGGCCGCCGCGCCGAGCCGTACACCTCTATGGAGAAGCGATGAACGCGCCTGAGACCCCCGCGTATAGCCCGGAGGGTGGGTCCGATGTCGCAAACGCATTCGCTCGAGCACCCCGCTGCAGGGAACGGATGACAGAAACGCGCTCGCTCAACCCCGTTTCGCACCTCGGCGCAAGCGCGCTCGATCTCGCCGCGCCATCGGATCTCAAAAGCGAAGGCGCTCACGCTTTTCTGCTCGCCGTCGAGCAGGTCTGCAATCTGCCGGACTGGCAAAAGTACGAACACGCAATCGTACGGTTTGCGCGTGCTGTCGACATGGTCGCGTTTGCTCGGAGCGAATGGGCTAACGAGGGATCGCCAGCACTTATGATCTATCCGAACGGCGCGGCTGCTCCGCATCCGCTGGTCAAGATGATTGAGTCGTCTGAGGCCGCGGCTGCTCGGGCCGGCAAAGAGCTTGGTCTGCTTCCGGGTGCCGATAAGGAGAAGCGTCCGCCAGGGCGTCCGCCGGGTGCAGCTTCGGCGCGGGATAAAGCGCCGCCGCCGATCATTACGATTGCGAATCGGAAGCGCTGATGACGGCGACGATGATGAGGCCGAGATGGGCTGAGTACGCTGCGGGTAGTCGCGTCGATCATTTCGCTTGGTGGTGCGCGGCGAATCTCGTGCAGGCGGTTGACCAGTTCGCAGGCGAGCCGCTCGTGCTCGAGCCTTGGCAGATTGATTTTATGGGCGAGGCGCTTGCGATGGAGTCAGCTGACGGGTTGACGCCGAAATGGTCGAGCGTCGCGCTTTGCGTCAGTCGCAAAAACGGCAAAACGGCGCTACTTGCTGCTTATGCGCTTTATTCGCTGTTGGTGGACGACACGCAGCCGGAGATCCTGCTGGCAGCCGCGAGCGATAAGCAGGCTGGCAGGCTGTTCGATTGTTGCACCTCGTACATCCGCAAGAATTCAGAGCTGGCGGCGCAGGTCGTTCTCCGCGATTACATCGGCGAGATCGCTCGCGCTGACGGCGGTGGCAAGATTCTCCGCATGGCGTCGGACCCGAATACGCTGCACGGGTACAGTCCGAGCCTGGTCGTCGCCGATGAGTTGCACGCCTGGACTAAGCCAACTCAGCGGAAGGCATGGGCGGCATTGACGACGGGAGGTGGCGCTCGCAAAAAGACGCAGACTTTCACGATCACGACAGCGGGCGACGCCACCGAACGCGACACGTCGATCCTCGGCAGGATGGTTAGCCGGAACGAAGCGGTCGGCGATGTGGAGAAGACTCCGGGTTTGACGATCAGCCGCAACCATGAAGCGGCTACGCTCATTTATAACTACTCGGCGCCCACGAAAGACCCAACCGATATCGCGAATATGCGGCTGGCTAATCCCGCGTCGTGGATCACCGATGATTACCTCCAGCGCCAAGCAAACAACCCGGAGTTATCGATCGAGGAAGTGCTGCAGCTTCATGGCTGCGTTTGGGTCTCGGGATCGTCGGCTTGGATTAGCGCTGACTGGTGGAATAATGCGATCGAACGCGACGCGAAGATTCCGGCTGGGGCGCGCGTTTCCGTCGGGATCGATGTCGGCATCGTGCACGATGCGACGGCGTGCGTAGTGGCGTATCAGCGCCCCGACGATGAGAAGGTGCTGATCGAGGCGAAGATATGGACGCCACAACCCGGCAAGAATGTTGACCTCGCCGACGTCGAGGCGCATCTTCGGCAACTGACTGCGGGCTACGCGGTCGCCGGCGTTTTTTATGATCCGCGTTTCTTCGAGCGATCCGCGCAGGCACTCGACGAGGAGGGCGTGACAATGGTGACGATGGTTCAGTCGTCGGCGATCATGGCTGACGCGTACCAGGCTTTCTATGCGATGCTTGGCGAGGGGCGCATCGTTCACGCCGGCGACGATGCCGAACTAGCGGCGCACGTACTTTCGACGGCTGCGGCGCAGACCGATCGGGGCTGGAAGATTTCCAAGATCCGGCAGCGTCAGCGCATCGATGCGCTGGTCGCTGCGGTGATGGCGAACTATGGGGCTATTCTGCAAACAGAGGGGGAGCAAAGTGCGCCGGGATTCTACGCCTTTTAGGGCGGCTATCATATGTCTACAAGTGTTAGGCGCGATCATTGTCTCGGCGGGTGTCGGGCTGGTGTTCCTGCCTGCAGGAATCATCCTAGCCGGAGCGTTCATGATCGCGTTCGCCGTAGGAATTGAGAGGAACTAACGAATGCTAGGCGGACTCTTTCGGCGCAATGATTCTGAGGAGCGATCGATTTCGTTCCAGACCATTTTTGCCTCTGGCGACTCGCTTGCATTGACGACGAATTCGGGCGTCACTATGAACCAGGACGAGGCGCTGAAGCTCGGGACCGTTTACGCCTGCGTCCGTCTCATCGCTGATTCTATTTCCACGCTGCCGATCGACACGTTCCGCCGCGATGGCACCGAGCGCATTGCCTACCCGCGCCCGGTCTGGCTCGACTTGCCTGAGGTCGGCATGTCGCGGACGACGCATTTCTCCCAGGTCTTGATTTCCCTGCTGATGAACGGCAATGCCTTTATTCGCATCTTGCGTGACGATCAGGGGATCGCGGGGCTAGTGGTGCTGAACCCGCGCAAGGTCGAGGTTCAGCGCAATAACGTCACGCGGCGCGTCGAGTATTCGATCGACAATGGGCGCGAGATTGTCCCACATGATGAGATGATGCATCTGACCGAACTGCTACTTCCAGGCGAGTTGCGGGGACGTAGCCGGATCGACTTGATCCGCGACACGCTCGGGCTGGGTCGCGCGCTCGACACGTTCGCGCAGTTGTTTTTTGGGCAGGGCAGCACGCTCGGTGGCGTGATCGAGTTTCCGGGCGCGCTGACCCGCGAACAGGCTAAGGATCTCAGCGACTCATTCGAGGAGCAGCACCGCTCGGTTCGCCGGTCGCACCGCCCTGGCGTCCTGTTCGGTGGCGCGAAGTATTCGCAGACCTCGGCGGCGCCTAACGAGGCGCAAATGCTGGAGTCGCGCCAATATTCAACCGAGGAGATTGCGCGGGTGTTCCGTTGTCCTCCCGCGCTGCTCGGCGTGACGACTCCCGGCGCGATGTCGTACGCGTCCGTCGAAATGAATGGCATCCATTTTGTCACGTACTGCCTGCGCCCGTACATCGTCAAGATCGAAGATGCCTACAGCAACCTGATCCCCGGCGATGCTTTCCTCAAGATCAACGTCGACGGCTTGCTGCGCGGCGATCAGGCTTCGCGCTACGCATCTTTTTCGACGGGTATCCAGTCTGGTTTCCTGTCGATCAATGATATCCACCGGCTCGAAGATATGCCGCCGGCTGATGGTGGCGACGTGTACCGCGTGCCCCTCGCGAACGTCGATCTGGCTGCGGCGAACCTGACCGAGCTGGAGAAGAAGACCTCGATCGCCGTCAAGCTCGTACAGGCCGGTTTCGATCCGTCGGCGACGCTCGCATCGCTCGGCCTCGACGCCTTGCCACACACTGGCCTACCGTCTGTTCAGCTGCAAGGTATCGCGCAGGTCGATCCGGAAGATCCTGCCGCGGCGTATCCGGTAGCATCGTGACGATGACGACAGCGCAGATCAGCGTGACAACGGCGGCGACGCTTTTGTGCGGGCCGGATGATATGTCGCAGCGCGTGACGGTCCACAATAACGAGTCGAGTCAGCAAGTATTCATCGGTGATTCGAACGTGACGACATCGACGGGTGTTCACCTAGATGGCAAGGAAGAGCGGCAGATTACGCTGAATCCGGGCGAGGGCTTGTGGGGGATCTCGGCGAACACCAACTCGGTTAGCGTGATGATTCAGAGGATGTAAGGGTGCCTTACTTTATTAGCGATCAGGAGCCGAACTGCGCGGGATGGGCAACGGTCAAAGAGGACGAAGGCGGGGAGCTGATCGTGATCCATTGTCACGCGACGAAGCAGGAGGCGATCAATCAGATGGTGGCGATTTCGCTGAAGGAAGGGCTGGAGCCGGGTGGCGAGCGCGCGCTGCCCGACAACTATCGCCCGGCGCTCGCCGAGGATGTCCCAGACGGGCGCGCCTGCGGTAATTGTTATTTCTACGATGAGTCGAACGTTCAGGGGGACAAGGCGTGGTGCGAGCGGTGGGACGAGTACGTCAATGGGGCTTATTATTGCAACGCATGGCAGGTTGACGAGGACCATGACGCGGAGGAGGGCGATTCGTATCGCGCGCCAGCACCACCCGAAGATCAGATTACCGGCTCGGACGCGAACGATCCCGGCTCCGCATCCGGCGCTGGCGGCGACGTCAAGTTAGGGGCGACGACGCAAACGGCGCTACGGAACAAGGTCGCGGAACATAACGATGCGATGGCGGCGAACGATCGCCCCGACTGGACGCGCACGACCTTTGGGCAACTCGCCGCGGTCTATCGTCGCGGATCGGGCGCCTACTCGACGAGTCATCGTCCCGGCGTATCGCGAGCCGCGTGGTCGATGGCGCGCGTCAATGCTTTCCTGTATCTGCTGCGTCGAGGGCGACCAGAGAACGCCGCGTATATTTCTGATTTCGATTTGCTGCCTGCGGGGCATCCGAAGTCGACGCGCACGCTTGACGCGCGCGCGGTTGATCTGATGCTTCCCGAATACATCATGGAAGCAGCTGCGCGCGGGTTGGAATACCACGCGGATGGGTTGTCGGGCGATGGTGTTGTTGAGCGCACGATCCGCGAGGCGCGCCTGATGGCCGATGGTCAAGTGTCCGAAGATAAAGTGATTCGCACGAATGCGTGGGCGGCTCGGCATCTGGTCGATCTCGACGCCGAGGATAACCGTGATCCTGACGCTGATGGATTCCCCGGCGCCGGCGCCGTCGCGTTCTATCTTTGGGGTATCGATGCGCTTGATCCGCAACCGGCGATGGATTGGTTTGCTCGGAAGGCGGAGCAAATCCAAGCGGAGGAGCGCAGCGCGTTTGTCGTGGGTAAACCGCACGGTGCTACCATTCGACCTATGACTACTGCCGTCGAGACTCGCCGAATCACCGTCAACGAGTTCGAGTTGCGCGACTTTGGCGAAGGCGACGGGATGGCGTTTACTGGCTACGCTGCCGTCTTCAATTCCGAGTCCGAGCCGCTGCCGTTTATCGAGCGTATCGCTCCGGGCGCGTTTGCTAATTCGCTTTCGTCGCGCAATGAAATCAAGATGTACCTGAACCACGATACGACACGCGTACTAGCGTCGAAGCGCGCGGGCACGCTTCGCCTGTCGGAAGATTCGCATGGGTTACGCGTTGAGGCTGACTTGCCGCCGACGACAGATGGTAAGGATATTGCAATCTTGATGCGTCGCGGTGATGTCGATTCGATGTCGTTTGGCTTTTCGGTTCCGAGTGGCGGAGATACTTGGTCGCCGGATGGCGCCACGCGCGAACTGCGCGAGGTACGTTTGCACGAGGTCTCGATTATCACGGCCTTCCCGGCCTACACTGCGACTACCGCCAGCGTGCGTAGCCTCGACAATCTTGCGGCGGCTACGGGTGCCGACGTGTCCGAGCTAGATGCGGCGATCACGAAACTAGAGGCCGGTGAGGTGCTCGACGACGATGCTGCGATGCTGATCGAGTCCGTCGTGCAGAAGCTTCGCGCCGATACTTCGATCGGTGCCGAGGCGAAGGCTTCGCTCGACATGAAACGCAAGCAACTCGACCTGTTGTTCTCTCGCGTCTAACTGCGCCTGCGCCCTGTTACCATTAGTGGTGTCTGATCTGCGGAGCCGCGGCAGGCGCACCCCGGTGCGGAGCCGCGCGGGACATCCGTTAGAACACATTTTTGATTCTTGAAAGGATCACCTCGCATGTCTGATTACCTAAAGCGCCAAACCCAACTGCGCGCAACCGCATGGGAAGAGGCTAAGCACCTGCTCGACGCAGCTGCCGCCGAGTCCCGCGACCTCACCGCCGAAGAGAACGTTATCTACGATCGCATCTCTGAGGACATGGACAATCGTGCTCGCGTTATCGAGCAGATCACGAAGGACGAAGAGCGCGCACAGCGTCTCGACGTTGCTGCCGCTAGCGTCCGCACGGACGAGGTAGCCCCTGACGAAGACGACGACGCCGAGGCTATCCGTAGCCTTGCTCGCGGCGAGATCCGTTCGCTCGAGTTTGAGAAGCGCGACGTGCTGAAGTCAAATACTGGTGCGCCAGTCCCAACTTCGTTCTACGAAGAAATCATTCTCAAGGCACGCCTTGTCGGTCCGATGCTTTCGACCTCGACCGTGATCACTACGGCTGGTGGCGAGAACCTGCAGATCCCTCGCATCAACACCTACTCGGCTGCGACCATCGCAGCTGAAGCCGCTGCCATTGGCGAAAGCGATCCGGCATTCTCGGCGTTCATCACAATGGGCGCGTTCAAGTTCTCGTATCTCGTGCAGGTTTCGCGCGAGATGATCGAAGACTCCGGCGTCGATATCCTCGGCTTCCTCGCCGATCAGGTTGGACAGGGCATTGGCTTTAACGTGAATAACTCGCTGACGGTGGGTACTGGCACGGTGCAACCTAACGGCATCGTTACTGCTTCGACCCTCGGCGTGACGGGCGCAACGGCCACAAGCGGCGCGTTTACTGCTGATAACCTGATCGACTTGGCTTACTCGGTTGACGGGGCTGCGCGCATGTTGCCGGGTGCTGGCTACATGATGAACGGCCAGTCAATCGGCGCCGTCCGGAAACTCAAAGATACCGCGGGCAATTTTGTTTTCAGCCCTAGCCTCGCGGTTGGTGTTCCCGACACGCTGCTCGGCTTCCCGCTCGTCGAGAACCCGGCGATGGCTAGCGCAGCCACGTCGGCGAAGTCTGTGATCTTCGGCCATCTTCCGTCGTACTACGTCCGTCAGGTCGGCGGCATTCGTGTGGATTCTTCGAGTGACTTCGCGTTCTCGACGGATCTGGTTACTCTCCGCACGATCCTTCGCGTTGACGGCAACCTGCCGCAGACGAGTCACGTGAATCACTTCGTCGGTGGCGCATCCTAGCCGATAGGTAGAATGGTGGCTACCCGGCAGATCGTTGTCGGGTAGCCATTTTTTTGATCGGGGGAGCATGACGAACAGGGCAACGCGTCGCAAGATTGCGAAGGCAAAAATGCCAGCACCACCACAAGCCAAGGGTCTGACGCGGCAACGCGTGCTGTGGGCATCGAATGCCCCCTTCGCGAGTACGGGATATGGCGTGCAGACGGCACAGGTCGTGCAGCGCCTGACCGCCGACCGGCATGAAGTCGCGATTGCTTGCAACTACGGGCTGCAGGGCGCCGAGACTGTGTGGAATGGTGGCGTCAAAATGTACCCTTGCGGTGTCTCCGGCTACTCCGATGACATCATGAATGCGCATGCGCAGCATTGGGCGCACGGCAGCGATCTCCCCAGCCTCGTCGTGGTCTTGTTTGATGTTTGGGCGCTAGAGAATCCGGGCATCAAGCAGATTCCTAAGATTGCTGCGTGGGCGCCTATCGATCATCAGCCCGCACCGCCGAAGGTTATCGCGTGGCTGAAGCGCGATAACGTGATGCCGATCGCGATGAGCCGATTCGCCGAGCGGATGATGGCGGATGATGGTGTCGATTCGATTTACGTCCCCCACGCCGTCGAGGCGGTGTTCCATCCAACTCCATCGTTCGCTGATGCGGACGGCAAGCTTGTCACGGGTCACGAGCTCATGGGCGTCGATTCGGATCGTTTCGTCGTGATGATGAACTCGGCCAACAAAGGCAGGACGCCAGTCCGCAAGTGCTTCGGTGAGAACCTCTTGGCGTTTGCGATCTTCGCCAAGAACCACCCGGACGCCATCCTGTACCTGCACACTGAGGCGTCGGCGATCGCGACGGGCGTGGATTTGCGCACGCTTATTCGCGGCTGCGGCATCCCCGAGAATCAGGTCTGTTTCGTCGATCAGTACCTCTACCGCATGAATCTTCCGCAGCAGGCGCTTGCCGCGCTTTACACGGCGGCGGATGTGTTGCTGGCGACATCGGCGGGCGAGGGATTCGGCGTCCCCGTCGTCGAGGCGCAGGCGTGCGGAACGCGCGTCATCGTCAGCGACTGGACAGCGCAGACCGAGCTCGTCGGCGATGGCTGGGCGGTCGAAGTACAACCGCTTTGGGATCCCTACCAAGACGCATGGTTTGCAACACCGATGATCCCGCGCATCGTTGACGCCCTCGAGGAGGCGTACGCTGCCGAGCGTGGCGTGAGTCAGCAGGCCGTCGATTTTGCTGCCGACTATGACGCCGATGTTGTCTATGCGAAATACTGGCGACCAGCGTTGGAGCGGTTGGCGGCGTGGAAGCGCGCCGACGCGACCGTTGGCGAGACGGCAACACCGCATGAGAAGCCTGCCCGTAATGCCGCACCGCTTCTGACGATTTACGTGCCAACCTATCGGCGTCCCGAGATCGCAGCATTGTTGACCGCAATTGCTGAGCAATGGTGCGATGACATCGAGGTCGTCGTCTCGGATAATGATCCCGATCGCTTTGCCGAGGTCTTCGCCGCCACAATCCTTGGAGATGCGTGCGATTATTCGCAGCGGGCGACGAACATCGGCGGCGATGCGAACATTCTACGCGGCGCGACGGCGGGCAGGGGGGATTATGTATGGATCGTCGGCGACGATGACCTGCTGCTCCCGGGAGCAATCGCGGAGACTTTGCGGATGATCGCCGTGGATAAACCGGATCGGATTATTCATTTCACGCCGGAGGCTGCAAGCCTAGTGCCGCGCGGTCATCGGGGCACGATGGGGACGCTAATCGACAGTCTCGGCGAGGACGCTTCGCTGCTGATCGCGTCGACGCTGATCAGCGCAAACGTTTATCGTCGTGCTTCGCTGGACACGCAGTTGGGCCATGAGAAGATCCATACCTTTTACGGACACGTCTACGCGGGGCTCGGCGCGCAACGTGTTCGCGTGGCCGATGAGCCGCTGATTCTATGCGGAGCCAATCACGTGGGGCACATTGATGACTATCTTCAAATCTATGATGACTTGCTTCTCGCGATCGCGGAGCGTGCCGATCGCCCGCCGATCCCACTACCTACGGCGATGGGGTGGAACTTCGTCAACCTTATCCTCGCGACGCGGTAGAATAGGGTCATGGCGATCACAAATGGCTACTGCACGCTCGCACAAGTCAAGGCGGCTCTCCGCATTACGGACTCGACCGATGACACGCTGATCGAGGGATCCGTCGAGGCGGCGTCGCGTCTGATCGACGGGTACACGCTGCGGAACTTTTATTCTGTCGGCACGGCTACTCGCCTGTTCACGGCACCCGACCCGCTCTACTGCCCGATCGATGACATCGCTGGAACGGCGATCACGATACAGACCTCGACGCAGGCAGATGGAACGTTTGACGTTACGTTTGCGGTTACGGATTATCAGCTTGAGCCGCTGAACGGGAATCTCGACGGGATCGCGTGGGCATTCGATCGCATTCGCGCGGTCGGTGACTATGCTTTTCCGATGGTGTCGGCGAATTTTGGTGAGCAGGCGCTCGTCAAGGTAACGGCGGTGTTCGGATGGCCGGCGGTGCCGAAGGCGATCGAGCAAGCAACAATCCTGCAAGCCTCGCGTCATTTCAAGCGTTACGACTCTCCGCTCGGCGTCGCGGGTTTTGGCGATTTTGGCGTGGTGCGCGTGTCGCGGTTTCTCGACGCCGACGTTCAGATGCTAGTCGAGCCGTATAAGAAGATGCGGCTATTCCGGTGACCGCGACGGTGGGGCAAGTCAAGACGGCGCTCGCGAGCGCAGTCGGTACGATCGCCGGCTTGCGCACGTATGATCGGCAGCCGGACAACTTGAACGCGCCTTTCGCTTTCCCTTCGTTGCAGTCGATTGATTATCACGGCGCGATGGGCGCTGGCTCAATCCTTCAGACCTACACGCTTACTGTCGTCGTCGGGCGGGCGTCCGAACGCGCCGCCGAGGATTTGCTCGACACTTATCTCGGTTATGGCGCGGGTGGAATCCGCAATGCAATCGAGTCCGACACCACACTCGGCAACGTCGTGCAAACCTGCATCGTCGAATCGGCGGGCACGATCGGTACGATCGATGGCAATGACACGCTCTATCTCATGGTCGAGTTTCGCGTCTTGGTTTACACCTAAAACAGGAGTTTGAAAGATGGCTAAATACATCGTGGCGCGCGGCTTCCGGGTCGCCGGTAAAACAGAAGGCGAAGAGGTCAAGGCGTCCGACGTTGATCGCATGGACATCCTGATCGAGTCCGGTCGCGTAATCGTCAAAGGCCCAGAATCGTCGTCTACAATAAAGGCACAACCCGACGTGATCGACTCCGAGGAGGAGTAAACCATATGGCCAAGCTCGTTCTCACAAATGCAAACATC
>SXGT01205636.1_pt1 | contig 11135 bp, 10 predicted proteins | sample 3176221 | NCBI WGS metagenome assembly SXGT01 (sample SAMN11356862, study PRJNA531348) | freshwater metagenome | isolation source: freshwater sample F1-120 | place: China: Fuxian Lake, Yuxi | collected 2017-12-25
CCACGCTCTACGCCGCGCTCTCGGAAATCAACACCGGCGCGGACAAGATCGTCACCATCGAGGACCCGGTCGAGTACCAGATTCCCGGCGTGCTGCAGATCCCGGTCAACGCCCGCAAGGGGCTTTCCTTCGCCCGCGGCCTGCGCTCCATCCTGCGCCACGATCCGGACAAGATCATGGTCGGCGAGATCCGCGACGCCGAAACCGCCGAAATCGCCATCCAGTCGGCGCTGACCGGCCACCTGGTATTCACCACGGTGCACGCCAACAACGTCTTCGACGTCATCGGCCGCTTCCTGCACATGGGCGTCGACGCCTACAGCCTGGTCTCGGCCTTGAACGGCGTCATGGCCCAGCGCCTGGTGCGAATGCTGTGCCCGCACTGCGCGGTCGACGAGCGCCCGGACGCCGAACTGCTGCGCGCCTCGGGCCTGTCCGGCGACCGCGGCGACCTCGGCGACTTCCGCTTCCGCGTCGCTCGCGGCTGCGCGCAGTGCCGCGGCAGCGGCTATCGCGGACGCAAGGCCATCGCCTAGTTCCTGGTGCTCGACGACGAGTTGCGCGAAGCCATGTTGCAGCGCGAATCCATCCGCCGTGTCAAGGAAATCGCTGCCCGCCACGGCACCCGGCGGCTACGCGCCGCGGCGCTCGATGCCGTGCGCCGCGGCGAGACCAGCCTGCAGGAAATCAACCGCGTGACTTTCGTCGCATAAAGGCGCAGGAAACCAGTCTGGCGCGGAACTTGCAGGGAAAATGGGTGGTCTATAATCGCGCAGCACACGCGCCAACCATCGAACCCGAGAAAGTCCCCATGCAGCGCAGGCATTTTCTGTACTTGCTGATTGCCATGCTGGCCCTGCCGCCGCTGGCCCTTACCGGCAAGCTCGCCTGGCGCGAGGCGATTGCGCAGAATATTGGTTCTGACCTCTTTCCCGCCACCGCTGGTCAAAGCGCCGCGCAGGCACCGGCGAAGGTGCGCGAGACGCGTCACAACCTGTCGTCCACCAACCGGACGCGGCAATTGACCAGCAACAACACCAGCACCTCGGAGCTGACGGTCACCGCCACCGCCACCAGCGAAGTCTGCGTCTTCTGCCACACCCCCCACGGCGCCACCACCAACCCGGGCACGCCGCTGTGGAACCGCAACCTGAGCGGTGCGACCTACACGCCCTATTCCTCGTCGTCGCTGCAGGCCACCGACATCGACGTCACCGCGGCGGCTCTGGCGGCGCCCTCCAAGCTTTGCCTGTCCTGCCACGACGGCTCCATTGCCCTCGGCACCGTGGCCAACGTCCCCGGCTCGGGAATGGGCAGCAGCGCCATCGCGCTCAGCAACGCCAACCCGGGCACTGGAGGCGCGCTAGTCGGCAGCATGCCCCACGGCCGCGGCCAGGCCAACGATAACCACGGCTTCACCCGGCGCCTCGGCAGCGATCTGCGCAATGACCATCCGATATCGTTTACCTTCGACAGCACGCTGGCACTGGCCGACGGCGAACTGCGCCCCCCGCCAGGGCCAACGATCTCCGGCCGGCCGCTGATCGGCAACCGCGTCGCCGGCAGTCCCAAGCCGCATTTCCCGCTGGTAAGCGGCAAGGTGCAATGCACCACCTGCCACGACCCGCACAAGCAGACGCAGAAATTCCTCAACACCAACCGCATGGTGCGCGTGGCGCCCGACACCGCCCAGACCAGCTACACCGACTGGACCTTCGATATCGACGGCGACCAGATCTGCGTCGCCTGCCACACCCGCCTGGGCAAGGCTTGGGCGGTATCGGCCCACTCGCACTCGACGGTGGCCAATGAAACCTACAGCGCCGGCGACGCCGCGATGCGCGACTTCCCCACCGGAACCGGCGTCTGGCAGGCGGGTTGCCTCAACTGCCACGACCCGCACACCGTCGCCGGTTCGCGCCGCCTGCTGCGCGAAGGCAGCGGGGCGGCGCTGGGCTCGGTGACCCCCGGCCTGGTGGGCTACAGCGCCGCCTTCCGCCTCGGCAGCGCCGCCGGCGGCGACTACGACACCAGCTCGGCGATCGAGAACACCTGCTACCAGTGCCATTCCAGCACCGCGGTGATCACGCCGACGACGCTGACCGCCACCGAGGGCGTACCCGATATCCAGACCGAATTCCAGCGCCTGTACCACATGCCGATCACCAACAACGAGCAGGGCCAGTCGGGTGCCGGCAACACCACCGAGGTGCACGACATTACCGACCGCGAGAACACGGAGTCGCAGACCAAGCTCGGCCTGTATGCGCCGCAAAACCGCCACGTCGAATGTACCGACTGCCACAACACGCACCGGGTGCTGAAGGCCGACACCTACTTAGGCGCCAATCTGCCCGGCGGCGACGTCACGCGGCGCACCCACGTGCCAGCGCGTGGCACGGTGGGCGAATACGGCAACATCGCCGGCGGCGCACTGCGCGGCACCTGGGGCGTCGAACCCAGCTACACGGCGACCGGCCAGACCACGGTGACCGGCAGCTCGATCTGGGGACAGGAGACCGTCACCTTCACCGTCAAGAAAGGCGACCCGGGCGGCGCCACCACGCTGCCTGTGGGCACGGCGGGGACCAATGCCGCCAGCTATCTGACGCGCGAGTACCAGCTTTGTTTCAAGTGCCATTCGAGCTATGCCAATGGCCCACTGGCCACCGACTTCCCAAACCTCAAGGCGGCCACCGGGCGCGGCGGCACGGCCAGCGGCACCAACAGCATGACGCGTTACACCAATATCGCCGCGGAATTCGCCGCCATCGCTACCGATCCGCCGAGCACCGGCAACGATCAGGGCGAAAACGGCAACGACCCGGCCTACACCCCCGGTGCCACGAATGGCGCGCCCAATGGCGAGCCGGTTAACCATCGGTCCTGGCATCCGGTTGTCTTCCCGACCGGTCGTACCCGCCAGGAACGCCGCAACAGCGCGACAGTGGATAGTTTCACCAACATCCGCGCCCCCTTCAACGTCGATGCCAAGATCGGCAAGCAGACCATGCACTGCTCCGACTGTCATGGACATTCGGCCTCATGGACGCTGAACAGCGGGCCCAATCTGGGCACGGTGCAAGGGCCGCATGGTTCGGACAAGCCTTTCCTGCTCAAGGGCGACTGGAGCACTGCCACTGTACTTACAAATGGTAGCCATGGGCTTTGCGGCAATTGCCACAACCCGAACAGCGGTGCCGGCGGATTCGGCGCTGGCGGCGAAGCAAACCACAATTCAAGCAAGAAGGTCGGCCGTCCTTGCATGTGGTGCCATGTGGCGGTGCCCCATGGATGGCGCAACAAGGCCCTGCTGGTCAACCTGAATTGCGTCGGAGCGGAGGGAGGTGGCTCCGGTTGCCAGAGCAACGTAGTCGGCAATAACGCACAACTCACTGCCGGACCCTACTATGTCCAGGCCCGACTGCGCATCAAGACCTGGCAGAAGAGTACCAGCTGGACCGAGGATAGCTGCGATTTTCCCACTGGCAGCAAGGGAGGGGACTGGATGAAAGCTGCCTGTGGCGACCAGTGATTTCCACTCCCTTTCATGAAACCGCTGTCCGCCCTCCAGTCGATACAGAAAACCCTGGAATGGTGGTCGCAACCGCGACTGACCATCCTGTTTTTTTTGCTCACTGCGCTCTGTGCATTCATCGTCCAGCGCTGGAGCATCGCCGCCACCTGGATGATGCTGCTGCCCTTCAGCCTGCTGGTCATCAGCCTGGTCGCCACGATCGCCACCAACCGGCGTTTTCGGACCGATACGCCATTGCTGGTTCTGCATCTTTGCCTGCTCGCGCTGGTGATCCTGTTCCTGATTGGTCGCCTCACCTATCTGGAAGGGCGAGTGACCCTGACGGAAGATGTCGCGTTTAGCGGTAGTCTCGACTTCGAGAACCGCGGTCCCTTGCACCGAGGTTCGGTCGAGAGAGTGCGTTTCATGAATGCGGGGCTGACAGAGGTCTATCCGCAGCCCGGCGCTTACCGCCATACATACAACCAGGTGATTTGGTGGGATGGGGCAGGAGTTCCCCAATCGGCCGAAATCGGCGACGATCAACCGCTGCTGATGAATGGATACCGGATATATACCAGCCGCCAGCGGGGAGTCTCTCCCGTGTTGAAGTGGCGACCGAACGATGACTCCCCACCCATTCTGGGCTCCCTGCAACTGGGCCAAACGATGGGGAACCTTTTCGACGGTGCCGCTTCCGTGCCGCTCCCCAATGGCCTTTCCGCCTGGGTCGGCTTCGAGTCGAAACCGGGTGCCGCACCCAAACAAACGGGGGAACAGACCAATATGGGGGTGTACTCGACTGATCATGTGCTCCTAGTGCGGATCGGCGAGGCCCGCCATGAAATGAGGATTGGGGATAGCATCGACATACCGGGTGGCCGCTTGAGCTACGAAAAGGTTCTGACCTGGATGGGATACCGTGTAGCGAACGACCCGACGATTCCATGGATTATCGCGACGATCGCCATCGGCGTCGGCAGCTTGGTCTGGTTTTACGTCATAAGAGTCTTTTCCCGACCGCTATTGAAAGATTCCACATGAAAGCAACTCGTGGCTGTTTGGCGATCATCGGACTGCTCAGCATCAACGTCATGGCTGGCGAATCCAGCACATGGACCGAGCCACTTACCGGGATGTCGTTTGTGCGTGTCCCCGGGAATTGCTATCAGATGGGGACGCACAAGCCGATTCCTCCCAAGATCGATGACTTCTGGAAGCACCTCGGATTTGCGGGTTCGCTTTCGGCGGACGAAATCCCTAGGCATAAAGTGTGTATTGGTGCACTCTGGATAGCCCAAAATGAAGTGCGCTGGCAGGATTGGCACAAGGTGATGGGCGGAACGGCTTTGCCGGAGAAAGAGAACCTGCCTGCGGCAAACATGTCCTGGCAAGAAGCACATAGCTTCACCGAAAAATTGCGTGAGCTCAGTCCGGGGAAAAAACCTTATCGTCTGCCAACCGAGGCGGAATGGGAATATGCCTGCCGCGGTGGTGACGACATGAGCAAAGAAACACCCTATACGTCCGAGATGATCGGTGCGGCATGGCACAACGCCCCTGGCCTGCGGTTGACCGAGCCAAAGCCCGTGGGAGAACTCCCCCCCAACAAGTTTGGTCTGAACGACATGCTGGGCAATGTGTGGGAATGGGTGGCGGACGCCTACGAAGAAAAAGCCTATAGGCAACATGCCCTGTACGATCCACTGGTCGCCAAGGTAACGCAAGGGAAACCCGATCTGCGCGTGATTCGCGGCGGCAGTTTCAGAAGCGAGCCGGTGAACATGCGTTGTGCCAAGCGCGGCAAATACCCTGTGGACCAGGCCCTACAACAGATCGGCCTGCGTCTCGTGTTTCGCGAAGTGGAGGCCAAATGAGCAACGTTGCGCGTATTTTCATTTGCTCGCTCGCATTGCTATTCGCCAATGCCTCGCATGCCACGGACAACCAAACGCATGACCGATTGCCGCGGGCCGTGGAGATCAATGGGGTGGAGTTGCTGCGTATTCCCGCCGGCTGGTTCTGGTACGTCGTTGGCAATGGCGACGTGGCAAACCTCGCACCCGACCAGCCGCGTTACCGGGATGTAAAAGTCTGGCTCGACGACTATTACATAGGAAAGTATGAAGCTCGCGCGCGCGATTTCGAGCGCTACTTGAATGCGGTGTCCGACAGACACCAGGATCTGTTTCCCAGCGCAGATACCGAGAGTTGTACCGTCCGCAAGAACGACGCAGGACGGTACGTCCTGATCGATGCGCAAAACGACATGCCGGCAACCAACCTTTCCTGGCAAGTTGCGGATGAGTTTGCCCGTTGGATGGGCATGCGCCTGCCCAACGAGGCCGAGTGGGTCAAAGCGGCTCGTGGCACGGACAAACGTATCTGGCCATGGGGCAACCAGTATCCGGATGACACGCTGGCCAATTTCGCCGGTGGGTCGACGTGCCAGTCCATGGCCGTCACTGGCCACCCGGCAGGGGTCTCGCCCTTTGGTGTCTACAACTTGGCAGGCAACGTGTTCGAGTTCGTCGCCGACTGGTACAACCATGCGCGGGACGCATCCCTCAAGGATGGTGTTCGCAATCCCCCGCTGGCAACCGAGGGCAGTGCTATTCGCGGTGAGAAAATGCCACAGAAGATCATCAAGGGTGGACGCTGGGCGTCGGAAGCCCTCAGCATTTCTATCGCGCACCGCGAACGGACCGTGGCGAGCACCGGGTTTCTCTGTTACGGTGCCCGTTTTGCCATGGATGCCGACGCTGTCAGGGCGGCACTCCGAGAAGGCCGGGCTATCGTCCTGGCACCATGAGCTGGATACGGCACATGTCGCTGCTTGTAGTCTTCGGCGGGAAACAGGTTCGGGCTTCCCGTGACTTCCGCCTTCGCACAATAGTGGTCCTGATTGCAGGCCTTCTGGCCCTTGGCTATCTGGTTCAACAAATGCCGTCCCGGGGCATTGAGGCCAAGAGACCCGAATCAGTGCTCTCTGCCTCCCAGGGATTTGAAGGACTAAGGACCCCTCCGGCGGGCACGGCTCGCGATGAAGTCGAATCGTTGCCCGAACCTGTCCGGCCACAACCGCCCGCAACACGCGATCGCGCCAACGCCCTGCTGAAGGATGCCGACAGCTTGATCAGGACAAAGCAACACGAGCAGGCAATACGCCGCTTGCACGAACAGCACGAATTGTTGAAGGATGATCCGCGCGCCTATTACTATCTGGCAAAAGCATTGCTGGCACGTGGTGATGCGGCACTTGCCCGCGACTTTTACCAGCGGTCGATTGACCTCAATCCGCAGATGGCTGACGCCTACTTCGGCTACGCCGAGGCAGCCGAGGCGCAGGGAGACATCGAGTCCGCGCTTGGCGGCATGCGTGCCTTCATACATGTCTCGAAAGACGCCGACCCCTACCGCCTTCGCATTGCCCAGGCCCGCTCAGCGATCTGGGAGTGGGAAGCGAGAATCGGTCGCGGCCCCTGGGGGCCCACCAAGGGAGTTCCTCCGGGTTTCACTGCCGAAGAAATCAAGCGCGATGGGCGAGGCGTGGGAATCAAGGTGCAGAATCCCGAGACACTGCGTCCTGACGGCACAATGGATGCCGAAATGAAGGCGCAGTCGAAGTTCAAGATTTTCCAGAGAGAATAACAAGAGATGAATGCAGGCGAACTTGAGTCCGCTGTCCTCTGGTCGGCGGTGGTGGGGAACACCATTGCTTGCGTGGTTTCCATGTTCGCCCTGGTCTTCAGGAAAAAGCCGGAACGCAGCCTGCTGGCCCTGATGCTGGTTTCCTGGCTGTTGCATACTCTCGCAATCGTCCTGCGCTGGCAGCGCGTTGGCCACCTGCCCGTCGGCAATATGTTCGAGATGCTCTCGGCCAACGTCTGGGGCCTGATGGGAGCCATCGTCATCGGCTATTGGCTGCTGCCACGCATGCGCAGCTTTGCTGCCCTTGTGCTACCGATTGTCGTGTTGGTCATGGGCTGGATGATGCTGCCCCCGTGGGAAGAGGCCACCCTGCCACCGTCCTACAACACGATCTGGCTGTTCATTCACATTGGCTTCATCAAGCTGTTCCTCGGCTCGGCCGTTGTGGCGCTCGGCCTCGGTGGAATCGTCATGCTGCGCCGCCTGCGCTTTGGCCAGGAACGATTCTCCGGCCTGTCCAAGGACGAAATGATCGATGCGACTGCCTATCGCTGCATGGCACTGGCCCTGATCTTCGATACGCTTGGCATTGTCGCCGGATCAATCTGGGCGCATAGCGCCTGGGGGCGCTATTGGTCGTGGGACCGACTCGAAGTCTGGTCACTGCTCACCTGGCTATCGATTGGCCTAATGCTGCACGTCCGCGCCAGCTACAAGACATCCCCGCTGATCAATGCGCTGCTGGTAGCGGCAACCTTCGTCCTCGCATTCTTTACCTTCTTCGGTATCCCGTTCGTTTCGCGCGCACTGCATCAGGGAATGTTCTGATGCCATGCAAGTCAGCCCACGCTCATCTACCTGATGCTCTCGTCAAGGCTCGACCACAACCGCCATTGCCCAGCAACGCCGAATGCCGCCTGGACAACTTCCCGGCCTTGCTGCGAAGCATCGCGTTCGTTCTCGCCTTTGTTGCACTGCCGGTTCTTGCGGAACGGCCCGAAAACGTCGGCGGCATAGTCTTCGTGCACCTGCCGGGCGGCTGCTTTGTCATGGGCAGCCCGGTTGATGAAATGGACCGTGACTACAACGAAGCCCAACACCGCGTTTGTGTCGAAGCGTTCGCAATCGGAAAATTCGAGATCAGTAACGAAGAGTATCGCCGCTTTCGACCAGGACACCAGGGCAACCCGGATCACTCGGACCCCAGCCAGCCTGCGGGCGAAGTCACCTGGCATGAAGCTCGGGCCTATGCGAAATGGTTGTCTGACCAGACCGGACGGACCATCCGGCTGCCTACTGAAGCGGAGTGGGAGTACGCCGCACGCGGCGGCACGCAGACTTCGCATCCCTGGGGAGATCGAAGCGCATCGGGATTGGGCCTGTCAGTTTGCGAGCAATGCGGTACCCGCTGGGATGGGAAGCAAACCGCTCCGGTTGGCAGTCTGCCTCCCAACGCGTTCGGCTTGCACGACATGCTCGGCAACGTATGGGAATGGACCTGTTCGGCATATGATCCCGCTTACCAGGGGGAAGAACGACGCTGCTCTGACGATCTGACCATTAGCTCCCGAGTGCGCCGCGGGGGAGGATATGCAGACTCGGCCCGCACCAATCGCTCTGCCTACCGGAGTCGAGCCCCGCTCGACTACTTCAACCTGCCGGTCGGCTTCCGGCTGCTGCTCGAAACCCAAGCGCCTGCCTTGCGTTGAGCGGGGCTGATAGGGGATTCTGTTCCGCGCCGGTCTCGTGACATTCCCAGCAGAGGATGTCTTGCTGGATCTTGTCCATTTACCGTGAAAGAAATACGTCAGTTGGAAAAACACCCCCAACCCCGTGAACATGGGATATTGGTCGAGATGCAGTTTCAACCTGGCGTACAACAGCGGCGCGCAACTTCATTGCCAAGCGAACCAAAAATGCCTACGTATCGGTGATGGTACTTGGCCTGTTTACCGTGCGTGCTCAATGGCGACAATATGGGGTACGAGTGGTGCGCTTGGGTCACATTAGCGTGCGGAGTCAACGCTCCCAAAAAAATGATCGACCTCTGGCAACCACGCGCCGCGCCCAAATTCTCTTTCATCACCGGGGGTGCCTGCAAGTCCAAGACATGCCCATTTGCGTCGCCTGTTTCGTTTTCTTTGGCATACCACTGGCCCCCAACTCCTTGCAGATGCAGCACATCCAGTATCCTCGCGGTGTCATCGGCACCGACTCCCGGACGTCCGGCGCATCTCGAAACACACTTCAAACCGACATGAGCCTGCAACCACGATTCGCCGACCTCGCCGCCCGCCAGCGCCGCCAGGTGATCGGCCAGGAAGCACTGATCGACGGTCTGCTGGCATCCGGCCATCTGCTGCTGGAAGGCCCGCCCGGCGTGGCCAAGACCCGTGCCGTGCGCGTCCTCGCCGGGCTGATCGACGCCGACTTCCACCGCATCCAGTTCACGCCCGACCTGCTGCCCGCCGACCTCACCGGCGGCGAGGTATTCCGCCCGCAGGACGCCAGCTTCCGCTTCGAGCGCGGGCCGAGCGACAACGGGCTCGATGAACGTGCCTACCGTTTCGTGGCGCTGGCGCTGATCGTCGACACCCTTGGCGTGGTTGCCGGATCGATCTGGGCAAACGACGCCTAGGGACGTTACTGGTCATGGGACAAGCTTGAAACCTGGTCGCTTGTGACCTGGCTGGCCATTGGCATGACCCTGCACATACGGGCATCATTCAAGACCTCGCCCGTGGTCAATGGAGTGATGATCGTTGGCGTATTTGTCATCGCCTTCTTCACCTTCTTCGGCATTCCCTTCGTGTCCACTTCTTTACACAAGGGACAGGTCTAGCAAAAGTCGGCTCTGGCGGCACGGCGTTTTGTCAGGACCTGCGATCCCGCAATGCGCCAATTGTCGCAAAGGCAGGGCAGGACCAAGCTTGGTCCGGTCGTGTCTTCCGAAACCTGCCAGGCAAACCGTCAATATCCTCGGTGAGCCTGAGCATCCTGCCTTTTGTTGCATGCAACACGCGCCCCACGTATAGTGCTACATGTAACAGCCGAAAAGGAGATCGAACATGGGCGCATCAACCGTGAATGCACGGGTGCAAAAGCATCGTGATGCCTTGCGCATGGCCGGACTTCGCCCTGTCCAGATCTGGGTGCCGGATACGCGCCGCCCCGGTTTCGCCGAGGAGAGCCGTCGCCAGTGCCGGTTGGCCTCAGCAGCGGACCGAGCCGATAAGGAAATGGCGCAATTCATGGATGACGCCTTGGCCGATGTCGACGGTTGGACGGACTGATGCGCGGCGACTTCGTCACCATCACCATGCAGGGCGACTTCGGCAAACCAAGGCCGGCATTAGTGGTGCAATCCGACCAGTTCGATGAACACGCCAGCCTTACCGTGCTGCCTGTCACCGGCACGCTTGTCGCGGCGCCGCTGCTGCGTGTCACCGTGCAACCGGACGAAGCGAACGGCTTGCGGAAGCCTTCACAAATCATGGTGGATAAAGCAATCACGGTGAAGCGCGAAAGGGCAGGACCGGCCTTCGGACGCATCGATGCCGATACCATGGTGCAGGTTGAGCGCTGCCTGGCGGTATTTCTGGGGATTGCAAAATGAGTACCGCCAACCATCAGCCTGACGATTCAGTTCAGATCGCCTTCACCAGGCTAGCCAGCCACCTTCGCCGCCAGGTGATCGGCCAGGACGCCCTCATCGACGGCCTGCTGATCGGCCTGCTGGCAGCCGGCCACCTGCTGCTGGAAGGCCCGCCCGGCGTGGCCAAGACGCGCGCCGTGCGCATCCTCGCCCGGCTGATCGACGCCGATTTCCACCGCATCCAGGTCACGCCCGACCTGATGCCCGCCGACCTCACCGGCACCACCGTCTGGCGCCAGGATGCGGGCACCTTCGAGTTCCTGCCGGGACCGCTGTTCCACTCGCTGATCCTCGTGGACGAGGTGAACCGCG
>SXGT01216461.1_pt1 | contig 11135 bp, 6 predicted proteins | sample 3176221 | NCBI WGS metagenome assembly SXGT01 (sample SAMN11356862, study PRJNA531348) | freshwater metagenome | isolation source: freshwater sample F1-120 | place: China: Fuxian Lake, Yuxi | collected 2017-12-25
CGCGGCGCGCGGCGGCCTGGAACAGAAGACATACCCCTGGGGGGACGAACTCACTCCCGGCGGGCGTCACCTCTGCAATATCTGGCAGGGTGAGTTCCCTCTGCACGACGCGGCTGAAGACGGCTTCGCGGGACCAGCACCCGTGGATTGCTTTCCACCCAACGGCTTTGGCTTTCACACGATTACGGGAAACGTCTGGGAGTGGTGCGCGGACTGGTTTCATCCGGCATGGCACATTGTGGCGACCAAGACGAATCCGGTGGGACCGGCGAGCGGGACGAACCGCGTCATGAAAGGCGGCTCTTATCTTTGCCACCGGTCGTACTGCAACCGGTATCGCGTGGGAGCGAGAACCTCGAACACGCCAGACAGCGCGACGACGAACATCGGATTCCGGTGCGCCCGCGACGTATGAATAGCCGCGGCGCGGCAGACGAAAAACGATCGTCTCACCCACGAAGAGACGGGCACTGAGTGGCCGCCTTCAGCGGGCGCTACCTCATGTAAAAGAGGCTCAACCGCGGCAGGCCAGCCGATTCAAGAAGCCTGCGCTCAAGATACTGCGATTCGAGCATGACCAATTGGTCCGCCGTCATCTTTCCCCGATACGGCCGCAACTCGACAGCAAGTTCCCTGCGAGCCTCAAACAAAACCTCCTCCGGCTGAGCCGTCTTTACCGCGGCGATCAGTTTCTCCTCAAGCGCGGTCAGACGTTGCTCCAGTTCCTCCAGATTCGCCATGTGGGCTTCGGCGGCGGCGGCGAGTGCTTCCAGAGAACCGGCGATCTCAACCCAGCCGGCCGCGCGCAACGCAATCGCGTTGGCTGCAAGATAAGCCCTCAGATCTTCCGGCGGAAACGGCGGGGCGTTGGAAGTGTTGGACCCCGCCCTTCGCGGGCTTGCCGCTCCCGCGAGTATCCGCGCCTCTTCGAGCACCGCTTGCGAGCAGAAGGCGAGCGAGTTGATCTGCCGCACTTTTGATTTCCTGCCTCGCCATTTCTCAAATGCCGCGTCGATTCCGCGCAGCACGGCCTCCAGCGGCACCTCGGAAGTTTTCCAGATTTCAACCAACGCCCAGTCGAGCGTTGACAGGAGAAACAGACTCGTGCCCCGTGCGCGCTGGAAGTGCTCTTCAATCTCGGTGTAGTAATTGAAGTAGTTCGTGGGCCAATTGGAGTCGTGCTCGTTCACGCCTTGCGGTTCCGTTCCCATATCAGCCTGAGACCTTCGAGCGTCAGATTCTCGTCGATCTGCCTGATGTATCGCGAGCCACGCGCGATCAAGCGGGCCTGACCGCCCGTCGCTACAGTCTTCGTGTCCGGCCCGAGTTCGGCGATGAGCCGCTCGGCGATGCCGTCGATCATGCCCAAAGCTCCATAGTAAAGCCCCGATTGCATGCTCACTACCGTATTCGTGCCGATGAGCCGCTCGGGTTCGGTGAAGTCGACCAGAGGCAGGCGGGCGGTCTTCGCGAAAAGCGCCTCGGCCGAGATTCCGATTCCAGCGCAAATCACTCCGCCCAGATACTCGGCGTTCGCGGAAATCACATCGAAGGTAATCGCCGTCCCGAGGTCAACCACAACACAGGGACCACCGTACTTGTGAAGAGCGGCAACGCCGTTCACCACGCGGTCCGCGCCGACTTCCTTGGGATTGTCGTAGCGGATCTTCAGACCCGTATCCGTAGTGGAGGTTACGAACATCGCCTCCGTCGAGAAATAGCGCCTGGCCATGAGTGCAAGGGTCGAGTCGAGCGGTGGTACGACGCTCGCGACGATGATGCCATCCACGCGGGCGATATCGAGCCGCGACAGGGCGAAGATGTTTCGCAACAGGATGCCCCACTCGTCCGCCGTCTGGTCGTGGACTGTGCGCAAGCGCCAGTCGCCGGTCAATTCGCCGGCTTCGAACGCGCCGATCGTTACGTTGGTATTTCCCGCATCCAGAGCCAGAAGCATGTCTTGACCAGTTTACTCTGGCTTGGAGCAGGCTGGCGGACGCCAAAAAGCGATCCGTCCGCCCTACTTTGGAAGCTGTACTCAGCGCGAACTGGAGGTTGCGTAGGTGATTGCGCGTGCCAGTCAAAGCGGCCGATCTCCTTGCTGCACCCTGTCCACCTTGAGATGCCCGGCTTCGCTCCAGGCAGCGGCCGCCGCCGCTCGCAAGTACCCCGGCGCAGCGCTCATGTCTGTCTCCGAGATGACCGGCACCGATTCCACCCCTTGCCATGGCGTCACCTCGTCTACGGTGTTGATGTGATAAACCCCCTCACTCCGTCCCAATCTCCTTGATTCACCGTGTCCACCCGGAGGTGCCTCGGCTTGCCTCACGGCCGCGGACGCCGCCGCTTCCCGATCGCCACCTGCACCGCACTGGTCTTACTGTAGCTCATCAAGTCAAGCACTCCCGGTATCGCCAACTGTGGCCCAGGCTGTTCACCTGCGACACCGATATCGAGGAAAGCCGCTCGTAACCGCATCCCAACACTCCCCTACGCCCGCTCCAGTTTCCTTTTCGCCGCCGGTCCTGCCATCCTCTCGTCACCTTTGTCTCCGTTTGCCAGCAACTCAACCATGCCATCGCGGCACTACGCAAGGCGGCCGATCTCGATCCCGTGCTTGCGGAGGCGAGGTTTTGGCTGGGACGGGCGCTTGAAGACTACCGCGGCGACGGATCGCGCGGCGCCTATGAAGAAGCGATCCGGATCAAGCTGGACTACGCCGAAGCCCATTGCTATCTCGGGACGCTGTTAGCCCGAAGGGGCGATAGCAGAACAGGCGAGAAGCACCTTGTCGCCCCGTTTGTAGCGGCTCGCGAAGTGGCGCTGCTGGTATGTCACGTCCTTGACCTCGGGTCCGATTGCCCTGCTACCGGTACTGCTGCGGTAGCGTTCGGCTGTTCCATTCGTCCGACCTTTCCCAGCTGAGCGGACTTCCTGGGTCGCCAACATCATCGCCTGGATTTGCCCAAACTCAACGTCTCGCCATCCCGCATGGTGACGATCACATCCCGGCATGCCGTCAACCTCCCCTTCAGGCCCATCCCGTATTGGAAAACTGGCCCTCCCTCGCCCTCCCTCGCCGTCCTTCAGACCGAGAGCAAGCATTGCGAAAGTCCACGGGCTGGTGTACACTGTCTGCCATCGGGGTTGGTCGCCTCCGGCATCCGGAGTTCGGCCTCTAATCCGGCAGACTGAATCGCAAAGGGGAGGAAATTCGAGATGAAAATTCGGCTGTTTGCAATCGCTTTGTGCTTGGTGGCCGCGTCGCTTTGTTTTAGTCAAACCTACGGGGAAATCACGGGGACCGTCACCGACTCTTCCGGCGCGTCCGTTGGGGCCGCGGAGGTAAGAATCACAAACCTGGCCACCAATCAGGTGCGCGACGTCACAGCGAGCGCCGCAGGCACATTTGCGGCGCCATTTCTGGTGCCCGGACGGTACAAATTGGAGGCAAAGTCGCCCGGCTTCAAGGCCGCCATTGCGGCGGAACGGTTGCTGCAAGTCGGCGACGTGATGAGGGTAGACTTCACCCTTGAGATCGGCGCTGTAACCGAGTCGGTGGAAGTCGCGGCGGCCGCGGAGATGCTGCAAACCTCCAGCACAGCCACGGGAACCGTCATCGAGCGGAAGCGTATCGTCGAGTTGCCACTGAACGGGCGCAACTTTCTCCAACTCGTGCGGCTCAGTCCGAATGTCAGCGCGGAGATGCCCGCCGGCGGCCAAGCCAACGGGCGACAGGGGGGAGAGCGGTCCAACCAGGCGTTATCAATCGCAGGCATGCGACAGCAGTACAACCGCTTCACGCTGGACGGCGTCGAGAACACCGACGTGAATTTCAACACCTTCGTGGTGCGGCCTTCGGTGGACGCACTTCAGGAGTTCAAGGTGCAGACCGGCGTCTACTCGGCCGAGTACGGGCGCTCGCCATCGCAGATCAACGCGAACACGAAGCCCGGCAGCAACGATTTTCACGGCGTATTGTTCGAGTTTCTCCGCAACGACCGGATACAGGCGCGGCCCTGGCTTCAGACTGGTCCGAAGAATCCGTTCCGGCGCAATCAGTTCGGATTTACTTTGGACGGTCCGGTCACGATCCCGAAAGTACTAAACGGTAAGGACAAGCTGTTCTTCATGGTGAACTTTGAAGGCTTGCGCGAGCGGGTCTATTCGGTTCGCCGCTCAACAGTAGCCGACGCGGCGATGGTTGGCGGCGATTTTTCCGCCCCGCAGCATTTTCCCATCTTCGACCCCAATACGATCCGGGCCGGGGTTGGCGGCGGGCAGCCTTCGGCCATGCCGTTTGCCAACCAGCGGATTCCGGCGGCCCGTTTCAGTCCGCAATTTAATAAGATGCTCGAGTTTTACGGGAAGCCGAACGTACCAGGGGCCGTCGCCGGCCAATCCGGATTTAATTACATCCGCAACGCGCCGAGTCCCACCAACTGGAACCAGTTCACCAGTCGCATCGACTTTAACGACAGCGCAAAGTCGCAGTGGTTTGGCCGGCTGAGCTGGGGCGATGAGAACGTTCTCGGCGGGCTGACTTTCCCTTCGCAGGACGACAAAATTGTGACCGGGGTCTGGCAGTTCATGGCTTCCAACGTCCGTACGTTTTCGGCGACCGTGGTCAATGAACTTCGCCTTGGAGCCAATCTCTTCGACAACGACAAAGGGACGGTCTTGAACGGAGTGCGGGATGTGACCACCGAATTGGCAATCCCTGGATTGCCGACGCCGATTCCGCTGGCGTGGGGCGCGCCTGCGGTGGGCTTTTCGGGGAACAACTTCGCCTCCGGCTGGGGCGAAACGACGGAAGCTCCGTTCATCGTGCGCAACCGCACCTATCAACTTTTGGATAACCTGAGCTGGGTTCGCGGCGCGCATACTTTCAAGTTCGGCGGCGAAGTGGCGACCCGGCGATTCAATCAGATCGGGAACCAGTTCCCGCGTGGGTTCTTCAACTTCCCAAGTCAGTACACGGGAGATCCCGCAAACATTTCCCGCACCGGTTCCGCGTTTGCCACGGGACTGCTGGGATGGACGAGTGAAGCGACGCGCGCCCTCGGCATCGCGAATACCCAGTTCCGTCAGTGGTCGGAGTCATTCTATGTGGAAGACACATGGAAGATCAGACCGAACCTTACGTTGAATGTCGGTCTCCGGTACGAATTTACGCCGCCATTTAAGGACCGCCATCGCGGCATCTTTAACGTGAAACTGTTCTGCAGCGGGATCAACAACAACGGAATCGACCCGGCATGCCGCGTGCCTGTGCTGGTGCGGCCCGGCCCTGGCGACTTCCACGAGAACCTGAATGTCCACGTTGCCGACAACGTTCCAAAAGAGACGGGCGATAATGCTCTATTTGGCCGCTCGACGGTCAGACCAGACAAGAACGACTTCGCCCCCAGACTCGGATTGGCCTGGCAGCCCCGCCCCCGTTGGACCGTCCGTACCGGATACGGTCTTTTCTTTGCTCAGGACACGGTCAACCCGGTTTGGGATATGGCCCGCAACCTCGGTTTCCGCGAATCGGCCATTTCGCTCGATCTGCTGCCTACCTCGAATGTTGCAAACCCCTGGTCGGTGAAGACGGCCGGTTCCGGCACGTGCTCCAACTGGAGCGGCTTGTGCCTCTCCGGACTCTATACCTTTTCAAATGAAGTGAACCGGAGGACCGCCTACGTACACCAGTACCTGCTGAACGTGCAGCATCAGTTAACCAATACCCTCCTGGTCGAGGTCGGCTACCAGGGCAATGCGGGACACAAGCTGCAACGTATGTACGGATGGAACGATCCCATATACAGGAGCGGTCCGGACGACACCAGGTCCTCCAATAATCGGCGTCCCTTTGGCGGCAGCGCATACGGGCGCATCCAGACCATCGGGGGCCACGTGAACTCGAACTACAACTCGGGAATCGTGAAGCTCCAACAGCGCTTCAGCAAAGGCTTGACCTATCTGGTCGGCTACACCTGGTCGCGCTCCATCGACGCCGGTTCAGGAATCCGGACCAATGACGGCGACAACCTGTTCCCGGCGAACGGCCATGACTTCAGCAGCGAGCGCGGGCTCTCGCAGTTCCATCAGTTGCACCGCTTCACCGCATCCACGCTTTATGAGATCCCGATCGGCAAGGGGAAGAAGGACCTAGGCACAGCCGCCAACGCGATACTCGGCGACTGGTCGCTGGGCACCATTCTCACCATGTCGACCGGTACGCCGTTCAACGGCGGTGATTGCGGCGATATCGCCGGCATCACCCAGGGCAGCCGCGGAGACGCCACTGGCGTCAGTCTCTTTATGGACAAGCCCACCGCGGACCAATACTTCAGACGCGATCCCTCCGGCCGGGGCTCCGCCGGAATTACCTGCACGTCCCTCGATTCGCGAGGATTCAACCAGTTGACCTATCGTGAAGGCAACCGGGCCCGGAACGCTTTCGTTGGCCCGGGCGTCTTGGGATGGGATCTTTCCATTATGAGAAGATTCAATTTCGGCGAAAGGACGAATCTCGAATTCCGCTTCGAGTCCTTCAACTTCCCGAATCATCCAAACTGGGGTAATCCGAATACGAACCTGACCGCGAGTCAGTTCGGCCAGATCACCGGTGCGCGGGATATGCGAACGAACCAGTTCGGTCTCAAGTTCGCCTGGTAGGCCTAACGTTCCCCCAGATACTGTAGCGCCTTTTCCGCGGCGGCCCTCACCCGAGGGTCGCCGCTTTTTGCTGCCTGGCGGAAGTGACTGGCGGCCTCCGGCCGGCCGAGTTCAGCGAGAGCCACCCCGAAATTTAAGTGGGCGGAATAGTGTTCCGGATTGATAGCGACCGTTTTGCCGAAGAAAGCGAGAGCCTTTTCCACTTGACCGGCCTGCGCGGCGAGATTTCCAAGATTGTTGTAGGCATCGGCAAGTGATGGGTCGTACCTGACGGCGGCCAGCAGGTGCTTCTCACCTGTCCTGCTATCGCCGCTCCGGGCTAGCAGCGTCCCGAGATAGTAATGGGCTTCGGCATAGTCCGGCTTGATCCGGATCGCTTCTTCATAGGCGCCGCGCGATCCGGCGCCGCCGGAGTCTTCGAGCGTCCGTCCCAGCCAAAACCTCGCCTCCGCAAGCACTGGATCGAGATCCGCCGCCTTGCGCAGTGCGGCGATGGCTTGGGCGTGATTCCCCTGGCGCCGGGAGGCTTCCCCAAGGTTGGCCAAACTCGCGGCGTCGTCCGGGGCCCGCGAAAGAACCTGAACGGCTCTTGTGTGCTCACCCTTTCCCATAAGGGCTTCCCCAAGGTTGCGGATAGAGGGCAACAACGCCGGCCGTAATTGCAGGGCCCTTTCATAATTGGCAATGGCCTCGTCGACCGCTCCTTTTTTCCAATAGGCCTCCGCCATCTGGTGAAAGACCAGGGCGTCGGTGGACTTCGCCGCCAGAGGCTCAAGCTGGAGGATTCCCTCGTCAAGGTTCGATCCCTCAGAGACCTGCGCGATGGCGAGGTAGACCGGGTCGCTCATTTGCTTCGGGTAGTAGGGGACGACTGGCCCACGATAGGCTGTGCGCGGAGTGTCGTGTTTTTCGGCCATCGGAGCCAACAGATCACGAGCCGGCTTGCGCCGCTGTATGAAATGATCCGTCATGATCACGTGGACAACATCGTCGGTCCGCCGCTTAGGCATGTGGCAGCCCGCGCAATCCTCGTTCCGCCGGTGGGCTGCTGAGTGACATTTCAGACACGCGGCCCTGTAGCGCTCGACGGCTTGTTCGCCGCGAAACGCCTGGTGGGGGTCGTGGCACGTCGTACAGGTCATCGATTCGCTCCTGACAAAGCATGCCGACTTCCTCAGCCGGTAGGCGGCGTGGGCGATCTCAAACCTGTCCTCGGGACCTTTTCCCTCGGCATGATCGAAATGGAGCACGTAACTGGAGAGTTCTTCGGAGGGCTTGTATGAAAACAGTCCCCGTTCGTGGCGGACGATGGAATAGGGCAACGTGCGGCTGGATGTTTCGAGATGGCATTGCATGCAAACCTCAAGCTGCCTGTCGCGCGACAGCTTGCCGGGATTGAGGATTGAGGCCCGAACCGCTTGAGCGGCGCGTTTCGCGGAGGCAGCCTCGACATGGTCGCGTCCCGGACCGTGACAGCGCTGGCAGTCGATTCCTTCCGCGAGATTGTCTGGAAAAACAGCGTCGCCGCCGGGGCGCACCGTACTATCGGCCAGCGGACCGTACCCGTTGTGGCAAAACATGCAGCCGTTGGTGACGGCGCGGCTGAAATCCCTGTGATCCGGCCTGTCGTAGCCCGGATTCATAGCCCAATACCCGCCCTTATCGGCATACCAGGCCAAGGGCAACTCCAGCAGCTTTCCCTGTGCGGTGCGGTGCAGAAAGGTCCGGCTGTGGTTCCCGGAGCCGAGCACATAGTGCACCTCCAGTTCGAACAGGTTTTCCCCCTTCTCGGACCGGCGCTGGAAAAGACGTCCATCGCGCGCTACCATCTCATACTGACGCTGCGAGGCCGGATGGAAGTATGCGCCGGTTCGATACAGGTCCTGCTTCGAGGGGCGATGAAAGCCTTGCGCCATGCCGGTGGCCCGGTAGGACTTCGCAGTGTCCTCGTGACAGCCCGCACACAGCTTTGGGTCCACGTACTCCGATTTCCCGACCTCGGGGGAATGGGGAGACGGCTTGCATGCAAGGCAGCAGGCAACCACAGCCACGACCAGGAAAGCAGGGAGCATTCTCACGGAGCCGACAGTGGCCGGCGGGCACAAACTACCGCTTGCCAGCCTGGCGTTGAAGTCTCCACCCAGGCAAGACCGTCTCGACCGAATGAACTCAATAAAGCGTGAATTTTTTGGAATGTCCATTTCATAATAGACCACAGCACAAGGCGTGTCGTGGGTGACCTTCAATACCTGAAGCGATTGTCGATGCCGCTGGCCGTTACCCGAATCTGAAATACCCAATCCGCGGAGAGACGCTCCGAGTGCCCCGCTGTACCGGATCCCGCCGCTCAGACCTGGAATCCAAGACTCGCCGATCACGCAGCGGGTGAACTCCAGCCGCGGCTCGTTCGTAAAGCTGAGGCGAAGCCGGCGGTTTTCCGTGACGACCGGCTAAACCATGTCCGGCCGCACTCCACCCGCCAAAACCCGGATTTGCGAGCCATCGTCCTTCCGCAGGATCAGGAAGCCCGCAGAGTCAAGTCCGGCGGTGACTCCCCTGTGCGTCTCGCTGCCTTGCTCGACAATCACGCGCTTCCCGCCGGCGTAACTCGAGGACTTCGTGAACTGCTCGATCACCGGCGCCGCGCCGCCGCTCAGCAGCATCGCCGTAAAGCTCTCGATGGTTCCAAGCAGAGCGATCAGCAGTTGTTCCCGGGAGTGCGGGCGGCCCCTCTCGATTCGAACCGAGGTCGCAATGGCAGCTAGGTCCGCGGGAAAGGCCCTGTGATTGACGTTGATCCCGATCCCGGCGACCGTTTTGCTCTCCTGGAGTTGCACAAGAATGCCAGCCAGTTTCTTCTCCCCGCACATCACGTCGTTCGGCCACCTCAGGTCGCAGGCGAGGTCCGCCGAGCGTGCCAAGGCTTCCGAAACGGCGAGGCCGAGCGCGAGCGTCAACACCGGAGACGCGACCGGCAGCACCACGGAAACGTAGAGTCCGGCGCCGCGTTCGGAGTGCCATCCGTGTCCCTGCCGCCCGATGCCAGCCGTCTGCTCGTCCGCCACCACGACCGCTCCCAAAGGCCGAAGAGCCGCTTCCCTCATGGTGGAATCGATGCTCTCAAAATAGACAATTTCGCGGCCGGAATAGCGCTCCCGGACCTGTTCGATATCGAAGGACATTAGAGCAGGTCCAGGCGGAAACTGATGTCGACGGCCCGCGCGGAATGCGTGATTGCGCCGGAGGACACGAAGTCCGCGCCGGACTCGGCGTAGGCGGCCACCGTCTCCAATGTAATGCCGCCGGAGAGTTCAACCGTGGCCCGTCCGGCGATCTCCCTGACCCATTTCGCGGCTTCCTCCGGAGACAGATTGTCGAGGAGGAGATGCCTTGCGCCGCTTGCCAGCGCTTCGTCGAGTTCAGCGCGCGTCCGCACTTCGATTTCGACGGGCAGTCCTGTCGCGAGCGCCCGCTCCATGGCGGGACGGACCCCGCCCGCCGCCGAGATGTGGTTATTCTTGATCAGGATGGCGTCGTACAGACCGATGCGATGATTCGTGATGCCTCCGGCTGCCGCGGCCATCTTTTCCAGCCGGCGCAAGCCAGGCGTGGTCTTGCGGGTGTCGAGCACGCGGCAGTTCGTATGAGCGACGCGGTCCGCATATTGGCGAGCGAGCGTTGCGACTCCGCTCAGCCGCTGGAGGAAGTTCAGCGCGACGCGCTCACACTCGAGAAGCGTGCGCGCGCGGCCCCGCACGGTGGCGAGGGTTTCACCTTCCGATACGCGGTCGCCGTCGGCGTTCAGGAGGCGGAGGTCGTCCACGCCGCCGCGAACTCCGTAAATGGCGGGAAGCAGTTCGAGACCGGCAATGACCAAGTCCTCCCGCACCAGGAATCGCCCCTCCGCCTGACGGTCCGGCGGCACGCAGGCTTCAGTTGTGACGTCGCCAGAGCCGATGTCCTCGGCCAGCGCCAATTCAATGATGCCGTTCATTTGGAGAGGTACCGAATACCCGACTTTAACATGTCCGGCGAGAGACGGACAGGAGTAGAAATAGTTGAGGACCTGTGACCGGGAAATCGGGGCCCGGGCGAATGCGGATTCGGCCGGAGGCGCGAGCCGGGCTGGGGGTGATTCGCTTCGCTCGGGTGAAAGGCACGCGGCCAGTAGCGTCCTGTGGAAAACCTGAGCGCCAAGAGAGGCCTCCCGCGCTCTGCACCTCCGCTTGTCTTTTCAAGAGGCTTGGTTTCAATATGTTGACTGGGGGTGACGCAGAGAATGAGTCTTCTGTTTTTAAAAAAGTTTCGAACGGAAGCGAAGGTTTTCGAACGGCATCGAAGGCTGGAGGCGGAGTGTTCCGGGCAGGTTGGCCGACGGGCGGCGTGATGGTGTTGGTGAGCATCCCGGCCAATAGGATACAGCGCGTTTCAGGGGGAGACGGGCGGTTGGACGCCGAAGTGACGGACGGGAC
>SXGT01255889.1_pt1 | contig 11135 bp, 2 predicted proteins | sample 3176221 | NCBI WGS metagenome assembly SXGT01 (sample SAMN11356862, study PRJNA531348) | freshwater metagenome | isolation source: freshwater sample F1-120 | place: China: Fuxian Lake, Yuxi | collected 2017-12-25
CCGAAGGTCCCGTCCATCGCGGTGCCGTCGCGGTTCGACCGCGTCACACGGAGCCCGTCGTCCGGGTGGCATCGCGCCGCCACCACGATGCGACCCTGATTGTCGACGGCGACCGCCGCACCGGTGCTGCTGGCGCGAGACAGCCCCGGCAACAAGGTGACGCCATCGTCGGCGAACGAGGTGTCCAGGGCTCCGTCCTCGCGGAAACGCGCGACGATCGCGGCTGGATCGTCGATCGACGTCAGGCTCTGCACCACGATGATGGCGTCGCCGTCCATGGCGATCCGCGCGACCGCCGCACCCGCTTGCACCTCGGCCGGCAACTCGACCGCGCCGGCGACGCCGAAGGTCGCGTCGACCCGGCCTGCGGCATCGAGCCGGACCATGGCGCGATTGGACACGAGGACGATCCGATCGTGCGCGTCACGGGCGATCGACTCCACCGGCGCAGACGGCACCGCCAGCGGCGCCGGTGGTCCGAACGCTGCGTCCTTCACGCCCGCCGCGTCGTAGCGAACCACGACGTGCTCGACCGGCGCGGCGCGGGTCAGGACCACGATCGCGCTGCCGTCGGCGTCGAGCAGCGCATGCGCGCGCGAGATCGGCGCGGTCTCGAGCGCGACCGCGCCGCCCTGGTACGACGTGTCCACCGAGCCATCGGACAGGAAGCGCACGAGCGACGCGCTGCGCCCGGTGGTGTCCCAGATCAAGGCGAGGGCCCGCCCTCGCGCGTCGAAGGCGAGGTGGCGCGCCACGCCGGGCAGCGTGGTCTCGAGCACGCCGTCGCCGGCGTGCTCGGTGACAAACCCGCCGCGCGGGTCGAGGCGCGCGACCATGGCGTGGGGCGCCTGGCTGCCCGCCACCTCGCCGTGGCTGCCGACGATCCCGAGCCCACCATCGGGCGCCCACGCCAGTCCACGGCCCTGCGTGAAGCGGCCGGCGGCGCCGCTGATGGTGACGATGCCACCATCGCCGAACGTCGGATCGAGGTCACCGCTGGGCGGCCCCACCTCGATCGTCAGCGCCTCGGCGGCGGCGGCGTCAGTCGCCGTCGCGATCACCTGGACACCAGCCACCGCTCCATCAGCCGCCGGCGCATCCGCCGACAGCAGGACCTCGACCGTGTCACCCACCGCGCCGTCCTCGGGCGACGCCCGGAGTCCCGCCGGCAAGCCGGCGAGCTCGACCCGCACGGTCCCGGTTGCGTCCCCGCCGATCGTGACCGGCACTCGCACCACGCGTTCACGCGGCGCGTACACGTCAACCGGAACGCTCAGCGTGAGCTCGACCGACTCCGCACCGCAGGCGGCGAGCGCCGCACTCGCAAGGATCGATGAACACCTGGACATGCCGACTCCTTTCTCCGCGCTGAGCTGACTGCGTCGTGACACTCGCGGCGTCACCGATGCGCCCGTCGAACGCCCCTACAAGCAGACGCCCTCGCCCTCGCATGGCTCGTCGACTGGAGCCTCCGTGTCGGTGCCGGGCCCGCCCAAACACGGCCCGTCTGTGCACTCCACCGCGTTCGCGATCTCGTTCGCGATCTCACCCACGGCCTCCACCGCCGCCAGTGCCGGCTGCATCGCCATCGTTGCCAGCTCCGGAGCGAGGGGGGCCTGCGGCTCAGGGGCCCGTAGCGCAACCGAGGCGGGACCAAAAGTCACCTTGAGTTCGTCGCCCCACTCGAGTCCCAAGCCGAGCTTTAACCCGATCTCCCCACTCGCGCCACCCACGGGCGAATCGAAGCCACCCTCGAGCGAACCGACGTTCACCTCGACAGCCGCACCGTCTCTCAGCGTCGCGCCGACCTTCGCCCCGACCTTGGCGCGGATGAACGAACGAACGGAGTCCCCACCGCCCCGATAGAGTGGGACATCGAGGGCCTGAGCGTCGACCGCAATGCCCGTGAGGCCAAAAGTGATCGCCCCCTTGGTCCCGGTTCCGGGGGCGGTCGCGGTGCACGTCGCGGTGAATGGACCCGAAACCTCGCAGCCATCGAGGCCGTCGGGATCGAAGTACCGAACGGGGTTGTTGCCGCTGAACGTGTAGACGTTGTGACGCTGTGGCTCGAGCAGATTGGTCTCGGGGGCGAAGCGGAAGAGCGGATCGCCGGCGGTCCAGCGGCGGCTGACGGCGTCGTAGTAGCGGGCGCCGTAGTAGCGGAGGCCGGTGATGGCGTCCTTCTCCTTGCCGTTGAACTGGCGGCGGTGGCTTGAGTCGCCGATCGAGGTCACCACCTCACCGAAGGGGCCGTAGGCGAAGGCGGCGTTGACGGCGCCGGTGAGTGACGTGGCCAGGAACAGGCTGTGCTGGATGTCGTGGTGCTGGAGCTCGATCGTGGTCGAGCCCTCGACGCGGGCGACCGGCTCGCCGCCGGCGCCGAGGTGCAGGTACTTGCGGAAGCCGGTGCCGGCCAGCGGCAGGAAGAACTCGGCCTCGGCCATCCACACCCGCGTGCCGGCCAGGCCGACGCTGGCGATGCGGTTGCCGCGGGCGTCGTAGACGTAGCGCTCGTTGCCGGTCGACGACACCGCGGTGCGCAGCCGGTCCTCGCCGTCCCAGGTGAGATCGAGCTGATCGGTCGCCATGGTGCGGCGGGTGACGTTGCCCGACGGATCGTAGGTGTACGCGGCGTAGGCGGCGCCGCCGCCCATGGGGGTGACGGCGTCGACCGCCTGGGGATCATGGACGCCGTAGGTCCAGTTGAGGTCGCGCGTCACGCCAGTCTCCTGGCCGTCGAGGTGGGTGATGTTGCCGGCGCGGCTGTAGTCGTACGACCAGTGGTTGCCGGTCGGGCCGGCCGCGAAGATCAAACGGCCCAGCTCGTCGTAGTCGTAGTCGCCGAAGGCTGCCATGCCGCCGACGGTGCCGCTCATCTGCGCCATCGAGCCGTCGCCGTAGTACTGGTAGGCCAGGCGGGCGCGCTCCACCGTCGCGCCGCTGATCGTGGCGCGCACGATGTCGCTGGTGACGCGGCCGCGGAGATCGTAGACGAACGAGCGGGTCTGTCCGCCGGGAGACGTCTGCGAGCGCAGGCCGCCGTCGAGCGCGCGCTGGAACGAGGCCAGGGTCTGGTACGAGCCGGTCGACGCCTTGTAGTCGACGGTCAGCGGCAACGCCCGGCCGTCGTAGGTCAGCTGCCAGCGATCGGCGCCGTCCCACACCGACTCGGCGAGCCCACCCTGGGCGTTGTACGTGCGCGTCACCGAGCCGGTGATCGCTGAGGTGCCGCCGTCGGGGCGGACCGTCCACTGCTGCCCGCTGACCTGGCCGAGCGCATCGTAGTCATACGAGATCGCCACGAACGGGTTGGCCGTGGTCTCCCAGCGCTTCACGGTCTCCTGGCTCAGCCGCCCGATCTCGAGCGCACCGGCGTCGTAGGCGAAGGTGGCCGGGCCGGCCGCCATCGCGTTCAGGGTGGCGTCGGTGCGGCCGCGCCGCGCCGGCGTGCGCGCGGTGATGCGATCGAGCGCGTCGTAGGTCGACGTGGTGGTGTAGGCCGCGTCGGTCGAGCCGGCCGGGACCGGCGCGATCGCCGAGACCAGGTTGCCGTTGCGGTCGTAGCCGTAGCGCCAGCGCCGCGCGCCGCGCTGGATCTCGGTGCGGCGGCCGGCCAGGTCGTGCGAGAAGTACGTGGCGTTGCCATCGGCGTCGGTGACCGTGCGCATGCGGCCCGCGGCGTCGTGGGCGTAGGTGGTCACGGCGTCGGCGGCACCGGGCTGGTGCTCGCGGACCTCGACCAGGCGACCGAAGGCGTCGGCGCGAGTGGTCTTCGACGCCGCCACGCCGTTGCTGCCGACCACCTCGGTCGCGCGCCGGCTGCGCCGGTCGTAGATCATGTCGACGCCGGTCGCGTCGGGCCCACGGAAGGACTTGAGGCGACCCTGGGGGTCGAAGGTGTACGTGGAGCGGACGGTCGCGCCGGTGTCGACGCGTGGATCGGGGCTGTCGACGGCCACCACCTTGCCGGCGGCGTCGTAGGTGTACGTCGTCACCGCGTTGCCCTGCGCCGAGGCCTCGATGGTGCGGACCACGCGGCCGGCGCCATCGACGTCGCGCGACGCCGACGTCCACGCCGCGCCGCCGAAGCTGACCAGGCGGGTGGTGGTGATGCGGTTGGGGACGACGGCGTCGTTGTACGTGATGCGCTCGACCGCGGTCGGCGTGAACGACGCGCCGGTGCCGACCCGGCGCTCGGTGACCCGGCCCAGGCCGTCGCGGGTCCACTCCTGGTTCTCGCGAACGCTGCCGCTGCCGCGCGGGCCGTTGACCCGGCGCTCGAGGCCGGTACCGGCGTCGTAGGTCGAGGTCGACACGTGGCCGAGCTCGTTGGTGCGGGTGGTGACGAACCGCATGGCCCCGTCGTAGCCGAGCACCGAGACCGCGCTGGTGCCCTGCTGGGCCGGCTTCTTGGTGGTCCACAGGTTGCCGACGCTGTCGAAGATCCGGGTGGTGACCGCGGCCTGGCTGCCGTCGACGAGCGTGGTCTCGGTGATGGGCAGACCGCTGGTCGAGTAGGCGGTGATCTGCTTGCTCGCCATCACCCAGACCAGGCCGCCGCCGAACAGCGTGAAGGCCTCCTGCAGCTCGCTCGAGGTCGGCAGCAGGCGGTAGTCGAGCGTCGTGTAGGGCGTCTGGCCGATGCGGTGTTCGTAGGTCGCCACCGTCCGGCGATCGCCGGCCGCCGAGGTCAGCGAGGCGCTCTCCTCGGTCATGGTCTTCACCCCGACGTACGGGTAGACGACGCAGAACGTGCCGCTGCACGGGTGCCCGCGGGTCTCCCAGGTCTGGGTGACGCGCAGGAGGTCGGTGGTCTGGTTCCGACACGTGTTGGCGGTGGCCTCGGTGACGCCCGGCCCGCAGGTGCGCGCCACCGTGGTCTGCGGGTACGCGAAGGCGACGTCGCCGAGGAAGAGCCCCAGGGTCGCGTAGGTGATCGAGCGGGTGCTGTCGAGCGTGTACACCCCGCCGGTGCCGGCGCTCCATTCCTCGACGGTCGAGGGCCGCGCGCTGCCGTCGCGCAGGGTGTTGTAGGTGACGCCGTACTGGTAGCTGGTCACGACCTTGCGGCCGGACGAGCTGGTCGTGGTCACGGTGCGGAAGCCGAGGAAGCGGCTGCGCTCGCCGCGGTTCGACGGCGTGCCGACGAACGGGCTGGCGTAGCCGTAGGAGGTGGTCACCGCCGGCTGGGCGCCGCCGGCGCCGGTGCCGGGCTCGAGGGCAACCGCCTTGACCAGCCACCGCGGCGCGCCCATCCCGGCGGTGCTGCCGGTGACGGTCTGGCCGTCGGTGGAGAGGGCGTAGGTGAAGCGCACCACCGCGCCGCGACCGTTGGCGGCCGAGGTCAGGAGCCGCATCGGGCCAAGCGCGGTGTTCTCGCCCAGCGCGCTGCCGGTGGATCCGTTCCACGTGATCAGGTCATCGACGCCGTCGCCGTCGCCGTCGGCGTAGTCGCCCTCGACCCGCCACACGTAGTCGTCGGCGCGATAGAGCCGCTTCATGGCGTTGTTCAGGGTCCGCGCCCGAGCCGGCAGGAAGCCGCCGCCCATGCCGTACGAGACCAGCGCGCTGCCGGCCGCGGTGATGCTGGCGTCGGTCGCCGGCAGGATGAGCTGATCGAGGAGCCCGTCTCCGTCGACGTCGGCGAGGCGGCGGCGCTGGCCGTTGTACCCGTCGCGGACCTGCTGGCCGCTGCCGTTCCAGACCGGATCGCTGCCGTTGATCTGCACGGTGTCGATCGAGCCGTTGGCGTACAGCCGCACCGGCTCGTTGCCGAAGCCGCGGCCGGTGTTGATGAACGCGACCATGGCGCCGTCGGGGACCAGGCCGATGCCGGCGTAGGTGTAGCTGCGGCTCTCGACCACGAGGTCGACCAGCCCGTCGCCGTTGACGTCGCGGAGGGCGACCCCGCTGTGCGACCGAAAGTTGAGGTAATCGCCCTCGGTCGAGCTGCCGGTGCTGCCGCGGTAGGACCCGAACAAGGGCGTACTCCACGTCTTCGACCCGCCGAAGCCGGTGCTGCCGTCACCGAGCCGGACCGTCCACACCGCGCCGGGCGTGCCGAGCGGCAGCGCGGCGACGTTGAGCAGGTCGACGTTGCCATCACCGTTCAGGTCGAGGAGCTGCGGGAGGCTGTTGCCGGGCAGGCTCGACGTTCGCAGGAGCCCGTCGTTGCCGGGCGGCGGCAGCGGGGTCGGCAGCTCCAGCATGTACGGTCTCGGGTGGATCGATCCGTCATTCTGCTGGAAGTAGATGCGAACGCCGAAGCCGGACGTGACGACCTCGGGGTGACGGTCCTCCTGGTTGTCACAGCCGAGCTCGTCGTCGTTGTCGACGACCGGGCTCAGGCCGAGGACGCCCGGATCTGCGGACGGCTCGTAGCCGCCGCCGATCCACGCCGTGGTCCACAGGTCGAGGCGGCCATCGCGGTTCCAGTCCATCCAGCGGTATCCGAAGCGGGTCCCGAGGGTCGGACACTGCTGGGTGGTGGTGAGCATCTGGTTCACGCCCTTGGTGAGCTGCCCGTTCCAGTTGCACAGCTCGATGCCGGCCGGCATCGAGCCCGCCCACTTCGCCGTCGGCAGCGGCCGCGCCGGCTGGGCGACGAACGTGATGCTGGCGCCGCCGCGCGTGCCCTTGGACCAGCGCAGCTCGCACTTGCCGGCGGCCGAGACGCCGACCGAGGTCAGATCGAGCAGGCCGTCACCGTCGTAGTCGACGTAGGCGGCGCTGGCGCCGTCGAAGTTGCCGCGCTCGGGGTAGACCCCGGCCGCCAGCGTCGTCGGGTGCGAGAGCTGGCGCAGCTGACGGCCGTAGGCGAACGTCATCGCCGGGGCCGCGGTGGTGAGGCCGTCGGCCGACTTGCCGGTGATGTCGACCCGGGTGAGGTAGCGCAAGGGCGCCGCGTCCTGGGAGCACGACATCGCGGCCGCGTCGTAACTGAGCGTGTACGTGCGCACGTCGCGCATGGCGCCGCCGGGTGCGTCGATCACCTGGGTGCGGATGGTGGTCAGCCGGTTCGGCCACTCGTAGTAGCGCCCCCACTCGCTCGTGGTGCCCGCCATCTGGTCGTCGTACTCGAGGGCGGCGCCGATCGGGGTCGCCATGCCGAAGCAGGTGTCGGCGAGCGCGTAGTCGAAGACCACCCGGGCGTGATGGGCGAGCCCGACGGCGGTGTTGCGGCCGTAGTCGATGGTCGAGAGCCGCCGGCTGCGGGTGCGGCCGTCGACGCTGGCGTCGACCCAGCTGTAGACCACCGAGTTTCCGAACGCGTCGACCTGCTCGCTCAGGCTCCAGCGCCGACCGCCGCCGAAGAACGAGGTCGCGTCGTCGAAGTAGTAGCGGGTGCCGTCGCTGGTCCGGGCCAGCCAGCCCTTGCGGCAGCCCGACGAGCAGGTCAGCCGCTCGAAGCGGATGAACGAGTCGTCGAAGTCGAGGCGATAGGTCGTGGCGCCGGCGACGGCCGGCGTCTCCGAGACCGGGATGAGCCGCCCCGACTTGCCACCCAGCGACGCCAGGTACACCGCCGGGCCGGCCAGCAGCGACGAGCGATCGACCTGGATCGACGGCAGCTCCATCGACCACCCGGCGGCCAGGCCGCCGCGCAGCGCGCCCTGCGAGCTGTAGCGGAGCGCCAGCGACGGCGCCATGCCACGGCGCCCGGGCGGCACCGCGATCGGCACGGTGTAGGTCGCGGCGCCGGTCTCGTGGGCGACGCCCCAGTCGCCGGCGTCGAGCTTCTCGCCGTCGGGACCAGGGGCGTCGGCGCGAGGACCGGAGCCGTTGAAGAGATCGGCCGGCGCGCCGATCGCCGTGGTGACGGCGCCGGCGACGACGAGGGAGGCGACCGTTGCGATCGCGGAGCGGAGGATTCGCGGCATGGCGACGCCTTCAGCAAGCGCCGTGCCCCCGACGCAGCGTCACCATTGTGAGCACCATGACGCGCGAATCGTGTTCGCGATCCGTGACTTGCCAGCTCGTGCCGGGCCGCGCACGATCACCGTCGCCGAGCGTCGCGCGACGGTCGGCGACGGTCGGCGACGGTCAACGCCGGAAGCGGGCCGCGTGAAGCCCCAGCTCGCGCATCCAGCGGAAGACGGCGCTGCGATGGCGGCCCATGGCGCGGGCCACGGCGGCGACGTTGCCGGCATGCTCCTCGAGCAGGCGGACCAGCTCGGCCCGGCGGCGATCCGAGAGCGGCTCGCCGCCGTCATCGGCACCGGCCGCGGCCCCGGCCTCGCCGTCGTCGCCGTCGTCGCCGCGACCGTCGCGGACCGGCGCGCCTGGCGAACGCACCACCGAGGTCGGCAGGTGTTCGACCCCGATCGGATCGGCGCCGCACAGGGCCAGGGCCGCGCGCAGGGCGCCCACCAGCTCGCGCACGTTGGCCGGCCAGATGTGATCGTAGAGGGCGCGGACCGCGTCACGCCGGATGCGCAGCGAGGCGGCGCGCTCGCCGGCCAGCTCGGCGAGGATGCCGCCGCACAGCGGCCCCAGATCGGCGACCCGCTCGCGCAGCGGCGGCACCAACAGCTCGGACCCGGCGAGGCGAGCCAGCAGATCGGCGCGGAAGTGACCGGTGCGCGCCATCAAGCCGAGGTCGCGGTGGGTCGCCGAGATGATGCGCAGATCGACCGGGATCGGGCGGGTGGCCCCGACCGGCGTGACCTCGCGTTCCTGGAGCACGCGCAGGAGCGCCGCCTGCGCGGGCAGCGGCAGATCGCCGACCTCGTCGAGATACAGGGTGCCGCCGTGCGCGGCCTGCACGTATCCGATGCGGTCGGCCAGGGCACCGGAGAAGGCGCCCTTGCGATGACCGAACAGCTCGCTCTCGACCAGGTGCGACGGCAACGCCCCGCAGTTGATCGCGACCAGCTCGCCCGGTCGGCCCAGCCGGGCATGGAGCCCGCGCGCGATGAGCTCCTTGCCGACGCCGGTCTCGCCGAGGAGCAGCACCGGCGCGTCGGCCGCGAGATGGGCCTCGATGCGGGCGATGGCCAGCTCGAACGCGGGATCCATCGTGCGCAGCCCGCGCGGCAAGGGCAGTGGGCGCTCGGCCGGGCCGACCTGCGGCCCGGTGATGAGCGTCACGAAGGTCCGTCCCAGCTCCAGCACCACCGGCGTGCGCACCGTCACCGGGGCCGTGACGCTGCCACCCGCGATCGCCGATCCGTTCTTGGAGCCGAGATCCTCGAACCGCCACGTGCCTGGCTCGGCCTGCGCGGTCAGCCGGGCATGTCGGGTCGACACGCTGGGATCGTCGACGGTGACGAGCACCCGGGTCCGGCCACCCCCGGCCTCCGAGGTCACCCCACCGGGACCGCGGCCGATCAGCACCTCCTCGACGCCACCGACCGCGTACCGCGCCGGCGCGGCCAGGGGCGCGTCGCAGCGTAGACCGAGGACGACGTAGGCGATGCCGGTCGCGTCCGCGCCCCGCAGGCGGTCGGGGGTGAGCGACTCGGTGAGGCTCATGCGTCCGTTCACCTTGCCTCGTCTTCACCGGGCGTGACAAGTCGTGGCGTGGTCCGGCTCGCGGCGGCTATGCTGTCGCGATGGCGCGGGCCGCCGACGCCGAACCCGATCGCGAGCCGGCGCTGACCGCAGCGCCGAGCGACACCGTCACCGTCGACGATGGCGCCGCCCCGGCGCCCGCGCCGGCGGCCGAGGCTTCGCGCGAGCGTTATCGACGCGGCGACGAGATCGCGCGCGGCGGCGTGGGGATGGTCGTCGCGGGCGTCGATGGCCGCCTCGACCGCGCGGTCGCCATCAAGGAGCTCCTGGCGCCGTCGCCGGTCAACCGCGCCCGCTTCCGGCGCGAGGCCCGCATCACCGCCCGGCTCGAGCATCCCGGCGTGGTGCCCATCTACGATCAGGGTTGGTCGGCCTCCGGCGAGCCCTTCTACGTCATGCGGCGCGTCGCCGGCCGCTCGCTGTCGGAGGAGCTGGCCGCACGCCCGAGCCTCGATCAGCGGCTCGCGCTCCTGCCCACCGCGCTCGCCGTCGCCGACACGATCGCGTACGCCCACGGCCAGCGGGTCATCCACCGTGACCTCAAGCCGTCCAACGTGCTGTGCGGCGAGCACGGCACCACCCTGGTGATCGACTGGGGACTGGCCAAGGACCTGAGCCTGGCCGATCCGGACGAGCGGGAACGCGACGACGACAACGACGACAACGGCGGCGGCGACCGCGACGGCATCGACGATGCGGCCCGCCAGGCCGAGCCCGATCTCACCTCGCTCGGCACGGTGATGGGCACGCCTGCGTACATGGCGCCCGAACAGGCGCGCGGCGAGGAGGCCGACGAACGCGCCGACGTCTACGCGCTGGGCGCGATCCTGTACCAGCTCCTGACCGGAGCCGCGCCCTACGCCGGCGCCGGCCGCTCCACGCTCGAGGCCGTCAACGCCGGCCCGCCTCGGGCGGTCGACGAGCGCGCGCCGCACGCGCCGCGGGCGCTGGTCGCCATCGTCGAGCGGGCCATGCGCCGCGATCCGGAGGCTCGCTACGCCACCGCCGCCGAGCTGGCCCGCGACCTGCGCGCCTTCCAGAGCGGCGGCCTGGTCTCGACCTATCGCTACAGCGTGATCGAGCGGGCGCGCCGCTGGATCGCGAGACACCGCGCGTCGTTCGCGGTCGGCGCCGTGCTCGGCCTCGCCCTGGTCACCACCGCCGCGGTGAGCGTGCGCCGCATCGCGCGCGAGCGCGACCGGGCGCGGGACGCCCTGCGTGTGGTCGAGGCCCGCGACAGCGAGCGGGCCCTGCGCCACGCCGAGGCCCAGCTCGACGTCGATCCTACCGCCGCCCTGGCCTGGCTCGGCCAGGTCCGCGCCGGCACCGCCGACGACGTACGCGTCACCTCGCTGACCCGGAGCGCCGCGGCCCGCGGCGTCGCCCGCCACGTCTTCGCGCTCGACGGTGACGGCATCCTGCTGGTCGGCGACGATCACGCCGCGCTCGCCACCGATCAGGCCGGCAGCGTGTGGAGCTGGGATGGCGGGTCGCTCCGGCGGATCGCCGCCGGCGCCGCCGGCGCCCGCCCCTTCGCCGTGCGCGACGGCCGCGCGTTGTGGGGCGATCGCGCCGGCGTGGTGCGCGTGACCGCGCTCGACACCGGCGTCACCGTGGAGATC
>SXGT01289463.1_pt1 | contig 11135 bp, 9 predicted proteins | sample 3176221 | NCBI WGS metagenome assembly SXGT01 (sample SAMN11356862, study PRJNA531348) | freshwater metagenome | isolation source: freshwater sample F1-120 | place: China: Fuxian Lake, Yuxi | collected 2017-12-25
ATTGGGCAACCAGCGGCGCGCAAGTCCCTACAACCGGCACGACCCGCACTGTCGGACTCTGCTTCGCGCGCGAGAAGGTGACCTCAGCACGGTCACCGCGAAGCGGTTTAGTTCAACTTGTTAGTAGCCCAGTGTAGCCATGAATATCCTGGGGTTGCGCGTGGTTTTACTCGGGAAATCGACCCATCGCAAGAATAATTTTGCGTTGGGACGAGATGTCTCGATAATGGCAGTGAACTGCCCGCCGCGAGGCCCGCCATGAGTCTCAAACGCACTCTTGCTCTCGTCAATGCCGCTCCGTTGTCGGACAACGACCGTCAGTGGTTTCCCAGACGGTTGTGCGCAATTGCACGAAAAAGACCTTGCCGAAGGAAGCGGCCGAGTGTGGCTGCCATTTGCCTTGGCCAAGAAATATCCTAACGCAGACCGCCAGCTCGCCTGGCAGTAGGTATTTCCGGTCTCTCGTTTCGTGCGGCATCCACAAACCGGAATACTGTTACGGCACCACCTGCACGAAAGTGTCCTGGCGCCAATGCTCAAAGAGGCCCTACGCCGCGCGCCGATCAACAAGAAAGCCACGGCCCACAGTCTGCGGCACAGTTTCGCCACGCATTAGCTCGAAACGGGGTCCGGCGGCCGGGCAGGTATCGTTCGGTGCCCGCAGTGCGCGCCGAGTAATACCGTCCCACGGCAAAAAACCACCTGCCGCATGGGGTGAGCACGACAAAATCCAACGCGGTCATACACGATCCGTTTGGGAAACGGATAGGGCTGAAAGAAACTCGTCGACGCCAATCAGGCCACGACACTTAACATCACGACCGCGGACCAGAATGTACTGCCGGTCGAAAAGTTCGTTGGTCCGATAGTCAGGGTACTGTTTGGCGCCCATCTCACCGTCGGCGCTCATGTAGCGGATCACCAGCACTCGGCGCCAGCGCGTCGAAGAAAGATTGGGGGGCGAGCTGTGCGGAATGAGGACGTGATGCATCCCCGCTTCGCCAGCCTTGAATCGGTACTCAACCTGTTGTTGCTCAATGTTCTTCGGGAGCGCATCCGGTTGAATCTCTTCGTCGAAGAACTCGTCGCCGGTCGGGCGCCGCCCAAATACTTGCTTATGCCAACGGGGCAAAACGTACATCGTGCCATTCTCCCGATCAACATCATCCAGCGCCAGCCACACCGACACCATCCGGCCGACAACGTTCCAATACGTTCCGTCCTGATGCCAGGGGATCGCTCGTCCCGTGCGCGGTGGTTTGCAGATCAGGTGCGTCGACCAGAGCACAATATCCGAACCGATAACTTGCTCAACCGCGTCCAGCAGATCGTCGGAAACAGCCAGCTCCAACAGCCACCGCTCCTGCTGGTGAGCAGAGTAGATTTCGTCAGGACGAATCTCAGGGTTCAATTGAAAAAGCATTCGGTCCAGTTCCGCCCGTGCGCGCTCCACGGCTGCCGGCGGCATCAAGCTACCCAGCAAAAGATATCCCAACTCGTCGTACTGATGGGCCGCGTCGGAACGTAATCGCAGCGGGAGGGTCCAGCGTGCGGTCATGGTGATTGATGACGGGGGATGCGCCAGATATTCGTTGGACGTCTTCGGCTCCGGAACAACTTCTTGAGAAGCGAGTGATAAGCGAACTCAGCGACGGTCGACATGAAAAAAGTCCATTGAACATTGAAATAGACTCGCTGACCGCTGCGATTATGGTGCCAATTCTCGCCGTTGTCCACTCACCATCTCTGAAGAATGATCAGGTGCGCGGTAACCGTTCACGGGCCGGGGGACCGGCTCATTTTCCCGGCGAATGGCGCGAGGTGCATCGTCCTGTCAGGAGGTTGTCCAACATGGTTCCCGGGAAAACGTGCCTGTCCTCCTCTCTTGGCCGGTGAACGGTTACAGGCGCATGGTCCTGTTGGCTGGTTGTCCAACATGGTTCGCGGGAAAACATGCCTGTCCCCCACTCATGGCTCTCATTGCCCAGGCATGGCATCGGTTGAGCCTGGAGCGACGCGAGTTTGGTGACGCCGAATAGATGCACGCGAATCTCCTCGAATGTCCGCCTGGGAAGACTATGTCCGTGTCCTGGCCGCAATAGCGGTGCTTCCCCCTGATTTTCTTGGCCCACCGGTCGTCAACTGTTTGGAATAGCGGGAACGAATCGGCGGCGGTCCGTTTTGACTTGCGAATCGTCAACGTCTGAGTAGACTTGAACGGCATGGCATATCCCCTTCGGAACACGTTGCTGTCTCCTCCCCGGAACAAGCCAGTGGGTGTCCAGCGGGTGTCAGCCAGTAGGAAGGCAGTAGGGGCGACGGATTCCAGGGGAGGCAAATTACGCTGTTTTCTCGATGAAAACTGCTGATTCGGTCGGGTAGCTCAGTTGGTAGAGCAACGGACTGAAAATCCGTGTGTCGCCGGTTCGATCCCGGCCCCGACCACTCATTTTCTCGCACTCAGCCGCAGACAGCGCTCGGCAAACGTCGTTCGCGACAACCACAACGCCCGCGTCCAGGCTGAAAAACGAGACTTGACTTGCCCCCGAAACTTCGTCCATGATGTGGCCGCTGTCGCGCGTAACCGTTCACGGGCCAAGACAGGGGACAGGCACATTTTCCCGAGAACCACGTTGGACAACCTTCTGACAGAACGATGCACCTCTCGCGAATTCGGCGGGAAAATGAGCCAGTCCCCGGCCCGTGAACGGTTTCATTTCCGGCTGGCCCAATCCACCTGGTATCCGACCGTTTCATCAGGCCAGGATTACAGCATGGGGATGCCACGTTGTGGCGGACGATGGCCCTGCAATGGGCTGCGGTTGGATTGAAATTCCAACCAGTGTTTCAGTCGCCGTGGCGATACGTACGGCTCGAAAGCGATTCGATGCGCGACACAACACTCTCTCGCAGCCAGGAGTCGCGCAATGTGGCGCTTTACACGTTAACCAATGGACTGACCTATCTGTCGGCGCCTGTAGTATACGTTGGAATCATGCAGGCAAGCTTGTGCAATGGCTTCGGCTCCTCGGATACGGTTGCGAACCTGCCGACCTCGGCCTTTTTTTTGGCCACCATGCTGCCGATCGTCGTCGCCTGGAGGTTTCACACCGTCTCCGCCGTACGGCCGGTGTTGTTCGCCTCGTACTCAATCATGGCGGTGGCTGGAGCGATCGTGGCAGCCGTATTGTATTGGCCGATGCCAGTTTGGCTGCGACTGGCGACCGTTGTGGTTTATGGTGGGATGATCGGTCTCGGAATGGGAATAAGGAATGTGTTCATCTGGGAGGTTGTCAACCGCGGCATGTCACCGACAGGGCGAGGATTGGCCTATAGTCTGGCTTTTGGCATCGGCCCTTTGCTGGCCGTGGCCGGATCGCTAGGTGCGCAACTCTTGCTTACCGGCGAGGTGGACTTGCCATGGATTTCCTCGTCGAGCGGCATTGTCATGAAAACGTTCAGCTTGGCTCCGCTCAGTTTTCCCTTGAACTTCGCACTATTATTTGGCGCGACGGTTCCCATCCTGGGCGTGGCCGCCGCGCTAGCCGGTTGCTTTGTGCTGCCCCCTGCGATGTCCGAGGCTCCGCGGCCACCGTTTGTGTCGAGTTTGATAAGCGTTGGCAGCGAGATCCGCCAAGACCGTGTCCTGCTGTTTGCCGTACTGGCTTACTTGCTGGTCGATGCAGGATTCACGATCACCAATAACATGGCCTTGTATACCTCCGAGGCCTTAGGCAAACCACCCGAGGACTTCGCCGGCTATCAGAACGCTCTCAGATTCTCCTTCAAGATGGCGGGGGGGCTGCTGCTGGGCTGGTTGCTGGTCCGCACACATGCCAAGATGGGCATGCTCGTCACAGGAGGGCTGGTCCTGGCTGGCATCGCGTGGGTATTGCTGACTCCAAACAATGCCTGGTTTCTCATCTGCTTCGGCCTCATGGGGGCAGGCGAGCTGTACGGAGTCTATTACCCCAATTATCTAATGAACCGGTCACATCCCGATCGGGTCCGGCACCACATGGCACTTCTCCAGTTGTTGAGTCTGGCGACTGCCCTGGTGCCCGCGGGGTTTGGGGCCATTTCGGACGAATTCGGATTGCATGCCAGTTTTGTCGTTGCAGCCGGGGTCGTAGGGGCATCATTGGCTTTGATTGCCTTCGGCCTGCCGAGCAACCCGAGACTGGAATCGCACCGCCGATGGCCGGCTGAGGAGTCCGGGTGACATGAACCGCAACCTGGAATCGATAAATACTGCAATCTGCCGAGAAAACAAGGAATGGAATGGCCTGCGATGCGGTTCCTGCGCTGGCTGGCGCGCAGCCATAATCTGACACGGATCTCTGGTGAAGCGCCTAATTCCGTTGAATGGCGGCTTCCATGATCAACTGTTCCGTGGCTTCGTGGCGGGCGAATTCTCCGGTTTGGCGGCCTTCGCAGAGGACCAGGATACGGTCGCTGACGGTGAGCAACTCAGGCAATTCGCTCGACGTAACGATGATGCCGATCCCCTGCCGGCAGAGCTGATGCATGAGCCGGTAGAGTTCCGCCTTGGCGCCGACATCAATCCCGCGGGTAGGATCGTCGAGCAGCAGCACATCGGGGCGTGTGAGCAGCCAGCGGCCGATGATCGCTTTTTGCTGATTGCCGCCGCTGAGGCTCATGATGGGCGCTTCGATGCCGGCACTTCTCAGACTGAGTCGCGTCGCACATTCGCTGGCGGATTTTGCCTCGATGGCATGGCGGACGATGCCAAAGCGCGCTGCGTCTTCGAGAGTGCAGATCGTCATATTCTCCCGGACCTTCAACTGCGAAAAAAGTCCCAACCGCTTGCGATCCTCGGTCACCATGGCCACACCCGCGGCGCGGGCCTCGGCGGGATGGCGAAATGCCATCGGCCTTCCTCGCAGAAGAATCTCGCCGCGAATTGGCTCGGTGGCTGCGCCAAACAAACATTCCAGCAGTTCCGTTCGACCGGCCCCCATCAGGCCCGCGATGCCCAGAATCTCGCCGCGCTGGAGGGTAAGACTGATGTTTTCCAGTCGCCATTTACGGGCGTGACCCGGCCAGGCCAGCGACAGGTTCCGCACTTCGAGCAACACATCTCCCGGAATGCGGGAGTCATGGTGTTGGGCCTCTTCGATCTCGCGACCGACCATGGCGTGGGTCACTCGTCGCGGTGTGGTGTCAGAACGATGGACCGTCTCCACGTGTCGACCATCGCGAAGCACGGTGATACGATCGGCCAGGCGAAAGATTTCATCCATCTTGTGGGAGATGTACAAGATCGTGACGCCTCGTTGCCGCAGTCGCTCGATCACGCGAAACAGCCGTTCCACTTCTCCCTTGGTCAGCGCGCTGGTTGGCTCGTCCATGATCAGAATGGTCGCACGCAGCGACAGGGCCTTGGCAATTTCCACAAGCTGCTGGTCGCCGACGCGGAGCGTGCCGGCTTGCGTATCGGGGGAGATATGACACTCCAGTTGCCCGAGCAGCTCCGTCACGGCGCGTTTCATGGCGGCATTATCGAGCAGGCCAAAGCGCGTTCGCAGCTCGCGGCCAAGAAAGATATTCGCGGCGGCGGAGAGCTGTTCGACGAGGTTGAGTTCCTGGTGAATGATGCTGACCCCGGCGCGTTCCGCAGCACGCGTACCGCTCAAGCGAACACTCTGGCCTCGGAGCAGGAAATCGCCATCGAACTCAGTGAGCACGCCAGAGAGGATTTTCATGAGCGTGCTCTTGCCGGCTCCATTCTCACCGACAATCGCGTGCAGTTCGCCCTCCTTGATATCGAGCGACACGTCGTCGAGCGCGACCACGCCCGCAAAGCGCTTGGTGATGTTGCGGGTGGCGATGATCGGTACCTCGGCCGTGGTGTTCATGGAAAGCGTCGGTCCTCCCAGATCTTGCAGGAAAACAGCACGGCGAGCGCCACGACCACCGCCGTGATTCCCGCTGTGCGGCCGCTTGTCGCCGCGACCACGACACCCAACAGCGCCGCCAGTATGGGAATGGTGACCCAACCAAGCGCATCGGGAAAGAACTGCCGCCGCGCCGTCCCGTGGGCGCGAAGTGCGTTGAACGCCACGGCCAGCACGACCAGGAAACCGACGATCATTCCCTCATAGTCATCGGAACCGCTGCCGACGACTTTGGCGACTGAGTCGATCACGACGCGCAGAAAGAGCACGCCCAGCATCACGCCGCTGATGGCGCCGACTCCGCCCTGCAAACTGCATCCGCCGACGACGGCCGCGGCAATCGCCTTGAGTTCATAGCCCATGCCTTGCGTTTGCGGGTCGGCGGCACTGACTTCGGCGGTGTACAGGACGCCGGCCATCGAAGCCGTGACCGCGCTCAGCACGTACGCCAGCCATTTGAGCCGATCGGTGCGAATGCCGCTCAATCGCGCCGCCTGCTCGTTGCCCCCCATTGCATACCAGTGCCGTCCAACAACCGTATAACCGAGCAAGACCCAAATCGCCAGGCCCGTCATGAGAAAGATCACCAGCGGTACACGCCAGTCGCTACCGAGCCAGATGAAATCGGGGTCATCAATGTTGACTTTCATTTTCTGATCACCCAGCCAACCTGTGACCACCGGATTCAGCACGCGAGCCAGACTCCGCAAGCCAACCAGCGAAGCCAATGTGGCGACAAACGGTGGCAGACTAATCGCGGTGATCAGCCATGCGTGCAACGTGCCCACGAGGATGCCCACGGCAAGTGCCGCCGCGATACCCGCCGCCAGGATGGGCAACGCCAGATCGGAGGTGTCGGGCCCGCCGCGCTCGGTCGCCGGAGCGAGCACCTGCATGACCAAGGCGCAGGTCGCCCCGGAAAACGCAATCACAGCGCCGCTGGAAAGGTCGATTCCGCCGGCGATGATTACGACGGCGGACCCCAGTGCAAAAACGCCTAGCAGCGAAGTCTGACGAAGGATTTCTTTGGCGTTGTACTCGGTGCGCGTGCGATAGGCGTCATTCACGGCCGCGGTAAATAAGAGCACAACGACGATCGCCAGAATCAAACCCAACTCGTTGCGATAGGTCATCAGCAAGCGGCGAACGATGTTGGAGTCTTCCACGATGGATCGCCGGAGAAGAAGCGTGCTGGGGTCGTGCGGTACGCTCGCCAATGATGGCTCTACAAGCCGGATCGCCAATGGCTCTACGAGCCGGATAGTTTGTACTTCACCAACCAGTCTTTGAACTCGCTGAGTGTAAGAAACTCCGCTTTGCCCTCGAACATCTCCTTGGTCAGACGCTTGTCACCATCCGGCACGACCACCTTCAGGCCGGTGATGAGAATGTCGCCGCCGGGCTTCTTGAAGGAACGTTCATCGGGTTCGTACTCGGGAAACATCTGGCTGAGCGTGTCGTGGTCGTCTTCCACGATCGCCCGCATAAGCTTTGTTCCCTGATAACCCATTTGATAGGGGTTCTGCACCACGAGCGCGTCAATGAGGCCGTCCTCCATGTGCCCAATCGCCTTCGGAGCGGCATCGAAACAGACTACGGTCATTTTATCGCGAATGCCGCGATCCTTAACCGTGTGCGCGATGGCATGCGCATTGTAGGCCCAAATGCCGACCAGCGTATTAAGCCCCGCATGTCGATCGAGCGCATCGCGGACATTCTTTTGGGCGGTTGACAAGTCCATCTCATCGCCCAAATAGTCAAGCTGTTCAAAGTCCTTACCGACTTCTTCAGCGAATCCATCGGTGCGTTCCTGTGCGTTGGCAGCGCTCTTAATGCCCACAAACGCGGCATACTTACCCCCTTGGGGCCTCAGGCCCCTGGCGGCCATGCCAAGCACTCGGCCGCCAATAATATTGTCGGTTCCGAGATAAGCAAAACGGGTATCGCCTGCCTTCTTGCGATCGACGTCGCTGTCGATGGTGACCACCTCGATACCCTGCGAGCGTAAAGCTCTCATGGCATCGTGGATCGCGACATTCTGGCTGTCCGTCACAGAAATGGATACCGCGGCGATGTCGTTCTGACCGGCGTACTGTTTGAGCTTGTCGACCTGACCTTTGGCGGTGCCGTCGTTCTTATCAAGTTCGGCTCTGAGGCCGACCTCGGAAAGTTTGAAATCGCGATCGGCATCTTCCATGCCGGCCCGCATCGCGTCCCAGAAGGGATCATCGCCGTTGGTGAGCATGAGCAGACGCCGCAAGGAGCCACCCGTATCGCCGGCATTGGTGTTCTGTGCTGGCGACTTGCCGCTGTCGGGCTTGCCGCTGTCGGGCTTGCCGGTTTGGGGTTTGCTGGTACAGGCGACCAGGCAGATCGACATCCCTCCGAAAACTACCGCCAGACTTACCCGCCTTGCCATCACCATCGCACAAGCCTCCAGGAACCTGCCCAAAACCGCGATTCTAGTGGTACGCTGGCAGACGGGCAAGCAGCAGGCGAGTACCGATCGAGGATCAACGACGAAAGATCGGCAAATCTTTCTGCTTTTGCGCCTGAACCTTCATCGTTCACTCGGCAGGGAACCGATGCAATGATTACGGTCCCACCCAAGCGCAGCTCCTCCCATCCCAGCGCTGCCGATGATTTCCGAGGCACCCACTCGTTTGGCTTCCAGCGCAACCGCGTCGCGCGCTTGTGCGGACAAGGGGGTCGTTCCCGACATTCCTGGTTGGCAACTCGTACACCGTTTGGGTGGGGGGGGGCTGACCGAGGTTTTCCAGGCCCGTCCGCCAGGCTCGCCAGCTTTGCATCCAGCAGGATATGCCGTTAAGGCATTGTCGGCGCGTACCCACCAGCCCGCTGCGGCTTATGAGTTCTTATGCCGAGAGGCCCAAGCCGCGCGCCAGGTTGAGAGCCCGCATGTGGTGCCGCTGCTGGCCGCAAACCTGCGGCAAACGCCCTATTTTATCGTGATGCCTTTTTTGCCGGGCGCTTCGCTGGCCGAATTGCTTGCGAGCGACTCGCGTCTGGTCTTGCCGGTTGCACTCTGGATTGCCAGGCAGGTGGCCCAAGCGCTGGATGCGATGCATGCAGCGGGCTGGCTTCATGGCGACATCAAGCCGAGCAATGTGATGGTGGCGCCGTCTGGCCACGCAACCCTGATTGATCTCGGCTTCGCCCGGCGGTTCGCCGAGTCGAGCGACGCATGGCCGGCGGAGCGGCCACTCACCGGTTCGCTCAACTATCTCGCGCCCGAGCTGCTCACGTCTCGAATCCGCGTTGACGTTCGCAGCGATCTCTCCCGCCTCGGCGTGATGCTTTACGAAATGCTCGCCGGCCGGGTGCCGTTCAGCGCGGCGGATCCGGCAGAACTCGTTCGCCAACAACGTGAAGAGAGGCCACAGGATCTGCGCGTCGTGGCGCCACAATTGCCTGAGCGCATCGCGCGACTAGTTCACTCATTACTGGCCAAGTCTCCCAGCCGAAGACCGTCGGCATGCAGGGATGTCGTTGATCGGCTGGCCGCTTTGGAGATTCAGACCTTCGCGGAACGAACCTGGGAGCATCTCGAACAACTCGAAGCGTGCCCCGGTCCCAGCTAATGTAGTGAATCCAACTGCTTGCCTCGATAACTCAGATCGAGCAAGTCGACAGGATGCACGACGGGAAGCCGGTGGCCTTGTTGACGAGCTTCGCGGGCAATCTGCATGATGCAGCCAACGTTGCCGGTAACGACGACTTGGGCACCGGTCAACAGTATGTTCTTGAGCTTGCGTTCGCTCAGACGCTGGGCCATCTCGGGCTCGGTGAGGTTGTACGTGCCCGCAGCACCGCAGCACAATTCCGTTTCGGGCAACTCCACAAGCTGCAGGCCGGGAATCGCGGCCAGCAGGCGGCGCGGCGCGTCTTTGATTTTCTGCGCATGGCCGAGGTGGCAGGCATCGTGATAGGTGGCCGTCAGCTGCAGTTCGCCGGTCGGCGGCACGATGCCCAGCGAGTCGAGAAATTCGCTGACGTCTTGCACTTTGCTCACGAACTTCTCGCGGGCCTGCTGGGCACGATCACCGAGAGAGGCAGCCCCCAAATGCTCGGAAGACTCCGCAGACGGGGACAGTTCCCGCCAGTGGTGGCCATAGTCTTTCAGCATCGCGCCGCAGCCGGCGACGTTGACGATCACGGCGTCCACGTGATCCGCATCGAAGGCTTTGACGTTCGTGTCGGCGAACTCGCGGGCGGGCTCGTCCGAGCCTGCGTGAAAGTGAATTGCCCCGCAGCACACCTGGCCTCCGGGCACGATCACGTCGCAACCGTTCTGTTGCAGCACGCGGGCGGTTGCCCAGTTTGTGCCGCGAAACAGCACGTCCGACACGCAGCCGGTAAATAGCGCCACGCGAGCACGGCGTTTACCCTTGGCCGGCAAAACGTTGGGCAGCGCCGGCAAGCGTTTAGCCATCGGCGGCAACTGCCTCACCAATTGCCGCAAGCGGGGGGGCAACATCGCCACCAGGCCGATTGCCTCGGCAAACTTATCGAGCCGCAGTCGCTGGGCGATACGAGCGGGAAACAACGCCTTCCTCAATCGGCCCGAATACGGAAACAATCCGAACAGTATCCAGCGATGAAACCAGTCGTGCGCCGGTTCCTGGCCTTTGCCCTGCGCGCTCATCGCCACGCGGAACGGTTCGATCAGCTTGCCGTACTGCACGCCGCTGGGGCAGGCGGTCTCGCAGGCGCGGCAATCGAGACACAACTCCAGATGGCGGCGCACCTGGGGTGTCAGCTCAAGGCGGCCATCCGCCACGCCGCGCATCAGATAGATGCGCCCTCGCGGGCTGTCGTTCTCGTCGCCCGTTTCGACATACGTCGGACAGGAGGCGGTGCACAGCCCGCAATGCACGCAATCCAGGAACAGACGATAGTTAATCTTCGCGCCCGGGTTGGGCGCAGGCGACATCGCAAGCGCCAGCGCGGTTCCAGATTCTGCGGTAGGTGCTGCTGTCATTTCATACTCGATCGGGCTACAAGTTCTCAAAGACAAATCGACCAGGATTCAGCACGTCCTTGGGATCGAACTGCCGCTTGACCTTGGTCATCCACGTGGTAGCGGCGGTCGCGGCGCCCCATTGTGCCTGCCGGGTAAGCTCACCCAATCCTTTGACGGAAAGGACAACGCATTCGCCCCCCCCCTGCCGGGCCGCCGGCTGCAAGCGGCCTATC
>SXGT01474816.1_pt1 | contig 11134 bp, 13 predicted proteins | sample 3176221 | NCBI WGS metagenome assembly SXGT01 (sample SAMN11356862, study PRJNA531348) | freshwater metagenome | isolation source: freshwater sample F1-120 | place: China: Fuxian Lake, Yuxi | collected 2017-12-25
ATGGAAAATATTTTCCTGATACACATTGACATCAATACTCTGGTAGTTATCGAGGGTATCGTTAGAAATGTAGTTCTGAATAGAAGTTATCTTGTGATCAATATAATGCTTTTTGCCAGAAATATCTCGAGTAAATCCACGTACTTTGTAGTCCATGATCACAATATCCGATTCAAAGCTATGAATTAGATAGTTCAGTGCTTTCAGTGGTGAAATTTGACCGCAGGTAGACACATCAATATCCGCGCGAAAAGTGCTTATACCATTATCCGGATGACTTTCGGGGTATGTGTGTACGGTAATATGACTTTTATCTAAATGCGCCAGTACCGTTTCGGGTAGAGGTCCAGGGGTTTCACCACTCATGTTTTGCGGGACATTTTCCCCTTCTGAGATAAGCATAGTAACACTGGCCCCTTGCGGCTCATAGTCTTGATGTGCAATATTCAGAATCTGGGCACCAATGATTTCGGCAACATCCTTAAGTATTTGCGTCAGTCGCGCGGCGTTATAGGCTTCATCAATATATTCAATATAGGCTTGCTGCTTATCTGCAGGCGCATAACAAATATCGTAAATATTGAAACTTAAAGATTTGGTTAAATTATTAAAGCCTTGTAACTGCAATTTTTTCAAAGGTTTCACCTCAGTAAATGTTTTCAACGCCCTTATACCTCGATTACTTCAAAATCATGTGTAATGTCAACAACCTTACCCAACATGATCGATGCTGAGCAATATTTTTCGGCAGAGAGCTTGATCGCTCGCTCTACCGCGTCTACCTTTAAGTTACGGCCACTCACCACAAAGTGCAAATGAATTTTTGTAAATACCGCAGGAATTGCATCTGCTCGCTCTGCTTGCAATTCAGCGACACAGTCAACCACATCATGCCGACCTTTTTGCAATATTTCAATCACATCATACGACGAACAGCCACCCACGCCGAGTAATAGCATTTCCATCGGACGAATACCTAAATTGCGCCCACCATGATCTGCAGGTCCATCCATGACCACAGTATGCCCGCTACCAGACTCTCCCACAAACATTCTGCCTTCAACCCATCGAACCTTTGCTTCCACTTAACTGTACACCTAAACCGTTTAAAAAATGTCGCATAGGTTATCATACAAAAATAAATTTAGCAGTCTTGTGTAATTGATTTATTGCTCTACAATAAACTTTAACTTAAGCTTAGACAACATCCCAGATACTTAACTTTAATTCTTCAGATGGCACCATGTTACCAACAACTCAAAACAAGCAGCATATCGAAGCACTGGAAAAGTTTTTAGAATTAAGTCAGATCAAAACTTATCCTGCAAAATGTAATATTATTCGCCCAGGCGACATAGGAGATCGGTTATATTACATTGTAAACGGCTCGGTGAGTGTTTCTTTTAAAAATGCCGCAGGTCAGGAACTCATTCTTGCCTACCTTAACAAAGGTGACTTTATTGGTGAAATCGGGGTTTTTAAACCTATTGAAATTCGCTCCGTGAGCGTAGATACCCGTAATCGTTGTCAATTAGCAGAATTCCCCTACTCCGAATTAAAGCTTGCGCTCAAAAATCAATTGCAAGACTACGCAGTGGATTTTCTATTTCTGCTAGCTGAACAACTTTCCTCCAGATTATTAATTACCAGTCGTCGATACTCCGATTTGGCCTTTATGGATGTTGAAGGCCGTATTGCACGTATTTTACTGGATTTATGCACTGAGCCCGATGCCATGTCGCATCCTGAAGGGACCCAGCTATATATTTCAAGACAAGAAATTAGTCGCATTGCAGGCTGTTCCCGAGAAATGGCTGGTCGCGTACTGAAAGAGTTGGAAGATAAAAACCTCATCCGGGCACACGGCAAAACCATCGTAGTCTATAAAAAGACAGCAGTTGCCAATAAAACTAATTAATCGATCATAGCTAGGGACGTTCTATTCTAAAGCGCTGACCATTAAACTCTAAGACAGCATTCTCTGTACTAATGTCCCGTAAGATCAAGCCATCCTTGATCGTATCCCCGATTTTAAATTTTCGCATATTGATGATTAAAAATCGTTCTTGCGCAGTTTCTGCATAGGCAAACACGTTAATGTTTAAGGGCGGCAACTGTGCTTTCAGCGCTTCCGATAGATTTGCCATACTGGGCAATAACCGCTCGGCATCCTCTGGCTCATGGGGTTTAGGATAATTGCGTGCTGTTGGCGTAAGCGGTGTCACTGGAGGAGGGACCTCCCTCACCTCTGCTACAGCTGAGAGTTGTTGATTCACCTGCTGAGGCTTGTTCGAGCTACTAGCCTCGAGTACCTTGAGATTTTTTTGTGGGTCTGGCGTCTGCTCAGATTTTGTAGGCGCTTTTTTTGCTTCAGTGCGCAATTTTATATTGCTAGGAGGTACCACTGGATGACTAGTACTTAATTTCTCTAGCTTGGCCAATGATTCCGATGTTTTCACAACCGCTACGGGCAATACTGGTTCAAGTTGTAATGGCGCTTGTCGCTTTGGCTCCTCGAATGACGGTTCAGCCCCTAGCCCTGGGTAGATTGGTTTTATCGCCAACTGCGGTGGTTTATCTTGGAGCATAACTGATGGCTGCAAAACAAGGTAACTCATACCGGCAAGGTTAACTAGCATTAATACAATTGCCCAGTACGGGATACGATTTACGATTTTATAAGGTCTAAAAGCAGAGTTAGACGCTCCCAACCCAGGGTGCTCTTGCTTATGTTGACGCTCTTGCTCTGATTTTCTAAGCGCATTTAAAATAAATGACATCGCAGCAACCTTATTGACTTACTGAAACAGAGCTACGATCACTAGACTGCTTTTCATCCTGCAATAAAATAATGGTACGCCCTCCAGCGATCCCATCGGCCATCAAATTATGTGCTTGTTGAAACTTTATCAACTTATCGCGCAATGCATCATCGAAATAATTTTCAGCCCCCGCGCTTGCTGGTGAGTCCAGTAATGTCCTAAGCCAATTTACGGCATTACTGGTCTCATGGGGTGTAATTTCTTTCACTCCGGGAAACGGAGACTCCCATAAAATCAAATAATTACCATTCCAAATACTTAGAATACTCCCCAAATCTACCACCGAATCCGTCTGGGTTTGCAATACTGCCTGACCATTTTTAAATGACTTTAGCAAGACAAAAATTCTGCGCGTCGGGGAGACATCTAATTCTAGTATCACGGGTCGCTTTAGGGTGACAACTCGATTCCAACTTGCACGATCCGCCAAGCAATGAATACCATACTGCTCCAACTGATTACAACTATTGATACGAGAAACGGGTACCGCTGGATTTAACAATTGCACTCCGTTACGTATAGCTGCAACTAAAGTTAACCCTTTTTGCTTTAGCATTAATTCAAAGGAATTGTTAAGAACGTTGACACTCTCAGACTGAGGTGCGGTATTTTGTGCAAGCTGCGTAGTGATTACCTGAGTTGCTGGCGCCGTGATCGGTTCAGCCTCTTTAGCAGACGTAAGCGTTTCAGCCGGGTACTCGGAATGTGCAAGCACGGAATTTAAGTGCGTATTTGAGTTTTTCGACTGAAAGTTAAACTCTACAAATTTTGTCTGCCAAAGCACTAATCCTGCGATGGCGCCTACTAGCATAGCCACGTATTTGTGTGATATGCGATTATTAAGCTGCAGTTCCTCAGCAGACTTTTTAATGAGCTTGCTAGTCACTTTATGCGTGTCTAAGGTCTATGCACCTAATAAAGCCCGATCACAGAGCATATTAATAAGTCTTGGCACCCCTCCGGAATACTTGTAAACGGTAGCAATTGCATCTGGGGTAAAAATATCAGAACGACCATTACAAACGCGCATCCGATGCTGAATATAATTACGGGTATCTTGCGCATCTAGCGCTTGCAAATGAAAACGGGCAGTGATTCGTTGTTTTAGTTGCCTAAGATCTTGGCGCTCCAACATTTTTTGGAATTCAGGTTGCCCCACTAAAATAATCTGCAATAATTTTTCAGTGGAGGTTTCGAGATTAGTGAGCAACCGAATTTGTTCTAATACTTCAAGGCTTAAATTCTGAGCTTCATCGATCATCAACACCGTCTGGCGACCCGCGGCATGCGATAACAACAAGTATTTGTTCAAGATATCAATTAAATATTTTAAACTAATCGACTCTGGGGCGTAAAAAATCCCCAATTCATCACAAATACTCGCAAGCAATTCCAGTGCATCCATACGTGGATTAAGAATCAGTGCCAAGTCGACTTTTTCAGGAAGTTGCTGAACCAAACAATGGCACAATAAAGTTTTACCCGTACCCACTTCCCCGGTTAAGGCAACAAATCCCCCATTTCCTTGGATGCCATACAACAAATGCGCCAAGCCTTCTTGATGCAAAACGCTACTGTACATAAACCGAGGATCAGGGGTGATCGAAAACGGCTGAGAGCTTAGGCTAAAAAACTCAGTATATAAAGCGTCTGACACAAATGGCGGTGAAATAAATTAGCGATAGTTATAGCAGTTTACGGGCATAATGTGCAGCCCCAAGCAATGAAGCTTCTGGATTGAGGCAAACGCGCACAGAAAACTTTTTTAAGGCATCAAAATAGCGCCCTTTGGCTAAAAATCCTTGCATAAAATGCCCTTGAGTCATGACTGCTAAAATTTTAGCGGCAATTCCCCCAGCTAAAACGACGCCACCCAACGGCAAAGCCGTCAAAGCTAAATTGCCCGCTTGCGCGCCATAAATTCTAGAGAAAATCTTCAGGGTTTCCGCACATAACGCATCCCGACCGTCTTGCCCAAACGCCCCAATGACTGCGCCTGGATCGTTTTGCCGCATCTGTTCAGCAACTTCCGGTTGCTCAGCAGCAAAACCGCTGTCTTTCAAATATTGGTAGATATTCACGACCCCCATACCTGAAACCACACGCTCATAACTGACATGCCCTGAATATTTCTGCATCAAATACGTCAACAACCCGATTTCCGTTGCATTATTCGGTGCAAAATCCACATGCCCACCTTCGGAGGGCATTACCGTGTACTGCTCACCATTCCAGCAAATAATAGCTTCGCCCAAACCTGTCCCTGCGGCAATCACTGCGACATGTCCAACTGCTAGCTGAGCTTCAGTATTTAACTCTACAAAATGCTCTGCACTGAGGTTCAAAATACCCCACGCCGTGGATTCCAAATCATTTAATAACTTAACCTGAGACAGCTTAAGATCCAACTGTGCAGCAATTTCTGAGCGCTTAACTTGCCAAGGTAAATTAGTCGCCGAACAGTCACCATCGATGATTGGGCCTGCAATCCCAATACACGCCGCACTGATATTAACCGCGCCAGCGTCGGCAACAAATGCCTGTAAGATTTCAGAAAAATGCTGGCATTGGCTGCTAGCAAACTGCTGTTTTTTTATCTCAACGAGCTGGTCTTGTTTCAGCTCAAACAGGGCCAAAATTGTTTTAGTACCACCTACATCGCCTGCGAGTATCATTATTTTGCCTCATAATGGTTAAAGACCTGCGTCTTTTGATCTTGATCAAAACTCAAAACTTCATAAGCATCGGCGTTGCTCCCCATCTCCATACCTGGGGTACCCATAGGCATACCCGGAACTGAAATGCCAAGAACTTTAGGTTTTTCGGCTAATAATTTCTTAATATCTGCAGCCGGAACATGGCCTTCAACGACATAGCCATTAATCAACGCGGTGTGACAAGAAGCGAGCTCAGCACTTACGGCATAGCGTTTTTTAACACTATCAACATTTTCGAGTACATGATCCACGACATTGAATTGGTTAGCTTTAAGATGGGCTAACCACTTACCACAACAGCCGCAACCAGCACTCCGGTAAACCTCAATTGTCATCGGCTTGGACAATACCTCTACTTCTGCGCTTAACAGCCCGCTAAATAATAAAATTCCAACACTCAGGAAATAAGAAAAGCGCATTTTTTTGCTCCGAAAATAAAATTAGCACGACGCCCTACACGGCAAAAGTTTTAATTCAGGCAGTTGCTTAGAGGGCAACCACTTTAGTTGCTGTACAATGTTTACAGCCGTAAACGGTCACTAATTTCCCTTGCCGAACATCAAAGCTTTGTTGTTGTTTGATTTCCCATTTATGGAAACCACTGCGACATAAACTATTACCTTTGGGCGTTCTTTGAGGATTTATTTTTTTAAATGCCAGTACCTCACCCATCTTTAAGCCCCCAGTCAACCCTAGTTAACTTATTTTTTGGCAATCGTTCCCCACGCCGTGGTCCAAGCTTGGGCTTGATAACTCGTAGCAGGTTTATCCAAAACACCACTTAAAATCAAACATAACAAGTGGTTAATGATGCCAAAAAAATAGCCGTAGGCGAGTAAAGCATCGATATTACGTGTTTCACCCTCTTTGGCAGCAATCGTAAAAATTTTCTTAATTTTTATGAATGCCGGAGTTTCCAGTAATGGCTTTTCGTCAGGCAGAAATTCATTCACCTTGAGCACTAATAAAAAACGCATCACATCTGGCGCATCTTCTGCAAGCCTGAACATCAAATTCACAGTCTCACGTAATTGTTCTGAAGGTTTGCGATTTCTCCGCCTAATATCATCAATGGAAATACTCAAACTATCCAGAATGTTGCCATAGAGATCACTTGCTATAGCTTGTTTGTTTTTAAAATGCTGATAAATACCATTGGTATTTTTAATATCAGCCGCATCTTTAATATCCGCTAGCGAGGTATTAAAAAACCCTTTCTCTGCGAATAATCGTAACGACAGCAGCAGAATTTCATCTTTGCTCGCCGTTTTTTGAGTTAAATTATCTTCTTCTTGATCCATTTTTCTTTTTATTCAGCAATTTCAATGTGCTGTTTAAGCTTATTATGTTAGGCACCTCTCGCATAACGAAAAATGCCATACCTGAATTATTCTTTGCTAATCACAACCATAGCAGCACTGAGGTAGTTTAGCATCGACCATAACGTCAAAATTGCGGCAATGTACAAAAATACATAGCCCAACGTCATTATGGGTATCCCTAAAAATTGATCCTTATACAACAAAAGAGCAATCGCAAGCATTTGAGCACTGGTTTTCCATTTACCCAACTGCGAAACTTTGACTTTAGCACGCTGCCCAAGTTCAGCCATCCATTCACGTAAAGACGCAATGGTAATCTCTCGACCAATAATAATGGCAGAGGGTATAGCGATATAGGCATTTGCTTCTTGCCCGACCAACATGACCAATACGATTGCCACCATGAGCTTATCGGCTACCGGATCTAAAAATGCACCAAAGGAGGTTTCCAAGCCCATCTTACGTGCCAAATAACCATCTAACCAATCCGTAAATCCCGCAATCATAAAAACTAGCGTACACGCGACATTAGCGTGTTGCCAAGGTAAGTAAAACACAAACATTAATAAGGGTATTAATGCTATGCGTAATAAAGTTAAACACGTTGGTAAGTTATATTGCAGCGCCATCTTGATGATGAAAAATATCGTAAATTCGTTGAGCTAATGACTTGCTAATTCCATCTATGCTACACAGTGCGTCAACACTCGCCTGCGTGACCCCTTGCAATCCACCAAATTGTTTTAATAAACTTTGGCGACGTTTAGACCCTAATCCCGCAATACTCTCTAAAACCGATTGTTGTTTAACCTTTCCCCGTCGTTGTCTATGTCCTGTAATGGCGAAGCGATGCGCTTCGTCGCGAATATGCTGAATTAACAACAATCCACTCATACCAGGTTTGACATCAATAGGTTTTTGGGTATGTGCCAGAATAATTTTTTCCATTCCAGCTTTACGATCAGGACCTTTAGAAACTCCCACTATCATAACATTGTTTAGCGCTAATTCGGTGAGCGCGTTTTGCGCTGCCTGTATTTGACCTTGACCACCATCAATAAACAGTAAATCTGGCAGCGTTTTTTCTTCCGCTTGTAAACGTTTAAAACGACGCCTGACCGCCTGTTGCATCGCGGCATAATCATCACCCGCGGTGATCCCGGTAATATTGAACCGTCGATACATGGATTTCACAGGCCCCTCTTGATCGAATACCACACAAGATGCAACGGTTTGGTCGCCCTGCGTATGACTGATATCAAAACATTCCATGCGTTTAGGCAACACGGAAAGTCCCAGCAAGGCCTGTAAATTCAATAACCTGCTCTGAACATTTTGTTTATCCAATAACTTATGACTTAAGGCATTGACTGCATTAGACATAGCCATCTGCAACCATTTTTGCCGCTCACCACGCACATTCGTACTGATCGTCACCGCATGCTGCGCCTGCTGAGTTAAGACTTCTATTAACAACGCTTTTTCCGGTAACGCATCACTCAAAATTAACTCGTAGGGTAATTGCTTTTCCAAATAATATTGTGCAATAAAGGCTTGCAAAATATCACCCGGTGCATAACTCTCATTAATTTTCGGGAAAAATACTTTACTTCCTAGACTCTGTCCATGACGAATATAAAACACTTGCACACACGCTAAACCTGCTTCGGTAGCACACGCCAAAATATCCACATCGCCTTGCTCACCCGGAATAAAATACTTTTCCATCACCGATCTTAACCGGGTTATTTGATCACGCACGCTTGCAGCCAATTCAAATTCTAACGCCGCAGCGGCAGACTCCATCTTCTGTATTCGCTGATCTAATAATTGATTCGCCCGACCCTCTAAGAACATTTGGGTGTCCTGCAAATCCTGAGCGTACTCCTCTGTCGCGACATAACCCACACAAGGCGCTTTGCAGCGTCCAATCTGATACTGTAAGCAGGGACGTGATCGATTACTATAAAAAGTATCATCACATTGGCGCACCAAAAACATTTTCTGCAATAACTTTAAACTTTCTTTCACTGCAGTTGCGCTAGGATAGGGCCCATAATACTTTCCAGGCATTTTTTTTGCCCCTCGATGCAGGGTGATCTGAGGAAACTCGTGTCCAGTCGATATGTAGATATATGGATACGACTTATCGTCCCGTAAACAAATATTGTACCGAGGCTTATGCGCTTTAATGAGTTGACTTTCAAGTAATAGCGCTTCACCTTCTGTATGCGTCAAGGTGACTTCGATAGCCACGATTTTACTCACCATCGCTTGTTGCTTAGGGCTCGCATGTTGTGTCCGAAAATAGCTAGACACCCGATTTTTAAGATTTTTAGCTTTTCCGATATAAATAATGTCGCCCTGCTGGTCCAACATTTTGTATATACCCGGACTTTGGGTAAGTGTTTTTAAAAACGCTTTAGCATCAAATAACTGCGAAGTCGCTGCGCTTTGGGTACTCATGACTTAAATTATGACCGTCAAACTTAAGGATAGCATCATGACAAAATATTAGTTTTTAGTCGACAACTTTATTTAACATAGATTTTTAGCCCAACGCGTGGAATACTAACGTTCAGCTATTGAACAACGCTGAAAAAACTTAAATCAAGTGAATCCTGCTCAAACTCTGCAACAGCCTTATACCATATAAATTTTGATATCAAACCTTGTGCACTATAAATATCCATGTTTATTACTAGCTTACCATTATTATTTGCCTTTACTTCGCTGATAAATCCTTTAGAAGTTAGCTGCTTTTTGATTGCGATAATGATCGGAGTCTATCAGATTACACCTAACGCTAAAAAGCGAGTCTCTCTCCCTGTGGCAGTTGGCCTGTATAACTATTTGTATGCAGCATGGACGGGAAAATTAAGGCTTAGACAAGCTTTTTGGCCTTTTTTTATCTTAGCGAATCTCGCATTTGTCTATATCGATTATCGCATTATGAATATTAGCTACACCATCAATAGCTGGAAAACTGTACATGGCATGCTGCTACTTCCCAGCCTATGGTGGACCTTGTCAATCTGGCGTTGCTCAGAAAATACTCAGTATCGCTGGTACGCATGTATCGCACGCTCTATCACAATTTATTTTTATATTGATTTTATTTTGCGCCTGATCTTGAGTATTTTTTACCCAGAGACTTTATTTGACTGTCGTTTATTGACTATTGAGTATGGTGATTGCAATTAAGCAGTTAATCCATTGCCGCATTAACTACCGCTAACAGACCTTGTAACACTAAGTGCGGCTCTATAGTATGCTCCATGGGTAACTCTTGGGAAATCATTTCCGCATCCCCCCCCGTCAAGAAAACCTTGGTTCCTCTTCGATCTTGCGTACTTAAAATTTTCTCAATCATCCCCAAAACTGCATACATAGTCCCAGAATAAATGCCGCCACGCGTATGATTTGCAAGTCCTAACAAGCTTTGGCGCACACTGAATGGGAGTTGTTCCGTGCTTTCAGCAAGTGATTGTTTCATCAACAACAACCCCGGACAAATTATCCCACCCAAATGCTGCCCGTTAGCATCGATAAAATCTATAGTGATCGCTGTACCACAATCGATGATACATGCTGGCATTTGAACTTTTTCCCGCACCGCAATCAGGGCTAACCATCGATCTAATCCTAATTTTTCGGGTTGACGATAACCATTTTTGACCCCCAGATTTTTTTTAGTCACGCTAGGTATAAAAAACTCAATCTCTGGCCAAAGTTGCTTCGCGACTTCTTGGATTAGGAGTACTAACTCGTATTTACCAACACAACTTATCGCAAGAATTTTTGGGGTGTCCTTTAAATCAGACCACAGGTTATGTAGCTCCAATTGAAATTTTTTATGCTGGTGCAACAAAGGTATCCCATGCTCATATTCATTTCCCTGAACTGTTGCCCACTTTAGGCGCGTATTCCCTATATCTACTAGAATTTTCATTAATCGACTAAATTAAAACTTATTTCACCAGAGGTATACGCGCGGGTAATACCATCGTTATGTTGTAATAACAATAAACCATTGTCATTAATTCCTTTGGCTACACCGACGATTTCCTGTCCGTACAAGACAACTTTGACCTGATGCTCGAACAAACAATCGTAAGCTCGCCACTCTTCTAAAAATGCCGCTAGCGGTTGATTTTCAAATTCAATTAAAATACTTAACATCTCAGTTAACAAAGCAGCAACTAAAGCATTACGTTCGCATGACAGATTACTATTGATGTGTTGTAAATCTACCCATGCTTGATCGATAGCA
>SXGT01108483.1_pt1 | contig 11132 bp, 8 predicted proteins | sample 3176221 | NCBI WGS metagenome assembly SXGT01 (sample SAMN11356862, study PRJNA531348) | freshwater metagenome | isolation source: freshwater sample F1-120 | place: China: Fuxian Lake, Yuxi | collected 2017-12-25
CAGCGGAATCGGTGGACTATCTGATTGAGACCTACTATCGAAACACGACGCGGCCGTTCCGCTGCTGCCACCCACGCGATCTACTGCTACAAGTACGGAACTACTGCAGCTACAAGCGTCAGCCCGTGCAGCTAACGCCCAGCGCCATGGACTTCGCAGTTGAGAACTACTTTGCGGCCGTATAAAAAACGCGATCTGAAATCTGAAATCTGAAATCTCCGGCCTCAGGTCGGCAACGACCGACACTTGGCCCAAGCCCGCTGCAACGCGCCGAGTGCGTGATCCAGATCTTTTCGGCAGTGTGCGGCGGACATTTGCGCGCGAATGCGGGCCTGCCCCATCGGCACTACCGGGTACGAGAATCCCACCACATAAACCCCTTCGTCCAACATGGCGGCCGCCAACCGGGACGCCAGGACGGCATCTCCCAGCATGATCGGCACAATGGGATGCTCACCCTCCACCACTTGAAAGCCCAGCTGCCGCACCTGTTCCCGAAAATAGTGGGTGTTGTCGCGGAGCGTGTCCCTGAGATCACTCGACTCGGTCAACAGGTGCAGGGCCCGCAGGGAGGCCGCCACTATGGGGGGCGCCAGGCTATTGGAAAACAGATAGGGCCGAGACCGCTGGCGCAAGAGCTGGATGATCTCGCGCCGTCCACTCGTATAGCCGCCGCTGGCCCCACCCAAGGCCTTGCCTAACGTGCCGGTGATGACGTCGACTCGTCCCATCACCCGATGAAATTCGTGCGTGCCGCGCCCATTGGGCCCCAAGACACCGACGCTGTGTGAATCATCCACCATCACCAGTGCTTGGTATTGGTCGGCCAGATTGCAGATGGCGGGGAGGTTGGCAATGGTGCCATCCATTGAAAAAACGCCGTCCGTGGCGATCATGCGATAGCGTGCCGCGGCAGCCGCCTGCAACTGGGTCTCCAGGTCCCCCATGTCGTTATTCTTGTAGCGATACCTGCGGGCCTTGCAGAGTCGTACACCGTCGATGATGCTCGCGTGATTGAGTCCATCGGAAATGATGGCATCCTCTTCCCCCAGCACGGTTTCGAAGAGACCACCGTTCGCATCAAAACAGGACGAATACAGGATCGTGTCCTCGGTACCCAGAAATTCGCTTAGTGCCTGTTCGAGTTGCTTATGGATGGCCTGAGTGCCACAAATGAAACGCACGGACGCCAAGCCATAACCCCATTGGTCCAACGCGGAATGCGCGGCCGCCGTCACCTCAGGATGTGCCGCCAACCCCAGGTAATTGTTGGCGCACAAATTGAGCACGGGTTGGCCATCTTGGACCCGCACCCAGGCCCCCTGGCTCGTGGTGATGACCCGTTCCTCCTTGGTCAGCCCCGCACGGGAAATTTCATCCAGTCGCGACTGCAAGTCGGCCAAATAGGCTGGATTCATCGAGAACTCCCCATCGATGCCTGTGCTTTGAGTGCATCCGCCTGGAGCGCCGCCGCTGCATCCGGACTCCAATGCAAAATCACCTTTCCGGTCTCTCCGGACCGCATGATATCAAACCCCTTTTGGAAGTCGCAGTAGTCGAAGCGGTGGGTGATCACCGGTCGAATGTCCAAACCACTTTCCAGCATCACCGTCATCTTGTACCAGGTTTCATACAGTTCGCGACCATAAATCCCCTTGATCGTGAGCATGTTGAAGATCACCGTGTTCCAATCAATGGACACCTCATTCTTGGGAATCCCCAACATGGCAATGCGTCCGCCGTGACACATATTGGCTAACAATTGGCGAAAAGCATCGGGATTGCCGGACATCTCCAGCCCGACATCAAAACCCTCCTGCATGCCCAGCTCACGTTGCACATCGGCCAACCGCGTTTGGCTCACGTCCACAGCCAACGTGACTCCCATGCGGCGCGCCAATTCCAGTCGATAGGGATTGACGTCCGTAATCACGACATGACGCGCCCCCGCATGACGCACGACGGCCGCGGCCATGATGCCAATCGGCCCGGCTCCGGTAATCAGCACATCTTCCCCTAGAACAGGAAATGAAAGGGCGGAATGCACCGCATTGCCGAAGGGGTCGAATATCGAAGCCACATCCAAATCCACCGTGGGCTGGTGGTGCCAGACGTTCGTGACGGGGAGGGACAGATATTCGGCAAACGCGCCAGCCCGGTTCACACCTATGCCTTCCGTGTGCGCACACAGATGCCGCCGCCCGGCCAGGCAGTTACGGCATCGGCCACATACGACATGCCCCTCGCCACTCACCAAGTCCCCAGGGAAAAAATCCACCACATTGGCCCCCACCTCCACGATCCGGCCAACAAACTCATGACCGACCACCAGCGGCGTCTTGATCGTCTGTTGAGCCCAAGCATCCCACTCAAAGATGTGCAGATCCGTGCCGCAAATCCCCGTGCGGTCCACCTTGATCAACACATCATTAATGCCGATCGTCGGCATGGGGACATCTTCTAACCACAATCCCACCTCACGATGTCGCTTAACCAGCGCCTTCATATGCGTCACTGCCCCAGTATGCTTTGTGCGGTATGCTACGTGCGGCTGTCCGGCCCCTGTAAACCGGCGGGCCGATCCGCTTCGTTGACTGTAATACGCCACCAAGGCCGGGAATAGGGGACATCCAAGCGTCTGTGGAGTGGCATAGCCCCGCTGTTTGCCTAGCCCAGTCCATCGGACTGGGTAAGAGGATACCGGGAACCGATAGAACCAACGGCCCCATCAAAACATCCTTCACGGCGTTGCCCAACGGGGCCCGAGTTGGCAACGGCCCCTGCTACCCCTTACGATGGCACCCCTGCGCCCACCCAAGTTTGGGAGTGAGCTTTGAAACGTTGCCTGAGTTCGGATCGAGACCGCTCGGAGACATCCCCCATGACCAATCATGAAGTTCTGCTCGGGAAGCTAACGCGCCGCCAATTTCGGGAACGCATGGACCAGGGACATCTGGCCTGCTGCATCATCCCCGTGGGGGCCATTGAGCAACATCTGGAACACCTGTGCATGGAACACGATTGGCGCAGCGTCAATCACGTCGCCGTAGCCGTCGCCCAGCGGCTACAGCCCCAAGTGGTCGTGACTCAGGGTCTGATGGCGGGCATCAGCGAGCATCACATGACCCACAAGGGAACCCTATCGCTCCGGCCAGCGACGTTCCTGGCTGCCCTCGAGGATCTGATCGACAGCATGGTCCGGGCCGGCTTTAAGCAGATCCTCGTACTAAACGGTCATGGCGGCAACGTGGCCGTTTGTCAGGCCGCATGGGATCAACTGCTCCGCCGCTTCCAGGTCAACCTCCATTTCCTCCCCTATTGGGACGTGCTCGACCAAAATGACGCCCGTCAATTCCTCACCTCGGGCCACCAGTTGCCGGATCACTTGCCCGGCCATGCTGAGGAATTCGAAACGGCCTTCGCCCTGGCCGCCTTTCCCGAGAATGTGGACCAGAAGGCCCTCGCGGGTCAGGCCAATCCGCACCTGACAGCCGCCACGGCCGACAACGGCCAAGCCCTGATCGATCGGGTGGTTGATCGAGTTAGCGACTACGTCCGCGAAATGATCAGCGGTAAACGCCACCTGCCAGTCCCGCCCTATTACCCCTGACCACAAGCGCCGGCCATGAAGGGGTGTTTTTGTGACTGGTAAAAAAATAATTTCCACGGACCTACGCGCTTCCACCCGAGATTTAGCCGCTTTCGGCGACCCAACGCCTGTTAAAATGCCTTCGCACACAACCTAGACATCCTAAGTTAACATGAGTCTGATCGGTGATGGTTGTAACAGACCATTCCAACTCTTATAATCGCCACAAGCTAGCAGGCGTGATCGGTCGTCCGAGCGTTTGGCTTCGGTCGCTGGTCCGTCCGTTCGAACCTACCATCGCCCTCGGCGGAGGGCACCTACCTTGGGCCAGCGGGGCCCAAAACCACGGCACCACTTAGTTGCCTAGGACCGATGTGAACGGCGTAGTTCACGTGCGGTTTTTAACAGCGAGTGTGGCGTCTAACTTCGAAAGGATTTCGTCTATGCAAGCGTTACTCTTAAGCTTGGCGATCGGCGCGACGGCGGCGGGGGCGTCCCCTGCCGAGTCCAACTGGACCACGGACTATGGAAAGGCACTCAAGGAGGCACGCACGGCCGGCAAGCCGCTGATGGTCGTCCTGGAGGACTCACAGACGAGCGAGCAGTCCCGCGAAGTCGCGGAGCTGACCAAGTCCGAGGAGTCGGCCAAGACGCTGGCCAAATACCACCTGTGCAAGGTGGACGTGTCGACATCCGAGGGGAAGCAAGTTGCCAAGGCGTTTGGCGCCACGGAGTTTCCCTACACGGCGGTTACGGACGTTGAGGCCCAGCACATCGTCTATCGTTTGCCTGGCCGCCAGACGGGTCGCGAGCTGACGGGAAAGCTGGCCTCCAACATTGTGCATCGCACCCGCAAGCCGGTGCTCAATCTACTGGAAGGCCGGGGGTTGTTTGCTCCCCCGACCTGTCGCAACTGTCAAAAACAGGCACAGTAGCGAGCGAGTACGACGCTACGCACGGTAAAGACGATGAGCGAGCCTGACGGGGATCATCCCTTCAGGCTCGTTCTCGTTGTAACCTCATGCCAACCGTCACCTCATGCAACCTCGCGGCTGGGTGTTCCGAAACGGTCGTGCCGGCCCTATTCGACGGTGACACTTTTTGCCAGATTCCGTGGCTTGTCGACATCGCATCCCCGCAGCACGGCGATGTGGTAGGCGAGGAGTTGCAGTGGGACGATGGAGACAAACGGTTCGAGAAATTCTTCGACCACGGGCACGTAGATGACATCATCCGCCAGTCGAGCCACGCGGGTGTCGCCTTCGCCGACGACAGCAATCACCGGGCCCCCGCGCGCCTTGATTTCTTCCAAGTTCGACATCACTTTATCGTATACAAAACCTTGGGGGATCACGAAAACAGTGGGAGTGTGCTGGTCGACCAGTGCGATGGGGCCGTGTTTCATTTCAGCGGCGGGATACCCTTCCGCGTGCAAATAACTGATTTCCTTAAGCTTGAGAGCCCCCTCTAGAGCGGTGGGAAAATTGTAATGTCGTCCCAGATAGAGCATGTTGGTAACATCGGCGTACTTTTCCGCGATGCGTTTGACTTCGTCGTGAACCGCCAGCGTTTGCTGGATTTTTTCCGGCAGTTCGTGGAGGGCGTCGATAATACGGCAACCTGCCTCAAAGCTCAGGTGCCGAATTCGACCAAAATACAGCGCGAGCATGGCGAGGACGGCCAGTTGCGAGGTATAGGCTTTGGTCGAGGCGACACCGATTTCAGGCCCCGCATGCAGATAGATGCCCCCATCGGCCTCCTGGGCGATCGAGCTACCGACAACGTTGCAAATCGCCAGCGTCGGATGGCCTTTGCGTTTTAATTCGCGTAGCGCGGCCAGCGTATCGGCTGTCTCACCGCTCTGCGTAATGGCGAACAGAATGGTGTCGCGATCCACGGGAGGGTTGCGGTATCGCAATTCGCTGGCGTATTCCACTTCGACCGGCAGTCGCGCAAATTCCTCGATCAGGTATTCTCCAACCAACGCCGCGTGCCAGCTCGTGCCACATGCGGTCAGGATCACGCGATTGACCTGTCGCAGCTGTTGCGGCGACAGATTCAGACCGCCAAACACGGCGGTGGCATCGTCGTAGCTGAGTCGCCCACGCATGGTGTCCTGCAACGTGCGCGGCTGATCAAAAATTTCCTTCAGCATGTAGTGGGGAAAATCTTCCAGAGACACATCTTGCGACTCCATCGCCAGGTGCTCGATGCAATGCCGCACCTCACCCAGGTCTCGATGCGTGACATTAATCTCATGGGCACGCACCAGTGCGATTTGATGATCCGCTAGATACACAATCTGGTCGGTATAGCCTACCAGCGGCGAGGCATCGCTGGCCACAAAGTGTTCACCGTTGCCAACCCCGATCACTAGCGGGCTCCCCAGCCGCGCCGCCACGATCACATCCGGCCAGCGGCGAAACAGCATGGCCAATCCATACGTCCCTCGCAGCTGCGCCAGCGCAGCAGCTACCGCTGTTAGTAGCGGCTGGTACGGGTCACCGTTCCCCGAGATGGCTTCGTCGTCCCCCTGGCGCAGGTGGAAATCAATCAGATGGGCCACGACTTCGCTGTCAGTGGCCGACTGGAACACGTAGCCCTCGTCCTCCAGTTGCCCCTTCAGGGTCTGGTAATTCTCGATCACGCCATTGTGGACCAGTGCGATGGCAGCATCTCCCCCGAGATGCGGGTGGGAGTTCTCCTGCGTCGCCGCGCCGTGTGTGGCCCATCTCGTATGACCAATGCCAATGCCACCGGCCAGCGGGTGTTGGTCAATGATTTCCGCCAGCGTTTCAATTCGACCTGGTGTCTTGGCGATCTGGAAGCAATGTTCAGGCCCCATCACGGCTACGCCCGCACTATCGTATCCTCGATACTCCAGCCGGCGCAATCCCTCGATCATCACATCTGTCGCTTGCCGCTTGCCGATATACGCCACGATGCCACACATGGTTGCCGAACCTCCCAGGGCCATTCCGAAAATGGAGACCAACCCTCGGGGAATTCCCCCGAGAACTGTATCCGAGCTGGATAGTATTGAGAAACGATGACGGTTAGATGGAGAAAAGGATATCCTTTAATTATACCACACCCGGCGGTCCCGGAGGTCCGACCCGCCGTCCGGCTGACCGATCTGAGCCCCGGCCTGATGGCGCAACCACGAGAACCTTTGCAATTGTTGCGTCTGGAACGAATCCGTCAAACGGACTAGAATCGGCGAAAGCTCAGTGCCCGGTCAACTCGGCGCGTGAAAGAAACAATGAGCCACAGGCCCCCCGTAACTCACCGAGACCCGGAACAGTCGCTGCGGCTAACCCAGTGCCTGGAACAATTCGAGCAGGCCTGGCAAGCGGAGGGGGCGCCCTCCTTGGCAAATTTCTTGCCCCCCCCAGCCGCCAATCCGGAATCGCACGCACTGCGCCGCGAATTGTTGATCGAGTTAATCATGACCGACCTGGAATATCGCTGGCGACAGCGACATCCCATAAATCCAAGAAATGCAAGAGACGCCCTCTCAGAAAAAGTCTCCGCCGGAGTTCAATCCGGGCCATTGGACACCTCCGCGTCCCACGAGTCCCGCCCCACATGTCCTGAAGATCTTCCGCCGCAGCCCTGCTTGGAGGACTACCTACAGCGATTCCCCTGGTTGGGAGGGAGTGAGGAGTTACCGGTTGCGCTGATCGTTGAGGAGTACCGCGTTCGACGGCGTTGGGGGGCGGTACCTACGGTGGCCGATTATCTACGTCGTTTTCCCGCGCAAGAGGCCGAACTCGAACGCAAGCTGGCGGCGCTCAGCGATTCGCAGGAATCGTCGGACCCGCCTCGTGCGTCCAGCGGCTCGGCGCCGCCCGTCGCGGCCCTCGCGGACCCGGTCGCAGGCTGGGCTGACTGGAAGAAAATCGCGGAGCGGTATTTGGCCGATTGCCACGGCCCCCCGCCGCGTCCGGCGATTCACGAGTACTTACCGGAACGACCAAAGGCCTTGCGGCGCTGGCTGCTGGTGGAACTGATCAAGATCGATTTGGCCGATCGATGGGGGCGAGGCGAGGCGCCGCTCCGCGTGGAGGATTACTGCCAAGCATATCCCGAATTGCTTCAGGGGGCGGGCACCACGCCCCCCTGTGATCTGCTTTACGAGGAGTTTGTTGCCCGCCGCGGCGCTGCGGACCCCGTCGCTCCCGCTGAGTACTACGAAAGATTTCCTCACGCGGCGGAATCGCTGAGGCGGCTGTTCAACGCCGCGCTCACTCGATCCTCAGCAACGACTTTTGTCTATCAAAAGGGGCGGCCGAAGCTCAACCTTGGGGATCGCATCGATGACTTTGATCTGATCCGGCCGCTCGGCGAAGGGGCTTTTGCCTCCGTTTATTTGGCCCGCCAAAGATCCATGCAGCGTCTCGTGGCCTTAAAAGTATCCGCGCCACGCGGCGAGGAGCCCCAGACACTAGCCCAACTCGATCATCCCAATATTGTACGGGTCTTTGATCAACGCACAGTGGTCGAGCAGGGGCTGCGACTGTTGTATATGGAGTATGTTTCCGGTGGAACGCTGCACGATGTGGTGCAACAGGTGCGCCGTACAGCACCCGAGCTTCGGTCGGGCGCCCTGTTGTGGGAAGTGATCGAACGCGTCGCGGGAGCGGAGGCCGGTAACGCGCCTCACCTGGCGGTCGCACGGCAATTCTGGAGCCGACGTCCGTGGAGTGACGCCGTCTGCTGGCTCGGCGCTCAACTCGGGACCGCGCTCTGTTACGCGCACCAAAAAGGGGTCTTACATCGCGACTTGAAACCGGCCAACGTCCTGCTGGCTTCCGATGGCACTCCAAAATTGGCCGACTTCAACATTGCCTATAGTTCCAAATTGGAAGGGGCATCGCCTGCGGCCTTTTTCGGCGGCAGCCTCGCTTACATGTCCCCCGAGCAGATGGAGGCATGCAACCCGGATCACCATCGGGAGCCCGACGAATTGGACCCGCGTAGCGACCTTTTTTCGCTGGGCGTTTTGTTGTGGGAATTGATCGATGGACAACGTCCCTTTGCCGATGGTGAGCCCAACGAGGACTGGCAGTCCACGCTACATGTGATGACGGAACGCCGGCGGCGCGGCATCGCGACAGAAGCCCTCGCCCGCTGGCCCACAACCGCGCCGGATGGCCTGCAGGAAATTCTACAGCGTTGTCTGGCGGCAACACCCGAGGAACGCTTTAACAACGGCGAGGACCTCGCCCGGCAATTGCATTGGTGCCTGCAGCCCAACGTTCAGCGACTCATGCGGCCGACGCCAGGCTCCTGGTTGTCCTATGTCCGCCGCAACCCGCTGATAGCATCTGCCCTCGTGGGGGTTCTGCCGAGTGTGATCCTCAGCGCCGTCAGCGTGATATACGATTGGGAATCCATGGTGCGATTCCTGGCGCCCGTCGATTCTCGCTGGGCATTTGCGCAGGTGCTGGCAGCCATCAAGCTCCTGCTCTATGCCACGGGCCTAGCCATTGGTATCTGGAAAGGCCTACCCGTTTTTCGGTCCGTCCAACACCTGGCCCCCCACGAGGACATCGAATCGGTTCGCTGGTGGTCCCTGCGCATGGGCGACCTGGCGTTCTGGATCAACTTGGCCGCTTGGGCCGTTTCCGGAATTATCATCCCCTTGGGCCTCGAACTGCATCCACAGGGTGATCCCTTGCACTTCACCACCTACGCTCATTTTTTCCTGGCCCATCTCCTGTGTGGAACGATCGCCGGAACCTTCGCCTATTTCCTGCTGTTCTTCTTTGGCGTGCGCGTCTTCTATCCAAGATTGTTGGCCGCTGGGACGAATTACCAGCCGATCCCGTTGGATCTCGGACCCCTGCGCAATCGACTGTCCCGCATGGTTGCGGTTGCCTTCGCCGTGCCATTCGTTGCCATGTTCGCGATTTCGTTTGCCGATCTCGAATTCCAGTGGGCTTATGGCGCCATGACCATCCTGAGCGGCATCGTGATTGCCATGGCTCACCGCTTAACACAGAGTATCCGCACGGATCTGGATGCCTTGGCCGACGTTGCCGAACAGACGAACGAACGTACCATCAGTAGTCACGCCTTTCGACATCGCTAGAATTGATGAGGGCCCGCGTCCCGTCCCGCACCATTCAGCCGATCACTCGTCGCGTCGATGACTCCCATAACAACTCGTGGGGATCCGCAGCATCATGCTTGGGCAGTCCGACAGCCAACATGGATCCAAGCGAGTTTGGCATCAGACGGCCCAAGAAATTTCCCAGCCCCAATGCGTCGGCGGCGGCGGCCGTGACGCACCCGAGCAATTGGCTTGGCTCAACCTGCGGATATCGCGCTGCCACCCAACGCAAGTCTTCGAAGACATCCAGATCTGGATTTGAGGCACGAGAGTCGGTCCCCATCGCCACGCGCACACCCCGCTGCAACATCTCGGCCAACGGGTAACTGGGATGGTCGAAATAGGCATGCGTGCGGGGACAGTAGACGACCGATAGCACATCCGCGCGCTGCGCCAGAAACTCTTGTTGTTCGGTATCCAGAAAATTGCCGTGGATCACCAAGGCGCGGTGTCCCATCGAAAGGCGTTCCAGATAGTCTTGGATGCGAGTTCCTCGCGGGATAGCCTCCGGATGCCATGCGTTCACTTCTCGCAGCAGTTCCACCAGCGGCCCCGAGTGATCCGCTAACAACTCCAATTCCTCGCTGGTTTCCGCAAGGTGCATGGCGATCGGGCATTGGTGCTGCGCCGATCGCCCGGCCGCCCATTCCACCAAGCTTGGACCAACCGTGTAGGGCGCATGCGGGCTGACACCGACACGCCATCGTTCTCGCGCCTCCAGATTCGCCCTCAAACCCAAATGGGCGTCGGCGCTCTCCATGAGCGCCGCCTGGCGGTCTGGTGCGAGTCCCAAGAGCTCGCGAAAGCCAACGACATGCAGGGAGGGGACTGCGGAATCATAGGCGGACATCGCAGCGGTATCCCCCGTGAATATATCCCCGACGCCGACAACCCCCGCAGCAAGAGTCTCCTGAATACCTCGCGAAATGCGGTGCGCCATAGGCATCAGATCCGCCTCTCGGCGGCGCGCGATCAACGAACGAATCCACGAAGCGAACGTCCCGTCCGGTCGCGGCAAAGGAGAAACCAAATCGCTGAATTCCAGGTGCGTGTGCGCGTTGATCAGGCCTGGTAAAAGGGCGACGTTGCCCAGGTCGATTTCCTCGGCCACGCTCGAGCGTATGCCAACCTGTCGAATGATTCCCGCCTGGATCGTTACCACGCCATTCGGAATGGGGGGCTGTGTGATCGGAAAAACATAACGGGCGCGGTAGGCTACGGTAGCTGGCTTGGCATGGTCCATTTACGATCCCAACCGCGAGCTCATCCGATCGAAGGCGCGGCCGGCAACGCGCCGTGGTGGGAAATCAAGGCGGGTTGGTCGGCCACTCCCTCCACCGCACGGACTCCACGGAACCAAGCCAACAGGATCAGACTCCCCACCGCCGACATCAACAGTAGGGACCAGTGAAATTGATATTGGCC
>SXGT01182196.1_pt1 | contig 11132 bp, 9 predicted proteins | sample 3176221 | NCBI WGS metagenome assembly SXGT01 (sample SAMN11356862, study PRJNA531348) | freshwater metagenome | isolation source: freshwater sample F1-120 | place: China: Fuxian Lake, Yuxi | collected 2017-12-25
GCAACTTCACGCAGTTGAAGGACCGGCTGTTGCCTCCGCTGGATCAAGGCGTGTCTGCGCTGTTGGACGATTTGAGTTCGTCGGGACTGCTCGCTGAAACGTTGGTGGTGATGGTCGGCGAGTTCGGTCGGACACCCAAAATCGGCGGTAACGTCGGCACACCCAGCTACGTTCCCGACGGCCGCGATCATTGGGGCGGCGTCTTCTTCGCGCTCTTCGCCGGGGCCGGAGTGCAAGGCGGACAAGTCATCGGCAGTTCGGATTCGATCGCCGCCTACCCGGCGTCCAACCCCTATTATCCGTCCGATCTAGGAGCAACGATTTTCCAATCGCTGGGTATCGATCCGCAGACCATGATGAAAGACCGGACCAATCGCCCGATGCACATCAGTGAAGGCCACTTGATTCAACCGCTCTTCACCGGGGCAACCACTTAGACCGAATCTTCACAGAAGGACCTCGCATGCTTTCGATTTTTAGTCAGCGACGCGTACGCACCTGTGATAGACACTCTCGCCGACAGTTCCTGAAGCTCGGCGGATTGGCATTGGGTGGATTGTCGCTGCCGCAGATTCTCCAGGCAGAGGAATCCACCGCGGCGACTCGGGGTAAATCACTGTCGCACAAGGCGATCATCATGATCTACTTGTCCGGTGGGCCGTCGCACCAGGACATGTACGATTTGAAAATGGACGCCCCGGTGGAAATCCGCGGGTCGTTCCGTCCGATTGCCACCAACGTACCTGGTATCGAAATCTGCGAGCACATGCCCCGTCTGGCGAAGATGATGGACAAATTCGCCATCATCCGCTCGCTGTACGGTGGACCGGATCAGCACGCATCGGACATGTGTCTCAGCGGTTACCCGATCGGTCGCAACGGCCGCCAGGATAATCATCCCTCGCTGGGATCCGCCGTGGCGAGGCTGCAAGGTGCGGTTGATCCAGCGGTGCCGCCTTTCGTCGGGCTGACCACAAAAACCGGGCATTCACCGTATTCGAATCCCGGTTTGCCTGGATTTCTTGGTCCTGCCTTTGCTCCATTTCAACCGGACAGCGACGGTATGGCCAACATGCGGCTCAATGGCATCACGTTGGACCAGTTGGGGAATCGACAATCGCTGCTCAGCAGTTTTGACAGTTTCCGTCGCCGTGTGGACACCAGTTCGAAGCTGCGGGCTGCCGATGCCTTCACGCAACAGGCGTTCCATGTATTGACGTCCAGTAAGCTGGTCGAAGCGATGGATCTGGAACGCGAACCGCCGCAATTGCGAGATCGATACGGTCGTGGCAGTTCCGCTCCTGCCTTTGGTGAAGATGCCGGACCGCACTGGATGGATCAATTCCTAATGGCGCGACGCCTGGTGGAAGCCGGAGTGCGCTGCGTTACATTGTCTTTCGGAAGCTGGGACCGTCATGGCCAGAATTTCGAACGGTTGCCGGAACAACTTGGCAAACTGGACCTGGGGATCACCGCTTTGGTGGAAGACCTGCATGCCCGGGGACTTGAACAAGATGTTAGTGTCATTGCCTGGGGTGAGTTCGGCCGCACGCCGCGCATCAATCCCGGCGGGGGCCGCGACCATTGGCCGCAGGCATCGTGCGCGTTGCTCGCAGGAGGCGGCATGCGGATGGGACAGGTCATTGGTTCGACCAATCGCCTCGGTGAAGTGCCTCAGGATCGGCCGATCCACTACCAGGATGTCTTTGCGACGCTGTATCGCCAACTCGGCATCGATGTGAATCAGGCCACGATCATGGATCACAATGGTCGCCCCCAGTATCTGCTTGACCGGCGGGAAATTGTTCGCGAGCTGGTGTAACCTGGGTCATCGCCTGGATGGTCATTCACTTGCCGTCTGGAGAGTCAAATCGTGCACTGGTTGAAGTCAAGAGCATTCAGGGAGAGGCAGGAATTGCGAATGAACAAGGTATCAGACGAACTCAATTTGTCCCGCCGCGACTGCCTGCGACTGGGGCTCGGCGCGGCGTTGACTGGAATCTTCAACGCCTCGATTTTGGCAGTCGAGAACGAGGGACCGAAACCGCAACCAAAGCCGAAGTCAGTCGCTGCGGTAGTGACGATCTACCACCACAATTCGCATGCCGATGTGCTCCTGACCAAGATCCTCGAAGGCTGGAAGCATGACGGCGGGCCGGGACCGGCGCTGAAGCTGGCGTCGGTCTACATCGATCAGCCAAAGGCCAGCGAGTTCGGCCGGGAGCTGTGCCGAAAACATGGCGTCCCAATCTTCGACACGATCGAACAGGCGGTCACTAACGGCGGAAAATCTATCCCCGTCGATGGGGTGCTCAGCATTGGCGAACACGGGAACTATCCGCACAACGAGATCGGACAACACCTTTATCCGCGAAGGCGATTCATGGAAGAGATCACGGCTGCGTTCGAGAAGCACGGACGCATCGTGCCCGTGTTCAACGACAAGCACCTTGGCCCCGTATGGGCTGACGCTAAGTGGATGTATGAGCGGGCCCGCAAGTTGAAGATTCCGTACATGGCCGGATCGTCGCTGCCCGTGGGTTACCGGACCGCCAAGATCCAACTGCCGCCGGAGAGCGAAATCGAAGCCGCAGTCGGGATTGCCTACGGCGGGCTGGAGGTCTACGGATTTCACGCTCTGGAGTTCTATCAGTACCATGTCGAGCGCCGCTGGGGAGCCGAACGTGGCGTGAAGGCGGTCCGGTTCCTTGAAGGTCCGGCGCTGTGGCGGGCTGTCGACGATGGCGTCATTTCCAAGCAGGCACTGGAGGCCGCGTTCGCAGCCGTGCCGAAATCGGGTCAACCCGACATGCGTCAGGACAAACAGGCCGGGCTATTTCTGTTCGAGTACGTAGATGGCTTCACCGGAGCCGTGCTGTATCTGACTTGTGTCGGTGGGACATCGATCGGAGTCAAGCTCAAGGGGAAGCCACAACCGATCGCCACTGCTTTCGACGAACGGACGGAACCTCGCTATCCTCACTTCGCTTACCTGCTCAAGGCGATCGAGCTCATGGTCCACACCGGACAACCGACTTACCCCGTGGAACGAACGTTGCTCACCAGCGGCATTCTCGATCACGCATTGAATTCCCGCGCCCAAGGTGGCAAGCGTCTTGAGACACCCGAGTTGGAAATCAAGTATCAGCCGGTGGATTATCCCCACGCGCCGCAGGTCGATTTGCTTAAAGTGCCTCCGTCATCGCAAGACGGTCGCCGCAACTGACCCAAGAAGCTTGCGCGAGAATCAGACAAACGACCGTAATCTGTAGGGAAGCAACCCATGAACCCATCATCAAGCCGTCGTGAATTCCTGGAACAGGCAACCCAATCCTCAATGATTTTGGGCGCTGCCGCTGCGCTTGGCGGAGTGCATGCGTTCGGCGATGAAAAGCCCGCGAAGTTGCGGTTAGGAATCATCGGATGCGGCGGGATCATGACGCATCACGTGCAGGGTCTGGTGAGCCGGCGCGAGGCGACCTCGATCGCGTGGCTGTGTGATGTCGATCCGGCTCAGATCGAGCGGATGGGCAAGCTGGTCACGCGCGACTTTCAAGCCGCGGCACCGAAGCGGACGGCTCGGTACGAAGAGGTCATTGAGGACAAGGACGTCAATGCCGTGATCATCGCGACGCCGCATCACTGGCACGCGCTCATCGCGCTGGCGGCGATGGCGAAGGGCAAGGATTGCTACATCGAGAAGCCGATCTCGCACGTCTTCAACGAAGGGCCGCTGATCATCGCCGCCGCGAAGAAGTACGGCCGAGTCGTGCAGCAAGGCAGCCAGATGCGAAGCAGTCCCGTCACGGAGAAAGCCGGGAAGTTGCTCAAGGACGGAATCATCGGCGAGGTGAAGGTGGCTCGCGCATGGACGGCGGAGACTCGCGCGGTCGAGAAGCCGCAGCCCGATGGCACGCCGCCGAAAGGAGCGGATTACGACCGCTGGCTCGGCCCAGCTCCGAAGCGGCCGTTCAATCCGCATCGGTGGCATCAGACATGGCGGATGTTTCGCGACTACGGCAACGGCGAGATCGGCGACGACGGCATTCACGATCTCGACATGGCCGCGTGGGGGCTCGGCATCACGACGCTGCCGAAGCAGGTCACCGCGCGAGGCGGACGCATGTTGCTCGACGGGCACGCCAGCGAATATCCCGACAACATGAATGTGACCTTCGAGTACCCTGACGGCCGACTGCTGGTCTACGAGAACTACCCTTTCACGGCTTACGGCCTGCACGGGTTCGACAACGGCAATGTGTTCTACGGGACCGAGGGCTACATGATCTTCTCGCGCCGCGGCGCGTTCAGCGTGTTTCAGGGACCGAAGTCTAAACCCGGCCCGACGGAAGGGAAAGAGCTGCGCGGCCAGACGGGCTATGCGCAACACATGGCCGAGTTCCTCAACGCTATCAGGCATCGCACACCGACAAAGGCGTCCGCCGAGGTCGCTCATCGAAGCTGCGCTCTGGTTCATCTCGGCGAGATTGCCTTCCGCACGCGCGGGCGACTCGACTTCGATCCGAAGGCCGAGCGCTTCACTGACTGCGACGAAGCCAATCAGATGCTGAGCAAGAAGTATCGTCCGCCGTTTGAATTGCCCAATGTTTCCTGACTTGGTCAAAGGCGACGATGGAGAATCCGACACCGGCATCTCAACTGTCCTGCGAGTCGATAGCCCAGCAGCGTTCAACTGGTTCAAACGAAACGATGTTTCCCGAGGGAGAGGATCATGCAGCTGCACTCAACGTCGACAACACTGCTGGCCGCGATCTTTTCGTTCGTCCTCGTCCCGTTGGCCATTGCGGACGAGTTCGCCGTCATTGAGCACCAGCGCCAGACAGTTTATCACTCGCCGCAAACGCCGGGTTACACCTGTTGGGTCGGGGTGTGGATCATGCCCGACGGAGACTTAATGACCTGCTTTACTCAGGCGACCGGACCAATCGAAGGCAGACCTAAGGCTCCCAAGGAAGTGATGGACCTGTTGAGTTGGTATCCCCTGTACGACATGACGGGGCTCGATATGCATAACGTCCAGCTCCGTTCGTCCGATGCCGGCAAGACCTGGAAGAAGGTGAGCGCCGACCCGTTCAAGACTTGCATGAACGGCGTCACGGGAGAAGCACAATCGGTCCTGCCCGACGGCAGCATCGTTCGCGGAGTTTTTGGGCTCTACCTTCCCTACGACAAAGACGTACCAAAAACCGGCTTTCTGCAACGATCGATCGATGGAACGAAGACCTGGGGCAGACCCGAGGTGTTGCTCGACCCCGAAAAGACTACGGTCTGGCCACGACGAATACGGACCCTTCGCGACGGCCGGGTGCTCTTGTTGCTGGGAGTTTCGCCACTCCCGGCCGGCAAACATACGCGTCGGGAATTTAGCAGCCGCCTGGAGCCGACGATCTTGATTTCTTCCGACAAAGGGCAGACCTGGAGCGAGCCTCTGCGGGCCGCGCCCAGCGATCAACTCACAGGCTTCACCGAGGAGTTCGATGTGGCAGAACTCGATAACGGCGACTTGTTGACCATCTATCGACGCGTCAATGACGCCAAACGCTGGCAGGGTGTTCTCAAGAAAGTCGACGGAACCTGGATTCCGGGCAAAGTCGGACCCACCGAACTACCGCATAGCGGTCAACCGGAATTATTGAAGACGCGAGAAGGACCAATCCTGCATGTCGCGACCAGTGGCATCCACTGGACCAGCGACGCCGGGCAGACCTGGAACAAGCTCAACGTCCCCGGTACGGCCTACTATCCCCGCTCGGTGCAAACGAAAGCCGGCCGTATCTGCGTCTTCGGACACGTCGGTGGCGACGACGCCTACGGCAAAGTCGATCAGTCGATTGTGATGGACTCGTTCCGCCTGGTCGCGGCCGACATCGCCGTGACCAAGCGAAAGTCACTGCCGACGGACAGACTTTCCTGCGAACGGATTCCGTTGGGCGAGGCAGATGACTATAAGCCCTGCATCGCAATATTGCCAAGCGGCGAATTGCTGCTGACCGCGTTTCATCAGCACAAACGGGACGGCAACAAGGTCATGGAACAGACGCTGCTGTTTCGCTCGCCGAATGGCGGCCGAACATGGAACGGCCCGCAGCCGCTCGATCTGCTCGGCCGCGAGCCGTATCTGACAGTGGTCAAAGACGGCACGATTTTCATCACGGGGCACCTGCTGCAGCAGGATATTCGAAACGAATGGGGCTACACGACCGGCTTCCTGCATCGCTCGACCGACGGCGGCCGGACTTGGCAATCGACGCGCGTCGAATCGGAACAGATCAAGCCGAAAGCCAGCAATCATACGACCCGCAACGTGCTGCAACTGGCCGATGGTTCGCTGCTGCTGGGTGTCGATTATGACGGGGGAGGTGGACCGTACTTTGTGTGGCGTTCGACCGATGGTGGCGCGACATGGGACAAGACTCAACGCTGCGAACCACGTGACTTCAAGAGCATTTACGGGTTCTTCGGCGGCGAGACTTGGTTGTGGCAATCGAAGTCCGGCAAGGTCTGGGCACTGGTCCGCGTCGACAGCAATGAGCTGCCGATCAAGGATCGACCGATCAAGGCCGGGAATGACCAAGCGGACCACTTCATCCTGTTCTCGTCCGGCGACCACGGAAAGAGCTTCGATCGCATCCGCGACTTTGGTGACTATGGCGAGATGTACATGTCGCTGCTGCGGCTCAAAGACCAGCGGCTGCTGCTGACATTCACCGTCCGCGACCTCAACCCGCCGCTCGGCGTACGGGCGATGATCGGCGCCGAAGCTGACGACGGATTCGAGTTCGACTTCGCGCACGATCGCATTATGCTCGACACTCACACGCCGGTCGGGAAATACCAGGGGGGCGGCTTTGGTCCGACGGTTCAGCTCGACGATGGCACTCTGGTTACTTCATATTCCTACCGCGGCGAAGACAGCAAAACCCACCTGGAAGTTGTGCGGTGGAACGCCCCCGCCCCCGCCGCCCAACGCTGACGCATCGGCACCTCGTCAATGAGCGATGACTGCAGTACGCGCCAGTGAGACCGAACAGGGATTCGGACCGCCACCCAGGTGCGAGCTGCTGGGCCGGCACGCCGCAATGCGCCAAGCTCGCTCCACCTGGCTTACTGGTCGGGCCTGAATCGGCTCGCCACGCAGGTATCGTTCCAGGTCACCTGCCAGCGCACCGGCAGAGCCGTAGCGCCGCCGAGAATCCTTTTGCAGGCATTTGAGACAGATGGTGTCGAGATCCAGCGGAACGGCGTTGTTGAGGAGTCTGGGCGGAACAGGTTCTTGCTGGATTACCTGTCTCAGCACTTCGGCCAGCGATGCTGCCTGGAAGGGGGGCCGCCCCGTTAACACGGCATAGAGAACCGCGCCCAGGGCATAGACATCGACGAGCGGTCCGAGGTCGTGCGTTTTGCCTTCTGCTTGTTCTGGGGCCATATAACTCGGTGTACCCAACACGTCGCCCGTGTTGGTCAGGCCGTCGCCACTGTCCATCCGCTTGGCGAGACCGAAGTCGGTAACCTTGGGCATGCCTTCGCCGTCGAGAAGGATGTTATGAGGTTTGAGATCGCGGTGGACGATCCCTTTGCTGTGGGCGAACTGCACGGCATCGGCGACATGGGACAGAAGTTCGGCTGCGTCCCGCGGCAGCAGAGGACCCTGCTTCAAACGATCTTGCAAACTCTGGCCATCAATGAAGGCCATGGAGAAGAAATGTTGGCTGCCCTGCTGCCCGACTTCGTAGATTGGAACGATCCCCGAATGGTCGAGCTGTGCAGCGGCTTCTGCTTCGGTATAGAACCGTTTGACGTCGGCGTCCGAGGCCAGATTCCCGGCCAAAATCATCTTCAACGCAACCGTTCGATTGAGTCGCTTTTGCCGCGCCTTGTAAACAACCCCCATTCCTCCGCGAGCAATTTCACCAAGCAGTTCATAGTCGCCGAAATAGGCTCCACGACCACTCCTGTCGGAGGGGGAAGGTGATCCTGGTTCTGTCGCAACCGTCTCGTCGATCTCGCGCGGCGTCGGCGTTGCCTTGCCGCGCATGCTAACCGTCGGCTGCTCACCCGCAGGTGCCTGACCTGCGGAAACGAGCGAGCAAGTCTCTTGGTTGTCCTGGGACGGCTCTTTCTTTGAGGAATCGCGGTCCGCGGATGACATGGTGAAAAGGCCGGTTATGAGGTTTGCGATTAGCCTGCGAACCAGCCATATTTTGGAATAAGGGGATAGATTCCGCAAGAGTTACAATTCAGCCGACAGGCAGTGCTAGTTGAGTGTCTCACGCAGAAGGTATTTTATCGAGAGTTGCTCATGCACGGGCGACTTTGGCAAGGATTTCATCGGCTTTGGCGGTCCCTACGAAGGGGACGAACGACGAGTTGGGCTGCTCGATGAATTCCGGAATCGCGGCGATGAGCTGCTCGACGTTTTTGAATGTACCGCGGCGGATGCGTTTATCGGTGATCTCCTGGAACCACCCTTCGATTGACATGCTTGTCCCCGTTAGGATAGACCCAGGCAGGTAACTTCGCGCCTGTCTCAAAGTGGGTGAAACAATACAGAGTCACCATCCACTAATCACCACTTCCCTGCCAGGAGTGGAGAGAGGAAGTCATAGGCCCTAAGGGCGGCAGTCGGCCCTTCGTGACTGTGGCGGGATAGTTCGACGTGGATGCCGCCGCGATAGTTGGCCTGGCGGAGGGCGGCGATGATGGGAGGAAAGTCCATGTCCCCTTCGCCGAACATCAGGTGCTCGTGGACCCCCGCTCGCATGTCCTCGATGTGGACGTTAACGATTTCGCTCTTCCACTTCGTGATGTAGTCCGCAATGGGGATTTCGCCCAGGCAATGCAGATGGCCAACGTCAAGAGTTAGTTTCAAATGCGACGCACCGAGCCGCTGTTGCAACTCCGCGAATCGCGCCATCGTATCGATAAACATGCCCGGCTCCGGCTCAAAGCCGATGGAGACGCCGCGGGCCTGTGCATATTCAACGACTTCCTGTAGTGACGGAACGAGCCGATCCCAAACTTCGCTCTCCATCGCATTGTCCTGAACCATACCCGACCACAGCGAAACGCAGTCGCTGCCGAGGAACTCGGCGGCATCGATCGCTCGCTTCAAAAACCCAATACGGCGATGGCGGCCATCCACACCCGCCGTCACGAGCGTCGGTTCATGCTTGAGTCGCCGGTCGAGCAAGAACCGGGCGCCGGTCTCGATTACCGAGGTTAACCCACAGCCGCGAAGCGTCGATTTGAGTCGTGCCCGCTGAAGCGACCAGTCGTTGGCAAATGGATTGAGTAGCCCGTGATCGAGGGTCAGCGCCACGCTCCGATAGCCCACATCGGCCAGGAGCGTAATGGCCTCCAGCGGATCGTGGTTGGCGAGACCGTTGGTGTTGTAGCCCAATCGCATGGGGCCATTTTCGTGTCTGCAGGGAGCGACGACCAGAAGGGGTCTGTCTGTATTAATACGCAACATATGTATTAAAACAATACACAAGAAACAGATTAGGCGAGTGAGTTCAGCCGAAGCCAAACTCACTCGCCTGATGCTGCATGGGAACTGCAACGCAATTCCCGGCCTCTCTCGTTCTCTGCCGCTTCTCGATTCCTGCCTATTGCCTGTTCCGCAGGCTCTGTTTCGCTTGCGAGCTGCCTTTGCCTCATCTCGACCGGCCCCGACTTTGGCCTCTGCTCTGTACCGGCCCCAAGCGATTTGGCGAATCAGCCCCACGCAGGTTCCAAGCTACGCGAGGCTGAGTGCTTGCATTTGCAAGTGGCGTGCCGGAGAGAGAGCGCACGCGCAGTGGGCGAAAGTGAAGAAATGAAGAGGAGTGCCGCCCAGGGAATCTATGGTGTCGTCGCGGAGCCATTCTCCGCGCCACCAACCGGTGCACCCGCGCCGCTCGCTGCCGGAACAGAGTGCCACCCTGGCGTACTGCCCGCCGCGGGAACTCCGCCGGCTGGTGCGCCGGTCGTGTGTGGCACTCCGCAGTTGCACGGGGCACCATAATATGGACTGCTTGAATAGCCTCTCCCGCACCAGCCGCAGCCACTGGAAAGAAACAGACTTCCCAGCAGCAGTCCAAGCAGAATCGCAATCCAGGCTTTCGTGAGCATGTGGCCCTCCTTGGCCGTGCTGACTCGCTGGCAGTTGTCCCTCGCAAACGGATCGGGGCCAGAGTGAGCCAGTGAGGGAGGAATGGTAGCTGCGGAGGGCGAACTGCGTCAAGAGATTGTCACGGATTTGGGCACGAATGTCGCAGCGTCGGGGCCTTTCAGGGACTTGCGGGATGCCTTGGAGATTGACCCGCGGCAATTGCGCGACGAAACTAGCGGCATGAACACCATCATCGTCACGACGACCAACTTCATCGAAGGCCGCCAGATTACCCAGTATCTCGGCATTGTCCGGGGTATTGCTGTCCGTGTGCCAACCATCGGCCAGGGCTTTCAGGCCATTGGCCAGGTGCTCTCGGGAAACATGCAAGCCGGCGCGGACATGTATGCCGAGCTCTGCGAAACGGCCCGCGCCCAAGCCTATGCTCGCTTAGTAGAGCATGCTCTGGGTATGGGAGCCGATGCAGTCATTGCGATGCGATTCACCTCAACGACCGTAGGCGAATCGGCGGCGGAGATATTGGCGTATGGGACCGCAGTGAAGCTTAATGACCAATAATCAATGAAAGAACCTGCTTTCATTGGTCATTTCTTCCTCTTCTCCAGCGCCCTCTTCACCGCGGTCCCCATATCCGCGGGGCTGTCCGCCACTTCAATGCCGGCATCCTTCAACGCGGCGCCTTGCTCCGCGGCCGTTCCCTTTCCGCCGCTGATGATCGCCCCGGCGGGGCCCATGCGGCGGCCGGGGGGAGCGGTCCGGCCAGCGATGAAAGCGGCGACTGGCTTGGTGACGTGAGCTTTCACGTAGGCGGCGGCTTCTTCCTCCGCCGTCCCGCCGATTTCGCCCATCATCAGGATGGCCTCGGTCTGTGGGTCCTTCTCGTACAATGCAAACAGGTCGATGAAGCTAGTGCCGACAATCGGATCGCCGCCGAGGCCGACGCAGGTCGATTGGCCGAGCCCTAGGTTCGTCGTCTGCCACACCGCTTCATACGTCA
>SXGT01161942.1_pt1 | contig 11131 bp, 8 predicted proteins | sample 3176221 | NCBI WGS metagenome assembly SXGT01 (sample SAMN11356862, study PRJNA531348) | freshwater metagenome | isolation source: freshwater sample F1-120 | place: China: Fuxian Lake, Yuxi | collected 2017-12-25
CGCGGCGGCGTTGAGGGACTCGCTCGCCGAGCTCACCGCCGCCGGCATCGCCGGCCGCTTCGCCGAGGCGCTGCCCGGCGCCCGCCAGGCCCTGGCCGACGCCCGCAACCTCGGCGATCGCGCGCTCGAGGCCGAGGCCGGCATCCTGCTCGGACGGCTCGAACGCAACGCCGGCGCCGACACCGCGCGCTCGACCCTGTTCGACGCCGCCGCCGCGTGCGAGGCCGCCGGTCGTGACGATCTCGCGGTCGAGGCGTGGTCGGAGTGGATCTACGTCGCCGCCACGGTCGGCGTGGCCGACGCCGAGATCGAGGCCGCCAGCCGCCGCGCCGAGGCCGCGCTGCGCCGGGCCGGCGAGGATCGCCGGCTGCTGGCGCTCCTTCGCAACAACCAGGGCAACTGGGCCTACGAGACCAAGAAAGACGCCGAGGCCATCACGCTCTTCGACGAGGCGCTGGCGCTGCGCACCGAGCTCTACGGCGCCGACGATCCGCGCGCCGCCGACATCCTCGACAACCTCGGCAACGCCTGGGGTGGGCTCGCCGACACCGGCGACGAGGCCGGCCGCGAGGCGGCGCTGGTGCGCTCGCTCGAGTACGCGCGGCGCGGCCTCGACATCCGCCTGCGCGCGTTCGGCGAAGACAGCGCCGCCACCGCACGCTCGCTGCACAACACCGCCAGCGCCTTCGAGGCGGTCGATCGCCTCGACGAGGCCGATGCCCATTTCCGGCGTGCGCTCGCCGCCAAGGAACACGTGCTCGGCGACGATCACCCGATGATCGGCTCGACGCTGGTGCTGATGGGTCGCCTGGCCCAGCGCCGCGACAAGCTCGAGGAGGCTCTCGGTCATTTCCAGCGCGCCGCGCGGCTCTGGGATCGCCCCGAGGGCGTCGGCGTGGGTCCGTTGTGCACGCCGCTCGCGTACTCGATCGACGTGCTCATGGCGCTGCACCGGCCCGCCGAGGCCATCGCGCCGGCCGAGCGCTGCATCGAGGTCCAGGCCACCGACGTGGCCCGGGTGCGCACCCGCCGTCGCGAGGCCGCGCTCGCTCGCCTCGAGGCCGGCCAGACCGACGCCGCGCTGGCGGCGCTGCGCGCGCTGGTCGCCGCCGAGGCCGAGGCCTACGCCGTCGACGATCCGCGCCGCGCCCGAACCCTGGTGGCGCTGGCCCGCGCCGAGCTCGCCGCCGGCCGCGCCGCCCAGGCCGAGACCACCGTCGACAAGGCCTCCCGACTGGCCCAGGCCGACGCCAAGGCGCCGCCCTCGCTGCTCGCCGACATCGCCATCACCCGCGCCGAGATCAGCCGCGCCCGCAGTCGCCCGGGGGCCAACGCGCTGGCCACCCGCGGTCTGGCGCTGTGCGATCACGACGCCTGCGGCATCGCGCGATACGGGCTTCATCACCGCGCGGCGCAGCTCGAACGGTAGAGAGTATGAGCCGCCACGGTCGCGCCGTCGTCGCGTCTTTGATCGTCGTTGCGGCGTGCGGCACCCGCGGGTCTCAGCCTGCCGATGAGCCGCAGAACCGGTTCAGTGCCGCCGCGCTTCAACTTCCCGATGACGCCTGTCTGCGGCTGGGCATCGAACGCTACCCCGACGATCAACCCCGCCATGGCCCCGGCAGGTGCCGACTACGCGCCGAACAGCATCCACCGACGGGGATCTGGTGCATCGCGGCCCTACACGATCTCGGCGGCGAGAGTCTCGAGTTTCGCGGCTGCTACCGTCGGGAAGGTACGAACTTCACGCTCGACTTCGCCACACTCGATAAGGCCCAGGCCCAGATCTTGGTCGAGTTCGACGGCAAGCAGTGCTGGGTCCTCGATACGCGAGCTTGGTCAACCGTCACCGATGCCGTCAAAGCGCTGGTCAGCGCGACGACGGGCTGTGCCTCGTTCCGCGACGACGTGGTCTTTTGATCCACGTCGGAAGCTCCGAGCCCGAACGGCTCACGTGTGAAATCCCAACACATGGGTGACGAAGGTGCCCTCCTTCTCAGCAACCCCGAGAAGGAGGCACATGACGAAGCACGAACAGGCGCGCTTGATGAACTGGAGACTCAAGGTTCTTCAGCACGCCAGCGAGGTCACCAGGAACGTCGCGCGTGCCTGCCGGCACTTCGGCATCTCGCGAAAGTCGTTCTACAAGTGGCAGGCCCGTTACGCGGAGAACGGCACCACGGGGCTTTTCGACCGTTCTCGCCGGCCGCGCTTCGGCGCTCGCGAGAACTGACCCGGGTGTGCCCTCGAGAAATGACCCACCTACGAACCGCCGCGGCCGACGGCGCGAGCGCGGAGCGGCGGTCCGCACCGTTCGTGCTGTACCTGTTCGCAACAAGCAGGACGAGGTCTCGTTGTCGCGCGCCAACGCCATGCACCAGCGAGACACGCCCAGCAACCCCAGCCCGAGAACGAGACACACGCACGATGCCAGACCGGCTCGACGCCCCCAAAGCGCACGGGCGCGGGTCGCCCACGTGGGCCGGGGCGCAAGCGCAACTGGGTGCGGCTACGAACGACGCTGTCGAAGAACGTGCCGGTGCACGTGACCCTGAGGGTCGTGAAGGAAGTCGGCGGGCTACGCCGTCGCCGCGCGTACCAGGCGGTCCGGCGGGCGCTGAAGACGAGCTTCGTGCGGCCGGACTTCCGCGTGGTCCACGTGAGCATCCAGCGCGAGCGCATTCACCTGATCTGCGAGGCCGACGACTCGGCGGCGCTGGGCCGCGGGATGCAAGGGCTCCAGATCTCCGCCGCCCGGCACCTCAACGTGGCCGTGGCACTGGATCGCGGGAAGCCCGAGCCCCGCCGGGGCACGGTCTTCCCGGAGCGCTACCACGTCGAGCAACTGCGCTCGCCGCGCCAGGTCCGCCACGCCATCGCGTACGTGCTCAACAACTGGCGCCGCCATCGCGAGGACCTGGCCGGGTTCGCGCAGGGCCGCGCCGCGATCGATCCGTACGCCAGCGGCGTGCTCTTCGACGGCTGGAAGCGGAATGTGCCGTCCATCCCCCCGGACGGCTACCTGCCGCTGCAGGTGGTCTACCCGCAGACCTGGCTGCTCACCGTCGGATGGCGACGGCACGGACCGATCGATCCGCGGGAGGTGCCGGGTCCGATGGCGGTGTCGTAGCGGCGCCAGTCGAGGATCCGCGCGACGCGCCTGGTTGACTCACTTCGGCGCGGCGGGCGCAGACGGCGCCGGCGCCGCGGGCGCAGCAGGCGGCGGCGTCTCCGGCGCTTCCGGCGCGGCGGGCGTCCCGCCCAGGCCCTCGGGCAGCGGCGGCAGCTCGGCCAGCGCCGGAAGCAGCACGATCTCGATGCGCCGGTTCCTCAGGCGATCGTCGGCGGTGGCGTTGCCGGCCTTGATGTCGTCGCCCTTGACCGGATCGTACTCGCCGGCGCCGGCGGGGATGAGCCGCTTGGGATCCATGCCGGCCTTGACCAGCACGCGCGTCACCGTGAGCGCGCGCGCCGTCGAGAGCTGCCAGTTGTCGGCCGGGCCGGCGCTCTTGAGCGGCACGTTGTCGGTGTGGCCGACCACCAGGAAGCGGCGATCGGGGAAGCGCTTCAGGATCACGCCGACCTCGACGATCTTGTACTCGCCTTCCTGCGAGATCTCCGACGACGCCGACTTGAACAGCACCTCCGAGGGGAGCTGCACCACCAGGCTGCCGTTGCGGGCCACGACGTCGAGCTCGCCCGGCTTGATCATCTTGGCGAGCTGGCTCTGGATCTCGGTGATCGCCGCCAGCCGCTTCTCGGCCTCGATGCGCTGGGCCCGCAGCGCGGTCAGCTCGTCCTTGGTCGCCGACAGATTGCCCTGCATCTTGGTCAAGGCCGCGTCGTTCTCCTTTTCCTTGGCCGCCACCGCGGCCAGATCGGTCTGGCAGGTGACCAGCAGCGCGGCGTCCTTCTGCGCCGGCGTCAGCGCCTGCGCGCACGCCGTGTACGCGGTGTCTTTCTTCTTGTTCTCACCACGCAGCTTCCACCCGTACCAGCCCGCACCACCGACTCCAGCGGTCATGACGATGGCGTAGGCCCACAGACGAAACGGGAACCCGCGGCCCTTCTTCGGCGGCGACGAGCTCGGTATCACGGCGGCGTCTTTGGCCATGGGGACCTCCGAGCCGACTCTACCGAGATCCCCGCGGTGGTGACACCGCCGGTGGCCGCACATGTCGGACCGATGAGATGCACGTGTGCGCCGTTACAGGCGCACGTCGTCAGGGGACGGTGCGATCGGGATCAGGCCCATGGATAACGCCCGACTCAGCTCGACGCCGACGTGTAGCTGCGGATCGCCAGCGTCCACACCGTGCGCGAGACCATGAAGAACGCGGCCGAGCCGGCGAGCGAGAGCAGCGCGGTGCGCAGCGAGAGCGTGCCCAAGAGCGCCATGGCCGGGAAGCTGGTCATGAGCGCGAGCGGGATGATGAAGGTGAAGACGAAGCGCCAGGTGCCGCGGAACACGTGGATGGGCCAGCGGGCGGCGTCGAAGACGGCGCCGAGGAGGAACGACAGGTTGTCCATGCGCACCACCCAGAACGCCGACGCGACGATCAGGATCCACAGGGAGTACATGACTGCGACCGCGGCGGCGACGAGGGCCAGCGCCGCGGCCAGCTCGCCGGCGCCCGGGGCGCGGCCCATCTCGACGAAGGCGTAGACGATGATGCCGATCCCGGCCAGCAGGTCGGTGACGTGCCACGGATCGAAGCGCGTGGTCGAGACCAGGAACTGGGCGTCGGCCGGCTTGAGCAAGGTGTAGTCGAAGCTGCCGCTGCGGATGCGCTCGACCACGGCCAGGAGCGACGGGTTGATCGCGCCCTCGAGCACGCCGCGCATGATGGTGAACAGGCCCATCACCACCAGCGCCGAGCCAAAGTCCCAGCCGGCGACGCTGGTCCGATCGCCGTAGAGCACCAGCAGCGGAAAGATCGCCAGCGCGGTCCACAGGAGCGACATCACGCCCTGGATCACGAAGTCCACGCGGTATTGCATCGAGGTGATGAGCGAGGTGCGGATCGACACCCCGAGCAGCCGCACGTAGTAGCCGAGGCCGCCCACGGTCATGCGCCGTAGGCCTCGAAGCGGCGCACGCCCGCTCGCCAGCTGACGGCCGCGGCGGCCACCATCACCGCCGCCCACGCCCACGTCCTGGCCACGACCGGCGCGACCGCCGCCGCATCGGGATAGCGGCCGATCAGGATCTCGACCGGTGCGCCCAGCATGTAGCGGAACGGCAGCCACTCGGCGGCCGTCGCCATCCAGGGCGGCATGAGGTCGATGGGGATGAGGTAGCCCGACATCAGCATGAACAGGCCGAAGTAGACCTCGACCAGCGACATCGACTTCTCGAGGAAGAACGAGAGCGAGCCGATGGCCAGGAACACGGCGAACGTCAGGAGCCAGGCTCCGGCCATCGCCAGCACGAACAGGCCGATGCGCGCCGGATCGTCGATGACCACGTCGCGCGCGGCGGTGAGGAACAGGATGCCCACGACCGGCGTGATCACGACCAGCCGCAGGGGCAGCGCGGCCAGGTGGGTGGCCAGGAAGCTGGCGAAGGGATGGACCGGGCGCAGGAGCCGCATCGACAGCGTGCCCATGCGGATCTCCTCGGCGATCTGCCACGCCACCCAGTTGCTGGTCAGGTTGCGGACGATGAGCGCGCCCAGGTAGTAGGCGACGAAGTCGGCCTGGGTGTAGGCGCGAAACGGCGCCTCGTCGGCGACGCTGGTCCACAGCGACAGCATGACCAGCGGCATGGTCGTGGTCAGGATCCAGACGATCATCTCGGCGCGATAGGCGATGGTCTCGGCCAGGCCGACCCGCAACATGGTCGGCATCGCGCGCAGCTCAGCTCGCATCGGCGGTCTTGCTCTTGAACAGCTTGCGCATCACGTCCTCGAGCGGTGGGTCCTCGATGGCGAGATCGCCGATGCCCTCGCCGGCGAGCAGGTGGCCGATGACCTCGCGCAGGCGGTCCTCGGGGACCTCGATGGTGGTACGGGCGCTGTCCTGGGTGACCAGCCGGCCCAGGCGCTCGATCACGTCGGCGGCCATGGCGCCCGCGAACGACACCCGCTTGTCGGGCATCATCGACTTCACCAGCGCGCGCAGGTCACCGTCGTGGATGAGGCGGCCCCCGTCGATGACGATCACGCGCGGGCACAGCGCGACCACGTCGTCCATGTAGTGCGAGGTCAGCATCACGGTCGCGTCGTGGCGCTGGTTGTACTCGCGGATGAACTCGCGGATGGTGACCTGCATGGCCACGTCGAGGCCGATGGTGGGCTCGTCGAGGAAGAGCGTGGTCGGTTTGTGCAGGAGCGCGGCCGCCAGCTCGCACTTCATGCGCTCGCCGAGCGAGAGCTGGCGGGTCGGTTTTTGCGACAGCTCCTTCAGATCGAGCAGCTCGGTGAGCTCGGCCAGGGTGCGATCGAACTCGGCCGGAGCGACACCGAACACGGCGCGGTTGAGGCTCCAGGTCTCGGCCGGCGGCAGGTCCCAGATGAGCTGCTGCTTCTGGCCCATGACCAGCGTGATCTGGCGCAGGAACGCCGCCGCCCGCTTCTGCGGCCGGTGCTCGGCGACCGAGACCTCGCCTGCGGTCGGGTGGAGCAGCCCCGACAGCACCTTGAGCGTGGTGGTCTTGCCGGCCCCGGTGGGCCCGAGGAAGCCGACCCGCTCGCCGCGCTCGATCGTGAACGACACGCCGTCGACGGCCTTCACCGTCGTGTAGGTCCGGTGCACCACCGAGCGGAGCGCGGCGGCAAGCCCCGGCGGGCGCTTGTGCACCTTGAAGTGCTTCTTCAGGTCGCGAACCTGGATCACGGGCGGGCGGCCAGCGTAGCAGCTATGCTCGGAGGGTGAAGCGGACAGCCCTCCTGGTGATCGCGCTGGTGGCCTGCAAGTCGGGAAGCGGCGGCGGCAGCGGCAGCGCCAGCGGCGCCAGCCCTGGCGACGGCGGCGTCACCGCCACGCGCCCCGCCGATCCGCCCGTCGCCGCCGACGCCGGCGCCGCCGTGGCGGCGGCCGCCGACGCCGGCCGCCCGATCCCGCCCGATCTCATCCCCAGCGGGGCTCACGCCCAGTATCCGACCGCGCGCCGCGCCGGCACCGCCGACCTCTTCTTCATCGAGGAGCCGGTGCGCGGGCCGCACGTCACCCACGTCGACAAGCCGCCGCGCCGCGGTCTGACCTTCAGCCGGCACGGGCACTGCTCGGTCACCGGCACCGGCCTGGCCTGCGGCGCGACGCCGCCGGAGCGCGGCGACAAGGTCGAGGTCAAGGTCGGGCGCACCGCCGACGGCAAGCCGGTGCTGGTCGAGTGGAAGGTCGGCGGCCGCGTCGACTCGACGGCGATCCTCACCTACAACGACGCCGGCCAGATCACCCAGCTCGCCCGCCTCGACGACGTCGACGACATCACCTACGTCCGCACCTATGATCCGCCCGGCAAGCGCTACACCGCCCGCAAGCTCGACGGCGCCAACCACCTCGACGGCTGCGGGGCCTACGATCTCGGCCTCGACGCCGCCGGTCGCGTCATCAACGAGACCTGCCTGCAGTGGCTGGGCGATCCCATGCGCGACACCAACGGCGTCACCACCACGCGGTACCAGCGTGATGACGACGGCTTCGTCACCCGCGAGGAGCGCTTCGGTGCCGCTGGCGCACCCATCGCCGGCGTTCGCGACGCCGTCGCGCGCATCGACACCGAGCGCGACGATGCCGGCCGGGTCAAGGTCGAGCGCTTCTACGACGTCAACGGCAAGGCTACCCCCTCGGCCGAGGAGCGCGGTTGCTACGCCGTCGGCTACGAGTACGAGCACGGCCAGGAGGTGCGCCGCCGCTGCCTCAACGCCGACGGTAGCCAGCGCCGCGACACCGACGGGGTCGCCACGTTCGAGTCCGTGCGCGACCGCCGCGGCTGCAAGATCGAGGCTCGCCACCTCGGCGCTGGCGGTGAGCTCGTGCTCCGCGACGGCATCGCGTCGTACGAGTACAAGGTCGACAACCACTGCCGGACGATCGTGAGCGCATGTGTCGATCGGGATGGCGATCGCACCGCCTGCGCCGCCGGCGAGCCCGCCGTCTACAAGTACAAGCTCGATCGCCACGGCCGCACCGTCTCGGCCACGTTCCTCGACACGGACGGCGAACCGACCGTCGACGGCGACTACGGCGCCACCGAGGTCCGCTACGAGTACGACGCGCTCGGCCGTCAGACCGCCGAGTCGTGCCACGGCGAGCACGGCGTCAACCTCCAGTGCGCCGAGACCGGCTTCCACAGAAACGTCGACGCCTTCGACGACAACGGCCGCATCAGCTCGCGCCGTTTCGTCGGCCCCGACGGCGAGGTAGCCACCAACCGCGGCACCCTGGTCCGCGAGTACATCTACGACAACTACGATCACCTGGTCGAGACCCGCAACCGTGACGAGGACGGCGACCTGCTCGAATCCGACGGCATGGCGATCAAGCGCAACTACTATGACGACACCCACCGCCTGTTCGGGTTGGTGCTGCTGGACGCCCAGGGCGCGCCCTCGCGCTACGACGCATGTTTCACCGGCGTGAAGTGTCCGGCGCTGGGCCAGCCGTGGCATGCGGTGCGCGTGGTGCGTTCACCGGACGGCCGTCCCACGCACAACCACTACTTCGACCATGACGGCAAGCTGATCATGACCCTCGACTGTCGTCAGGAGCAGTGCTGGGGCGGGGACTGAGGGCGACGAAGAGAGCCGTCCGTCGGAACCTGACGGAATCGATGTAAGTGCTCGTCGCGCTTGGGTTTGTTGGGTCCGACGCGACACTCGCGAGCCCGGCTCGGACAGGTTTCTGCGCAACGCTTCGGCCGACGCCGGTCACCTGGGTAGTGCTCCTCGACTCCAACTACACGTCGTACGCTGGAACCCATGACACCGAGTCCGAGCACTCGGAGTCCACCGGCTTCGCTGGTGGCGGCCGCCGGCTCGCCTCGCGCGGCGGAGCAACCGCTCCAACCGCCAGTATTGGAGGCCTCCTCCCCGAGCCAGCTGGCCGTGCGCGACCCGCGCCACCCCCACCACCCGGAGACGACCCCTTCGGCATGCACCTCATCGATGACGCCGCGCCAGCGATCGTGGACGTGCTCGCGAACGACAAGAGCGAGCCCGCCGCCCGCGATGGGCGCGACGCGGGGTCAGAGCACCCATCGGGTGCGAGACGCACGCGCGCACACCACAGCCGCCGCAGCAGCAGGAGCCCGAGTGTCGGTCCGGCGCCGGTAGTGCCCGGCGGCGCCGGACCATCCGGTGTCCGCCCGACGGCGACCGAGGCTGCCGCGGAGACCGATCCGCAGCTCGAGCGCATCCTGCGGCAGATCGCCGATCAACTCCACTCGGCGGCCGAGGCGCACGAGCGAGCTCACCACCAGCGCCATGGCAGCGCCCAGGGCCGGATCGTCGGCGCGGTGTCCGAGGTCTTCGCCGAGGGTCGCGAGGCGTTGAGCGAGGGCTACGATCAGGTGCTCGACCTGTGGAACCATGCGCGCGGCAACAGCGCGAGCGCCGGCGCCCCGGCCGCGGCGCCGCCGGTCGATGCGCGCGTCGAGATGCCCTCGCAGACGATCTGGGAAGAGCCGCTCGGCTTCCTCGCGCGCGCACGGGTCAGTCTCGGTCGCGGCGAGCGCGAGGAGGCCATGCATGAGCTGGCCGCGCTACGCGACAGCGCCACGCGCGCGCATCTCCGCTTCCGCCAGTACATGGACCGCGTCGCTGATGGCGCCGGGGCGGCGGCCACGTCGCTGCAGGGCGTGGTGGCTCTGTCCACGATGGCGCTCTCCATCTTGAGCGGCGCTGCGGTGGTGGGCGCCGGGGCCGTCGCAGTGGGCGCGATGAGCGGTGCCGGAGCGATGCTTGGCACGCTGGCGACCGGCGGTGCCCAGCGCGCGTCCGAGATGCGCCATGGGCTACGTCGGGAGGCGGACCTCCTGGGGCTCATCGAGAGCGCGGGCATCGAGGGGCTCACGACGATGGTCAGCGCGCTCCTCGGCGGCGAGGTGAGTCGCCGCATGTTTGCGGCGCTCGGCCGACGTCTGGCTGCCACGATCACCGCCGAGCAGCTGGCTCACTTGCAGCTGGGTCGTGAGGTCCCACTCGAGGTGCTCGGCAGCGCCCTGGCGACCCGCCTGCAGCACGTCGCGGTGTCGGCGGTGTCGGCGGCGCTCCAGGCGCCGGTGAGCGTCGCGCTTCGCACGGTGATGAACGATCCACAGCGGCCCCGATCGGTTGGAGCCTTCGTCGACCGCGTCGTGCACGAGATGGTCGCCGGCGGAGTCCTCGCGATCGTGATGACGCTGCTGCTGGGCCACGGCCGGGCCGCACCGCGCGTCGTCGAACCCAGCGCGCGGGCGCCGTCGCCGCAACCCTCGACACCAGCAGCGCACGCCGCGCCCGCGCCGGTAGCGCCTGCGGCGCCGGCGACCGCACCTCGCCTCGCCGGCGAGCGCACGGCGCTCGTGCCACCCGCGAACGCACCTCGCCTCGCCGGCGAGCGCACGGCGCTCGTCCCACCGGCGCCGTCGGCGCCGCGTCCGGTTGCCCACGTGATGGAGATGCCCGCGGTTCCGGCGCGTGCCCAGGCCGGCGATCCCGTTCCGTCGTCGTGGATGGCCGGGCCGGTGCGGGCGGGCGGTCCGCGCCGGCCGAAACCGGTGATGGAGATGCCTGGCGCGCTGCCGCCGCCTCGGCAGACGATGCACGGCCTCGCGCCGCCGCCCGAGGTTGCCCACGAGCCGACGCTGGTGCAGCCCGGTACCGAGCCGACGCTGGTCCAGCCCGGCACCGAGCCGACGCTGGTCCAGCCCGGCACCGAGCCGACGCTGGTGCAGCCCGGCACCGAGCCGACGCTGGTCCAGCCCGGTACCGAGCCGACGCTGGTCCAGCCCGGCACCGAGCCGACGCTGGTGCGGCCCGGCACCGAGCCGACGCTGGTCCAGCCCGGCACCGAGCCGACGCTGGTGCAGCCCGGTACCGAGCCGACGCTGGTGCAGCCCGGCACCGAGCCGACGCTGGTGCCGCCCGGCACCGAGCCGACGCTGGTGCAGCCCGGCACCGAGCCGACGCTGGTGCAGCCCGGCACC
>SXGT01028120.1_pt1 | contig 11129 bp, 6 predicted proteins | sample 3176221 | NCBI WGS metagenome assembly SXGT01 (sample SAMN11356862, study PRJNA531348) | freshwater metagenome | isolation source: freshwater sample F1-120 | place: China: Fuxian Lake, Yuxi | collected 2017-12-25
ATTCGCCAATACGATTATCTACTTGCTTTCTAGCAAACATAAACGACCTTGTCAGAAAGTAAGGGTATCCGCAAGAATAACCGAATACCCAAGAGTGATTGAAAATTAAGTTTTATTATAACAGCTAATAAATGTCATAATAGCTAAGCTAGATGATAACAATAAACGAACACCAAATACTTAATTTTATAAATCGCATTTTAATATCAAACACCTACGTTTGTTAAAATGGATTTTTGGTTATTTCACTATAAATGTAATGCAAGATAAATTTTAAGATAAACTCTTTTTGAACTATAATTTTGAAAACTTCGGTTATGGTGTACACAGATGAAAAAAGTACTCTACATTTTTGGAGAATTGAAGGATCAGGATATAGACTGGATATCGGGTGTTGGTAGCAAAGAATTTAAAACTGCCGGAACCGTCTTAATTCATGAAGGTGTTCCAATTGAAACACTCTATATTATCCTCCAAGGCAAATTTGAGGTATTACTAGCCAATAAAACCAAAATCGCTGAAATGGGCGTGGGTGATGTCGCTGGTGAACTCTCATTTCTTGATTCTCGCCCACCTGTTGCCAGCGTAGCCGCTATTACGAATTCCTATGTTCTGGCTATAGCCGTTTCCCGTTTAAAATCCAAACTTCTGAGCGATCTCGGCTTTGCAAGTCGTTTTTATCGTGCCCTAGGAATTTTGTTAGCAGATCGACTACGTGAACGCTCTATAGACCCAAATCAAAAATCCACTAATCTTGAAGAAGATATTGAAGAATTCGGTGAAATTTCAGCAGAAATTATGGGCACAATGGGACTTGCGGCCACTCGATTTGACAATATGTTACGGAAAGTAATGTCCTCTTAAGTACAAATACAGTCTATCTCCCTATGTTTCGTGAAAAAGCCCTCGTAAAGCTAAAATCGCCGGAGCAACTTGATGAGGCGTTGAAAACTATTCGACGTAAAACTTTATTGGCGCGCAATGCTTTAATTTTTTTAGCGACAACAGCGTTGATATGGGGGTTATTAGGACATTTTCCTGAAGTTAGTCGGGGTCAGGGGGTTTTAATTATTCCCGAATCCGTAGTTCCAATTGAAACTAATGCAGATGGACAAATTGGTCGATGGTTAGTCACTGTTGGGCAACATGTGGACAAAGGCGAAGTCATCAGTATTCTGGAACAACCTCAAGCTGAGCAAGAATTAGAACAATCCAAAGCGAAGTTAATCGAACTGAAAGAGATTAACAGCCAGCTTGATCAACTACGTGCACGCTATTCCAATTTAACACGTCAAGGATATGCCAAAAAGCGTGAATTATTAACCCCGCGTATTGAACACCTCAAAGATTATATTGCTAAAAATAAAGAGATTTCTGAGAAAATTAATGCTATGAGCTTGGAGTTGTTGTCAACTCAAAGTAAAAATTTGATTGCAGCTAGATCAACAACGATTGCGCTAAGCGAACAATTAGCGAAGCGAGTTGAAAGTTATCAGCGCCTTAGAGCTGAAGGCTTAACCGCAGAAGATTCACTTCGGGACATTAAACGTCGCTATGATGATTCCCGCATAAAAATTCGCAATTTAGAAACCCAGATTCGGCAACTCGATCTTAAGCATGCGCAAGCGAGTCAGCTCTATCTTGATACCCGTAACCGAATTGCAGATAGAGAAAATGCCCTCGCACAACTTAATATTCAATTACGCGAAATCGAAAACTCCGAAGCTCAGTTAGATAAAGAAGATAGCGAAGCAAGCTTTCGTAATAAGCAAGAAATTAAAGATCTAGAGCGCACGATTGAACGCAACGAAAAGCGTTTAATGAAAGAACGCGAAATAAAGTCCCCTTATGCAGGTCGTATTATCGAATTAACTGCGGTTGAGGGCGGATTAGTCAATGTTGGTCAACGTGTTGCTCAAATAGAAAAGCACACGGACAATGGGCATTTAGTTGCTCTCGCATATTTTAACGACAAGATTGGTAAACAACTTACCGAAAATATGACCGTTAGAGTTTCCCCTTCCACGGTATCCCAGAAACTTTATGGTAGTGTGGTCGGGCATATAAGCTCCATTTCCGAATTTCCAGTCTCTTCAGAATCTGCAATCAGCTATGTCGGTAATACGGCCTTAGCCGAAAAATTAACAGCTGGTGATTATCACATCCAAGCTTTCATAGAACTTCAGCCTAATAGCAAAAACCCCTCTGGGTACCAATGGACATCGTTGGGTGGACCGAATACCAAACTAACCTCTGGGACATCTACAGATGTTTGGGTAACGTATGAACGCAGAACACCCATTTCCTATATTATCCCAGTAGTAAAAAAATGGTTTGGTTTATAAGTTAGAGATTGATGTACTCATTTGACCTGAATTTTTGATATGGAGGCTACGACAAATCAGGATTGATCTATTAGGTATTATGTTTTTAGACCGAGACCAAACATATGAAATTAATTGGTGTGAGTTGCATTAGCTGATTTGTTAATTATTTAACTTTTAAGAATAAGAGTTTAATAACTTCCAAATCAGGGCAGTCTCCTACCTGCTTGATAAGCGCATTACAAAATGTTTGCATGCGTTTGATTTGTTGAATTCTAGCTTAGACCTGGGCTCATAAACCACCAACACATGTTGATTAGTTGTTAACCGCTTAGCTGGTCGAGTTGTTTTCGAAAACTATAAAATTCTTGTTAATGACCAGTGTAGACAAATATTGATTTATTTTAGGGTACATGGAGCAACACAATGTCTTTTTATTTAACTAGTATTCAAATTAAATGAGAGTTAAAACCCCGCTATTATTACAACTTGAAGCCGTAGAGTGTGGAGCAGCATGTTTAGGCATCATTCTCGAATATTACGGTCGTATCGTGCCGCTTACCGAACTTCGAGCTGAATGTGGAGTTTCTCGCGACGGTGTAAAAGCCTCTAATATGTTAAAGGCGGCAAAAAAATATGATCTCAACGGTAAAGGCTTTAAAGAATCCATCGATAGTGTTTTGCAACTAGCCTGCCCATTTATCGTTTTTTGGAACTTTAATCATTTTTTAGTCATTGAAGGTTTCGATAAGGAAAAAAATATTGTCTATCTGAATGACCCAGCTCATGGACATCGCAAAGTTTCCTTTAACGAATTTGATGGCAGTTTTACTGGCGTGGTATTACGTTTTGAACCCAGTCCAAATTTTGTTAAAGGCGGCAGCAAACCCAGCCTCTTTGAAGCCATAAAAAACCGCTTTACTCATGCTAAAGCTGCGCTAGCTTATTTATTACTCACTGGCTTCTTGCTGACTATTCCAGATTTACTGCTACCAGCATTTACGCAAATATTTCTAGATTATGTAATCAGTGATGCGCGTACCGATTGGCTACGCCCAGTCATTCTCGCCATGGTGCTGACCTTATTATATAAAACCGTTGTTGAATCATTTAAATTTCAATATCTTAGAAGGCTTAAAATCCATCTTGCCATGACCATGTCAAGTAATTTCTTTTGGCATTTATTGAAATTACCGATGACGTTTTATTCACAGCGCTATAGTGGGGAAATCGCGACGCGAGAAAAACTTAACGATAGTATCGCTACCATTTTGTCCGGCAAATTAGCAGATACTGCGTTACATATCATTATGATGGTGTTTTATATTCTCGTGATGATGTATTATAATTTTTTTCTTACCCTAGTCGGCATTGGCTTTGCAGCTTTAAGCTTTATCGCTTTAAAGGTTTTAAGTCAACATCGCGTTGATGCGAATATTCGGCTACGTCAGGATTTTGGTAAAGTGGCAGGCGATACCATTGCTGCTCTCCAATCGATGGAAACCATTAAATCTTCCGGGCAAGAATCCGCATTTTTTACCAAATGGGCAGGACGCTACGCTAAGGCAATCAACAGTTTGCAAGAATTACAAATTGCCACCCAATCATTAACCCTACTTCCTACCTTTTTTGCCTCCCTGAATACTGCTGCGATTTATCTCTTAGGGGGGATTGCTGTAATCAATGGCGATATGTCAATGGGAACCCTGGTTGCCTTTACGATGCTAATGACCAAGTTTCAGGCACCTGTCAAAAACCTGGTGGACTTGGGTAGCGAAATCCAAGAATTAAACGGCGATATTAAACGTTTGGACGATGTGCTTGCCGCGGAAGCTGATCGATATGCCATGAGTTCTTTAGATGAAAAAGCCAATAACGCCGAAGGCTGGCCTTTACAACTAGAAGGTAATATTTCCATGCGCAATATTGTGTTTGGTTATAGCCCAGTTGAAGCGCCGCTGTTCAATGATGTAAATATTGAAATTCCAGCAGGTAAACGTGTCGCGTTTGTTGGCGGTAGCGGTTCGGGCAAAAGTACTCTTGCCAATATGGTATGTGGACTTTACCAACCTTGGTCGGGGGAAATTTTGTTTGATGGCCATGATCGAGGTGAAATTCCACGATCAGTAATGGTCAATTCATTTGCTGTAGTGAGTCAGGAAATATTTCTGTTTGAAGGTACGGTCAGAGATAATTTAACCTTATGGGATAACACCATCCCGGATGAAAATCTGGTCGCAGCAGCAAAAGACGCCGCCATATTGGACGTAATCATGGCTTTACCGGGCGGCTTCGATGGCATGCTGTTAGAAGGTGGAGCCAATCTTAGCGGAGGTCAAAGACAACGCTTAGAAATTGCCCGTGCACTGGTACAAAATCCCAGAATTCTTGTACTGGATGAAGCCACCAGCGCATTGGATGCCGAAACTGAGCATGCAATTGATGAACGCCTGCGTTTGCGGGGCTGCACTTGTATCTTAGTGGCCCATCGTCTCAGCACTATTCGCGATTGCGATGAAATTATTGTTTTGGACAAAGGGCAAATTATCGAGCGCGGCACCCATGAGACTTTATGGCAAATGCAAGGTGCCTATGCGCAACAACTGCGTGCTGGTGAGGGTGTCCTAGAAGATGAAGCAGAACCAAGCAAATCGGAAGATTCTCTATGAATAGCTCAAGCTTAAATACATCCTCTGAACAGATCGTCCGCTACACATTAAAAAGTAATCAAAGTATTTTATTTGATGATCCCTCTACCCTATGGTTATTAAGGAAAGGCCATATTGAGGTACTGAGTAGTATTATTCAAAATCAAGTTCCCTCAGGTTTACGCCGCAATGTCTTAAGCATCACACCGCAAAAAGCTATGTTTTCCTGTTTACCCAAGGAAGAACAGGGGTACTTGGGTTTAATGGGAATTGCCACCGAAAATTGTGAAATTGAGGAGATTAAGCTCGATTACTTTCTCAGTAGTGCTGCAAGTAATCCAAGTCCTAAGCATGCAATTGATACCTGGGTGATGGAAATCGGGCATTTGATGTCCAGAAATTACGAACTTCCCGCCGCATTAATGCAAATCGCATCCAAAGAAGAACGCGCTTATGCAGAGTCATTCATGGATGAACAATCAAATAACGTCATCACACCGACTGCCATCTTCGAATACGGTCGAGGCGAATTTCTTGCCTTTGGCGATCATCATTCGAGAATCATCCGGGTTCAATCAGGCGAAATCAGAACTTTGGGCCGAGAAGATTTGCAATTCACAGCTAACGATGGCTATCTTTCTACCTGTACCGAACTTTGGTTTCAGGTAATTTCAGATGCACTTACCATAGAAATTTATGACTTAAGCCCATCGAATGCTCAAACATTATTACCCGAGGGCTTAGCGAACTTACACAATTTATTTAATCTTTATTTAAAACGCTTGGGAGAGGAAGAAGCCGAAGCTGAGATACTTCGTCGCAAATCCAGTAAAATCCAAGAAGCCCTGCGAGCTGCCGCGGCATTTGACGAACTATCTTCAATACTTAACCCGAAGGAGCGCTTTCCGGAACGCGAGACACCACTTCTGACCGCCGTTGCAATAGTGGGGCAATCCATCGGAATTTCCGTCTACCCTCCCGCCGCATCCGAAGATATGAATCGGATTAATGATCCATTGGAGGCGATTGCTCGCGCTTCACGTGTTCGCTCGCGTGTGGTTTTATTGGAAAATGACTGGTGGAAATCAGATAGTGGCCCCTTGGTAGGATATTTAGGTGAAGAAGAGCGCCTTCCAATTGCGCTTTTGCCCTATAAAAATAGCTATTGCTTTGTTAATCCACATCGACGGATTCGCGAACCCTTAACTGAAGATATACTACAAAATCTTTGCCCAGATGCATTTATGCTATATCGCCCGCTACCGGAAAAAGTTAACGGTGTTTTTGACCTGATGAAATTCACCGCACAAGGTAACGTGGGTGACATGTTATTTATATTACTCATGGGTATCTGCGCAACCCTAATAGGAATGGTGGTTCCTAAAGCAACCGGATTATTAGTTGACACGGCAATACCTTCTGCTGACCGACAATTTCTGTATGAATTAGGTATTATTCTGGTGGGAAGCGGGATTGCCAACACCTTATTTACTTACGCTCAGGTGATGGGCACGGTGCGAACCGGGGTTTTAGCGGAAAGTACTGCCCAAGCAGGATTGTGGGATAGATTATTGAAGTTTAGACCGGATTTCTATCGTCAATATTCCAGTGGAGATTTACAAACCCGCGTCAACGCCGTCAGTGACATCAGCCGTGAATTGAGCGGTGCAACTTTAAGACCCTTAATTTCAGGGATACTCGCCCTACTAAACTTTCTACTACTCTGGTATTACAGTTGGGAGCTAGCCAAGATTGCCATTTGGATTGGCCTAGCAGTTTTAACTATTTCTTTAGTGGTGGGGCATTACATTCGACGTTTATCGCTGCATCTTAATGATATTGAGGGTGCATTTAACGGCTTGATGATCCAAATGATTGGCGGCGTCGGTAAAATTCGTATTGCTGGTAGCGAATATCGCGCCTTTAATCACTGGGTAACCACCTACACCCAAAAGCTACGATTAACATTAAGCGTACAACTGTTAAAAGACTTTATGTCTATCGTTAACCTAGCTTTTCCAACCGTAGCCTCTGCATTTTTATTTTGGACAGCGGTAGACCTAACCGTCGGCTTGGCAATCACTGACCCCAAACGTATTTCAATTGGTGATTTCATCGCCTTCAACACCGCCTTTACCCTCTATCTGACTGGCTGGACCGATGTCAGTAACACCATCGTCAGTGTTTTGGATCAGTTAATTAAAGGACGGAGAATTATGCCACTGTTAGATGGCGAACCCGAAATTACTCAAGATAGTTCTGATCCTGGTAAGCTAACGGGCGCAATTCGTATGGAAAATGTCTGTTTTCGCTATGCAAAAGATGGCCCATTAATCCTGGATCATGTCTCATTTGAAATCCATCCGGGTGAATACGTTGCTTTTGTAGGGCCTTCGGGTTCGGGAAAATCTACAATTCTACGTTTATTGTTAGGCTTTGAACGTCCTGAAAGTGGTCGTGTTCTCTATGATGGACAGGATCTCGCTAGTCTAGATGTCTTGGCTGTGCGCCGCCAGCTAGGTACAGTGTTACAAAATGGTCGCTTAAATGCGGGCAATATTCTAGAAAACATCTCCAATAACGCCAAAATTTCACATGCAGAAGCTTGGGATGCGGCAGCGGATGCAGCCTTAACTGAAGATATTGAACATATGCCTATGGGCTTACATACCATGGTGAGTGAAGGGGGTAGCAATATGTCCGGTGGGCAACGCCAGCGCTTGTTGATTGCACGGGCTCTAGTGACTCGCCCTAAGATAGTGATGTTTGATGAAGCTACCAGTGCCTTGGATAATAAAACCCAGGCAACCGTTAGCGAAGCCTTAGTCCGAAGACGTGTTACTCGGGTTGTTATTGCTCATCGTTTAAGTACGATCCGCAGTGCAAATCGAGTATATGTGTTGAAACAGGGAAAAGTTGAGCAGCAAGGTTCATTTGACGAACTCAGCCAGACTCCCGGTACTTTCAAAGATCTCATGGCGCGACAAATGGCATAACGGGATTAGAGCGATGAAAAATGAACAATTGATGGCTGCTTTGCAAAAATTTGGGGAATCGATACCTGATCGTGTTCTTGCAATTGCAACAAGCTTAACTAAATTTTTTCAAACCACGCAGAAGCATATCTCCCGTTATCGCGGACAAATCACAACATTCTTAGCACTATTGGTCTCATGGCTTAATCGCCTTTTATTCAATCCGCTTAAAAAACGCTGTGCCCCACTCACCGCTCGTGTTGAAAAACTTGTAATTCAGCTTGATGAACGCTATGGGTTATTTGGTCATTTAAATCATCAAGCAATGGCCGAGCACGAACAACTTACTCCAGAAAATATTCATCACGCCTTAAGAATTATTTATCCCAAGAGTTGGATATCACAGTGTATTTTGGGAATTATTCTTATCTGGGCGATAGGCTACATGATCTTTGGCAAAATCCCTATTACGGGCAAAGGCAACGCGATGTTTATCACCCGTAATACCGTGATACCTTTTCAATCAACCGCTTCTGGTCGTATCGCCCAGGTGCACAAAAAAGTCGGCGATAGCATTAAAAAAGGAGAAGTCCTATTTGTATTGGACCAACCACTGATTGATAAAGAGTTAAAGCAAACGCGGCAGCAATTGCAAGATATGCAAGAAAAGCATGCCGTGAGCAAATCGCTGTTAGAAACATACACGCAACTGGAAAAAGAAGGCATACAACGTAAGCAAAAAAGCTTGGATGAACGTTACGCCGTATTGGAAAAAGAAGTCGAGCGCAGCAAATTATTAGCGGAAGAAATGCGTACGCGTAGAGACCAATATCAATCTCGTAACCTCCAGGATATTTTTGCTCTGCGCGATCTAGAAAACAAACGGGCCAATGAGTTGCAACAAAAATTTCAACATATCGAAGATTTGCGTAAGCAAAATCTTCGTTCTGAAGATGCGCTGTTAGATGCTAGGCAAGCTATCAGTGATCAAGCAATACGCATAGCAGATATGGACGCACAAGTTGTTGAATTAAAGGGGCAAAATGTAAGCAGTATTGGTTCTTACCTTGATACCTTACAGCAAATTGTAGAAAAGCAAGATGCCGCAATGGACTTGGCACAGGAACGCAGTGAATTAGCCAACCGACTGGCACAAATTGAAGAACAGTATGCGAGTGCAAATTTTGCTATGGAAAAAGAAGCCAGCGAATTAGAAAGGCAAATAACCTTACAAGAAAAACAGCTAAAACAAAATCGCGAAATTATCAGTGATTTTGATGGCCGGATTTTAGAACTTACTGTAAGTGAAGGTAAATTGATTAGTAAAGGTCAACGCTTAGGCTCTATTGATGCGCGCTTACCCACCAGTGTTTTAGAAGCTGTTGCCTATTTTTCTCTAGCTGATGGCAAAAAAATACGTACTGGCATGAAATTACGACTTTTACCTGCCCAAGTTCAACAAGAACGTTTTGGGCGTCTACTTGCCAAAGTGACCTCGGTATCAAACTTTCCCGTCACCGCTGAAGGCGTCGCCACCATTGTGGGTAATTCGAAAATTGCGAGTGAACTCACCAAAGATGGTCACCAGATTGAAGTTTTTGCAGAATTATTAACGGATAATGACACCTATTCTGGCTATCAATGGGACCAATCTGATGGCCCAGATTTGAAAATTGAATCCGGAACACTTGCGTCTGCTCTCGTCAATATTAAAGAACGCGCACCCTTTACTTTTGTTATTCCTGTGACCAAAGAGTGAAGCATGAAACTTGCGCATAGACCTGCAAAATCAATATCAAGGCTAGTTACACCATTAACCCAGCTGACACACCATTTTTTATCCACCAACTGGCTCGCATTACAGTTTTCAACGATTCTAGCCAGCGCTGGTGTTGCAATTTTTAAAGTCCCCCATTGCAAACGACTACAGGACCTTGGGAATGTTTAATTTTAATTTTTATAACCCAACCCGTATTGCTTTCGGCGAGGGCAAGATTGCAGATATCAACCTCTTAATTCCTAAAGATGCCAGAGTGTTAATTTTATTTGGTGGTCAAAGTGCACAAAAATATGGCACGTTAGATAAAGTCAGAACTGCACTCGGTCAGCGTTATGTCGAAGAATTTGGTGGCATTGAAGCTAATCCAGTCTATAACACCTTGCTCCAAGCAATCGATCAGGTTAAGCGTCATAATTTGGATTATTTGCTAGCTGTCGGTGGCGGCTCGGGGATTGATGGCACCAAATTTGTCGCTGCTGCCGCTTGCACTGACGTAGACCCCTGGAATATTTTATTGACCCGCGGTGCTCATATCAAAAAAGCCATACCCTACGGTACGGTATTGACTTTACCTGCAACTGGCTCAGAGATGAACTGGGGGGCGGTCATTTCTCGCCCCGAATTTAAAGCGAAAATGTATTTCATGAGTGAACATATCTTTCCGCAATTTTCTGTGCTCGATCCGACCTTAGCGTATACCTTGCCCCAACCTCAGTTAGCCAATGGAGTTGTCGATGCATACACGCATATCATCGAACAATATCTCACCTTTCCTGTTGGAGCGATGGTGCAAGATCGATTCGCAGAGGGATTGCTTAGCACTCTCATCGAAATCGGACCCAAATTGCTTGAAAATCCCCATAATTATCTTCAACAGGCCAACTTTATGTGGAGCGCGTCGCTTGCACTCAATGGATTAATTGGCGCTGGTGTCCCTCAAGATTGGACCACGCATATGATTGCCCATGAAATCACAGCATTATATGGACTGGATCATGGTCAAACCTTAGCTATCATGTTGCCGCCCATGCTCGAGGTGCGTAAAGCGAGTAAGCACGAAAAATTATTGCAATATGCTGAACGTGTTTGGCAAATCACGTCAGGAACCGAAGCAGAAAGAATTGACGCAGCTATCCTAAAAACGCGTGCATTTTTTGAAGGCTTGGGCGTAAAAACTCGTCTGTCTGATTACCAAATCACTGCCGATGATCTGCAAACTATTCTGGCTCAACTTGAGGCCCATGGCATGGTAAAACTCGGTGAGCGTGGAGATGTTACGCTGGAAGTTATGCTGAAGATTTTGCAGCAAGCGTTGTAGATTGCTATTTAGCATTCGCAAACTCTTAATCCATTAATAACCGAGTGTTCACAGGGATTTATATTCACTAGACATGACCTACTA
>SXGT01275093.1_pt1 | contig 11129 bp, 9 predicted proteins | sample 3176221 | NCBI WGS metagenome assembly SXGT01 (sample SAMN11356862, study PRJNA531348) | freshwater metagenome | isolation source: freshwater sample F1-120 | place: China: Fuxian Lake, Yuxi | collected 2017-12-25
ACCTCGAGAGCGCGGTGATGGACCTTCTTTGGAGCGAAGGCGCGGCCGACCCCAAAGCGGTTCACGCGGCGCTCGGGCCTTCGCGCCGGATTACGCTCAACACCATTCAATCCACGCTCAAGCGGCTCTTCGAGAAAGGGCTTCTGGTCCGGGAGAAGGTGAGCCATGCCCACCTCTACCGGCCCGCCTCGACGCGCGAGGGATACCATCGGACGCTTATCGGCGCGCTCGCCGGCGGTGATCCCGATTCGCTCGTGGCTGCGTTCGTCGACATGGCCGAGCGCGCCGGTCCCGAGCACTTGGCGCGCCTCGAAGCGCTGGTTGCCGCGCGCCGCAAGGTCTTGCGCAAGCGAGGGGGCGGCGCATGAGCTTCCTCGCGACAGTCGCAGCCTTGCTCTGCGCGGCGCTACCTGCGCTCGGCGTCGGATGGCTCATCGCCTTCGTCGCCAGCCGCCTGACGCCGCGCGTCGCCGCCGCGACCGCGCGCGCGACCCCGGAGCGTCGCCATCGGGCCTTCGTGGCGCTGGCGATGGCACCGTCGATCCTCGCACTTGCGACGTTCACGGCCGCGCTGCTGCCGCCGCTCGTGTCTCTTTTCGTGCCCGCGTTCGATCACTGCCTCGAACACGACGATCATCATTTTCATCTGTGTTTTCGGCACATGCCGTCGGCGTTGACCTCGGGGCTGGCGCAGGGAGTAGCGCTCGGATCGGTCGTGCTGGGATCGGTCGCGCTGCTGCGGGCATCCATGCGCGCACGACGCCGTGCGCGCGCATGGCGCAGTCTCTTGCTCACGTCCCGCTACGAGCCCCTGCTGGGCGCGCATGTCGTCGCACTCACGACCCCGCTCGCGTTCACTGCGGGCCTGTGGCGTCCGCGCGTCTTCTTGTCACGAGCGCTCGTTCACGACGCTGACGCCGAGACGCTCGCGATCGTGCTCGCCCACGAACACGCCCATGCGCGCCGACGTGACGTTCTGGTGGCGGCGGTCGCCGCGTGGGGTCTCCGCCTCTTCGGTCGCCGCACGCGCGCGCGACTCCAGGCCGAGCTGGCGCTCTCGGCCGAGCGCGCAGCCGACGAATGTGCCGCCCACGCGAGCGGGGACCGGCTTGCGGTGGCGGCGGCCATCATTCGCGTCGCGCAGCATGTGGGCGCGGCCCCGCAGCTCGGGGTCGCCCGGGCCAACTTCGGCGCCGGCCACATCGACGCGCGCGTGGCCGCCCTCATGGCGCCGCCGGCCACCGTGACCGGGCGCGCGGTGGCACTGGCCGTCCTCGGCGCGACGGCCCTCGGGTTGCTCGTCGCCGCCGGTCCTCTCCATCAGTTGATCGAAAGCCTGGTCGGGCGGTTCGTGCGATGAAGCGGGTTGCCTGGACCTTCGTGCAGCTCTTGTTGTCGGTCACGTTGGCGCGTGCCTCGGAGCCAACGCCGGAGCCCGGCGCCAGCGCGCCGCGCCTGACCGAGGCCGAGCTCCTCGTCCACCTCGTCGATGGTGGCGACGATCCGCGGCTCCGTGTCTTCGCCGCGCGTATCGCGCACGCGCGCGCGCAGGTCGTCGGCGCGGGTGTCCTCGCGAATCCGACCCTGGCCTACGAGCGTGAGGAGCTCTTTCCCGACCGCGGATCGGTCTCGGAGAACACCATCAAGCTCGCCTGGCCCATCGACATCTCGGGCCGCCGAGGCCGACGAATCGCGGCCGCCGAGGCCGACGTTGCCGCCACCCACGCCGAGGTCGCGAGCGCGCGCAACGCGATCGTCCTTGACGCGCTGGCGCTCTTCGACGAGGCCGTCTATCAGCGTCTACGCGTCGCAGAGTGGTCCGCCGCGCGCGACGTCCTGGCCGAGCTCGTGGCGGTCGTCGCGAAGCGGGTCACGCGCGGCGAGACCGCGAGCTACGATTTGCAGCGTCTCGCGCTCGAGCTGGCCGCCCACGACGACGCGCTCGCGGGTGCCCAGCTCGAACGCGACACCGCTCAGCGCCGCTTGGCGATCTTGGTCGGAGATGACGGCGGTCGGCGTGACGCCGCCGGCACCCTCGGACTGCCGCCGGACAGCCTCGCTGGCGGCTGGGACGCATGGATTGGGGCCGAGCATCCGGACGTCAAGGCGGCCACGTCGCGCAAGCGTGCCGCAGCGGCCGCACTCGGCGCCGCGCGTCGTGGTTGGGTGCCGGATCTGGTGATCGATGCGGGCCTCAAGACCGCCGAGGGCATCGAGGGATCGAGCCTCGGTTACGTGGCGGGTATTTCTGTCGCCTTGCCGCTCTTCGACCGCGCCCAGGGCGACGAAGCGCGCGCACGTGCGGCGAGTGCCGAGGCCGAGGCGCAGCTTCAGGTGCTCGCGGCTCGGCTCGGGCCCCTGGCGCAGACGGCGGCCGAGGTGCTCGCGGCGCGAATCCTGCGCGCTGAGCGCTTCGCCGTGGAGCAAACCGAGCGCCTGCCGGCGCTGCTTCGTGCCGCCCGGGCGGCGTACCACGAGGGCGACCGACCGATCGGCGAGCTGATCGAGGTCCATCGAACGGCCCGCGACGTCGCCTTGCGTGCGCTCGATCTGCGCATGGAAGCGCGCGCCAGTGAGCTCGACTTGTGGCGCACGCTCGGGCGCCGTCTCCGTACCGACCGCGAGGGAGCCAATCCATGAGGTGTCGATCCTTCTCGTTCGAGGCTTGGTTGCTGGCGTTGTCGCTGTGGGTGGCCGGCTGTGGCGCCGAGCATGGTCATGAACAAGGCGGCCCCGCGGAGGCATCGCCCGATGAGCTGCCGGGTCAGTCGGTGACGGTGTGGGCCGCGCGCACCGAGCTCTTCATGGAGTATCCGCCGCTCATCGTCGGGCGCGAGACCGGGTTCGCGGCGCACGTCACGGAGATGCCGAGCTTCAGGGCGGTCACCGCCGGCAGCGTGACGCTGACCGTGAAGCCGGCGAGCGGCGCGCCGTTGGTCGGCCGCGTCGATGCGGCGACGAGTCCGGGGATCTTCCGTCCCAAGGTGACGCCGACGGTGGTCGGTCCCTGCACGATGGAGATGGAGGTCACGGGCACGCAGCTGACCGAGCGATTCGAGGTCGGTCCGTGCGAGATCTTCGCCGACGAGGCGGCCGCGCGGAAGGCGCTGGGAGGGGAGGAGGAGCCTGCCGGGCGGATCTCATTCCTCAAAGAGCAGCAATGGAAGACGGCCTTCGCGACCGCGCCGGTGGCGCCTCTGCCGCTGCAACCCGAGCTGCGCGCCGTCGGGGAAATTCGTGCGGTGCCAGGGCGCGAGGTGCGCATCACGGCGACCGCGTCGGGCCGCCTGCAGTTCCTGGAATCGGCGCCCGTGATCGGCACGAAGGTCGAAGCGGGCCAGCTCCTGGCGACGATCGCGCTGCGCGGGACCATGGGTCGCGACGCGCCGACGCTCGACGCGGAGGTGCTCGTTGCGAGAGCCGAGCTGGACGCGGCCCAGGCGCAGCTCGGTCGGGCCCAGCGCCTTCTGGCCGAGGGCGCCGGGACGCCGCGTGCGGTCGAGGAAGCCGGCGCGCGCGTCAAGGTTGCACGGGCCGCGTTGGGCGGCGCCAGCGGGCGGCAGAGTCAGTTCCGGGCGGCCACCGCCGGGACCCAGCGGGACGGGGACGCGAACGTGGTGCGCTTGGAGATCCGCACGCCGATAGCGGGGACGTTGGTCGCCGTCGAGGTCGCCTCGGGGCAGAGCGTCGAGGAAGGCGCGGCGCTCTTCACGGTCATCGATCTGTCGCGGATCTGGATCGTCGCGCAGGTGTTCGAGCCCGATATTCCCGCGATCGCGCAGGCCATGACGGCCAGGTTTCAGGTCGAGGGCTATCGCGAGCCGTTCGCGATCGATGCGTCGAACGGCCGGCGCGTGACGATCGGTCACGTGGTCGATCCGGAGACCCGCACGGTCGACGTCATCTTCGAACGCGACAACCCCGAGGAGCGCTTGCGGATCGGGCAGTTCGTAAGGGTCGCGATGGCGGTGGACGCCCCGCGCAGCGTGCTGGCGATCCCCGAATCGGCGATCATCGACGAGGCCGGGCGACCGATTGCCTACGTGATGGTCGAGGGCGAGAGCTTCGAGCGGCGCCCCCTCGCGCTCGGGATCCGCGCGGGCGGGCAGGTCGAAGTCCTCGCTGGCCTCGCCGCTGGCGAGCACGTCGTCACCGTCGGCGGCTACGAGATCAAGCTGACGGCCGCGTCGGGGATCATCCCGGCCCACGGTCACGCACACTGAGGGGCGTGCGATGGATCGGATCATCCATTGGTCGCTCCGCAATCGACTCTTCGTCGCGGTGGCGACGCTGGCGCTGATGCTCTACGGCGCACTGCGAGCGGTCGAGATGCCGGTCGACGTGTTTCCGGACCTGACGGCGCCGACGGTCACGGTCCTGACGGAGGCCCACGGCCTCGCCGCCGAGGAGGTCGAGGCGCTCGTCACGTTTCCGCTCGAGTCGGCCGTCAACGGTGCGACCGGGGTGCGGCGCGTGCGGTCGGCGTCGGGGATCGGGATCTCCGTCGTGTGGGTCGAGTTCGACTGGGGCATGGACATCTACGTCGCGCGCCAGATCGTGAACGAGAAGCTGCAGCTCGTCAGCGCGCAGATCCCGCCGGACATCGGCCCGCCCGCGCTGGCGCCCATCTCGTCGATCATGGGCGAGATCTTGTTCGTCGCGGTCAAGGGCAAGGGGCTGGATCCGATGGCCGTCCGCGAGTCGGTCGACTGGGTCCTGCGCAAGCGCCTGCTCGCGTTGCCGGGGGTCGCGCAGGTGATCCCGATCGGCGGCGGGGTCCGCCAGGTCCAGGTCAAGGTGGACCCCTATCAGCTGCGTCGCCTGGGCGTGACGATGGACGACGTCGTGACCGCGCTCCAGCTCTCCAACGCGAACTCGAGCGGCGGCTTCTTCGTGCACGGATCGCAGGAATCGCTCATTCGCGGGATCGGGCGATTGTTGGGCAAAGAGGACGTCGCGCGGACCCCGATCGCGGTGCGTCGCGGCGTGCCGGTCACGGTCGGGCAGGTCGCCGAGGTGATCGATGGGCCGGGGATCCAGCGCGGCGAGGGCTCGTCGAACGGAGAGCCCGCGGTGGTGGTCGGGATCCTGAAGCAACCGGGCGCCAATACGCTCGCGCTCACGAAGCTGGTGGACGCGAACCTGGACGCCATCGCCAAGACGTTGCCAAAGGGCACGACCATCGACCGCGATGTCTTCCGCCAGGCCACGTTCATCGAGACCTCGGTCGGCAACGTCTCGGAAGCCTTGCGCGATGGTGCAATTCTGGTCGCGGTGATCCTGCTCCTGTTTCTGCTGGATCTGCGCGCGACGCTCATCTCGCTGGCGGCCATTCCGGTGTCGATCATCGTCGCCGTCCTGGCGATGCAGGCGCTCGGGATCACGATCAACACGATGACGCTCGGCGGGTTGACCATCGCCATCGGCGCGCTCGTGGACGACGCGATCATCGACGTCGAGAACGTGGTCCGCCGCCTGCGAGAGAACGTCCAGCGACCCGAAAACGAGCGGCGCGCCGCCTTCAGCGTGATCTACGACGCGTCGCGCGAGGTGCGCGGCTCCATCGTCTTCGCGACGCTCATCGTCATGTTGGTCTTCGTTCCGCTCTTCTTCCTGTCGGGCGTCGAGGGGCGCCTCCTGTACCCGCTCGGGTTTGCGTACCTGGTCGCGATCTTCGCGTCGCTCATCGTTGCGCTGACGCTGACGCCGGCCCTGTGCGCCTTTGTGCTGTCGAAGGTTCGCGGGCTGCCGCACGGCGATACGTTTCTCGTGCGCGGCTTGAAGGCCGCGTATCGACCATTCCTGAGGCTCTCGCTTCGCTGGCCCTGGGTCATCATCGGCGCGGCGCTGCTGCTCCTCGGCGGAACGGCCGCTTTGCTTCCGGGGCTGGGCAGGACGTTCTTGCCGGAGTTCAACGAGGGGGCGCTCACGATCAGCGCCGTGACGCTGCCAGGCACCTCGCGTCAGACCGCCGACGCGCGCGGCCGGCGCGGAGAGGAGATCCTCCGCACGTTTACCGAGGTGACGTCGACGGCTCGCCGCACCGGGCGTGCCGAGCTCGACGAGCACGCCCAGGACGTGAATGCGGCCGAGATCGACGTTCGATTGGATCTCGGCGAACGCGACAAGGTGGAGCTGCTCGACGCGATGCGCAAGGCGCTGACCGCGGTGCCAGGGATGGTGATCACCATCGGTCAACCGATCTCGCACCGCATCGATCACATGCTGTCGGGCACGCGCGCGAATATCGCCATCAAGCTCTTCGGCGACGACATCGCCGTCTTACGCGTGAAGGCCGAGGAGATCAGAAAGGCGATGGCCCGCGTCGACGGCGCGGTCGACCTGTCGATCGAGCAGCAGATCGACGTCCCGCAGCTCGCGTTGGCCTTCGACCGCGAGGCGATCGCGCGCTACGGGCTCCGGACCGGTGAGCTGGCCAAGCGCATCGAGGCCGCCTACGCGGGTCACAAGGTCACGCAGATCCTGAACGACCAACGCACCTACGACGTCATCGTCCGGTACGCCGACGCGCATCGCGCCGATGTCCAAGCGATCGGCGACACGCCGATCGACACACCCGCGGGTCCGAAGATCCCGCTGCGCATGTTGGCGCAGATCCGACCGGACTCGGGCCCCAACACGATCACGCGCGAGAACGTGCAACGCAAGATCGTCATCCAAGCCAACGTCAGCGGCCGCGACCTGCGCAGCGTCGTCGACGCAATCCGTGGCGAAATCGAAGCGCGCGTGCACCTGCCAGACGGCTACTACGTGGTCTACGGCGGCCAGTTCGAGAGCGAGGCCGAGGCCACGCGCACGATCGCGATCCTGGGGATCTTCGTCATCGCGGGCATCTTCCTTCTGCTCTTCCTCGCGTTCCGCTCGGTGCGGCTGGCGCTCCTGACGATGGTCAATCTGCCGCTGGCGCTCATCGGCGGCGTGCTCGCGGTCAGGCTCGGTAGCGGCATCGTGAGCGTCGCGTCGTTGGTCGGCTTCATCACGCTCTTCGGGATCGCGACGCGCAACGGGATCATGATGATCTCGCACTACGAGCACCTGCGTCGCGCCGAGGGCGCGAGTCTGGCCGAGGCGGTCCTCAGGGGATCGCTCGAGCGGCTCTCGCCGATCCTGATGACCGCGCTGTGCGCGGGGCTCGCGCTCGTGCCCTTGGTGTTGGCCGGCGAGGAGCCGGGCAACGAGATCCAGGCGCCGATGGGGATCGTCATCCTCGGTGGGCTCCTGTCGTCGACCGCGCTGAACATGTTGGTCGTGCCCGCCTTGTACGGCCTCTTCGCGCGCCCAACCGCGACGCCGGACGCGCCCGCAGGCGCCTGAGCCCGCGATCGATCCGCAGCCCTCGATCGCGCCTCATTCGTCGGGCGTGAACTCCACGACCCACGGCACCCAGCTCTCGACGGGCACGCCGTCCTCGCTCGCCGGCTCGAAGACGACGCTCAGGACCACCGCGCGCGCCTCGCGATCGAACGCGCCGCCCGCGCCCGCGATGACCTTCACGCTCTTGACCTTGCCGTCGACGCCGACCAGCGCTGAGAGCCGCACCGCGACCGATCCCGCGCGCGGCGGCGCATCATCCGGCCAGCGCCCCTGCGGCCGCGTCTTGGGTCGCGCCGATCTCCGCACGACCTCGCGCGCCGGGGTTCCCGTGCCGCCCGGAACCCCTACGTCCGACGGTGGCGTGGTGGCGGGCGCTGAGCGTTGCACCGTTCCGAAGGCGCGATCGTCGCCCAACGTGGTCTCGCCAGCCGTGACCACCACGTCGGTCGGCCCGTTCGACAGCGCCTCGATCATGAGCGGCATCGGCTCGACGTTGGCGACAAGAACCTGCTTGGGGACCGGCTTCGAGGGATCCTTGACCCGCGGGCGTGCCGGGTCCGACTTCGGCGGTTCCGGTGGCTTGGGGTCCTTGGGCGGTTCGATCACTTTCGGGGGCTCGGGCGGCGGCTCGAGCTTCACGACCTCGATCCGCTTGGGCAACACCACCGACTCGGGCGGCGGTAGCGGCTGTGCCTCAGGGATCGGGCAAGCCGCGCTGTCGCGCGTCGCGACCACCGTCCGCGGCCCGAGCGTCCAACGAACCTTGTCGCTCGCTGCAAATGTCACCGCGAAGGCGGCGCTCGGAAACGCAGGGCTCGAGCCCGGCGCGAACACCGTCGGCTGCCCGTCGGGTGCGGTGCCGGGGCCGACGACCTCGTTGTCGTCGCCGATCGGGATCGCGACGACCTCGGCCTTCGAATTGGCGTAACCGAAGTACGCGACGTACGTCCCGGTCCCGAGCGGCATCACGCACTCGACCCGCGGCCTCACCGGCCCGTAGCTCGCGACCACCGCCCATGCCAGAAAGAAGCCCGCGACCAGCGCCACGCCGGCCGCGATCCCCCAGCGTTGCGCGGCCTCGCGCCGCAGCTTCTCGCGGGCGGACAGGTTCCTCATTCGATCTCCAACGGCTTCGTATTGATCGCCACGTCCGTCACCCCGAGCAGCCTCAACGCGTCGACCACCCCGAGGACGTCCCCGTGCATGACGCGCTGGTCCGCGGCGACGAACGCCTGGACCTTGTCGCCGGCACTACGCAGCGCCGCGATTTTCGACTTGATGCCGTCGAGCGTCGTCGCGTCCCCGTTGAGGTACAAGGCGCCCGTGCGGGCCATCGCGATCGACAAGAGCGCCACCTTGGGCTGCGCTTCCGCCGTCTTGGCGCTCGGCAGATCGATGGGCACCGCCGGCAGCGGGCGCGGCGCCTCGACGTCGCGCTCGACGAACTCGGTCGTGACCATGAAGATGACCAGCAGGACCAACATGATGTCGACCAACGGCACGATGTTGATCTCGTTCATGCCCTCGTCGGAGTCCGCGTCCTGACCGCCGCCCGCCATCACGCGACCTTGGTGTGAGCGGGGGCCGGCGTAGGCGTATGACTAGGCGTATGCGTCGGCGCCGGCCCGCCCACGGGTCGCCGCGCCTTCAGGTACGCCAGCAACATGCGCGCGACGTCCTCGGTGTTGGACGCCATCACGCGGATGCGACTCTTGAAGGCGTTGAACGCGACGACGCAGGGGATCGCCACGGCCAGCCCGACCGCCGTCGCGACGAGCGCGCCGCCGATCTGCGACATCACGGTGGCCTTGAGCGTCGCGCCCTTGAGGTCGCCACCCAGCGCCGAGAACGCCGTCAGGATCCCGATCACCGTCCCCAAGAGCCCGATGAACGGCGCGCTGTTCCCGAGCGTCCCGAGGATCGCCAGCCGCTTGTCGTAGCGCGTGCGCTCGCGCGTGATGGCCGCCTGCACGACCTCCTCGACCGCGTCGACCCCGTCGTCCCACGCGTCCAGCGCCGCATGCAGCACCCCGACCGTCATCCCGCCCAAGCCCCGCAGCCGCACGCGCGCCTCGGCCGGTCCGCCCGCCTTGACGGCCTCGATGACGCGTCGCGAGAGCTCGCCCGTGTCGATCTGATTGCGCCGAAAGAAGAGGAGCCGCTCGACCATCACCGTCAGCGCCAAGAGGAAGAGTGCCAGCAGCAGGTAGAGCACCCAGTCCTGGCCGAGGGACTCGAAGAACTGCGTGAGCTTCTCAGTGAGCATCGTTTCTACCAGGCCTTCCAGGCGCGCCCGACGCGGGCCGTCCATATATAGGCGCCCCTTGGCCGCGAGCTACCCGTTTTTTTCCGACCGACCACCCCACGCGCCTCGTGGCCGCGCGCCCGCCTGCCGAGCCGACCCGCGCGACCCCGCCGTGACACCGATCCCCGCTCGTGCTACGCGCTCTTCTATGATCGTCCTCGGTGTCGACCCAGGCACGCACATCACCGGTTGGGGTCTCGTGGGGCTCGTCGCCGGCCAACGCCCCGCGCACATCGCGCACGGCGTCGTGCGCACACGGGCCGAAGACCCGCTCTGGGTGCGCCTCGCCGCGATTCATGACGCGCTCGTCGTCGTGCTCGAGCAGCACCACCCGAACGTCCTCGCGCTCGAGCAGTGCTTCGTGAACAAGAACATCCAGTCCGCCCTCAAGCTCGGACACGCGCGCGGCGCGGTCATGGTGGCCGCCCACCGCTTCGGTCTCGACGTGTTCGAGTACGGCCCGACCCAGGTCAAGAGCGCCGTCGCCGGCAGCGGCCGCGCCGACAAACACCAGGTCGCCGAGATGGTGCGCTTGCTGCTGCATCTCCCGACGAGCGCGAGCGCCGACGCCTCCGATGCGCTCGCGATCGCCATTTGCCACAGTCACAATGGCCTCGCCCGTGCCCTCGCGCGCGAGGTCGTCCAGGTGCGCCGATGATCGGTTACCTCCGCGGTCGCTTCCTCTTTCGCGATGTCGACGGTCGCTTCCTCATCGACGTGGGTGGCGTTGGCTACGCCGTAGCCGCGCCGCTCGCCGTTCACGCCCAGGCCGAGCCGGGCGCCGAGCTCGCGTTCTACATCCACACGCATGTCCGCGAGGACGAGATCGCGCTCTTCGGGTTCGAAGACGAGATCCAGATTCAGACCTATCGCGCGCTCACCGCGGTCTCCGGCATCGGTCCGAAAGTGGCGATGCAGATCCTCTCGAGTCTCACTCCCGGCGAGCTGGCGCAGGCCGTCGCGGCCGGCGACGCGGCGCGCCTCTCGCGCTCCAAGGGTATCGGAAAACGGCTTGCAGAGCGGCTCGCCGTCGAGTTGAAGGGCAAGCTCGAGTTCGTGCCCGCCTTGGCCGTCGTCGCGCTCGGCGCCCGTCCCGCCAGCGCGAAAGTGCCAGCGCCCTTTCAGGAATTGCGCTCGGCGCTTGTCAATCTCGAATATCGTCCCAAAGAGATCGACGGCGCCATCGCGCAGGTGCGCGAGGAGTTCCCGGATCCCGCCCTCACGACGATCGACATCCTCTTGCGTCGCGCGCTCGCGCTCCTGCGTAAGAGCCCCGAGGAGCGCCGCCGATGAGCGACGACCGTGAGATCGCTCCGAATCCGCGCGACGACGACGGACGTTTCGATCGCGCGCTGCGTCCCCGCACGTTCGCCGATTACGTCGGTCAGCGCGCGCTCGTCGGCAATCTCAAGGTGTTCGTCGAGGCCGCCAAGCGCCGCAATGACGCCGTCGATCACATCCTCTTCTGCGGGCCGCCGGGCCTCGGCAA
>SXGT01109080.1_pt1 | contig 11128 bp, 2 predicted proteins | sample 3176221 | NCBI WGS metagenome assembly SXGT01 (sample SAMN11356862, study PRJNA531348) | freshwater metagenome | isolation source: freshwater sample F1-120 | place: China: Fuxian Lake, Yuxi | collected 2017-12-25
CTCGATGGGCCGCGTCGGTGCTGCTGGCGACAATGCGGCCATGGAGAGCTTCTTCAGTTTGTTGCAAAAGAACGTGCTCGATCGCCGCCGCTGGGACACCCGCGAAGAGTTACGGATCGCGATCGTCACCTGGATCGAACTGACCTACCATCGCCGCCGCCGGCAGTCCGGTCTCGGGCGGTTGACCCCGATCGAATTCGAAGCAATCATGACCACACAGGCCAGTCAGGCCGCGTGACCGAAACTGTCACCTGATCGTGCAGCAGACCCCTCCGACCGGCGGACGGCGGGGATAGGTGGCTCTCCAGCTTTTGGTCTCATGGTCAATGCCACTAGCGCCAAGAATCTCGCAAATGCGAGCGAAGTTGCTGGGACTTCGGGTATCGAGTTCAAATAGCCGCAATATTGACGGTTATGCAGGCTAACATTGTGCCGATGTCTACGGGCCCTGCGATCGCGTTGCGGCTATCTATGACCGGAACTTGTGCCAGCGATCGCTCCATTAACTCGGGCATGCAAGGGGAGCACGACCGGACTTGTCGGTGGCTCGTGAGAATCTGTGCGGCTTTCTCGACGACGGGTTCGAGAGTGTGGACGGGAGCCACGAAATGACCGGGTGCATCGACATCCCAGCAGCTGTCAGCTCGAGTGCGATGGGCTCGCGCGATGTCTGAACCGACCACCAAGACCAAAATGACTTCTCAGGGACTCCTCGAGCTCCGCGAACGACAATGGCGCCCGCTCGCGAATGCGATCTCGTTGGCGGCCGAGACGTTCGACGATATTCCGGCAAACCGGCGCGAGCAGACTCTGACGGCCTACGGGAACCTGCAGACGAAACTCGGTCCCGGTCAGGCTAGGGAAAGGTTGTACCGCCGCTACCCAGCAGTACACGTTCTTGCCACAGCGGGAGTCGCCGCTGACCACTATCAGCGCGGCACGTTTTGGCCGAAACTTGCGGCACTGATGGGCGTCGCTCAGGATCAGGAGTTTCAGCGGGACTGGGGAGAGGCCTTTCTCGACAATCTGCGGCGACTGGGTCTGCCAACGTTTGAGAATGACGGGGATGCAGGGTCGAGATATGTCGGCCGCATCCTCCTGCATTCAGGTATGCCTACCTACTGCCTCGGGGACTTCTTCCGGACCCTGTCCTGGAAGCGCAGCGTTACTCCCGGGCTGACCCCCGAAGAGTTCGTGTCCTGGGCGGCCGCGAAGGCGGCCGGTTCAGGTTTCGCGAACGTCGACATGCCGGTGCAGCGATTTGTTCGATACGGCGACGAGTTCGCGGTCGACGTTGCGGACCGCTCGTTTGAGCTACTCGATGCTGTCGCCACGGGCTCGGCGGCCGAGGACGTCCTGCTTCCGCAACGGTTCTGGGCAGTTGCGCAACAACTCCATGATCAGCAGGGCATAGCCCATCTGACCGCCGGAGACCCTGTCCGAACGAGAGCGGAGGTTCGGCCGAGGCTGGTGATCGATCCATACGGTCAGGGGCTGCTGCTACGGCTGCCGCCGGTCGGTGACGCGCCGGACGGGAAAGCAGTGTGGATCGTGGCGTTAGACGATGAGACCCAGCGAGTCGCCACACAATCGCTTTGGCCCGGATCGACCGAGCCGGCGCCGCAAACAGACGTCGCGGTGGTTAGGCCGGTGCGTGCTGCTACTGTCGCGCTCGCCGGACGCGAGGAACTGCAATTGCCCGTAGCAGTCGTCGACGACAAGGACCCATTGCTCACGTTTGGCGACAATTGTGAACTGATCCCGCACGGCCTACCCCTGCCTTCTGCCAAAGTGTGGCTGCTCTTTCCCGGCGACCCGGACTCCCTGCGGGTTGTGGGTTCCCACCAAGTCACTGCTGAGAGCCCGTTGCCCCCGTGCTGGAATGGCTTCTGCCTTGTCCAGGTGGATCTTCGCGAAGCGACCTCGGTCGCAGTCGCCGGGAGCACCCGCACAGTCCGTAAGCTGGAAGCGGCGAGAGTTGATATCGCGCCACCGGTTCGCGGTATACGCACAACTAGCGGTTTACCGGTGGTCGCGGAACTGCCTCGTATCGAGATCCCATCGAGCATGGCGAATGCGGACTGGGACATCACGCTCCACGACAACTCTGGCGACGTGGTAGCGCGTCATCGCGTGAACGGTTCAGAGGATCCAAACAAACTGTGGAGCGAGGTTCCTCGTCCTCTCGCAGGCACGTTCACCATTCGAATACGCGGGCCGTGGGGGCGTGGCGCAACGAGTACCTTCAACATCGTCGAGGGCCTGACAGTGACCTTCGCTCCGGGTTGGCGGCGTTTCGCGGGCCGAGGCCTTCAACCCTGCTCGGCAAGTCTGAGAGTGACGGACGGTGTTGAGCTGTCTTGCAACCAGATTGAGTTCGGTGAGCGCGATCGCGAACAGCGAGTCAGGATCGGGGTCCGCGGCGACTACCGATCGTTGATTGTGTCGCCTCCGCACATGACGGTTTCCTACCAGGCCCCGGGTGCGGCGATCCCACCGTCGGTGCGCCCGATGCCACTACTGCGTGAAGATATCCGTGAGAACCCCGGTGAGCTCGTTCTCGACATCGGCACTGCTGCGGAACCGACGCTTCACGTGTTGGTGGGCAATCGCGCGGTGCAGTCGATTCAGGCTCGAACCGGCAGAGTTGGCATCTACAGATTCAACCTCGCGGAGATTGTCGACACGTTGGGAGAGCACCCGCACGCTGTGCTGGCACTGAGCGACGATGGTGAACTGGTCGTTGGCACCGTTCGGCCGCGTACGTTGTTCACCGATATCACTATTGATAGCGGTCGCCTGGAATTGACGGATTGTGCGAACGCTGAGGGGCTCAACGCCTACCTGTTCGCCGCCCGCGCACCGTGGCGCCCCCCTGCATGCGTCCCCGTAGTGAACAGTCGAGTCATCCTTCCCGAGTGGATGATCAACGCAGGGCCGATCCGTGTCATGGCTCGGATCGAGGATCCTTGGGTTCCCCTCCCAGTGCCCGACTGGCCGGAGGTCGGCAAGTCGACGTTGGTCGATGCCAGCGGATGGGTCACGGATGGAGACCCGGAAGAGACCGCGATCTCGGCCTTCCTTGCCGGAGACCAATCGGAATCCGTAGACGTCATCGACTTCGTTAGACTGTGGACTGCACGAGCGTTGCTGCCCTCCTTGGGTCTCGGTCCGAGAATCTCAGAAATCTCGGAGGCGATTGATACAGAGATATATGGCAATCCGGTCGAGGCGCTGGTTGCGCTGAGCGATTCCGAGGCGCCGAGCGATCTGATCCCGGTACTGATGATTCGTTCTGGCCTCGCATGGGCCAATCTCATTGATGTTCATGATGATTCGGCGCCGATGTGGACGCTGCGGGGTGCGTTGCCCGCCGCGCTACTATCAGCCGCAGACTCGTGTTGGTCTGATGAAGAGATCGACGGCGCGGTCAGCGTGTGTGGCGATGCCGTCGACGGTCTGCTCGACGGAAATGATCCGTATGCGAGGGCGGGTCGCATCGATGCGTCTGCCGACCTGCTGGACCAGAATCCAGCCCTTCGCGACCAGTTCATTCGGGCAGCGCGCCTCGTACCGCAGGGGCTGCTCTCCCAGGATTCGCGTGTTCTCGCGGCAATGGATCTTGTTGCAGCGCGGCGAGACACACGCCTGGACTGGCTGATGAGGAATGCGCACAATGTGCTTCGCGAAGGGGAGCGGCTTCTTCGGATTATCGACGATCCAGCCAGCCAGAGTGCATTTGAAGCGCGGCTTCATCCAAATCGAACCGGCGGATGGCATGTCATCCCGGCAGTTTCTATGGTGCTGGCCCTAATCGCCAGGCACGCGGCACGGGGTAATGCCGAGGCCGTCCGATGGCTCATTCGGGAACAACGTGCGTGGGCAGATCTTGCCGTGGTACTGCCCCAACTGGTCACCATTGACCTCATCATTGCGGAACTTGTAGTCGGCCGTCGTGCCACGGAAGTAGAGGGGTCGGAATGACCACGAGTATCGACGCGATCGCCACGTCCGAGGAAATAAAGGCGACTTATCGTCGCTACCTGTCATCGCTTCTTGCCGTGCGTGACCCGAAGATCGATGCTGCGCTGCGTCACGCGATCGACAGCACAGACATGCTCGACAGGGGGCCGTACCTGGAAGCAACACCGCCGTACGCGCCCGGAAAGTCGTTGCGGGACCTGATTGCAGAAGGCGTTGTTGCGCAGGGTTTCGGGGAGCTCTCCGGTAATGCGCTTCCACTCGATCGTCCGCTCTATGTGCACCAGGAGCAGTCCATCCGGAAGGTCGCGGCCGGACGCAACGTGGTAGTAGCAACGGGTACCGGTTCGGGCAAGACCGAGTCATTTCTGATTCCGATTCTCGACAGCCTTGTTCGAGAACGCGAGCAAGGCACCCTTGGTCCTGGTGTGCGGGCGCTGTTGCTCTACCCGATGAACGCATTGGCCAACGACCAGATGAAGCGGCTGCGAGCCTTATTAGCCGAATATCCCGATATCACGTTCGGCCGATACACCGGAGAAACCGAAACCGATCCGCGAAAGGCCAGGGAGGCGTTCGCGGAGTTGAATATTGACGAGCCGTTGCTGGCCAATGAGATCCTCAGTCGACAAGAGATGCGGGACAGCCCACCGCACCTGCTGTTGACCAACTACGCGATGCTCGAATACTTACTGCTGCGTCCACTCGACATGGATCTCTTTGCAACAGGTGACGATTCGAAATGGCGCTTCATCGTTGTCGACGAGGCACATGTCTATGACGGCAGTCAGGGTGCCGAGGTTGCGATGCTGTTGCGTCGGGTTCGTGACCGAGTGGCACCAGGCCGAGCCGTGCAGTGCATCGCGACATCTGCCACGGTCGGTGGGGAGTCGGACCCGACCGCGGTGACTCGTTTCGCGTCCAGTTTGTTTGGCCAGGATTTCGAGTGGCGCGAAGATGACCCGGACCGCCAAGACATCGTTATGGCGCGGAGAGTCGAAGCACTTGCCGGGCCGTACTGGGGTCCGCTGACCGCGGACGAGTACGAAGAAATCGCCAGCGCTTCCGACCCCGCCTCGGTGGTACTGGAAGCCGCACGCAACGCCGGCTGGACACGCGCCAACAACGACGTAACGACTGCCGCCACAGCGTTGTCGCATGAGAAGTCGCTGGCAATCATGCGAGCCACGCTCGCCAAGGGGCCACAAACCTTCGGTCGGGTCGCATCAGCGACGTTCGGCGAATCAACCGATGGCCCAGCAGGCCTCGCGGCGATGGTGGACTTGGCCAGCACGCTGCGCGAAGCTGATGGGACTACGCCGCTATCGGCCCGCTATCACCTCTTTCTGAGGGCGACAGAGGGAGCGTTCAGTTGCCTGTCTCCAAAGGGCCCGCACGTACACCTGGCGAGGCACTCGGACTGCCCGGACTGTAACGCGCCGGCGTTTGAGCTCGGTTCATGCAAGCGGTGTGGGGCCGTGCACGTCTATGGCACGCCGACGCCGGAAGGCGGCTCGGTGTATCTGCGGCCACGGAAGGCCGGCAGCCGGGGCACCTGGTTCGTCCTTGGCGACCATGACGCGTTGACCGACGAAGACGAGACCGCCGCGGTTGACGACGGCGATGACGTATCGGGCGACGTCGCAAAGCTATGCACCCACTGCGGCGCCTTGTCGGATGCCGATGCACAGAGTTGCGGCGGCTGTAGCGCCGCGGATCTGCGGCCGGTCCGCAAGCTCAAACAACGCGGTGAAGAGATCGCAGGATGCCTGGTCTGTGGTGCGCGTGGGGCCGCGACTGTTCGCGTCTTCGACACCGGTTCTGACGCAAGTGGTGCGGTCATTGCCACCGCGCTCTACCAAAACCTGCCGGTAGCCGATGATGCGCACGGTGCCTTGTCTCCCGGCGAGGGGCGAAAGCTGCTGGCCTTCAGCGATAGTCGGCAGTCCGCTGCATATTTCGCGCCCTACCTCGAGGAATCGTACTTTCGGTTGCAGCGGCGCCGGCTGATCTCGCAGGGCTTGCTCGCCGCGCATGCCGATGAAGAGCCCGTCGGCATCGAGGACATTGTCCACAAAACCCGCACGAAAGCCGCTGCGGTCAAACACTTCCCCGGGCGAATGACAGCACAGCAACAATCACGCATGGTCGCGCCGTGGGTCATGGCCGAGGTGCTGGCCATGGACGACCGCCAATCGCTGGAAGGTCTTGGGCTTATCCGGATCAGTCTCGATCGCGACTCCAGATGGCAGGCTCCGGCGCCGCTGCTGCAGTTGGGGCTGAGCGACGACGAGGCGTGGGCCTTCCTGCAAGAGCTGGTGCGAACGCTGCGACAGCAGGGCGCGGTCACCATGCCTGAAGACGTGGCGCCCAATGATGAGATCTTCGCACCTCGGTTGGGACCAATCCGGGTTCGTTCGGAGGGTCCGCAGGCCGTTCGCAAAGTGCTGTCCTGGCTTCCGGGGCGCGGAACGAACAGGCGGGTCGATTACACCCGTCGCGTTCTGGCCGCCTTGGGTAGCAACGCAGATCCCGAGACGACGCTCAAAGGTGCTTGGGAGTTTCTGTCCCGCAAGGAAACGCCGGTGGATTGGCTCCGGTCGGCCACAGAGCAGGGACTGGGTTCGGTTCATCAGGTCGACCACGAGTGCTTACGGATCGACTGGGTCGGAGCGAATTCACCGGTGTATCAATGCGGCACCTGTCGACGCACCGCACCTTTCTCAGTGCGAGAGATATGCCCGGCACTCGGGTGTGAGGGCCGACTTGTGGAGTTTGTACCGCTGCCTATCGAACGCGATCGCGACCACTATCGAGCGTTGTACCGATCGATGCACGCTGTACCGCTGTCAGCTAAAGAACACACCGCGCAGTGGGTGAACACTGAGGCGGCGAGGATCCAGCATCAGTTTGTCCGTGGGGAGATCAACACGCTGTCGTGTTCGACGACGTTCGAACTGGGCGTTGACGTCGGTGAGCTGCAGGCGGTGATGCTGCGGAATATGCCGCCCAGCACGGCGAATTATCTGCAGCGCGCCGGTCGGGCCGGCCGGCGTTCGGGAGCGGCGGCGCTGGTCGTCACCTACGCCATGCGACGGTCGCATGATCTGACCAAGTTCAACGCACCAGAGGACATGATCGCCGGGAAAGTTCGGGCGCCGTACGTGCCGCTGACGAATACGCGCATCGACCGGCGGCATGCCCATTCGGTTGCGTTGGCAGCATTTTTCCGCTGGAACTTCGAAGCCGCACATCGGATTGATCGCAAAGCTGGGGAGTTCTTCCTTCAGCAGGCCGGCAATGAGCCGTCGGTCAATCTGGTGAAGAACTTCCTGACCCCGGTGCCACCGCAGGTGACCGATGCGCTCACGCGCATCCTGCCTGCCGACGTCGCGGCGGAACTGGATGTGTCTGGCGGGAAGTGGGCGGAGGAGCTTATCCGTCTGCTTGAGGACGTCCGGCACGAACTCGACGAAGAAGTCAAGACGATGAGCGAGCTGGAATCAAAAGCATCGGCGGATGGCAAGCATCCCTTGGCTCAGCGCTACAAGTTGGTGGGGAACACTTTGCGCGAGCGGGATCTGTTGGGTTTTCTAGGGAATCGCAATGTGCTGCCCAAGTACGGGTTTCCCGTCGACTCGGTGGAGTTGCGGACAGACTTCGGGACTGGCAAGACCAAGGGAGGACGGCTTGATCTCAGCCGAGACCTTTCGCAAGCCATCTATGAATACGCGCCTGACGCGGAGATTGTTGCAGGCGGTGGTGTTTGGGTCTCGCGGGGTATCTATCGGCTTCCCGGGCGTGAATTGCAAGAGTATGTGTACCAGGTTTGCAAGCGGTGTGGCGGCTTCCGGTACGGCATCGAATCGGCCGACGAAAAGTGCGAAAGCTGCGGTGAGATAGCCCAGTACGCTCCGCGGACGGTCACGATCCCTGAGTTCGGATTCGTATCCGCTCCCGAACCAGGAAAGCCTGGTCCCCGTCCGCCGCGGCGTTCATGGAGTGGAGCGGTCCACGTTCTGGCCCAACCTCCAGAGGCGCGGAGCTACACCCAACGATTGTCGGGCGGATCCATCGTCGTCAAAGCGGGTCCGCGAGGCCGTCTCGTTGCCCTTGCCGATGGTCCCAGCGGGATGGGGTTTTGGGTATGCGATTGGTGCGGTCATGGCTCGTCGCGGCTGACCAACCCGAAGAAGCCGCCTAAGCACAACCACCTCCTGAAAAATCAGCCGTGCACGGGCTATCAGAGAATGCTCGACCTCGGTCACGTGTACGAGACCGATCTGCTGTCGCTTGATGTGAATGTGTCCGGGATTCATGGCACCAAATCCGCCTGGCTCTCGGCGTTGTACGCCATCGTTGAGGCAGCGTCCGAAACGCTGGAAATCGCTCGTGAGGATATCGGCGGGTCACTGACTCCCGCTGGCGCTGATCGGTGGGCGATCTCTCTTTTCGACGCAGTACCGGGCGGTGCCGGCCATGTCCTACAGGTGGAGCAGAACCTTGAGCGAGTGTTGCGGGTGGCGCTCAGTAGGGTCAGCGAATGCGAGTGCGGACCGGAGACCTCCTGTTACGGCTGCCTTCGCAGCTACCAGAATCAACGTGATCATGACGATCTGTCGCGAGGTGCGGCGGAGCAGATTCTCCGACGGCTGGTCTCCAGCGAAGGTGCAGTCGACGAGGCGGTGACGGGCCTCGCGGTCCCTGAGTCCTTAATGGCCGACTGGGCGCCGATTTATTCTGCGGCCGTGGGAACTGAACGGGACATGGTGCTTGCGCTCGCGGAGGCCGGCGTTTTGAAACCCGAGCTCGGCTTCGAGAGCCCAGGGGGCATCCCCATCTCGTTCGCCTGGCCGGATCGATCCATCGCCTGCGATTTCGGACTCGAGCAGATTGACCGTGCTGAGCTCGAGGCAGAGGGATGGACGGTGCTGTCGTTTGATGAGCTGGTGACCGTGCTGGCACCGGTAGGTGAGCGCACATGACCCTGGGACAGCTCGACGGCCGAGCTTCTCGGCGAGTACACCTTCGCGTGACTGCTAGCGCGACTAAGGTTCGTGGCTAGCAACATCATGGGGGTGTTTTCGACGTTTATTTGGCAGGCACACTGTGCCTAGATACAAGTTCAGCTGGTCCAACCTGCCCGAGTCGCTTCTGGATCAGCTCTGTGAGCACCTCTTCGTGGACAACGGTGGATTGACGTCAGCGGAAGTACTTCAGAGCGCGTATGGCGCGCGTCCCAAAGACAATTTCGTCGTCGAGGCGTGGGAGCCGCTGCGCGAGCGGTGGCTCGACGGCGACAAACCGTCGCGCGACTGGGTGGTGGCGACGCTGCGCGAGCTGCGAAACGAGGACTCACGCTCGACGAGCCACCGCGCCCAGATGGACTACCTGCGCGAACTTCGAAACGCCAAGACACTCCGCGCAGTCGTTCTCGAGGCATTCATCGAACTGGGCGAAACACGCGCTGATGGGCCCGAGCCGCTGGAGACACCGCCCGAGCCCCCACAACCGAAACCCATAATCGTCCGCAAGCCCAGCCCACCCACACCACCTCCCGGAGATGACGTGTCCACCCCCGTAGTAGACAGCCCCCAAGACCTCAACGTCGCCCCTGGCTCGATCGTGGTCATCCGCGACGAGGAGTGGCTGGTCACCTCGGCTGAGCAGGGCGCCGACGGCTGGCTTGTCAGGGTGCGTGGCCTCTCCGAACTTGTCGCCGAAACCACCGCAGCGTTCTACTCCAGCCTCGACACCATCGAGGTCCAGGACCCCAGCAAGGCCAAGGTGGTCGCCGACGGGTCGTCGGGATACCGCGACTCCCGGCTCTGGCTGGAAGCCCTGATTCGAAAAACCCCAGTCCCGTACGGCGACCAAGCGCTCACTGTCTCGACGCACATGCTCGCCGATGCGCTGGCGTACCAGCAGGCCGCGGTCACCAAGGCGCTCGACCCGCAGCACATCCGGCCCCGCATCTTGATCGCCGATGCCGTCGGGCTCGGCAAGACACTCGAGATCGGCATGATCCTCTCCGAGCTGGTGCGGCGCGGCCGGGGGGAACGCATCCTGGTCGTCACGCCTAAGCACGTGCTCGAACAGATGCAGCACGAACTGTGGTGCCGATTCGCTCTGCCGTTCGTCCGGCTCGACTCGACGGGCATTCAGAAGGTCCGCCAGAAGCTCCCGGCGACCCGCAACCCGTTCACCTACTTCAAGCGGGCAATTATCTCGATCGACACGTTGAAGAGCCCGCGCTACAAGGCGCACCTGGAACGCCAGCAGTGGGACGCGGTCGTCATCGACGAGTCGCACAACCTCACCAACGCCGGCACCCAGAACAACGAACTGGCCCGCATCCTCGCCCCCAACACTGAGGCGCTGATCCTTGCCTCGGCGACCCCGCACAACGGCAAAGAGGAGTCGTTCGCCGAACTCCTACGCCTACTGGACCCCACGGTGGTGCACGCCGACGGCACCTTCACCAAGGCCGATGTCGAGTCTTTGCTGATCCGCCGGCACCGACACAGCCCCGACGTGGCCGCCGAGGTCGGCAGCGACTGGGCCGAGCGTGCCGAGCCCGTGCACCTGTTGGTCAAACCGTCACCCGCGGAGGATGCCGTCGCCGCCGAGCTGTCACAGACCTGGCTGCACCCCGAAGGCAAGCCCTCGCCCTACTCCGGCGAGACCAAGGCGCTGTTTCCGTGGACGCTCGCCAAGGCGTTTCTGTCGTCGCCCGCCGCACTCGCCGAGTCCATCAAGCAGCGCCGCGCCAAGCTGGATGACGCAGAGCCCAAGCAGGGTATCGAGCTGGCCGCGTTGAACGTGCTGGACGAGTTGAATTCCGCTGCGCTGCAGGAACAGGCTGGAAAATTCTCCGCTCTGGTCAAGCGTCTCAAAAACATTGGTGTCGGCAAGGGCTCGTCGACGAGAGCGGTGGTGTTCGCCGAGCGGATCGCGACGCTCACCTGGTTGCGCGATCACCTGCCCGCGGCGGTCGGATTGTCCGCCGGCAATATCGCGATGCTGCACGGCGGGCTGTCCGATGTCGAGCAGCAGGAGATCGTCGACGGCTTCAAGTTGGAGACCTCGCCTAGCCGGGTGCTGGTCACCGGCGACGGCGCCTCCGAGGGCGTGAACCTGCACGCGC
>SXGT01792020.1_pt1 | contig 11128 bp, 13 predicted proteins | sample 3176221 | NCBI WGS metagenome assembly SXGT01 (sample SAMN11356862, study PRJNA531348) | freshwater metagenome | isolation source: freshwater sample F1-120 | place: China: Fuxian Lake, Yuxi | collected 2017-12-25
TGAGATCGCGGCGCCAGTCGAACTTCTCGACGGCACGAATCAGGCCAAGGATGCCCTCCTGAATCAGATCGAGGAAGCCAAGACCCTGGCCGCGATAGTTCTTCGCAATCGAGACAACCAGGCGCAGGTTGGATTCGACCATCTGCTGCTTGGCCTGCATGTCGCCCTTTTCGACGCGCTTGGCGAGACGAATCTCATCGGCCTTCGTCAGCAGGGGATAGCGACCAACCTCGTGAAGGAACAGCTGCAGGGAATCGGTGGTGCCTTCGTAGGCCAGCCGGCGCTCAAGCGCCGTGGGCTCAGCTGGACGATCGTTGTCGTCGATGATTTCGATGCCTTCGGCCTCGATCAGACGACGGATCTCGAGGATCACATCGGACTCATCGAGCTCGACGTGCTCGGCCAGCTGTTCAACGATTTCGGCGAACAACAGGGTGCCGCGCTCGTTGCCAACTTCGATCAGGCGCTGGAACTCTGGGAGCTCTTGAACTTCACTCGGCTGCTCAACGATCATGTGATCCGCTGACCCTTTCGACGGTTTCGGCGCACCGCGCCGGTAGACTGCTGCAAGCGCACACGCGCTCCCTCAACAACGTACGACGGAGACACCCTATTCCCCTTCAGGCAACCTCGCTTTCGCTCGGGCCGTACGGGACGAACTGTTACATCGTTTACCCGGACGATTCCTCCGACTGCCTCGTAATCGACCCCGGTGAAGAACCTGAACGGGTGATTGCTGCGCTGCAGGAGCTGGGGTTGCGCTGCGTCGCGGTGCTCGTGACGCATGCGCATCTCGACCATATTGGCGCGGTCGGTGCTGTCGCCCGGGAGGCGACGAGCCCAGTCTATACCAGCGAAGGTGATGCGTCCGTCGTTGCCCACATCAACGATTACCTCTGGCCTGGCTTTGGTCCCTATGTGGAGCACGAGCCAGAAGGTCGATTGATTCCGGGTCTGCCCGTGCGACTTGGCGCGATCGAGATTACGGTGTTTGCGACGCCCGGCCACTATGCACATTCGGTCAGCCTGCTGATGACCGGGCCTGACGGCGACCAACTGCTCGCCTCAGGCGATGTGATCTTTGCGGGCTCCGTTGGGCGAACGGACCTTGACGGTGGAGATTGGCCAACGCTTGAGCAGTCGATCGCCCACTTATTCGCCGAAGTCGGCGAGGATGTACCGGTCTTGACCGGACATGGCCCCGTCACCACACTGCGCCACGAGCGCGCCACCAACCCGTTCCTCGGTGGGCTGCGCTGATGGCTGAGGGCTTCCAGGCACCACGCGGCGCACTGGACTGGCTGCCCGAGCGCTCGGCCGCACGTCGCGCGATGATCGAACGCTTCCGCCAAATCTTCGAATCCGCAGGTTACGGCGAGGCGATGACGCCGATCTTCGAGGACAAGGCCCTCTTTGAGCGCACGGCCGGCGAGAGTTCCGAGGTCGTTGGTAAGGAGATGTACCTGTTCGAAGATCAGGGTGGCCGAGCGTTGGCGCTGCGTCCCGAGTTCACCGCCTCGATGGTGCGTCTCTACCTCGAGAACGGTCTGTCGCGTGAGGCGCAACCCGTTCGCCTGTGGTCGGCGGGCAACTGCTACCGCTTCGCGGCTGTGCAACGAGGGCGATATCGCGAATTTACGCAGGTCAACGCCGAGGCGATTGGCTCTGACGATCCAGCGATCGACGCCGAGTTGATTGCCCTGCAGGTGCGCTGGTTTGAGTCGCTCGGGCTCGACGGGCTTGAGGTTCGTCTCAACACGATTGGCGACCGCGCCGACCGCGGACCGTATCTCGAGACACTCCGTGCCTACATCGACACGCACAGTGCCGACGTCGACGATCAGGTGCGACGGCAGCGAGAGCTCAACCCCTTGAGGGCCTTTGACACCAAGGATCCCGCTTCGGCAGTGATCATGGCGGGTGCTCCTAAGATCGCAGATGCTGTCAGTGCCGAGGCAGCAACGCACTTTGCCGCGGTCCGTAGTTTTCTCGACGCCCGTGGAGTCAACTATACGCTCGACCCAACGTTGGTGCGGGGGCTTGACTACTACAGCCGCACCACGTGGGAGATCAGTTGGCCCGCGCTTGGTGCACAATCTGGCATCGGTGGCGGTGGTCGCTACGACGGTCTCGCCGAACTGATTGGCGGTGCACCAACACCGGGTGTGGGGTTTGCCTGTGGGATCGAGCGGGTGCTGCTCGCGCTGGAAGATCAGAACCGCTCGCCTGCTCCGATCCGTCAGATGGACGTCTTCTTCGCGATCTTCTGCGAGGCGGCTCGCCCACGCCTGCACGCCCTGATGGACCAGGCCAGAAGCCTGGGTGTGACCGCCGAAGCGGATCTCGCCGGACGCGCCGTCAAGGGCCAGATGAAGCAGGCAGACCGCATCGGTGCCGCATTGAGCGTTGTCTGCGGTGACGATGAGTGGGCACGCTCAGTCTGTCTCGTCCGCACTATGACGACCGGCGAACAGATCGAAGTTTCGCTTGACGAGCTCGTCGAGCACCTGCACAACGCGAAGATGGGACCGGCATGACGTACAGGACCGAACACTGCGGAGATTTCAACGAAGGCCAGATTGGCACGGACGCGATCGCCTCTGGTTGGACGGCTCGGCGCCGCGACCACGGCGGCCTCGTGTTTATCGACCTTCGCGACCGCTCGGGCATGGTTCAACTCGTGATCGACCCCGAGCACGCACCCGCGGCGCTCGAGATAGCCCAAGCGATTCGCGTCGAATCTGTCATCCGCGCGACGGGCAAGATCGTGGCGCGTGCACCCGAGACAGTCAACGCCAACCTCTCGACCGGGGCCGTCGAGATTCTGGTCGATACGCTTGAGGAGCTCGCGCCGAGCGACCCACTGCCCTTCCAATTGGATGACGAAGGCGTCGACGAGGCCCTCCGGATCCGACACCGTGCGCTCGATCTTCGGCGCGACGCGATGCGCGAGACACAGTACGTCCGGACGATGACGACGCGACTGATTCGCCGGTACCTCGAGGACCGCGGCTTCTGGGAGCTCGAGACTCCGATCCTGACCAAGTCGACTCCCGAGGGTGCGCGCGACTTCGTCGTTCCTGCGCGCCTCGAGCCCGGCAGCGTCTACGCGCTTCCACAGTCGCCCCAGCTGTTTAAGCAGTTGTTCATGATGGGCGGCTACGAGCGTTATTACCAGATTGCACGTTGCTTCCGAGACGAGGCTCAGCGGGCCGATCGCCAGCTAGAGTTCACACAACTCGATCTCGAGATGTCCTTTGTGACCCGCGATGAAATTCTTGAGTTGACCGAAGGCCTGTACTGCGCGCTCTGGCAGGAAATCCTCGGCATCGAGTTGCCACGACCATTCCCGCGCATTACCCATGCCGAGGCAATGCTGCGCTTCGGTAGCGACAAACCGGATCTACGCTACGGCCTCGAGATCGCCGATGTCTCCACGCTCGTCGCAAACTCAGACTTCAGCGTCTTCAAGGGCGCCGTCGAGAAGGGTGGAGCGGTACGCGCACTCTCGTGCCCGGGCGCCGCAGCGATGAGTCGACGCGAGCTGGACGAACTCGCCGAGTTTGCCAAGGAGTGGGGCGGACAGGGTCTCGCCTATCTGCTGCTTGATCCGTCGGGCGAGATCCGTTCGCCGATTGCGAAGTTCCTCTCGGAAGACGAGCTGGCCGGCATCGTTGCCGCCTCAGACGCCCAGCCAGGCGATGCGGTGTTCCTGGTCGCCGACAGTGCCGCCGTTGTGTCGCGCGTACTTGGCGCCCTTCGCCCACACTTGGCCGCCCGCTACGAACTGGCCGACCCGAAGGCGTGGGCAATGTTATTCGTGGTCGATTTCCCACTGTTTGGCTACGACGAGAACGAAGGCCGCTGGGTTGCCGAGCACCACATGTTTACCGCGCCACGAGCCGAGGATGAAGATCGCATCGAGAGCGACCCGGGCTCCGTGCTCTCTGAGGCCTACGACTTCGTCGTCAACGGCAGCGAGATTGCCTCGGGCTCGCTACGAATCAATCGGCCCGAGTTGCAGGAGCGCGTCTTCCGCACCGTCGGTTTTTCCGGCGAGGAGGCAGAGGATCGCTTCGGCTTTCTGCTCCGGGCCCTTCGTTTCGGCGCACCTCCACATGGCGGCATCGCCCCTGGTATCGACCGCACCGTGATGCTGCTCGTCGGTACCGAATCGATTCGTGACGTGATCGCTTTTCCAAAGATCGCCAACGGTTTCGATCCCCTCACGGACGCCCCGTCGCCTGCCACACCAGAGCAGTGGCGAGATCTTGGTCTTGTCGTCCCACCACCGAAGAAGCAGGACCCATGAGCAGAGCAGACGGACGCGCCTTTGACGCGTTGCGCCCCACGACCATTACGCCGGGCTTTCTCAGTTCGGCACCGTCGGCTCTGATCGAGATCGGTGGCACCCGCGTGCTGTGCACCGCGATCGTCGAGAATGGCGTTCCACCGTGGCTACGAGGCCAGGGCCGCGGCTGGTTGACAGCCGAATATGGGATGCTCCCGGCCTCGACAGGGCAACGCAAAGCGCGCGATGCGACACGCGGCAAGTTGGATGGTCGGACAGTCGAGATTCAGCGCCTGATCGGACGCTCCCTGCGGGCCGTCGTCGATCTAGGAGAGCTGGGCGAGAATACGCTCTGGGTCGACTGTGACGTGTTGGAGGCGGATGGCGGAACACGTTGTGCGTCGATCACCGGCGCCTGGGTCGCGACGCATCTCGCGCTCGCCGCGATTGGCCGAACAGCCGCACTCAGCGATTCGATCGCGGCGATCAGCGTTGGCATGGTGGATGGCAACGCCGTGCTCGACCTGCCCTACGAAGAAGATTCACGCGCCGATGTCGACATGAACATCGTGATGACCGGCAGCGATGGGCTGATCGAGGTACAGGGGACAGCCGAGGGCACACCGTTTCCTCGCGCGGACCTCAACCATCTGCTCGATCTCGCAGCTGGCGGTATGGCAACGCTGCGCGCGGTGCAGCAGGCGGCTATCGGGTCGGCGTGATCACGCAGGTCCGTCTCGCGACCGGCAATGCCGGCAAGGCCGCCGAGCTTGCTCGATTGCTTGGTTGCAATGTCGTCCCCGTTGAGGACTGGGATCCTCCTGTCGAAGATGGATCCACTTTTCTCGCGAACGCGCGGATTAAGGCTCTCGCTGGGGTCCATCGGCATCCCGGCGAATGGGTGGTGGCAGACGACTCCGGCATCGAGGTCGATGCGCTCGCCGGTGCTCCGGGAATCCAGAGCGCTCGCTTCGGTGGCGCCGATCTCGATGACCCAGGTCGCGTGACGGCGCTTCTCTCTGCCGTTGCGGACAGCGACGGTCGCAGAGCGCGGTTTCGCTGCGTCTTGGTTGCGATCGGTCCCGACGGGCAGGAGCTCAGCGCTGACGGAACGTTGGAGGGCTCGCTCGCCGTGGCCCCTCGCGGCGCCAATGGCTTCGGTTATGACCCGATCTTGATCCCGCAGGGCGAGACGCGCACCTGCGCGGAACTTTCGGCGGACGAAAAGAACGCGATCTCCCACCGAGGCGCAGCCGCCCGCGCGCTGCGCCACCAACTTGGCCTATGAATCGGGTCGCCCAGGCTGGTCTGCCAGTCACCTTCGCGCTGTCCGGTATGTTGCTGCTCCTGACCTCTGTGATCGTCGAATCCGCCAGTGCCCTTGCCGCGGCAGCCCTGATCACCACGCTGCTCCTCGCAGCAGTCGCTGACCCCCCAACGCGCAGCAGGAACCCTCAACGGCGAGCGTTTGGACGGATGGCAGCCGCGATCGCCGCGTTGGGGCTCGGCACGATTACGGTCATGGCCGCGTTTAGTGCCGGATTTAGCCTTCCCGCCGGTTGGGCCTACGTTGCGCTCAGTGGCGGTAGTGCCGCTCTCATCCTGCTCGCGCCGCTCGCGGCGTTGTGGCGAGCCAACCTTGCGATCCCGATCCTCCGTTCTGAGCGAACGACGTTGCTGCGTGGTTCGGCGGTCGGACTCACGCTCGCAGTCGGCGTCCTGATCGGCGCCTATGTGCTGCCTGCGGTTGACGCGTTCGTGGCAGTGGCCTTCGGCCTGGTTGCTGTCCTAGAGGGCGTTGCGCTTGCGCGCCCCGGTGGCGCCGGACTACGGCGGGTAGCGTCAGACGTCGAAACGCGGGCCGTGGAGGCCGTGATCGCGCATGGTCCCCCCGAGGTGATTGGCTTCCGCCGAGTCGTGATTCGCGGCACAGGTGGAGCCGAGTACCTGTCGGTCGAAGCCCTGTTGCGTCAACAAGTGGCGGCCGAGCGAGCAGTCGGTATCCGGACGGCCTTAGAGAGCACCATCAAGTCAGCCCTTCCCAATCTCGTGGTCAGCGTCCGTCTGCGCGTGAGCGACGACGCCAACCCGGCACTATCGACGAGCGCGAGCGTGCTACCGTCCGCGCCATGGAAGGCACCATGACCGCAGACGCTGCACTCGCCGAACTGCTCGACGTTTCGACCCACCTGCGCAGCATTGCGCTGATCGGTCGCGATGGGCACGTGCTGGCCGAGATCGGCACGGCCGGCACCGATAGTGCCGCGTTCTGGGCTGCAGCGGATGAGGCGGCGCGACTGCTTGGACGACCACCGGTCAGCCAGTGCGAAGTCGGCCTACCGGATGCCCGCGTCTTCGGTGTTCGAGAGCAAGGACTATCAGCGATTGCTGTCGCCGACACCGACGTCACCGCTGGGCTCGTGTTCTACGACCTTCGCGAGACGCTCCGCAACCTGAGTGGGAGTTGCGATGCGCGCGGCTAAGGCACTTGGCGCAGTTGTCGCAGCCGGTGCCGCGGTGGGTGCCGTGTTGTTCCTGCGACGACGGAGCGGAAACATCGCTGTGCGGGCCGATCTCTATTTTGACGATGGCTCGATGCTGTCCCTGGATCACCAGGCTCCAGAAATCGACGGACTGATGCGGGCCGCGCGCCTGCTCGTGGGAGTGAACTGATGCAGGATCTGGCCGACCGGATTCGTGCCGTTGCGTACCTTGAGGGCGATTTCGTCCTGCGCTCAGGTCGGCGCAGTTCGTTCTACCTCGACAAGTACCGCTTCGAGACTCAGCCCGCCTTGCTGCGCGAGATTGGCGATCTGCTCGCGCAACGCATCGCCGAGGTCGTGCCGACCGTACAGCGGATTGCTGGCCCAGAACTCGGCGCCGTTGCGCTCGCCGCCGCCGCCAGCATGGCTGCCAACCTGCCGTTTCTGATCGTGCGCCGCGAGGCAAAGGAGTACGGAACCTCGAACCGCCTCGAGGGTATCTGCGAGGAGGGCGAACGAGTGGTCGTGGTTGAGGACGTCGTCACTTCCGGTGGTGCGGCACTCGACGCGGTGCGCACGTTGCGTCAGGCCGGGCTGAGCTGCGACACGGTCATCTGCGTGGTTGACCGCGATGAGGGCGGCGCTGAGGCGATGGCCGAGATGGGTGTGCGACTCGAGCGACTGCTCGACGCGGACGCGCTCCGCCTCGGTCGCTAGAGCGACAATTCGTTTCCGCTTAGCAGAGCCGAAAGAACTGCCTGCGCGCGCCTGGGGGAGACTGCACAGACACCCCGTACGGTCAACTTTTCCCATAACTAAGCCATTTGTGCACACGCAACGCGATGCCCACCGACGACGTTACGCTTCCTGTCGAGCTCACTCTCTCAGGCCTGGGGACGACCACACGGCGCGATCCCGCATCGTTGAGCGAAAGTCCGTCCGATCGGGGTGATACGTTCCGCTCGTTCACCAACGTCTTGGAGGTCACTATGACGAAAGCAGAGTTCATCGATCAAATCGCAGAGCAGACGGGTCTCAGCAAGAAGGACGCTGGCGCCGCTGTTGACGCGATGCTCGGAACCATCACCAACACGCTCCGGCGTGGCGGCGATGTGGTCTTTACCGGCTTCGGAAAGTTCACCGTTCAGGCACGCGCAGCGCGCATGGGCGTGAACCCCCGCACCGGCGAAAAGGTTCAGATCGCAGCCACGAAGGTGCCGAAGTTCTCGGCTGGCTCGCAGCTGAAGGCAAGTGTCAAGGGCGGCTGATGCCGCTAACACCGCGGTCCGCCGCGGCTGGCTAGGCTATGTGGTCGTTCCTCTCTTCGAGAGGGGCGGCCACAGTGCGTTGCGGGGAAGGACTTCCATGAGACAGGCATTCGGCGAGCGACTCGCCGCCCAGGTAGCCACCACCGGAAGTTCACTCTGCGTCGGGATTGACCCTCGCGGACCGTTTCCAGGCGAGCTGACACGCGGGCTCGCCGACTCTCGCTCCGGTCACGCACGTGCCGTCGAGCGCTATGCCGTCGCGTTGGTCGAAGCCGTCGCGCCCTACTGCGTGGCGATCAAGCCACAGGTTGCTCTATTCGAGTTGTACGGCGGGTACGGACTCAGCGCACTCGATGCAGTCTGTGTCGCAGCCCGCGAGCACGGGTTGCTGATCATTGCGGACGCAAAGCGCGGCGACATCGCGAGCACGGCCGCTGCCTATGCCGAGGCCTGGATTGGTCTCCGCCCAGGCGAGACCGAGCCACTTGCCGATGCGGTCACCATCAACGCCTACATGGGACCAGACACCGTCGAACCGTTTCTCACCGTCGCCGACCGGATGGGTGCCGGTCTGTTTGTCTTGGCTCGCACCTCAAACCCCGGCGCGGCCGAGCTCGAGGAGCAGGAGCTCACAGGTGGGGGACAGGTCTGGGAACGCGTCGCAGATTGGATCGCAGCCTGGGGCACCGAGCGCACGGGCGAGAGCGGCATTGCGTCGATTGGCGCAGTGATTGGTGCGACCGCCCCCGCCGTGGTCCGCGCTGCTCGCGATCGGATGCCGGCCGCCCCGCTACTGCTACCAGGTGTGGGCGCTCAGGGAGGTCGCATCGTAGACCTCGCACCAGCATTTGAGAACGGTCCGGCCGGCGGGCTCGTCGTCGCGGCCCGCTCTGTGAGCGAAGCCTGGCGCGAGACCGACGTTCCGTGGCAGAGCGCAGTGGCTGAGGCCGCGCGCGCGCATCACCAGGCCATCACCACTATCACTCGGTGACTCCAACCTGACAGCGGTACGATGGGTGCCATGGCAGAAGATCGCCGATTTTCGATCTGGACGATTCTCGCACCCCTCGGGCTGATCGCCGTCTTCGTCGTGGCAATGCTCCTGGTGCGTGGCGCGCTCGAGCCGCAGCCTTCTAGCGCTGCAGAGACGACCGTCACGGTCGCAGAACCGACAATCTCCGTTGATGCATCGGTACCGACGTTCTACAGCATTCGCAAGGGCGACACGCTGTCGGCCATCGCCGATCGCTACGGGGTCACGACCGACTACATCGTCCGGCTCAATCCCAATCTCAACCCAATGGCGCTGGCCATCCACGCCAAGATCCGACTCCGTTAGCGCGAAACCACTACGCTCCCACCCTGCATGATTATCACCGTCACACCCAACGCGGCCCTCGATAAGACGATCCAGGTTCCCAGCATGCAGCTCGGCATGCGCCACCGCGGCGCGCAAGGCCTGGTCGCGCCGGGAGGTAAGGGCATCAACGTTGCCCGCGCGCTGCACATCCTTCAAGAGCCCGTGATCGCGACGGGCCTCGTCGGTGGCGAGACCGGATCGCGCATCTTGCGCGAACTCGCAGGCGAAGGCATTCTCAGCGACTTTGTCTCGATCGCCGGCGAATCCCGCAGCTCGACTGTGTTGATCGACCCGACCAGCGGTCGGCAGACAGAGATCATCGAAAACGGCCCGAGCGTCACGGTGCAAGAGCTCGACGCACTACTCGACCGTCTCGAGTATGTGTCGCGTGACGCCTACGCCGTGGTGCTGGCGGGCTCGTTGCCACGCGACGTTTCGGAGGATTGGTATGGCGATGCCATCAAGCGTCTTCGTAAAAGCGGGACGCATCTGATCCTCGACTCCGAAGGCGAGCCGCTGCGACAGGGTGTAAGCGCCGAGCCGTACCTCGTTGCTCCAAACCAGCGTGAGGCCGAGGATCTGGTGGGTCACGAGTTCGGCGGCGAGAGCGATGTCGTGGATGCGCTCGACGAGATCGCGGATATGGGTGTGCGTAACGTGCTCATCACGACCGAGACGGGGGTCGCTGCCTTGCTCCGCGAGGGAGGGCAGACCCGTCGCTTTCAGGTGCAGGCGCCACGGGTGGAGGTGCTCAGCACGGTCGGATCAGGTGACGTGCTCTTGGCTGGCTATCTGAGTTCGCGCATGCGCGGAGGCACTGCCGAAGACGCGCTCCGCTACGGAGTTGCCTGCGGCACGGCCAGCACCTTGGTGGCCGGCGCAGCACGGTTTGATCCACGTGAGATCAAGCGACAGCTCGCCAACACGACGCTCCGCGAACTATCACTGCGTCAAATCCCTGCCGAAGCAATCGAGTAAGCAGACGAGTACGCACTCGAGGTCGCTGTAGACCACACCGGTGTGCCAGACGTGTAGCTCCGCCGTCCGAAGCCGCGACTAGTGTCTGAAGCAGGCAGCCCCTACTCAGTGCGATCGTGACACCCGCGGGTGCCACGCCGCCGAAAGGACGTGATCAACGCGGTGGAAATCGAAATCGGACGAGGAAAAAAGGCGCGACGCGCCTACGGGTTTGACGACATCGCCATCGTGCCATCCCGGCGCACACGCGACGCCGAGGACGTGGATATCGGTTGGAAACTCGGTCCCTACCTGATTGAGTTGCCGCTGTTGGCATCGGCAATGGACGGCGTCGTCTCGCCGGCCACAGCGATTGAGATCGGCAAGCTCGGTGGCCTAGCCGTCCTCAACCTCGAGGGCCTCTGGGGTCGCTACGCCGACGCCGACGCCCTGCTGGAGGAGATCGCCACGCTACCGCCCGAAACAGCGACGAAGCGCATGCAAGAGATTTACGAGCAGCCGCTCGACCTCGATCTGATGGCTCAACGCGTCAAGCAAGTCAAAGCAGCCGGTGTCATCACTGCCGCCTCGTTGACACCCCAGCGCGTCCGTGACCACTGGGAAGCAATCGTGGCCGCTGGACTCGATGTGCTGGTCATCCAGGGCACCGTCGTCTCAGCCGAACATGTCTCGCGCAGCGTCGAACCGCTTAACCTCAAAGAGTTTATTGCCAACGTGGGTATTCCCTGTGTGGTGGGCGGCTGTGCCA
>SXGT01350357.1_pt1 | contig 11127 bp, 9 predicted proteins | sample 3176221 | NCBI WGS metagenome assembly SXGT01 (sample SAMN11356862, study PRJNA531348) | freshwater metagenome | isolation source: freshwater sample F1-120 | place: China: Fuxian Lake, Yuxi | collected 2017-12-25
GCCAAACATCCCCGAGATCAGGTAGAGCGGCACCAGGCCGTCGAACGGCAGGAACATCAGCAGCGCAACGCCTTGCAGCACCGAACCCAGCAGCAGCGTGCGCAGGCCGCCGATGCGGTCCGATATCCAGCCAGAAATCAGCCGGCTCGCCACCCCCATGCCCAGCATGACCGAGAGCATTTCGGCGCCCCGCGCCGCGCCGAAACCAAGGTCGGTGCAGTAGGCCACGATGTGCACCTGCGGCATCGACATGGCCACGCAGCAAGAAACGCCCGCCACACACAAGAGGGCCTGCAGGGTGCCAGGCGAGAGGCCGAGCGGACGTTCGCTGGCCGTGGCTGCAGAAGGCGCGCCGCCAGGGGCAACGGTCTCGGCGCCCACCGGTGCCGGCGGCGGTCGGCGCAGCACGAAAGCCAGTGGCAGCATCACCACGAGGCAGATCATGCCGATGTTGAAGTAGGCCTGACGCCACCCGCCGCTCTCGGTGAAGAGCTGGATCACCGGCGGCCACAGGGCGCCCGCCACGTAGTTGCCGCTCATGCAGATCGCCAGTGCAATGCCCCGGCGGCGCGTGAACCAGCGCGATGTGTCGGCCACCAGCGGCGCAAAGGTGGCCGAGGTGCCGAGCAGCCCGATCAGCAGCCCTTGCGCGAGCGTGAACTGCCACAGGCTGGTGGACGCGCTTGCCGCGATGAAGCCGAGACCGAGGCCCACGGCGCCGCCGAGCACCGGCACCATGACGCCATAACGGTCCGCGAGTTTTCCCATGAGGATGCCGCCCACGCCGAAACCGATCATGGTCAGCGTGTAGGGAAAAGACGCTGCGCCGCGGTCGATACCGAAGTCCGTCTGGATGCTCGGCAGCACCACGGTGATGGAGTACATGCCCGCTCCGCCCAGCGTCATGAGCGCGAGCGACACCGCCAGCCGCCACCACGCATACGGCGATTCGGCTTCGGCAGGCGGCTGGTTCATGCGTTCAGGGTTTGGTGGGGAGCCTGTCGCGTGCGCGCTCGAGCGTGCGCTTGGCTTCGCTCACCGGCATGCCGTACATGTCCGCGAAGGCTTCGAGGGTCTGGCCGCTGGCGTCGAACGCACGCAGCAAGGCGGCGTCGCGCGCCAGTCGCCCGCTGGCATCGGCCAGCGCCAGGCGGGTGATTTCGTTGACCACTTCGTCCCGGCTCTGCGTGAGGGTGGCATAAGCCTCTTCGCCCAGACCAGATGCTTCGAATGCCTGCGCAATGCGCTGGCGCAGCTTGGGCACCAGATCTTCGGGCGTGCGGCTCTGGCGGCGCCGGAACACCTCCACCAGCGCGTGGTGCACCTGTTCGGGCGTGAGGGCTTCCACAGGCTGGTCCGCCAGGTCGTGCCTTTGCTGGCCCGAGGCCACCACCGTGAGGTACCGGCTCGATCGCGTGTGCAAGGCCAGCGCGGCCTTCAGGCCCTCGGCCTCCAGCACGCCGGGGTGGGCGTCCAGCAGGTCCTGGAAAATGCCGCGCTTGAGCGGCTTGAGGGTCTCGCCGAACAGCGCAGGGTGCAGCTGCGCGAGCTGGTCGAGCACCGGGTGCTGGCGTGGCGCCGGTGGACGGGCCGGCTTTTTTGCCTGCCCTGCGGGCGCTCGGCGACGGCGGTCGGGGCGGCGAGCCGCGGAGGCTTCAGGGCCCGGGGCAGGAACCGGCTGGTGGGTGGGGTCGTTCATGGAAACCTGGGGCGAAAGCCCGCCATCATGCCAGTGTCGGCCCGGGCCCGTGGCAGGGACAACCCCGCTACCTGCGCAAGCGGCCGAACGCCTCGAACTCCCAGCTGCGCATCGCCAGCACCAGCGTGTAGCCTTCGCGGTCTTTCTCCGTCAGTTTCTGGTCCGTCTGGTGCTGCTGGGCAAAGTCTTGTGCCACACGCTGCAGCCGCTCCAGAAACATCGGTGCCAGCGTGCGGCTGACCGAGCCGTGCACCAGCATCAGACCTTCGCCGCTGCCGTCGAAGCCGCCGGAAAAATAGTCCAGCACGGCGTGGTCGCGAAAGTAGTTCATCACCGGACCGTGCGGTCGCCAGCGGAAGGTCTTGGCCAGCTTGAGACGGTAGCGGTTGAGCGGGCGCAGCTCGATGATGCCGATGCGGTCGAGCTGGGCCAGGCACTTCACGCATTCGGCCTCGCTCAGCCGGTAAGCAGCGGTGATCTGCTCGAGCGTCCACTGGCTGAGCACGCAGATGGCCACCAGCAGCAACTTCTTGTCGGCGACCACGGCGCGCTCCTGCTCCTGCGTCATCTCGCGCGTGAGCGGCTGCGCATCGGCCACGCGGCGCGCCAGATCGGCGAAATCCAGCTTGAGCGCACGGCAGATGGCATCCACGCGCGAGAGCGACATGTCGCCCTTGGCCAGCATGCGCTTCACGCTCGATTCAGCCATGCCCATGGCCTGCGCCAGATCGGCGTAGGTCATCTGCGCGGACTTGAGTTCCTTCTTCACGGCGAGGACGAGGTCGGTGGTGGTGCTCATGGGTGGCTGGTGTTGTCGAGTATAGAAATTCAATACTGAAACTGAAACCAAACCCCACTGTATCGGAAATCGATGCCTGAAGGCCTGCAGATCACCACACACTCCGGCCACTTCAACTCTGGTGTTTTCGGATGATCTCTCTCACTTCATGTCATTCCCGACTGGGCCTTGCCGGCGGGATTCTGCTGGCGCTCTGGCTGCTGGCCCTGCTGTTCGGCCCCGATTGGCTCGCGGCGTTGGGTTTCACGCTCAATCCCCATGGCCACGCACACCTGTACGCGCATGGTCACCCGTTTGCAGATGCTCGCATGTTCTGGGGCGTGCCGAACGCCGTGGATGTGCTGAGCAACGTTCCGCTGGCCGTGGCCGGCACGGCGGGTCTGTGGACCTTGTCCACGCGTCGCGTTTCTCTGGAAGCCCGATGGGCATTGCAGGTGTTCTTCGTGGGGTTGCTCCTCTCCAGTCTGGGCTCGGCCTGGTACCACGTCATGCCCAGCCCTGCGGGCCTCGTGGCAGACCGCATGGGCATGGCGGTGGCCTTTGCCGGGGCCTTGTCGCTGGCCGTGACCGAGCGTGTGGGACCGCGACCCGTTGCGGTGGTGCTGATGCTCATGCTGTTCTGCGGGATGGTTTCGGCGGCATTGCCCTTCACGCATGCCAACGTGGTGCCCTGGGCCGTCGTTCAGTTCGGTGGTGTTGCGCTCATCGTGTGGGCCTCGTTCCAGCGTCCCGTGGCCAGTGCGATCGGCGTACATCTGGGCGTGCTCATTGCAATCTACGCACTGGCCAAGGCGCTGGAGATGGGCGACGAAGTGGTGTTCCGGGCCACCAGCGGGTGGATCTCGGGGCACAGCCTCAAGCACGTCGCGGCTGCGCTCGCAGCATGGCCGGTGCTCGTTGCCATCCAGCGTCTGCCGCTGCGGCAGAATCCAGCGGCACGGCGCTGACCCCACCAAAAATTCAACCCCGGCCCGTCAGGAGGAGCCCCCATGTCCGCAAGCCCATCCACCCACGCAGGTGGTCAGTTCGCGCTGCTCCGGCAGCGCCGTTTCGCCCCGTTCTTCTGGACCCAGTTCCTGGGCGCGGCCAACGACAACCTGTTCAAGTTCGCCTTCACCGTGATGGTGACCTACCAGTTGCAGGTGGCCTGGCTACCACCCTCGCTCGCGGGGCTGGTGATCGGCGCGCTGTTCATCCTGCCGTTTTTGCTGTTCTCCGCCACCAGCGGGCAACTCGCCGACAAGTACGACAAGAAAACGCTCATCGTGTTCGTCAAGCGGCTGGAGATTCTCATCATGGCGCTGGCCGCCTGGTCGTTCTTCTCGGCCCACATCCCGCTGCTGCTGGCCTGCACGTTTCTCATGGGTCTGCATTCCACGCTGTTCGGGCCGGTGAAGTTCGCCTACCTGCCGCACCACCTGGGCGAGCGCGAACTCACCGGCGGTAACGGCATGGTGGAAATGGGCACCTTCGTGGCCATCCTGCTGGGCAATCTGGCGGGCGGATTGATCATCGCGGTGCCCGAGATCGGCGCGCATCACGTCGGCTTCAGCTGTGTCGCGCTCGCGCTGCTGGGCCGCGCCACCTCGCACTACGTGCCCGCCACGCCCGCCACCGATCCGGGCCTGAAGATCAACTGGAACCCGTTCACCGAAACCTGGCGCAACCTCAGGCTGGCGCACGGCAACACCGTGGTGTTCCGCTCGGTGCTCGGCATCAGCTGGATGTGGTTTTTCGGCGCGGTGTTCCTGAGCCAGTTCCCCAGCTTCGCCAAGGAAGTGCTGCACGGCAACGAGCAGGTGGCCTCTCTGCTGCTCATTGTGTTCTCCATTGGCATCGGCACCGGATCGCTGCTGTGCGAGGTGCTGTCGCGCCGGCACGTGGAGATCGGCCTGGTGCCGCTGGGTGCCATCGGCATGAGCATTTTCTCGATCGACCTGTACTTCGCTTCGCGCGGCCTTCCGCCGGCCGCGAGCCTGGGCGTGTCTGAATTCCTGGCCACGCCGGCGCACTGGCGCGTGCTGGCCGACCTGACCCTGCTCAGCCTGTTCGCCGGCCTGTACAGCGTGCCCATGTACGCACTCATCCAGATTCGAAGCCAGCCCACTCACCGCGCGCGCATCATCGCCGCCAACAACATCCTCAACGCGCTCTTCATGATCGCCAGCGCGGTGATTGCCGGTGCGCTGCTCGGCGCCGGTTTCACGATTCCGCAGATGTTCCTGCTGGTGGGCCTGGCCAATGCGGTGGTGGCCTTCTACATCTTCATGCTGGTGCCCGAATACCTGCTGCGCTTCGTGGCGTGGATCGCCTCGCGCCTGGTGTACCGCTTCCGCGTCACCGGCGACGCGCACATCCCCACCGAAGGGGCCGCGGTGATTGTGTGCAACCACGTGAGCTTCGTCGATGCGGTGCTGCTCATGGCCGCGAGCCCGCGACCGATCCGCTTCCTCATGGACCACCGCATCTTCAAGGTGCCGGTGCTCGGCGGGTTGTTCCGCCTGGCCAAGGCGATTCCCATTGCGCCGCAGAAAGACGACCCCGCCGCCTACGAAGCCGCCTTCGAAGCGGCCACCGCTGCGCTGCGCGAAGGCGAGCTGCTGGCCATCTTCCCCGAAGGCGGCATCACCCGCGACGGGCAGTTGCAGCCCTTCAAGGGCGGCGTGATGAAGATCCTGGAACTCGCCGCACTCGAGGGCCTGCAACCCCCGGTGATCCCCATGGGGCTCACCAACCTCTGGGGCTCGTTCTTCAGCCGCGTGGAAGAGCGCGATGGCGAGCGCGTGGCCATGGTGCGGCCGTTCCGTCGCGGTTTCTTCAGCCGCGTGGGACTCAACGTGGGTGCGCCGGCTGCGCCTGCGACGGTGTCGCCCGAGCTGCTGCGACAGCGGGTGGGTGGCTTGCTGGCTGCAGGCTGAACGACAGCGCGTGCCCTTGCTGGCGCAGCGTGCGGGCAGCCCGTGCGCTGCGTTGGCCGCTCTGGCAGAAGAACACCACCGGCGCGTCGGCGGGGAGTTCGAGCCAGGCGGGCAAATGGCTCGACAACTCGGACAAGGGCGCCGACTGGCACCCGAAGATGTCGGCCAGCGCCGCGCCCTCGCACCGGTCCCTCTCATGGGATTCCCGCACGTCGACCAGCACCGCGACGGGCGTGTCCCGCATCAACGAGCCCGCCTGTGCGGCGCTGATGCCCAGGTCGGTCGCGGTTGAGGACGCCACCAGCAAAGCGCCGCTCGCGACGATGCGCGCACAGGCCTCGTCGATGAAATCACTGCCGTCGGCAGCGCCGAACGAAAGCCGGATGGCCCCGGCCGCCTGCCATGCCGGCAGGCCCATGGCCTCGAGCACATGGCTGGGCTGCGCCGAGGCGGCACCGCAGGCCGAACCACCGCTCACGAAAAACCCCGCTGCATCGAACGCCTGCTGCAGCGCATGAGAGGCAACGCCCGGGACGGAAAAGTTCAGGGTCGTCGGCAGGCAGATGTCGGCCGGGGCGTTGAACACCACATGGGGGAAGGCGCTGTGCAGGGCGCTCGCCAGCCGACGGCGGCAATCCTGCAGCGCGGCGAGGCTGTGGAAGGTCTTGCCTTCTTCCAGGGCGTCCAGCACCGCGCCCAGCGCGGCGATGCCGGCCATGTTCTCGGTGCCGGCGCGCTGGGCGCCTTCCTGGCCGCCGCCGGTGAACAGCGGCGTGAACGGGGCACCCTCGCGCACATACAGCAGGCCCACACCCTTGGGCGCGTAGAGCTTGTGGCCTGAGAACGGCGCGTAGTCCACGCGACGACCGGCCAGGTTCAGGGGCAGCTTGCCCAGCGCCTGCACGCTGTCCACCAGCCACAGGGCCTGGCTCTGGCCCAGGGCGGCCTCGATCCCGTCGAGGTCGCTGATCACGCCGGTCTCGTTGTTCGCGGCCATGGTGCAGACCAGTCCGGCGCGCGGCGCGTGTTCGGCGAGCCAGGCCAGGTCGTGGCGGCCGTCGCTGCCCACGGGGATCGGCGCGATGGAGCACCCGAGACCGAGCAGTTGATTCCAGTGCTTCAGTGCCGCCGGCACCGCCTTGTGTTCGGTGGCGCCGTACAGCAACGCCGTGGGCGCGGTCGCGTCGGCCTGACGGCGCGCGCGCAGTTCCACCAGCGCCGACAGCACCGCCGTGTGGATGCCCTCGGTCGCGCCACTGGTGAACAACACCTGCCCGGCCGGAACCGCCAGCACGCGGCGTGCAGTGGCCCTTGCGCGGTCCAGCAGGGCACGCGCCTGCAGGCCGCTGCCGTGGATGCTGCTGGGGTTGCCATAACCGGCGGACATCACGGCCAGCGCGGCGGCGCGCGCCTGCGGCAGCACCGGGGTGGTGGCGTTCGCGTCGAGGTAGATGTCCATTCAGGGGCGCCGGGCGTGGGGAGGAACGGGAATTCTGCGGGTGGAGCCCTGCAATCCGCATGCGTTGATTTGCATGAATCGGACTGAATGAAGAAACTCCATTCCACTTAAGATGCACGGGATGAAACTGGATTCCATCGACATCCGCATCCTCGACATCCTGCAGCGCGACGCCGAGCAGCAGGTGGCCCAGATCGCCGAACAGGTCGGGCTGTCGACCACGCCCTGCTGGCGACGCATCCAGCGGCTCAAGGCGGCGGGCGTGATCACCCGGCAGGTGGCGCTGGTCGACCCGCAGAAGGTCAACGTGGCGGTCACGGTGTTCGTCTCGGTGCGCACCAGTACGCACACCCAGGCATGGTTCGAGCAGTTCCGCGCGACCGTGCAGGCCATTCCCGAAGTGGTCGAGTTCTACCGCATGAGCGGCGACGTGGACTACCTCCTGCGCGTGGTGGTGCCCGACATCGCCGCCTACGACCGCGTCTACAAGCGCCTGATCGACGGCACCAGCCTGCACGACGTGAGCTCGAGCTTTGCCATGGAGGAGCTCAAGCTCACCACCGCGCTGCCGCTGACCTACGCACGGTGAATGAAAAAAGCCCGCGGCCTGGTGGGCGGCGGGCTCTTGGAAGCAGAGGCTGGGATCAGAACGGGATGGCGTCGTCCTTGTCGTCGAAACCGCTGGACTGGCGGGCGGGTGCGGCCGCCGGTGCCTGGCGCGGCGCGGCCGGCGCACGCGGTGCGGCCGCGGGCGGACGCGAGTAGCCGCCACCGCCACCGCCTTCTTCACCGCCACCACCGCCCATGCCTTCACGCCCACCCAGCAACTGCAGTTCGGTGGCGATGATGTCCACGGTGTTTTTCTCCACGCCGGACTGGTCGGTGTACTTGCCGTATTTCAGGCGGCCTTCCACGTAGATCGGGCGGCCCTTCTTCACGTACTCGCCTGCAATCTCTGCAAGGCGATCGTAGAAGGTGACGCGGTGCCATTGCGTGTCTTCGATCATCTCGCCGCTGTTCTTGTCCTTGCGGCGGCTGGAGGTGGCCACGCTGACGTTGGCGACCGCCTGGCCGGAGGGCAGGTAGCGGATCTCGGGGTCGCGGCCGCAGTTGCCGACGAGGATGACTTTGTTGACAGATGCCATGGTGGTGTCCTGAGGAGTGGGGCGGCAGCCTGGCTGGGCGCGGCCGCAAAACGACCTGTCATTGTGCCGCAACTGCCACCACCTCCGCGCCACATGAGGCTGGGCCGCGGGACCGGGCCTTACACTGCCCTGCGATGAAAGGCGAACCCGATTTCCTGCAGAACCTGCGCGACGAAGTGGGCGACATGCGCCAGTGGCTGGATCGTGTGGTGGTCATCGGATACGCCGTGCTCACGGGGCTCGCCGTGGTCTTGTTCACCCTGCTCGCGGACGCGGCCATAGGCCTTTACAGCCAGCTGCGAGGCGGCTGGTGGTGGGCGCCGCTTCTGTGGACGCCGGCGCTCACTGCGCTGGTGGTGTGGGCCGTGCGCCGGTGGGCGCCCGGGGCGGCCGGCTCGGGCGTGCCGCAGGTGCTGACCGCGCTGGACCCGGCCACGCCGCTGGCCGAACGCTCACGTTTCGTCTCCCTTCGTCTGAGCGGCGCCAAGATCCTGGCCGTGTCGGGCGGTCTGCTGGCGGGTCTTTCGATCGGTCGCCAGGGGCCTTCGGTGCAGGTGGCCGCCGGCATCATGCTGCACGCGCGTCGCTGGCTTTCGCCGGCCTCGGGCATCACCGATCGCGAGTTGCTGGTGGCCGGGGGCGCCGCCGGCATCGCAGCCGCGTTCAACACGCCCCTGGGTGGCATCGTGTTCGCGATCGAGGAACTCTCGCGCCGCCTGCTCGACCGCAGCAGCGGCCTGATGCTCGCGGCCATCGTGATCGCCGGATTGGTGGCGGTGTCGGCCTTCGGCAACCTTTCCTACTTCGGGCGGGTGCGTGCCGATGCCCTGTCGTGGTGGAACCTGCTGTTGCCAGGCGCCCTGGTGGCGATCGGCTGCGGCCTGCTTGGCGGCCTGCTCTCGCGCCTCATGCTGGCGTCGTTCACCGGCCTGCCCGACCGTTTCTGCGCCTACCGCCGCAAGCGGCCGGTGACGTTCGCTGCCTTCTGTGGCTTCATGGTGGCGCTGATCGTCGTGGTCAGCAACGGGGCCACGGTGGGCGTCGGACACGAGCACACGCGCGAGTTGCTGGACCAGGCGGCAAATGCCGATGGGACCCACCAGCCTTTCCTGTTCACCGGGCTCAAGTTCGTGGCTTCATGGCTCTCCGCCTGGAGCGGCGTGCCCGGCGGCATCTTCGGGCCGAGCCTGTCCATCGGGGCGGGGCTCGGGGCCGACGTGGCCTGGCTGCTCGGCTCGCCGCACGGTGTCGCATTGATCGCGCTGGGCATGTGCGGCTTTCTGGCCGCCGTCACGCAGACGCCGATCACGGCGATGATCATCGTGATGGAGATGACCGACGGCCACAACATGGTGCTCAGCCTGATGGCCTGCGCGCTGCTGGCCAGCCTGGTCTCGCGCATGATCAGCCGCCCGCTCTACAGCACCATGTCGCTGCTCATGATGCGTTCGCTGCGCGAACCCCGGCCACTGGACGCCACCGGCCTGCCGCCCTCGACCGGCCCCTCAAGCCTGCGTTGAAGATCCGGTGGGCTTCATCGGCCACGCGATGACGAGCCAGACCAGCATCAGCGCTGCGCTCGCCATGAAGATGCCAGCACTGCCCCAGGCCTTGACCACCACACCGCCCAGGCTGCCGCCGGCAAAGATGCCGAGTGACATGAGCGTGTTGTAGACGCCCAGCGCCGCACCGCGCTGGCGCGGCTCGGCCAGGCGCGAGGCCAGGCTGGGCTGGCTGGCTTCCTGCGTGTTGAAGCCGACAAAATACAGGCAGAGCAGCAGCGCCGCCGGCCAGAGCGACGGTGCCTGAAGGCTGAACAGGAACCCCATTTGCACCAGGGCGATGAGCGCGATCGAGCCCAGGTACACCGCCTTGAAATGCCCCATGCGTTCCAGGCGGAACAGCAGGCCGCCCATGATCAGCAGCGACGCCAGCACGGCGGGCAGGTAGATCTTCCAGTGCTCGGCGGTGGGCACGCCGGATTCGACCAGCAGTGCGGGAATGGCCATCCACATGGCGATCTGCACCGCGTGCAGAACGAACACGCCCACATCGACGCGCAGCAGTTCGACGTTGGCCAGCACGTCGCGCAGGCCGCCCCGGCCGTGGGCGGCCGGCAGCGGTGGTTCGGGCGGCACCACCCACGCCACCACGGCCATGCCGGCGAGCGCGAGCGCTGCGGTGAGGGCGAACAGACCCGCCAGCCCGATGTGGGGCACGAGCAGCGGTGCCAGCACCAGCGAAAGCGCGAACATGAGCGCGATGCTGATGCCCACCAGCGCCATCGACTTGGTGCGCACCTGGTCGCGCGTGAGGTCGGCCAGCAGAGCCGTGACCGCCGCTGAAATCGCGCCCGCCCCCTGCAGCGCCCGACCTGCCACCAGCCAGGGCAGCGTGGGTGCCCAGGCCGCCAGCAGGCTGCCGAGTGCGAACACGGCGAGGCCGGCCAGGATCACCGGCTTGCGACCGAGCCGGTCGGAGGCCATGCCCAGGGGCACCTGCAAAAGGGCTTGCGTGAGGCCGTAGATGCCCATGGCCAGGCCCACCAGGGCAGGGTCGTCGCCACCGGGGTAGTGGTGTGCCTGCAAGGCGAACACCGGCAGCACCAGGAACAGGCCCAGCATGCGCAGCGCGTAAATGGATGCCAGCGCCCCGCTGGCGCGGCGCTCCTCGGGCGTCATGCGCTCCCCGGCGCTGGCCTCAGGGGCTGAAATGGAGAAGGTGGGCTGGGGGGACGACAAGGAAAGGAGGGCGGGTGCGGGGAGACCGGTATTGTCAGCGAAAGGGCCGGGCACGCCGGACGGGATCGCATGAAAACACGGGGCGGCTTATCATGTCGGGTTGCCCCGAACACCCCCGAGCGCGCCTTGAACCAGAACCTGCCCCCGGCCCTGAACCTCACCGATCTGGCCCCGGCGTTGCGCCACGCCAGCGCCTTTCTCTCGGTGCGCGGGGCGCGCACGCACAACCTCAAGAACATCGACCTCGACATCCCCAAGCATTCGCTCGTGGTGATCACCGGGCTGTCGGGTTCGGGCAAGTCCAGCCAGGCGTTCGACACGCTCTATTCCGAGGGCCCGCGACGTTACGGCGAGAGCGTGTCGGCC
>SXGT01058687.1_pt1 | contig 11126 bp, 7 predicted proteins | sample 3176221 | NCBI WGS metagenome assembly SXGT01 (sample SAMN11356862, study PRJNA531348) | freshwater metagenome | isolation source: freshwater sample F1-120 | place: China: Fuxian Lake, Yuxi | collected 2017-12-25
CGATCACGAACTCGTCGGGCATCTCCAAAGACGAGATCGATCGGATGGTCAAGGACGCCGAGTCGCACGCGGCCGAGGACAAGTCGCGCCGGGAGCTGGTCGAGGCCAAGAACCAACTGGATGCGCTCGTCTACCAGACCGAAAAGACGCTCAACGAGCACCGGGCCAAAGTGCCGGCGTCGGACGTCGAGGCGCTCGAGAAGGCGCTCACGGACGCCAAGGACGCGCTCAAGGGCGACGACGCGAGCCGCATCAAGGCCACGGCGGAGCACCTCACGACCGCCGCACACGCGCTCGCCAAGGTCATGTACCAGGAGGCCAGCGCCACCGGTGCGGCTCCGGGAGAGGGCGGCGCGGCTCCGGGCGCCAACGGGCAGAGCGGCAAGGGCGTCGTGGACGCCGAGATCGTCGACGAGAACTGAGCCTCTCGGGCCCTGCCGCGCGAGACACGTCCTGTCCACAGCCGTGCCCATGGCAGGCCAAGGTCGCGTGATCGCAGCAGGTCACGCGACCAGCCCCTGTTGGAAACCTGTGTTCGGCCTGTGCGACGGGCTGGGGACACGCTGGGGCCAGGCTGTGGGCACCCGCGCGAGGGTCGTGAAGATTGGCCTTCCGGTGGACGACCTTTAGCCTCATCCACGGGTTTCGTGGGCTGTTGATGGCCCGCAATGCTCCGAGACTCCACGGGAAATCAGAACGATCCACATCTCCACAGGGCCTTGTGACTCCATGAGTCCTGATCCTTTGGAGTGAATCCCTCTCGTGTCGTCATGAACACGCCGCATCTGACGATGCCGCTTTCGGTCCCGCCGGAATTCTGCTAGACGACCGGCCTCGCAGGAGGGACCCGAGATGATGGAGTTCACGGCCAACAAGAGCGCAATCGAGGCAGGCCTGTACAAGGCGCAGGGCGTCGTCGACAAGAAGAGTACGGTCAACATCTTGTCGCATGTGCTCATCGAGTCGCTCTCTGCGACCGAGATCCGCTTCACCTGCACCGACTACGACGTCGTCCTCACCGGCACGTACCCGGCCGAGGTCACGCAGCCAGGGAAGATGGCGGTCAACGCCAAGAACCTCTACGAGGTCGTGCGCATGCTGCCGGACGCGCCGGTGCAGCTGTCGCGCATGGACAACCACTGGGCGGAGCTGCGCTGCGGGTCGTCCAAGTTCAAGCTCATGGGCCTGCCGCCCGACGACTTCCCCGAGCAGCGACCGCTCGAGGAGCTGTCCTGGTTCACGGTCTCCAAGCGCGTCCTGCTCGACCTCATCGAGCGTACGCTGTTCTCGGTCAGCCACGACGAGACGCGCCCCAGCCTGAACGGCGTCTTCTTTCGCGCGGTACGCGACGGCGACGACGTCCGGCTGCTCATGGTCTCGACCGACGGGCACCGGCTCTCCAAGTCCGAGGGCCTCGGGAGCGATCCCGGGCTGCTGCAGGGCGGCGCGGAGGCCATCTTGCATCACAAGGCCGTCAGCGAGCTCAAGCGGTGCCTCGAGGGACCGTCGACGGACGTGAAGATCGCTTTTCATCGCCAGAACCTGTGCTTCCTGGCCGACGAGGTCATGCTCCAGGTCCGCAAGCTCGACGAGGCCTTTCCGGAGTACCAGAAGGTCATCCCGAAGAGCTTGGTCAAGGGCATCGACTTCGACCGGGCGGAGCTCACCGCAGCGGTCCGGCGCATCGCCACGCTGACCTCGGCCAAGACCAACATCATTCGGCTCGAGATCAAGCCGGGCCGGCTCGTGCTGTGGTCGGCCAATCCGGACGCGGGCGAGGGTCGCGACGAGATCGCCATCGACTACGAGGGCGAGGAGCTCGTCGTCGGCTTCAACTACAAGTACTTGCTGGATGTGCTGGGCGTCATCCACGGCGAGAAGATCGTGCTCTCCATCAACGATCAGTACTCTCCGGGGCTGCTCACCTCGCCCGATGACGAGGGCAGCCTCTTCGTCATCATGCCGATGCGGCTCTAGCGCACACGCCTCGACTCCGTCGTGCGCCTCGCCGACCTTCGCATCGCGGACTACCGCAACCTCGGCCTCGTCCACCTCATCCCCAGCCCGCGGTTCAACGTCCTCGAGGGCAAGAACGGCCAGGGCAAGACCAACCTGCTCGAGGCCATCTGGCTGCTCTCGGCGCTCAAGCCGTTTCGCACCTCCAAGAATGTCGACCTCGTGCGCTTTGGCGCCACGCTCGCCGAGGTCCGCGCCGTGCTCGACTCGGGCGACGGCGAACGCACGCTGCGAGTTCAGGTTTCACGTGAAGCGCGCCGCATCTGGGTCGACGGCAAGGTGGCCAAGACCCACGGCGAGGCGCTCGGTCAGGTCGCAATGGTGGTCTTTACGCCCGAAGACCTCGCCATCACGAAGGGGAGCCCCTCCGGTCGCCGGCGCTTCCTCGATCGCGCCGTCTTTACGCTGTGGCCCGCCAGCCTCGATGACTTCCGCCGATTTCAGCACGCCCTCGACGAGCGCAACGCGCTGCTGAAGGCTCCCGGGGTGCCCGACGACCTGCTGCTCGACGTCTATGACGACCAGGTCGCGACAGCCGGCGCCCTCGTCGGCCACTGGAGGCGACGCTACCTCGAGCGCTTTGCGCCCGTGTTCGCCGCCGCGCTCGCCGAGATCACGACCGGCGGGCTCGAGGGCACGCTCACACTCCAGCCGAGCATCGCGGAGCCCTCGCGGGACGCGCTCCACCAGGCGCTCGTCACCGCGCGCCCACGGGACCGCGCGCGCCAGTCCACCACGCGCGGACCGCAGCACGATGAGCTCGACGCGTCGCTGGATGGTCGGCCGCTCAGGACGTTTGGCTCGCAGGGACAGCATCGCGCGTTCGTGTTGGCCATGAAGATCGCCGAGATTCGCCTCCTCGCCCGCGAGCTCGGCCGCGATCCGGTGCTGTTGCTCGACGACGTCTCCAGCGAGCTCGACGACGAACGCAATGCCGCGCTCATGCGGACGCTGGTGGGCGAGGGCTTCGGCGGACAGGTCTTCCTCTCGACGACCGACCGCCGGCACGTGCTGCCGCACCTCCCCTTGGGCGTGTTTGACAGCGGGCAAGCGGCCTGCTTTACGATTCGCGACGGAGCTGTGACCCTGTGACGAAGCCCACCTCAACGCTCACCGACGGCAAGCAGGCCCAGTTCATCATCGACGGAGGGCACCGCCTGCGCGGCGAGCTGACGCCCGCGGGCAACAAGAACGAGGCGCTCCCGTGCCTCGCCGCCGCGCTGCTCACCGAGGAGCCGGTCACGCTGCACGGCGTCCCTCGGATTCGCGACGTCGAGGTCATGATCGGCATCCTGCGGTCGCTCGGCGCCGAGGTGCTGGAGGATGGCGACACCGTGCGCATCCACGCGCGGTCGCTGCTCGGCCACACGCCCGATCCGGCCCTCTGTGAGCGCGTCCGGGCCTCCATCCTGGTCGCGGGGCCCGTGCTCACTCGCGCCGGCGCCGTCACGCTCGCGCCTCCGGGCGGTGACGTCATCGGCCGCCGGCGGTTGGACACGCACTTCCATGGCTTCGAGCAGCTCGGCGCAACGTATCGGCTGGGCGAGCGCTATGAGATCACGACCCAGAAGGGCCTCGTCGGCGCCGACCTGTTCCTCGACGAGGCCTCGGTCACGGCCACCGAGAACCTGCTCATGGCCGCGTCGCTCGCCAAGGGCACGACCGTGCTGCGCAACGCGGCGTGTGAGCCGCACGTGCAGGGCCTCAGCACCATGCTCTCCCGCATGGGCGCCCACATCGAGGGACACGGCTCCAATACGGTGACCATCCACGGCCGCGAGCGCCTCGGCGGGTGCGAATATACGATCGGTCCGGACTACCTGGAGGTGGGCTCGTTCCTCGCGCTGGCCGCGTGCACCGACAGCGACATCGTCATCCGCGGCGCGGGGCGCGAGCACCTGCGGATGGTCCGGCTCACCTTCGAGAAGCTCGGCATTCACGCGGAGAACGTGGGAGACGACGACCTGCGTGTGCGCTCCGGGCAGGTGCTCTCCGTGCGGCCGGACCTGGGCGGCGCAATCCCGCGCATCGACGACGCGCCGTGGCCCGGCTTCCCGACCGATCTCATGAGCATCGCCATCGTCGCGGCCACCCAGTCGCGCGGCACCGTGCTGTTCTTCGAGAAGATGTTCGAAGGGCGCATGTTCTTCGTCGACCACCTCATCGGCATGGGGGCCTCCATCATCCTGTGCGACCCGCACCGCGTGGTGGTGGTCGGGCCCAAGCCGCTCGTCGCCTCCCGCGTGGAGAGCCCGGACGTGCGCGCGGGCATGGCGCTGCTCATCGCGGCCCTCTGTGCCCGAGGAACCACCGTCATCGGCAACATTCGCCAGATCGAGCGCGGCTACGCACGTATCGACGAGAAGCTGCTCACGCTCGGCGCCCGGATCGAGCGCGTGGTCCTGTAGCATGTCCGCGCTAACGGAGAGCCCCCCACGCAGCATTCGCCGGCTCGTCGTCAAGATCGGCTCTGGGGTCGTCACCTTCGGCGGCTCCTCCGGCCTCGAGATCGACCGCAACGTCTTCTTCCGCATCGCGCGCGAGGTCGCCGCGGCTCGGCACCACGGCGTGGACGTCGCGATCGTGAGCTCGGGCGCAGTCGCTCTGGGCATCGAGGAGCTCGGCCTCGACGGACGCCCCGAGTCGATGAGCGCGGTCCAGGCCACGGCCGCGGTCGGGCAAGGGCTGCTCATGTCGCTCTGGCGCGAGGCCTTTGCCCGTCATCGGCTCAAGGTGGGCCAGGTGCTGCTCACCCACAGCGATCTCGCCGACCGCCAGCGCTACCTGAACGTGCGGGCCACCCTCGACAGCCTGCTCGAGGCCGAGTGCGTGCCCGTCATCAACGAGCACGACACGGTCGCGACCGACGAGATCGCGTTCGGCGACAACGATCGCCTGGCGACCCAGGTCGCGAACCTCATGGGCGCCGACGCGCTGGTCCTGCTGTCCACCGTGGACGGGCTGCTCGACCCCGCAGGCCAGCTCGTGCCGTACGTCGCGCTGTCGGACGACCCCATGGCGCTGGTTCAGTCGCGGACGTCGTCAACGGGCCGCGGTGGGATGGGGTCCAAGGTCCAGTCCGCGCGTGCGGCCGCCCGCGGCGGGATCGCGGTGACCATCGCCAACGGCAAGAAGGCGGACAGCGTGCTTGGGCTCGTGGAGGGGCGACCCATCGGGACGCGCTTCGAGCACGCCGAGCAAGGCTTGCCCAGCCGAAAGCACTGGATCGCCTACACGCTCAAGCCCCGCGGCGCGCTCACGGTCGATCCCGGCGCGGCGCGCGCGCTGCGCCATGAAGGCGCCTCGCTGCTGAGCGTGGGCATCACCGTCGTCGACGGCGACTTCGGCGTCGGCGACCTGGTGCGCGTCCTGGACCCCTCGGGTAACGAAATTGCGCGAGGCCTGATACGCTTGGCGGCGCCCGAGCTGCGCGGCCAGGTTGGCACGCGCGGTCCGGTGGCCATTCACCGCGACGATCTGGTGACGATCTAGCCCGATGCCACACCAAAGCCACGCCAAGCACCCAATTCGGATCCCGGCGCTCCGCCAGGACGTCACCGTCAAGGAGACGGGCGACGCGCGGCACCCGTGGGCCATCGTCGATCCGCTGCTCAGCCAGCAGGTCAAGATCGACGCCGTCGGGCACATCATCACCGAGGCGCTCGCCACGCCCATGACCGCGCAGGAGATCCTGGGCTTTGCGCACCTGCGGGGCGAGAATCGCCTCGACGCCAACCTGCTGTTCAACCACGTTCGACACTTGGCGCGCACCGGCCTCCTCGAGGGCGCCCGGGCGCAGCGGCTGCGGCACCTGGCCGACGACGAGATCGAGTCCGAGCTCAGCACGCCCGCGCATGCGCTCCCCTTCGACTTCGTCGACGGGCTCGACCATGCCTGCCAGGCCTGCGGCTCCTGCTGCAGCGCGACGGACGTGGGCCCCATCCCTCAGAACGTGGTCGATGACCTGCTCAAGGTGGACTGGCAGGAGCACATCCCGGGCCTGGAGTCGAACGCGGACGTCTTTCGGCGCGGGGACCACGGCAACCGCAAGATCTGGCTCACGGCCATGCGGAACGACCAGTGCATCTTCCTGGCCGAGGACAAGCTCTGCCGCATCCACAAGGTCGTCGGTGTACAGCGCAAGCCCACGCCGTGCCGCCAGTTCCCCTACGTGTTCTCGCGCGTGGGCGATCGCATCGCGGTGAGCTTGCAGCTCGAGTGCCGCGCGTACTGGAAGGCCAAGCAGGCCGCCGATCCGTCGTCGGAGCACGAGGGCGAGCTGCGCGAGCTGCTTTCCCTTGGCGCGCCCTTGCACTCGGTTCCAAGCCGCGTGCTGGTCGATTCCGGCTACGTCATCTCGCGCGAGGAGTACGTGGCGCTCGAGGCGGAGCTCGTCTCGGCGACGCGCGGCTTTCACGACACGTCGCTCGGACCGCTGGCCCCGCTCGTCGGCTACGCGCGTGGGGTCGAGTCCGCGCTGCAGCGTCTGTACGGCACCGTGGCCAAGGAAGAGGCGGCGTTCTGCGGCCCGGAGCTCTGGCGCAAGGCCTTTCCCGGCGCGTTCGTCGCCGACCCGGATCCGACGCTCGTGTTCCAGGGCACGCTGGGCCGCTTTGCCGACCGCATCGCCCAGTTCTCCAACGAGGGCGCCGACATCGCGACCGAGCGCAAGCTGCCCTTCTTGGCCGAGCGGCTGCGCTTCCTGGGTCGCTCGGTGCGCGCGCTCTGCGGAGGCGTCGAGCCCCGCTCGTTCCGCTTCACGGATCCGGTGGCTGCGCGCGCCATCCTGGAGGACGTGATCGTCAGCTCGCTCTTCGGGAAGGAGGCCGTGCGGCGCGGCATGCTGCGCGCGGGGCTCGGGCTCGTGGCCTTCCGCGTACTGCTCACGCTGTTTGCCGCCGCGATGCGCGCCAAAGAAGGCTGCCGCGTCGAGATCCACACTCAGGACCTCATTGACAGCATGGTGACCGTCAGTAAGCTCCTGCGCGAGCGCGCGGTCTCAGACGTCCTCGAGGAGCTGCAAAGCCCCGTTCTGACTCTCTTTCTCGTCAATCTCGAGGTCTTCGTCGGCGGTCGGGAGCCCCGCGCCGAGCTCGCTGGAGGAATTCGATGAAGCTATGTACCCCCTTCGTCCTCGCTGGTGCCCTCGCTTTGGGAGCCGGCTGCAAGAAGGACGCGCCCAAGGAGGCCGCGCCTGCCGCGCCCGCTCAGGCGGTCGAGCCCCCCGTGGCCGCGCCTGCGACGGCACCGGCGGCGCCGCCGGCCGATCCCCACCACAAGGTCGAGGACCTCAAGGTCACGACTCCGCCCGAGACGCCGCAGGGCGCCACCGACGACACGCCGCGCGTCACGGGACCCATCGCCATCATCAACGGCCAGCCGCTCGACTCGAAACTCTTCTACGACGAGCTCGACAAGATCCTCCAACGCAGCACCAAGATCCCGCCCGAGCGGCTCCTGCGGATCAAGGGCAACATCCTGGACCGGCTCATCGACAACGAGCTCATCCACCAGGCGGTCAAGAGCGCCAACCTCAAGCCGCCCGAGGACGAGGTGCAGCGCGAGTACGACGAGTACAAGAAGCGCTTCCGCACCGAGGAACAGTTCCAGAACTACCTCAAGCACGGGCAGGTCTCCGAGGAGAGCATCAAGGCCCGCCTGCGCGAGAAGCGCGAGCAGGAGATGCTGCTCGAGAAGAGCGACAAGCTCGAGATCACCGACGCGGAGCTCAAGACGTTCTATGACCAGAACGAGCGCTTCTACCTGGAGCGCGAGCAGATCCACGCGCGCCACGTCCTCGTGAAGGTCGCGCAGCAGGCGACCAAGGAGGACGAGGAGAAGGCCGAAAAGAAGATCAAGGAGGCGTACGACGAGATCCAGAAGGGCATGAAGTTCGAGGACGCCGTGACCAAGTACAGCGACGGTCCGAGTGGCCCCAAGGGCGGTGATCTCGGTTGGTTTGGGCGCGGTCAGATGCTCAAGCCGTTCGAGGACAAGGCCTTCGGCATGAAGCCCAACGAGATCTCCGAGCCCGTGCGCACGCGCTTTGGCTTCCACGTCATCCAGGTCCTCGAGAAGAAGGACGCGCACAAGAAGGCCTTTGACGAGGTCAAGTCGCAGATCAAGGAGAGCCTGCGGGCCAAGAAGTTCTTCCAGGAGCGCCGCAACCTGCTGGCCAAGCTGCGGACCGAGGGCAAGATCGAGAAGAAGATCGACGTGCCCTCCACGCCCGAGCCGCCGCCCGCAGCGGATCCTGCCGCGCCGGCCGTGCCCGGAAGCGGGAGTGGCGGAGCGCCCCCGGCCCCGCCGTCGATTGCGCCCACGCCATCGCCGGCCAGCGCCGATCCCGCAGCTCCTGCGGCTCCCGCGGCTCCCGCCGAGAAGAAGGAGCCCGCGGCACCGCCTCCTGGGCATCCGTAGCGTCCGCGTCGGGTGCGTGTGCGCCTGAGCGTCTCGGCCCGCGTCTTTCTCGGGTTCCTCGCCATCATCGTCGCGTTTGGTTCGGTCGGCCTCTACGCCCTCGACCGCATGCAGCTCCTGCGCAAGAACGTCGGGCTCGTGCGCAAGGGCGTGCTGCCGCTCACGGCGGACCTCGCCGCGCTGCTTCGCGACATCAAGGTCTATGAGGAAGAGCTGGGCGCGCGGAGCGATCGCGACCTGGTGCGGCTCAAGAGCTACTTCCCGAGCTTTCGGCCGTTCGAGGCGCTGGTTCGGATTCAGGCGCGCATCGAGGCGCTCGCGACCCAGCTCAGCGAGGAGGCCCCCGAGCGCGCGCTGCTGGCCGAGCTCGGCCTGCGCCTCGGCCGGCTGGTCACGGGCAGCGAGTTCCGGTCGAGCCTCGAGAGCAGCGCCAATAGCGATGTCGCGCGCGTGCTCTTCGAGGCCCCGGAGGCCCGCGAGAACCGGGCGCTCTTCGACGCCCTCGCCCGCGGCTTCATGGCGAGCCTGCACACCGAGCGACTCGAGGCGGCGCGCGCGCTCGAAGACGAGCTCCTGGCGATCCTGCGGCGCCTGCGCAACGAGGTCGCGGAGGTGCGGCGCGAGGCGCGGCGGCTCATGGCGCACATCGAGCGCACGGCCGAGTCCACCGAGGCCCGCGCCCAGCTCGTCATCAGCGTGGCGACCGGTATCGCGCTGCTCATCGCGCTCTCGGTCGTCATCTGGGTCGCGTTCTCGCTGCGCCCCCTCCAGCGGGTGCGTGAGGCCGTACGGCGCGCGGGTGCCGGCGACTTCGCGGCGTTCGAGCCCGTGGCCGTCGAGGTGCGCGGCCGAGGCGATGAGATCGGCGAGCTGGCCGCTGAGTTCGACCGCATGGCCGAGAGCCTGGCGGAGCGCGACCACAAGCTGGCGCGCCAGGGCGAGGCCCTCGTGCGCTCCGAGCGGCTCGCCACCATCGGACGGATGTCGAGCCAGATCGCCCATGAGATCCGCAACCCGCTCTCCAGCATCGGCCTCAACACGGAGCTGCTCGAAGACGAGATCCAGGCGCTCGGGCGGGAGAGCGACCCCACGATCAAGGCGCGCCACCTGGAGGAGTCCCGCGCGCTCGGGGCCGCGATTCGGCAGGAGATCGACCGGCTCCGCGACGTGACCGAGCAGTACCTGCGCTTTGCCCGGCTCCCGAGCCCGGCGCGGCGCCCAGAAGAGCTGAACGCCCTGCTGCGGGACGTCCTCGCGTTCACGGGAGGCGAGCTCGCCTCGACGCACGTCGTCCTCGAGGAGCGCTATGACGACGCGGTCGGTACGCTCGCGCTCGACGAGGCGCAGATTCGGCAGGCCGTGCTCAACCTCGTCCGCAACGCGATCGAGGCCATGCCCGGCGGCGGTCGGCTCACGGTCTCCACGCGTCGCGACGGCGACCAAGTGCGCATCGCGGTGGAGGACACCGGCTCGGGCGTCCCCGACGACGTCCGCGAGCGCATCTTCGACCCGTTCTTCAGCACGAAGGCCTCCGGCACGGGCCTCGGCCTGCCGCTGGTGCTCGAGATCGCCCAGGCCCACGGCGGCACGGTCGTCTGCGAGCCGGTCGCGGGCGCTGGGACGCGCTTCGTGCTGACGCTCGCGGCGTAGCGTTGCGTTTCGTGGGTGACCGACCGACGCGCGCCGGCTTGTACCCGCGGGGCGCTGCTGGCTATCATGTCGCGTGCGCCACCCCCTGCTCGCCGTCGCGCTGACTTGCCTCGCGTGCGGAACGGAGCCGTCCGCCGCCCCCGCGGCAGCCGCGGTCGTCGTTCCTCATTGCGAGGCGAGCCCGAATGATCCGGCATGTCCGTGCATCGCGTGCGACGACGGAGACCCCTGCACCCACGACCGCTGCCTCCCCGGTGGCTCCTGCGGGCGCGTCGCGGCGGCGGGCTGCGCCTGTGTCCCGGCGTGCAGCGCCACGACGGAGCTTCAGCCGCTGCAGGCGCTGGCGCAGCACGACGGCGGCCTGACGGGCCTCGCCGGTGTCCGGGGCCTGGCCGTCACGGCCGACGGGCGCCACGGCTATGTGGCCGCCAGCGGCAGCGCGCGCATCACGCTGCTCGTGCGCGACGGCGACGCCCTCACTCGCGGGACGTCGTGGGCGCTCCCCAGCGCCTCGGACGGCGCCATCCCGGTGCCGCTCAGCGTGGCCTTGTCGGCCAGCGAGGACGCGCTCTGGGTCGGCGCGAGCAGTGGGATCTACCGGCTGGCGCGGGACGTCGCGACCGGCGCGCTCGACGCCGCTGTACGCCAGGATCCCCTGCCCGCGGTGGCGCTCGTCGTCACGTCCACGTGGCTTGCGGCCAGTGACGGCAAGCGCGTTCAGCTGTCCCGGCTCATGCCGGCCGGCCTCGAGACCGTCGGAGAGGACGGGGCGAGCGACGTGCGCGCAGTGGAGCGGCTGGCCGTCTCTCCCGACGGGGCCACGCTGGCCGGCGCCGCGTTCGACAGCGACGCATTGCTCGTCTGGAAAGCCAGCGCGGGTGGGCTCGAGCGCCTCGCCACGGCGACTGGCCACCCGAGCCTCGACGGTCCGAACGACGTGCTGGTCCTTTCCGACGGCAACGGCGCGCTCCGGGTCTACGTCACCGGCTTCTGCGATGCCCGCGTGGGCGCGTTCCGGCTCGCCGGCGCCGACCTGACGC
>SXGT01158921.1_pt1 | contig 11126 bp, 6 predicted proteins | sample 3176221 | NCBI WGS metagenome assembly SXGT01 (sample SAMN11356862, study PRJNA531348) | freshwater metagenome | isolation source: freshwater sample F1-120 | place: China: Fuxian Lake, Yuxi | collected 2017-12-25
ACGGTCATGCCGTCATACGGTGTCCAGTTGGCGCGGCTGGCAATCCAGCGATTTTCGATGCGCCGCTCGGCTTGCAGATCGACCACGCTGAAATCGGCGTCATAGCCCAGCGCAATGCGGCCTTTGCCGGCAATGCCGAAGATGCGGGCTTGCCCGGCACTGGTGAGATCGACCAGCCGTTCCAGACTAAGCCGCCCCTGGTGAACATGTTCGAGCATGATGGGTAAGAGGGTCTGCACGCCGGTCATGCCGCTGGGCGACTGGGGGTAGGGCTGGGCCTTTTCCTCGAGGGTATGCGGGGCGTGGTCGCTGCCGAGGACATCGACGGTGCCGTCGCGCACGCCTTCCCACAGCGCGGCTTGGTGGGCGGCGTCGCGCACCGGCGGGCACCCAGTGCGCTGGAGGTGATTGGTTCGCTCAATCTCAAAACGGACGAACAGGAGCAAGCTCGCCGCGTTGCCCTGGCGAACTGGCTGGTAACGAAGGACAATCCGCTTCCCGCCCGCGTGATGGCCAATCGCCTCTGGCAGAATCATTTCGGGACTGGCATCGTGGCAACGCCGAGCGACTTTGGTAAAAACGGCATTCCACCGTCACATCCCGAACTGCTCGACCGCCTGGCGAGCGAACTTATCCGGGGCGATTGGTCGCTGAAGCGCCTCCATCGGCTTGTTCTCACCTCGGCGGCCTATCAGCAGTCCAGCCAGCCGTGCGAGCGGGGTCTGGCGGCGGATGCCTCCTCACGGCTGTTATGGCGATATCCGCCGCGGCGACTGGATGCGGAGGTAGTGCGAGATTGCGTGCTCGCCGTGACCGGTTCGCTCGACCTATCCATGCACGGTCCGGGGTACAGCGCATTCCTTCCCAACGAAAACTATGTGCGAGTCTACAATCCAAAGACAGAGTGGACTCGCGATGAATGGCGGCGGATGATCTACATGACCAAGGTCCGCATGGAGCAGGATCCGGTTTTCGGCGCGCTCGACTGTCCCGATGCTGGACAAGCCACGGCGAAGAGAAGTCGGTCAACCACCGCCTTGCAGGCCCTCAACCTGTTCAACAGCAGCTTCATGCTTCAGCAGTCCGACCTGCTTGCCGCGCGGGTAGTGTCCCTCGCCGGCGAAGAACATGACACTCAGACCCGCCAACTTTTTCTCCTGGTATTCAACCGCGAACCGAGTCGCGATGAACGTGCCGGCGCAGTGGCACTGATCCAGGAGCACGGCCTGGCGACCTTGTGCCGGGCAGTCCTGAACGCAAACGAGTTTGTCTTTGTACCCTAATATCTTGAACCATGCGAACTTCCTGGAATTTCTACACCGCCGGTCAACTCGTGTTTGGCAATGGTGCTGCGCGGCAAACGGGGGGCCTGCTGGCCAAACGGAAATTGCGCCGGGCGTTCGTGGTAACGGACAAGCAACTCGTCGCGGCCGGCATTGTCCCACGAGTCATGCAATCGCTCACGGACGCGACCATCAGCACCCATCTCTTCGACGAAGGTGCCGCCGAGCCGTCGATTGACGTGGCGGTCAAAGCGGCGGAATGGGCCAAGGCGTTCCAACCGGACTGCATCGTCGGCGTCGGTGGTGGAAGCAATATGGATTTGGCGAAAATCGTCGCCGTGCTGGTCACGCATGGCGGCTCGCCGGAGAAGTATTTCAGCTTTGGGAATGTGCCGGGGCCGGTATTGCCCCTCGCCTGCGTGCCCACAACGGCCGGAACAGGGAGCGAAGTCTCGCATGCGGCTGTGCTGACGGATACGGCGAACAAGATGAAGGTCAGCACGCTCAGCAACTTTCTGCGGCCTTCGCTGGCGGTCGTTGATCCGGAGCTCACTTTTACATGTCCGCCAAAAGTGACGGCCGATAGCGGCATCGACGCGCTCACCCATGCCATCGAGGCCTACACCGCCATGGACTATCCGCAGCTTGATGCCAGCCTGGGGGACGATGTCGCTTATCAGGGAAAGCATCCGCTCGGCGATTGCCTGGCGGAGAAAGCCATTTCGCTGATTGGCCAGCACCTTGTCGCCGTGGTGAAGGACGGCAGCAACCGGGCCGCTCGCGAAGGGATGTCGTTGGCGGCAACCCTGGCGGGCATGGCCTTTTCCAATTGCGCCGTGGCGCTGGTGCATGCCCTGGAATACCCGCTGGGAGGAGCAATTCATGTTTCTCACGGAGCGGGGAACGGTCTGCTATTGCCGTACGTGATGCGCTTCAACTTGCCGGAGCGGAAAGCCGCCTTCGCTCGGATCGCGGAGCTGCTCGGCGAAGAGGTCAGTGGTCTATCTCAAGATGCCGCCGCCGAGTTGGCCATCACCGCGGTCGACCGGCTCCGCTCCGAAATTGGAATTCCGCATCGCATTCGCGATATTGGCGGCAAACGCGAGCAGCTTCCCGAGTTCGCCGCCAAGGCCTTTGCCATCAAACGATTGATGGCCGTCAACCCACGGCAGGCGAGCGAGGCGGACTTGCTGGGAATCCTGCAAGCGGCATTCTAAGTAGCTCAATTATCCGCGGTTTCCGTAGATAAGTTGCAACACTTCCGCCCGCGACGAAACATTGCTGCGGAAGATTCCCTTGAGGGCGGACGTCACCATGCTGCTGCCGGGCTTCTTGATTCCGCGGATGGTCATGCAAGTGTGTGTCGCCTCAATCACGACGGCAACACCCTTGGCCCCGAGCTCTTCCACGAGCATCTGGGCGATGTCTTCGGTCATTCGCTCCTGAACCTGCGGGCGGCGGGAGACCACTTCCACCACGCGGGCCAGCTTGGAGAGACCGACCACCTTGCCATCGGGAACGTAAGCGACGTGAGCGTGCCCCATGAACGGCAGCAAATGGTGCTCGCACATGCTGCAAAAACTGATATCCCGGACCAATACCACTTCGTCGTACTCTTCGGTAAAAACCTTGGCCAGGTGTTGCCGCGGATCCACCTTCAGGCCGGCAAACATCTCGGCATACATCCGGGCCACTCTGGCCGGCGTCTCCAGGAGCCCCTCCCGATTGGGGTCTTCCCCTACGGCTGCCAGGATTTCCTTCACCGCCCGCTCAATCCGCGGCAAATCCACCGAACCGGTCGCCAGTTGAAGCGAACCCGACGAGATCCCCTGGTCGAAAGCCGTTGCGGTCGGCCCCGCACAGTCGATAGGTTCTGGAGACGCGCTCATGATGGAAGCAGGAGAGGTTAAATGGGCAGTTGCATCCTAGGAACGACCCTCAACGGGGTCAAGGATGCCCCGACAAAGCTGCTTGCGTGCTGCTCCAAAGGCAACTAAAATTCGGGGTTTCCAGTCGCAACTAATTTAGGGGAATGCCTTTATGCTCCGCCGGTCGCTCGTACTCTCGCTCCTTGGCCTGACCATCGCTGCGGTTCTGATTTCCACTGGCTGTAGCGGCCCCGATGCCCCCCCCAAGAAAACCGGTGGTTCGGGTACCAGCTCGGGATCGGGCTCGGGCTCTGGTGGATCCCTCACTACCGCAGCTCCCTAAACGCTTGTTCGCCTCAATCGATTGTCCTGTGGCCCCTCCTTCCGGAGTCCTTTCATGCTGCGATACATCACTCTGGCCGGCCTGATGGTCTTGCCGCTCCTGTTTGTTGGTTGCGGCGGAGGGGATGGAAAGGGGACCGGGGGCAACGTAGGTGGCAGAGGGACTGGGACGGAAACCACCGCGTCTCCCAAGACCACGGCCGGCAAGAAGCGGCTGATATTTCTGACCAATGGCGATGATCCGTTTTGGGATACTTGCAACGCCGGCCTGCAGGATGGGGCGAAGCAAATGAAACTGGAGGCGGCAGGCTATTCCATTGTCATGGACAAAGGGAATTTCAAAATCGACGGCCAGATCGACAAGCTTCGTCAGTACGCCACGGAGCCCGACATCGTCGGCATCGCCATTTCCGTAGTGCAGGCGGACAACAAAACGATTGCCGACGAGCTCAAGGCTCTGCAGGCACAGGGCAAAAAAGTCATCACTGTCGATGGCGATTTGAACAGAATGCGCTTCCGCGATTCCCGCACCTATTACATCGGCACTGACAACTTCGTCGGCGGCAAGACCTTGGGGACGGCCCTCAACAAGATTCTCGCCGGCCGCCAGATTTCCAAGGGAGGCTATTACCAGTTCGCCGGCTTCACCGACAACGACAACGCCCGCAGTCGCATGAATGGGGTGCAGGAAGGAGTGGGCAAAGACTACGAAGATCTCGGCCGCAAACCCGACCAGGGTGACCGCAACAAGGCCGCGGACAACGTGCGGACGGCCCTCGACAACGACGAGGAAAAGATCACGGCACTCGTCGGCATTTGGGCCTACAACGCTCCCGCCATCGCGGACGTGGTCAGTGAACGCAAAGTTCGCTCCAAAGTCTCTGTCGCCACGTTCGATGCCGCCAAGGACGCGATTACCGCCATGAGTGCCGGCAACATCGATGTGATGGTTGTCCAGAATCCGTTCGACATGGGCGTTCAATCGGTTCGATTGCTCAAGGCAATGTGCGAAAACGACGAGAAGACGGTCAAAGAAATGTTTCCCAATGAGGGGAAGGAAGACGGCGATGTGTTCACCACGGGCCTGCGGGTAGTGGTCCCCGATGACAAGTCCCCCGTCAAAGCCACGGACTTTGATCCCCAAGTGGTCGAGTTCATGACGCTGGAACAGTTCAAGCTGTGGCTGGCTAAGTACAAACTCGTCAGCTCATGAGCGACCAGCCTCCTCTTCCAAAATCGCCGGGAGCATCGCCTCTGGCCTGGCTGACGCACTACGTGCGCCCGAATGAGCTGGCGCTGGTTCTCTCGATCCTGGTGGTGATCGGAGGAACTGCGGCCCTCGACAAGAGCCACGCCTATGTTCGTGTTCCCGGCCGAGTTCTCAAGGACAATTGCCGCCGGCTGGCACCGCTGGGAATGCTGGCGCTGGGTGCCACGGTGGTCATCATTTCGGGCGGCATCGACCTCTCCGTGGGTTCGATGGCGGCCTTTAGCGGCACGATTGCGGCAACGCTGATGCTCGCGCTGGGGAAGGACAAATTCGACACGGACGGCGGTGTCGGCAGCGTAATTCTAGTGGAGGCATTAGGCGCTGCGCTGATAACAGGCATTGTCGTCGGCACGCTGCACACCTGGATGATCACGTCCTTGCGCTTACCCCCTTTCATCGTCACGCTGGGATCACTCGTGGGGCTGCGCAGCCTGTCCCGCGCGCTTTGCCTATCCATGACGGGAAAATTCAAGGGAACCGCCTCCGAAGAACTGCCGTTCAGCGATCCCTTTCTGGACCTGCTCAAGGATGAAGTCTGGATCTCGATGGTCCTGATGCTGCTGCTCGCGGCGTTCACCTGGGTCGTGCTCAATTGGACCATTCTGGGCCGCCATGTCTATGCTTTGGGCGGCAATGAGCAAGCCGCCCGGCTGAGCGGAATTCGCACCGAGAACGTGAAGTGGTTTGCTTACTGCTTCAGCGCCGTGTGCGCCAGCCTGGCGGGAATTTTCTACATCGCCGAGTCCGGCGCAAAACCCTCGACGCTGGCGAGCGGCTACGAGCTCAACGCCATCGCCGCGGCTGTGGTCGGCGGTTGCAGCTTGCAGGGAGGAGTCGGCACGGTCATCGGCACTTTGCTGGGCGCGGTTTTTCTGCGAGCAGTGGTGGATTCCGTGGCCCGAATTATCAGGTCGCAGTCGGATATTTATGAAGGGATGATCGTGGGGATGGTTGTCGTGGCGGCAGTGACTTTCAGCCAGCTCCGGCAGATTCGCCAGTCCGGCAGGCAGCTCTTTCCCGGCGCGATGGGCCTGCTGGCGATTCCTTGCCTGGCGGGAGCCTGCGGACTGGTGGCGACCATCACGCTGGGCATCGCCGTGGGCTCGGCGACAGGACTGACGGCCTTGGTGATTCTCATCGCCTGGAAGATCGTCGAAATCCGTCAAAGCCAAGTCAAGACAAGTTAGTAGTGACTACGATGTCTCAGACAGTGTCCACTCCGCAGCCGATTATTTCCATCCGTGCCGTCAGCAAGCGGTTTCCTGGAGTGGTAGCGCTCGAGAGTGTCACGCTCGAGATCGTTCCCGGAGAATTGCACAGCATCTGCGGCGAAAACGGCGCGGGCAAGAGTACGCTGATGAAAATACTCAGCGGCGTGATTCCCGATTTCGAGGGGGAGCTGCTGCTGGCGGGCAAGCCGGTCCGCTTTGCTGGGACGCGCGACGCCGAAGCGGCCGGCATTAGCATCATTCATCAGGAGCTGAACCTGGTGGAGCAGCTTTCCGCCGCGGCGAACATCTTTTTGGGCCGGGAAATCCGCGGCTATTTCGACCTGCGCGACGACCGGGCGATGGAAGAGGCGGCGGGGCGCCTGCTGCACGAGCTGGAATGCGAGATCGACCCGCGCGTGGCCGCCGGCAGTCTCCGCGTTGGCGACCAGCAGCTCATCGAGATCGCCAAGGCCCTCTCGCTGCAAAGCGACATCCTGATCATGGATGAGCCGACCAGTGCCCTGACCGAATCCGAAGTCAGCCGCCTGTACCGCGTGATCGAACGGCTCCGGAAGCGGGGCGTGACCATCCTCTACATTTCCCACAAGATGGAGGAGGTGTTTTATCTCTCCGATCGCATCACCGTCCTCCGCGACGGCCGCCTCGTGAAAACGATGCAGCGGGAAGAGACCAGCCCGCGGGAAGTCACCCACCTGATGGTCGGCCGCGACATCGAATCCGTCCATTTCGGTGGCCAGCGCCAGCCGGGCGAAGTATTGCTCCGCGTGAAAGATCTCTCGCTCCCCTGGCCGGGACACGCCCGCGGCTATCGGCTGAAGAATATCAGCTTGGAACTGCGGGCGGGGGAAGTGCTCGGCATCGCGGGCTTGATGGGAGCGGGACGCACGGAGCTTCTGGAATCGCTGTTCGGCGCTTCGGAAGAGGTCCCCACAGGCACCATCGAGCTCGCGGGCAAGTCCGTCGCCTTCCGCCATCCGCAGGAAGCCTGTGCGGCCGGCATCGCCCTGGTCACCGAGGACCGAAAGCGGCTGGGGATCTTTGCCGCCATGAACGTGGGCGAGAACATCTCCATTTGCACGCTTCAACAAACCGGCGCGGCCGGCCTCATCAACCGCTCACGCGAATTGCAACTGGCGGGAGAAATATCCCAGAAGCTGGCCGTGAAGTCGGCTGGACTCGCCGCCGCGATCACCAGCCTTTCCGGCGGCAATCAGCAGAAGTGCATCATCGGCCGCTGGCTGCTGACCAATCCGAAGGTCTTGCTTCTGGACGACCCCACCCGCGGCGTCGACGTCGGTGCCAAGGCCGAGCTTTACCGTCTGATCGACGAGCTTTGCCGCAGCGGCCTCGGCGTCATCCTCACCTCCAGCGAGCTCCCCGAGCTGCTCACCGTGAGCGACCGGATTCTCGTCCTCAGCGAAGGCCGCATGACGGCTTGTTTCCCCCGCAGCGAAGCGACGGAGCAAAAGATCATGGAAGCCGCGACGCTGGGAGCATGACGGTTTCTACTCGAGCAGAACGAGGGCGATTCTCTCTTCTCAAAGTGTGCGGTCCGTGAGCAGAAAAAAATCGATGGTGCAAAAGTCACCAACCTGAATGTCGTAAGTTGTTCGCAATCCAGAACTTGCGAAATCAATCGTCCCGACTTTTGCACCACCCCCCTCCTCATAAGTGGGGGTTCGTTGTCGCAGATCGGGAGGAACCCGCTGAACACGCAAGAAAAGCGCGGACTCGCGGCGCGATCCGACTCCTTCTTGGTAGATTGTCAAAGACCATGCCGGTTTCTCGCCGGCCCTAATAGACTCAATTGTACACATAACCCAAGTGTCCGGCAAGTCCCTGAATGGGGGGTGTACCACTGGGTTCAAACATCGTCGTAGCTGCCAAGCTACGGGATCCTCTTCTCTGCTTGGTATGAATAGAGAAGAGACGTTCTGAAGCGATTCAGCCTCTAGTCGCGAGGAGGTTTGCGCAGGGCCATTTGTGGCCCTTTTTCCCGTTAGGCACGACATTTATGCCGTGCTAAAGCACGGGCCTGACGGGGAAGAAGCGAAGAAGCCCGGTGAACCGGGCTGCGGAAAACCCCCACCATCAGAGCGCAAAAAAAGTCCCGACAGCAACATGCAGCCGGGACTCTTGAAATCGAATTTGGAAAACCTGACTCGCCCTACTCTTTCGCTCCCTTCGCCCCTCCCAGCAGCGTTTCCAGTGAACCAGCAGTCTTGCCGGCTCCAGCAGGAGCTGGCGTGGCAGCGTCGCCGTTGCCCGCTGTCCCCTGTTGCAGCAACGGGAAGGCCGATTCGAGGGCTTTGCCCTTCTCCGCGGCCAAAGCTTGCAGGGCTTCGGGGCGGTAGCGGACTTCCGATTCCTGGTACTGGCGGAAGCCAGTGCCGGCGGGGATGAGGTGGCCGAGGATGACGTTCTCCTTGAGACCGACCAGGTTGTCCACCTTGCCGGCGAGAGCCGCTTCGGTGAGGACCTTGGTCGTTTCCTGGAAACTGGCTGCCGAGATGAAGCTGCTGCTCTGCACGGCGGCCTTGGTGATGCCCAAAAGCTGCGTGCTGGCGGTGGCCGACTTGGGGCGGGTTCCCTTGGCCGGCGTGCCGCCGAGGGCCTCGATCTGAGCATTGGCCTGCTCGATAGCGTCCTTGGGAACAATCGAGCCGGTAAAGAACTCGCTGTCCCCCTTCTCGACGATCTTCAGGCACTTGGCCAGGTTGTTGTTGACCGAGCGGAAGTCAAAACGGTCCATGACCAGACCGGGGAGCAGGTTGGTATCCCCCTGGCTTTCGATTCGCACCTTGCGGAGCATGCGGGCCGCGATGATCTCGATGTGCTTGTCGTTGATATCCACCCGCTGGCTGCGGTAAACCGACTGGATTTCGTGCACCAGGTACTGCTGCAGGGCCTCTTCGCCGGAAATCCGCAGGATGTCGTGCGGGACCAGCGGGCCGTCCACCAGGGCCTGGCCGGCTTTGACGTGGTCGCCCGAGTGGACCAGGAAACGCTTGCCGTGCGGCACCAAGTGCTCGCGCTCGATGCCGCTTTCGCTGCGGACAACAATCGTCCGCTTGCCGCGGCGCTTCTCCTGGAGGATTTCGACAACGCCGTCCACTTCCGCCATCACGGCCGGATCCTTGGGCTTGCGAGCCTCGAAGATTTCCGTTACCCGCGGCAGACCGCCGGTAATATCCGTAATGCCAGCCGCTTCGCGGGGCGTCTTGCCGAGGATGGTGCCGGCATGAACGACCTTCCCTTCATCCACCACGATGTGGGCTCGCTCCGGCAGGTAGTACACATCAAGCGGCTTACCTTCGGTGTCTTCGAGCACAATTTGCGGGTGCAATTCCCCCTTATGCTCCATGATCATCCGCCGCATGTGGCCGCTGGGATCCTTTTCCAAGCGGAGGGTCTCGCCTTCCACAACGTCCTCGTAACGGACCTTGCCGGCGACCTCGGAGAGAATGGGAATCGAGTGCGGATCCCATTCGCAGAGGATCTGACCCGCCTTCACCTTGTCGTTCTCCTTGACACGGAGGGCCGCACCGTTGGGCACGTCGTACTTTTCGAGTTCCCGGCCGCGCTCATCCAGCAGCGAGATTTCCGCGTTCCGGGTGAGGACGATGTCCTTCCCTTCCTCGTTGGTCACGAACCGCATGCGAGTGAATTTGACGATGCCGTCTTTCTTGGCCTTCGTTTCGCTTTCTTCCACCGTGGTGCTGACCGTACCGCCAATGTGGAACGTACGCATCGTAAGCTGCGTACCCGGCTCGCCGATGCTCTGGGCACCGATGATGCCGACCGCCATGCCGTCTTCCACGAGCGACCCCGTCGCCAGGTCCATCCCGTAGCAACTGCGGCAGATGCCCAGCGGCGCTTCGCAGGTCATGGGGCTGCGGACCTGGATCTTTTCCAGGCCGAGCTCTTCGATCTTGCGGGCGATTTCCGGCGTGATCAGCTCGCTGTCCTTGACGATGATCTCGTCCGTAATGGGATTCACGATGCTCTGGCGGCTGACGCGGCCGGTGATGGCGGCGGAGAGCCGGACCTCCACTTTTTCACCGCGGTAAATGACCCCCTTGGTGATGCCTTGCGTCGTGCCGCAGTCGTGCAACGTGACGACCACGTTCTGGGCCACGTCGGCCAGCTTGCGGGTGAGATAGCCGGAGTCCGCCGTCTTTAGGGCGGTATCGGCCAGGCCCTTGCGGGCACCGTGCGTGGAGCTGAAATATTCCAGCACCGTGAGGCCTTCGCGGAAGTTCGACTTAATCGGCGTCTCGATGATTTCGCCGGTCGGCTTGGCCATCAGACCACGCATGCCGGCGAGCTGCCGGATTTGCTCGATGCCGCCTCGGGCACCGGAGTCCGCCATGAGATACACGGGGTTGACGTAGCCGGTGCCGCCCCGGTCGTCGTTCTTCATCGCCTCCCGCATCTCGTTGGTGATGGCTTCGCGGGCGTGCGTCCAGGTATCCAGCACCTGGTTGTAGCGTTCCTTCTCGGTGATGATGCCGCGCTCGTAAAACTTCCGCAGCCGCAGAACTTCCTTTTCGGCCTTGTTGATGTGGTTGACCTTGGTGGTCGGCGTAATCAGATCGTCCGTGGCGAACGACAGACCGGACAGGAAGGCTTCGCGGAAGCCGATCTGCATCATGTCGTCCAGCAGGCCAATGGTGGCCCGTCGGCCCAGAAGCTGGTAGCAGTCCGAAATGGCGCTAGCCAGATCGCCCGACTTGAACGGCTTGTTGTAGTAGTCCATTCCCCGGGGGAAAATGGAATTAAAGAGGATGCGGCCATACGTGGTTTGAATCACGATGCCCGGCTTGTTCTTCTCTTCTCCTTCGCTCTTCAGCCGCTGGTGCTTGGGGAGGCGGACCTTGATCTTGGCGTGGAGCTCGATCTTGCCGTGCGAGAACGCCAGCTCCGCCTCGGTCGGCGTGGCGAAGATCAGGCCTTCGCCCTTGCGGCCGGGGAGTTCCAACGTGAGATAGTTGCAACCCATGACCATGTCCTGTGACGGACTCATGATCGGCTTGCCGTTGGACGGGGCGAAAATGTTGTTCGTCGAAAGGAGCAGGGTGTGCGCTTCCACCTGGGCCTCAATCGATAGCGGCAAGTGCACAGCCATCTG
>SXGT01261545.1_pt1 | contig 11125 bp, 9 predicted proteins | sample 3176221 | NCBI WGS metagenome assembly SXGT01 (sample SAMN11356862, study PRJNA531348) | freshwater metagenome | isolation source: freshwater sample F1-120 | place: China: Fuxian Lake, Yuxi | collected 2017-12-25
CCCCTCGTTGAGTGACTTCGCTCCTCCTGGCCCTGGCAGATTGCGATGGCCAGAGAAGGCCGGGCTGCTCAGGGGCATGGAGAACCCCCAGGAGCGACGTTGACGAGGGGGTTGGACTCATAGCACTGCCGCTACGGCACGGCAGCAAGCCGCCACCGGTCACCTCGATCGCATGTTGAAGGGAACCCTTGTGTAAACTTTCCACAAGGGTTTGCAGCTTCCTATCAAGGGGCTGATCTCCAAGGCCGGGCACCCGCACCACCACATCAATGGCCGCGCGGCGGGGCGAACTTGCATGGTCCGCGATAACCGCCACGGAAGTCGCCTTGCTCGAGGATCCCGGCAGCGCGTTTCAGGATGGCCACCGCGATCCCCCGGCGTGACCTGTTACAGGCCTGAGCCAGCGTGGCGGCCTGTTCTTCCAGCCCTGGCGATTCAAGGGGGGGTTCTTCCGCAACCAGTTCCAGCTCGCGCAAAGCCTCATGAGCCAGGCTGAGAACCGGTGTCGGTGCGTCCATGACGAGGATCCGTCGCAGGGCCTCCCGTGCCGCAGGCAGTGGGTTCACGGGCTCGAAAGTACCAGTGAAGCGAGCGGGGTCAAGGCGTCTTGCGATGCGCCTGGCGCTGGTACTTGGTATCCCCCGGGATCCCCGGCGGCGGTTCCCCCCACCCTGTGGGCATGACCTGCGGGGCATTCTTGAGGGCCTTCGTTGCCTTGCGGAGCAGGGCTGCAAGTTTGGGTATGGGCAAGGCGGCTTGGCTCATGGGGGGATGGTAGCGCCGCCCGTGACGAACGAAAAGCTTGGGACTACAGTACGGACTGCGTGGCCATTTTTGGGGCCATCATGCAAAAGAAAAAGCCCCGCGTAACTTCTTGTCTCGCGAGGCTTTATATCTGGTGGACCTGAGGGGAGTTGAACCCCTGACCTCTGCATTGCGAACGCAGCGCTCTCCCAACTGAGCTACAGGCCCGGATTTCTCTATCCTTGGGAGGGGGAAGTATATCCGTCGATCCAGGAGGCGGCAAGAGACTAGCACGGTTGCGGCCATCTACTTGGCAGGCACGAAGGCGGAGTCCAGGCCGGTAATTTCTCGCGACTCGAGCGCCCCCATGGGCCCCGTGACACGGAAGGCCCGATAGCTCCCGCGAGCGGCGGCCTTCCACTCGGCGGGGCCACTGTCTTCCGGCAATCGCAGGACAGCAGCGCCGCTTGGCCCCTCGTCAAGAAAGGCAACCAGAGACACTTGGCCCACGAGGTCAATAGTGCCAACAGCTCGCAGCACTCGACCTTCGCCAGACAGCTTGAAACTGCGAACCAGGAACTGACGTGAGTCGCTCTCAAAGCGTAACCTCACATCGCCCGAGGAGAAGAGCATCGCAGGCAATTCCGTCGCGAGGATTCCCTGGCGAAGTGTCACCGAGCCCAACTCCATGCGCCCCCGAGAAGGCTCAGTCCCTCCCGGGTACTTGAGCTCGCCTTGCATGTCGCTCGCTTGCAAGCTTTCGAGATCCAAGGGCACCCCCAGGCAACGGATTTCGAGCGACTCAAGCCCTTGCTTCACACTCCAGTGCCCCTCGACAATCACGCTACCGTCTTGCCGTTCCGGCCTGGTGCCAGCGCCTCCGCCACCCGATTGCCTTTTCTCCACCTTGAGGTCCGAGCACTTGAAATGAAAACTACCCCCGCTCCAATCAAAACTCACCTCGCCACTCGCACGCCCCAAACCAGCAATCTCGGCCGATTTGATCTCAAGCTTACCGCTGCCGAGGGATCCGCCCTTTTCGTCCGGTAACCTCTTGAAACGAATTCCACCCTCAAGCTGCCTCAGAAAGGGAGTTCCATCGAAAGCGCAGCCAGAGAGCTTGAGCTCTCCTTCGAGGGTTTCCGCAGCCTTCGACGAGAACCTGTAGGATAGGGCGCCGCTCAAGCCTCCGGCGGGACGAAGAAGCGCAATCAACGCCTTGAGCGGTTGCTCTTCCCTCACGACGATCTCGTCAATGAACCGATCCATCGTGCCCGCCTGGAGCCTGAGAGTCAGTTCGCCCGAATCGCCTTCAGCCGCGCCGCTGACAAGCACCGGGGCTCCCAGAAGCTCGGCTCTGACGACTTCCGCGCTGCCCACGTCCGCAAGTGAGATTCGGCCTGGAGTGATCTTCATTCGGCCATTCAATCGCTGGAGAGACAGGCCAGAGCGTCCCAGCTTCAAGGATGTGTCGTAGTGACTGACCCACGCCTCAAAGTCAATCTGGGCACCGGAGCGAACGGTGAAATCTCGCAGATCGACGTTCCACGAACCACTGGGCCGAAAGTGATTCCAGAGTCTCTGCATCGGTTCCGGCCAGAGGTCTTGAAGTCGCTCCACGACCCGAAGGTCTTCAATGCTAGCACGAATGTTCCAGTCGGTCTTGCCCCAGGAGAGAAGCAACTCTCCACCCCCCCACGACTCTCCCTCGGCAAGATCAGCCTCAAGCGCGACGCGGTTGGGATCTGCATATCGGATCTCCACATCCCGGAAATCTACTCTTGCCTTGAATTCTTCTCGCGTTGGCCTCTGATCACGCAGCCGGACACTCAACGCATGGATGAGTACTTGCGCATGCCTGGCCTCGAGTAACTCGGCAATCGCCTGGGGGGAAACCAAATCGCTCACATTCCAACGCTCGACCTCCGCACCCGCAGGACCTGCCACCTCGTGATCGAGCCACACGGTCGCATTCTGGATCTGCAGTGTCGGTCGTTCAACAGCTGGCTCGGCTCCTGTGCGAGAACGAAACATGCGGCGCGTGCTCGGGTCTGCAAATCGAAGCCCCTCCAGCTCGAGGACTCTTCGCTCGACAAGAACCGGAGCCGCCGGAATCTCGAGGCGTTCGAAGGTGACATCGCCGAAGAGCGATTCCGCGCAGCCCGATAGTTTCACAGGGGTGCTCACGATCGAATCAAGGACCCGCTGCCATCGAGCCTCGATCTGGGATTGGGATCGATAGAGCCGATACGAGGCGAAGCTGAGAATCACGAGAAGGGTTATGGAATAAAGGATCGTCCGAAAAAAAATCCGCATGATTGACCGATTTCGCAGCTCCTTGATTCCCTTTGACGCGCGGCGCGCCGAAATACTATTGTGGCCCGCTAGCGTTGGGAACAGTGTTCTCGCAAAATGGCCGCGACTGCCCTGTCCGTCCGGGGTTCACGGGCACTGTGAGCCTGTCCGTGGCACGACGGCATCAGCCCCAGCAACTCGGGAGATCGCCTCGAGGCGCCACCACGGGCCTGAGCAAGAAAACTCACCGTGTCAGGCCCTGGCAGCGGTCCGACACTTCCGCGGCGCCAGGGCCGAGCCCGAGTGACGAAGCCCCGTTCCTCTGTGTGGCCCGATCTACAACCCGCTAGAAGTAGACTTCCCAGAGGTTGGATTCGGACTTGACGCTCAGCCAAACAAAAATCGCTGTGAGGATCGCCGAGCCCCCCAGGAGTCCCATGACAAAATTCTTCTCGGGCTTGCCGTGGGCGACCACGTACATGTCGCTCGTTAGCCAGAGGAGGTAAAGCACAAGCCCAACAACAAAAACTCCCGAGGCAATGGCGAGGGCAAGGGCTCTCCGCTCCCCCGCCTTGTGCCGGTTCACCGTGCGGAGGAAGTCAGCATCGGGACGCTTGCCGACATGGAGACATTCCGGACAGCAGACTGTCTCCTGAGAGTAGCTGGCCGGGAGAAGAAACTCCTCATAGCATTCACTGCAAACGAAGCCAATGGAACCCCCGATACCGCCCGAGAATGCAGCGGGACGAGTCGAGGCTTCTTCGCGAGCAGGCTTGGCCTTCTGCTTCAAAGACGGGAGCTTCGTCTTTCTTCCTGTTATTTTTCTTGCGCCTTTACTCTCCTTGACCTCCGGACTGCTTGAAGTCTTCGCTCCTTCAGGGCTCGAACCCTCTGCCTGCGTCTCTCCGGACACCGCGAGCTTCTTGCCAGGCCTGCCAAGTCGCTTCCATTTTCTTCCCGACTTTTCAGCAGCCTGCTCCGGTTTGTTTTCCTTGTCACCGTCCTTCTTTTCCACGGCCAAAACTCCTTCACTGGATGTTCGAGTTTCCAAGCTGCGCGGCTCGCCAAGGCTTCCACCTCCCACCTCGGAAGGTTCGCCGTCCCCGGAAACTATCAAAATCGGATCGTCGGGCAACGTCCCGACCGAGTCCACTTCGCTGAGGTCTTTCTTGCAAGTCCCCACAGGTTCATTTTCCACCCGGGAAGCCTTGGATCCCCCGATCAAGGACGACAGGTCAAGATCCTCGCCGTTCGAGTCGGAGAACTGATCACTTTCCAGCGGTGGCGAGCCTCCTTCGAGAATCTCGTCTTCATCCCGGCTGGCTCGTCGAATCGACATGGTAGTTCAAGTCCTCTGGTTGACCCGTTTCAGTTCCGATATTACCACAGGCCAAGCCGGTGAAAATACTCTGCAGATGCTATTCCAGCACTCGCGAGGACCCGAAGTGCGATGTTCGGGAAGAGGCTTGCGAGCGTGCCTTTTCAGGGCTCCACGTAAACTCCATGGTTTTCAACGGCGAGAGATCGCAGGAGCGCCCTTTCAGCAGGGAGCGGATGGAAGCTGATCGAGTTGATCTTGACCCTGCGGAGACGGTTGATGCGTCGGACTTCCCGCAAGAACTGCTCATGGTTCGTGATGCCCATGGTTGGGGCTCCATCCGAAAGCAAGTAGATCGTATCGAGGTCGCCATACTCAAGGGCCTCACGCAGAGCCGAGAAGAGGTTCGTTTGCCCCTCCGCCCTGGAGTTGGTCACAAAGGCCCCGGCTGCTGCTCGCACACGTGCGTCCAGCCGTGCCAGCATCTTGTTCTCGACTCCGCCTCTCGCCTGCCTTTCAGGGAAAGTCACAGCGATAAAATCGGTGATCAGCGAGTTAAAGCGGAAGAGATTCAAGCTCTGGTCTTCCGGGAGCTTCGAGAGCATACCCAACATTTCCCTCTTCGCCTCGTCGAGGCGCGACACGGCACCTTCTTGCTTCCTGCGCGCCCCGGGCCTTGCCCTCGATGGGCCTCCCCCCGCCGAGGCGCCCTCATTGGGCTCCGGCTTCTTCACAACCACAGTCTTGCCCCGGTTAGTTGGGACATTCTGCGGCACGAACTCCTCGTTCATGCTCTCGGAGCAATCCATGAGAAACGCAGTGCGCTTCGAAAGTATACGCAGCCCGAAGTAAAGCGGGATGGCCAGGGTGAACTTCTTCGCGTCCTGGGCCTTGAGCAGCGCCAACTCGTCCGGAGTGAGCGGTGTGGTCTTCTTGTAAGTGTTCTTCGCCTGGGCCCACCAACTTTCCCACTGGGTGGCCATGGGTCCAAAATTCTTTCCCGTCAGGCGAGTGAGGGAGTCGGTGATATCGTCCCTGGTGCGGCCGTCGGCCTTGTCGAGAGCAGTAAAAAGAGGCTCAATCACCTCGGGACCACCTTGTTCGAACAGGGCTTCGATGGCTGCGAGTCGAACCTTGAGATCCGGGTCCTGAAGGGCATGAACCGCATGCTTGACGATCTCCTTGTCGCCAAGGTGACTCAAGCCATCCAGGCAGATCACGCGAATCGCCCAGTTTTGGTGCTTCAGGCCAGAAATGAGCGGGCCCCGATGCTTTCCGCCCGGAAGTGAAGCGAGGAGATCGTACGCGGCCGTTTGAACCCCCTGGTTCGAGGCCTTGATCAGCTGAAGAGCGGCGCTCGCGAACTTGTCGCTCTTCTCCGTCCCTTCGCGTAATGCCTCCAGTATCGCTATCTGCGCGGACGGATATGCCAGCTTCGAGATCTCCGAAAGAAGCAGTGGAAATCGGGTCCTCGTCCTCAGACCGGCGATCGCCTTGACCACGATCCCAGTCGCCCGCTCATGCTTCCGCACGAAAGGCGTGAGGCCATTGCCGACAAGCCACTCCTCGGCTCTGGGCTCGAGCTCGTTCAAGAGCGCCACTTCCATGCTGTCGAGTAGCGCCCTGCGATCCTCCCTGAGGGCATTATCCTTGGCCCCTGGACCAACGCCTTGCGGCTCAAGGAAGTAAGGCATACCCTTCTGGATCAGGGCCTTCACGGCAGCTTCGGTCCCAATTCGCCCGAGCGTGCGAGTGACAGCGGCTCCAACACCTCCGTTTGTCTCCAGCGCGAATAGCCCGGCGAGGAACTCGGCTGACTCCGTGGATCGAATCCGTCCAAATGCCTCGATCGTGGCGATCCTCTCGAAGGCCTCCTTCCCAGTCTCACTCTGGAATTTTGCCTTGAGCTGCTCGACGCTGGGAGGAGGGCCGATGCCTTCCTGGGCGGGGCAGAGCAACGCCAGAGGGGTGCAGAGGAAAACGCCGAGGCGCCGTGCGCGCCTCAAGCCGAGCTGGCGGGAGACGATTCGATTGGAGGTGGTCATTCGTGGTGAGCCTTGATGAGAGTTTCGCGCTTCTTCCCCCGGCCTGGCCGGATTTCCCGTGAGTCTGTGCCTGGGGCCAATTCGAGGAAGCCCGTCCAGGGAGGCACTTTCTGGCCCTGGGCAGTCCCTCCAGACGTTCCGCGGCACTCCAGGGATGCGCAGGAACGTAGCCCTGGCCGCGCGTCTTTTGGGAAGATACATGGATTCTTGCGGCGGTAACACTTTTTACTCGCCGGTAAAGGTAATTTTGCTGGATCCGCTCAAGCCTTCAACCTCCCGAGACCGATTCGTACAGTGATCATTTCACCAGGGGCCTTCGACTTATCCCCTCTCGGTCGAAGGCCTTTTTTTTCTCCTCCGATGTCGCGCACGGGAAGCCTGCCAAGCCCACCCCAACACTTCCCCCGCGAACTTCGACCGGTTGCTTGCCAGGGCAATGACTCTTTACAGTATTCCTGGGGAGTGATACCATCGCCGGGCTTGGCTCCCCAATGGGTCCGGGAGCTCCCAAACTTTACCCTCACGAGGTTCTCTCATGTCTCGACCGCTTCTACCAAGCCTCGCGTTCCTGATCTCCCTCGCGATGCCGCTGACGGCCGCCAACCGGTTCTTCATCGTGAACCAGGCCGTTTGCATGGAGCAGCAGGATATTGCAATCTTGCTCAAGGCAGACACGGACCAAACCATCTATGGCTTCTCGTTCGGACTCAATTACGACGAGAGCTCGCTCACGGTGACCCGGGTCAGCCTGGAAGGGACCTCCATCCCCCCGGGGGCGCCTGACTTCTTCGACGGAAAAATCGACGCCGCTCGTGGGCTCGTGGGCTATGGATGTGTGCTCGACTTCGGCCCCACATTTGCCGACGCTCTGCCCGCCGGCGAAAACAAGACGATTGCCAGGCTGATCGCCAACGTCATCGGCAACCCCGGCACAACGGATATCAGCCTCGAGCCGGTTCTGACAAACCCCAACTCTGATCGTCCGGTGAAGAACGTCATGACCAACGACCAGGGGGACTCGATTGTCCCAACACTTGTCAATGGCACCATCACCATCACAGACTGCAAGCCGACCATCACCTCCACTCAAGACAATCAGGGCGTCGCCGGGAAGAAATTCCAGGTCGTGGGTTCACATTTCGGTGAACCCGGGCTCTCGGTCAAGGTCTGCGGCGCCCTTGCGACGGCAACGCTGCTGGGCGATGGAGTCACCCTCGAAGTTACCGCTCCCGCTTGCGGCAGCTCGGGATTTGCGCCCCTGGAGGTGTGCAACACCTACGGTTGTGACACGAAGAGCAGCGGCTTCGATTATGAGGAGGTCGTGGCGTCGGGTGTTCAAAAGCCAAACGACGAGAACCAGGACGGTAAGTTTGACCTGAGCGATCCAGTCTCGATCTTGAACCACCTTTTCCTGGGGACAAACCCGAGCCTTCCCTGCGGCGACGGCACCCTGAACGCCCCCGGCAACAAGGCGCTGCTCGACTCCAACAACGACGGCGCGATCAATCTTTCGGACGCGGTTTTCGCTTTGAGCTTTCTCTTTGTCGGCGGCCCGATACCGTTCAACTGCGCGGGCAATGCCTCCTGCCCATGCAAACCGGTCTCCGGGTGCCCGGACAACTCGCCGAAGTGTTGACAACCCCTGGAGCCCATTCCCGCAGCCCCGCTGGCTTTCCCAACGCGCCGCCGGGACGGTTCAAGGTCAGGCGCTCGCGATATTTTGGAAGTCTTCCGCGGCCTGCGCCACAGCACTGTAGCTGGCGCGGAGAGACTCGATGCCCGTTGGCCGGGGCGAGCCGGAAGCACCCCTCGTCGAGCACAGCCCTCGGTCCGTCAAGAGCCCGGCCCCCTCGTGGCGACAGGTCCGGACCGCCAGGAGCAGAGATTCGCGCACCTCTCGAGCCTCGGCGGAGAGTTCCTCGTGGGATGTAGCCAAGCGAGGCCCGACGGCCTCGATCACTCGACGTTCCAGGGGCCACCGACTGGCGATCCGGGCCGAGATTGCCGGGACCTGGGCGTGGGCCTCGTCGAGACATGGGGAGTCGACCATCCCGGGGAGCGCAGCTCGCTCGAGCGCGCTCGCGCATGCGACTTCGAAGGCGTGAGGATCCAGCTCGGCAAGGACGCAAACCCCCAGGTCGTGGATCAGCCCCGCAAGGAACATGTCCTCGGCGAGTCTGGATCGCGCCCCCACTCCGATTTCACGCGCCAGAGTGGCCACGGCAAATGAATGCCGCCAGAACCGCACCGGCCCGATCATTCCTCCGGGTGCGGGAACAGTGCGGACCAGATGGGCCGCAAGCACCACGTTTCGAATGCGCCCCATCCCAAGGACTACAGCGGCCTGGAGCACCCGGTTCACTGGCTGACGGCACCCCAGCGTGGGAGAGTTTGCGAGACGCAAGATACGTGCCGAGAGATCCGAATCGCGTTCGCAGACCTCACTGAGGTGGCGTGCCGTCGATCCTTCGTGGAGTGAAAAGGCAAGTATTCGCTCCACAGCAGGCGGGAGACGGGCCACCTGATCGATGATCGAGTCGAGAGATCCTGTGCAGGTAAGCGTCGAAGGCATGTCAATCGAGCCCCATGAGGGTCCCCTCCCACCTCTGAGTTCGACCCGCCTGGCCCTCGAGCTTGAGGAGCCTCTTCGGGAAACATTATGAGCCCTCCGCGTCCTGCGAATCGGGATTCTTCAATGTCTCGGGCTCGGGGTCCGGCCTGGAACGGGAGAAGTATCGTGTGAAGTCGAACGGCTGCTTCCCCTCCGACGCAGGCGACCCCTGGGGCGGCCCAGGTGCCCTGGAAGATTCCGTGACCGGCGCCGTCCCCGCGGTGAAGGTGTTGCGTGAGCGCTCGCCCTCGGCCACCGATTTTCTGTACCTGGCCCGCATTTGTTCGTACTCATCCGGGCTGATGTCGTCAGAGCCCACTGCCTCGCCTCGCATCACTTGCTCATGGATCTTGACCAGGAACGGCACACACCAGCCACAGCCAGTCCCGGCGCCAAAACACTGGGAGAGCTGTGAGGCCCTTCGGGGACGCGTCTGCCTGGCGAAGTTGACGATCTTCCGCTTTGAGACGTGAAAGCAATAGCAAAGCTCGTGGTCAAGGTCCATGGGAGTTCGCGCAGCTCGAGCTGCCACGTGATCACAATCCTACCAGGGCGTTGAACAAGTCGGCAAAACTGGCCTGGATTTGTTCAGTGCTCTGATAGCCGCCGGAGCTGCTCCTCCAGAGCTCTCAACTGAGCTTTCGCCTCATCCAATCGATTCCGGGCGCTGTCGATAACCTCGCGCGGGGCCCTCTCTCTGAAGCTGGGGTTCAAGAGCTTCAATTCCTCACGCTCCACATAGCTCACGAGGCGCTCCTTCTCCTTCTCCAGAGCCCCACGCTCCTTTGTGGTGTCCGCAACCTCGAGGGGCACGATCACCTCCAGCCCGGACAGAACCTCGACGGCGCAGACTTCGGGCCTCGCCAGCCTCGACCCGATCTTCAGCTTCGAGACATTGCCGAGGTTCTTGATGATCCCGGACTCGGCGATCAGTCGCTCGGAGGCACGTCCATCGGCGAGGGCCAGGAGCACCTCGGAGGTCTGGGCAGCGGAGAGGTTCCTCTCCTGGCGAATTTTGCGTATACGGCCAACGATTTCCTGAATCGTGCTGAAAGTCTCCACCGCGAGAGGATCCCGCGCATGGCCATCCACAGTCGGCCAGGGAGCCACCATGATGGACCCGGCTGCCGCGCCGGCGCCCGAGGTGAGCGTTCGATCCGGCAGCTTTGCGCCAAGGAGGCTCCAGATCTCCTCCGTGATGAATGGACAAACAGGGTGAAGGAGCCTGAGCAGCACATCGAGTGCCTGTGCAATCACCCCACGGCAGACCCGCGCATCCGGCGACTCCCCGGGAGCAAAGCGGAACTTCGCGGCCTCGAGGTACCAGTCGCAGAAGTCATCCCGCACGAACGTTCGCACCCGCTGGGCCGCCTCGCAATATCGAAACCCTTCAAGCCTCTCGGTCGTCTCCTCGATCGCCGACGCGAGCCGATCCAGGATCCAGCGGTCTTCCAGCTTCAAGAGCCGCGGGTCGATCGAACGTTCCACGCTTTCTTCCCCGCCCTCGAGGTGCCCGAGTGCGAAACGACCGGCATTCCAGAGTTTCGTGAGAAACCGCTGGCCTTCAGCGAACTGCTCGGGCGACAACTTCAAGTCCTGGCCCTCCACGGTGAGCGTCGCAAGCGAGAAGCGCACGGCGTCGGCCCCGTGCGGCTTGTAAGTGTGGCCCGAGTTCTCGTCAAGGCCCCCATCGATCAGGGCGACGGGATCGATTCCGTTCCCGAGGCTCTTCGACATCTTCCGGCCTTGTTTGTCGAGTATCGTGCCGTTGATGTAGACATGCGAGAAGGGCTCGCGACCCAACATCTCCTCGCCCATCATGACCATGCGAGCGACCCAGAAGAAGATAATCCCGCGATCGGTCACCAGGGTCGAGGTCGGGTAGTAGTAGGCCAGCTCGGGAGTCTCCTGGGGCCAACCCAGCGTGGAGAAGGGCCACAGCGCCGAAGAGAACCAAGTATCAAGCACATCGGGATCTCTCCGGAGCGCCACGCCGCTTCCAAGCTGCTTCTCCGCCTGCGCCCGGGCGCCAGCCTCGTCATGGGCGCAAAAGATCTCGCCTCCCGGCCCGTACCAGATGGGTATCTGATGCCCCCACCAGAGCTGGCGCGA
>SXGT01731996.1_pt1 | contig 11125 bp, 10 predicted proteins | sample 3176221 | NCBI WGS metagenome assembly SXGT01 (sample SAMN11356862, study PRJNA531348) | freshwater metagenome | isolation source: freshwater sample F1-120 | place: China: Fuxian Lake, Yuxi | collected 2017-12-25
ACGGCCCAGGAACAGCAGGACCTGCGCGGGCGGGAACTTCGGCGCGGGGGCGAAGCCGCCCCACGCGGCGTCGAAGCGTTCGCGGAGACCGGCGCGGGCCGCGGGCAGCAACTCGCTCGTGATCGGCGACTCGACGACCGGCAATCGCCGCCCGATCGACTCGGCGAGTTGCCCGGCCTGTTCTTCGATCTGCGGCCGACGCTCGACGAAGGCCTCGGCAACCGCTCGGCACACGGTGACGAAGCCCGCCATGCCTTGCCGGTCGGAGGGCGGGACGTCCGTACCGCCGTAGAACGGCCGGCCGTCGGGGAGGAGCCACACGCTCATCGGCCAACCGCCACGGCCAGTGATCGACTGCATCGCGTCCATGTACACCGCGTCGACGTCGGGGCGCTCCTCGCGATCGACCTTGACGTTGACGAACAGTTCGTTCATCACCGCCGCCGTAGCGGGATCCTCGAAGCTCTCGTGGGCCATCACGTGGCACCAATGACACGCCGAGTACCCGACCGAGAGGAAGATCGGTCGGCTCGAGGCGCGCGCCGCGGCGAACGCATCATCGCCCCATGGGTACCAGTCGACGGGGTTGTCGGCGTGCTGGCGGAGGTACGGACTGGTCTCGGCCGCGAGTCGGTTCACTGGGGCGACGCTAATGGCGGTCGGCGTGCGCGAGGCCGAGCGCCGCTTCGGCCGTGCGGCGTGCCCAGCGGTAGTCGGGCTTCCCCGACGGCGCCCGTTCGATGCAGTCCGCGGAGACGACGGCGCGGGGGATCTTGTAGCCGGCGAGGAGCGGGCGGAGGTGCGCCTGGAGTTCGTGGGTGAGGGTCGACCGTCCGGGTCGGGCCTGCACGACCGCGACGACCCGCTCGCCGAATCGCTCATCGGCAACGCCGACGACGACGGCGTCGAAGACCGACGGATGCGACTTCAGCGCGGCTTCGACCTCTTCGGGGTAGACCTTCTCGCCGCCGGTGTTGATCGACACCGAGCCGCGACCGAGCAGCGTGATCGTGCCGTCGGTCTCGATGCGTGCGTGGTCGCCGGGCACCGACCAGCGCACGCCGTGCTCGTCGACGGGAAAGGTCGCCGCGGTCTTGTCGGGATCGCCCCAGTAGCCGATCGGGATGCGGCCCCGGCGGGCGAGGCGGCCGACGATCCCCGGTGCCGCGGGGCGCAGATCCTCGTCGAGCACCGTGGTGTCGTCGGACACCGAGAAGCGCGCCGAGGAGGCGATGTCGCCGCCTGCGACGGTGATCGACTGACCTTGCCCGCCCGTTTCCGAGGCCCCGTAGCCATCGACGACGATCACGCCGGGCAGGAGGTCGACGAGCGCACCTTTGATCGCCGGCGACAAGATGGCGCCACCCGAGAGAACGACCCGCAGCGACGAAACGTCGAGTGCGGGATCGAGCGACTCCACGAGCGGCCGCGCGAAGGCGTCGCCGACGATCACGATGAACGTTGCTTGCTCGGCAGCGACGAGCTGCCACAGCGCGTCGGGATCGAACGATCGGTGCCGGTCGATGACGACGGTACCGCCGAGGAACAACACCGAGAATGCCATCCAGTGGGCGGTGCCGTGCATGAAGGGGCAGGCCGGAACGACGCGCGTACGACTGTCGAGGCAGCGATCGGCGATCTCCTCGGGCGTCGCGATCGGTGCCCCGCCGCCTCCGCCGCCACCCATCGCGCCGAAGAACACGTCTTCGTGACGCCACATCACGCCCTTGGGCATACCCGTGGTGCCGCCCGTGTAGAGCAAGTACAGGTCGTCGCCGCTGCGCGGCGCGAAGTCGCGCACGCCGGACGCCGTCGCGACGAGATGCTCGTAGCTGTCTGGCCGAGCAGGATCGGGGCCGGCAGGATTCGGCCCGGCAGGATCGATGTCGTCGACGTAGACGATCGTGCGCAACGCGGGCAACGAGTCGCGGACCGCGTCGAGCTTGGCGGCGAACTCGCGGTCGGCGACGACCGCGACGAGGCCGGCGTCAGCGAAGAGATAGCGCAGTTCCTCTGCAACGTAGCGATAGTTGACGTTGACGGGAACGGCGCGCAGCTTGAACGCGGCGAGCATGACCTCGAGGTATTCGGTGCCGTTGTGGAGCTGGATCCCGACGTGATCGCCCGGTCCGATTCCTCGTTCGGCGAAGACGTGCGCGAGTGCGTTCGCTCGCGCGTCGACCTGCGCGTACGTGAAGCGTCGTGCGCCGTCGACGATGGCTTCCCGCTCGGGCACCGTGTCGGCCACGCGTTCCCAGAGGTCGGCGAGATTGAACTCCATGCGGACGGGCGACGGTACTCGTCGGGTCCGCGGCGCCCCCGATCGTCGTCTGCCCGGTCGGGCGAGGTTGCGAGGGTGTCAGACGCCGAGCCGATCGAGGGCGGCAGCCACGGGTTCGAACGCGGTCGCGGCGAAGGAACGGCGCCGAGCCGGGTCGGTCGCAGCGTCGTCGGCGGCCTCCCACAGCTCGGTCTCGACCGGGTCGAGCTCGGCGCGGACCCGGGCGAGTTCGTCGTGTCGGGTCGGGTCGGCCTCGACGCGATCGCGCAGGGCAGCGAAGCGATTCCACGTGGCCGCGGTGCCCAACTCGGGCGCGAGCGCGTCGTCGAAGGCTGGGACGTACACGCTCACGCAGGGGCTCCCGAGCGCGATCCATTCGCGAATTGGGCGGGCGGGGTCGTTGGGAAGCTCGACCACGCACGACGCGGTGGTGGCCTGGTAGCCGGGGATGTGCATGCACACGGTGACACCCGACCAGTCGTCGCCGACCGACTCGGGGAGTGTCCCGTCGGGCGATCCGTGATCCCGCAGGGCGCGCACGATGTCGGCCGGCGACGGCGCGCTCGCGGCGCACGCAGCGGTGACCGCGAGACGGTGGTCGGCGATCCCGGTCGGGGCCTTGGGGTTGCGCCAGGCCTGCCAGTCGGCGCCGGCCGAGACGTCGGCGGACCGGTGCGTGTGCTCGGTAGCGATCGAGAGCCGGTTGGAGATCGCTGCCCCCCCGTGATCGACCGATTTCGCGACCCACGAGCGCTGGCTCGTCTCGACGATCCAGGCGCGGCTCGGGTCGGTGATCAGGAACGACGAGTAGTACGGCTCGCTCGTGTGCTCCCAGCCGGAGCCACCCTGGCCGTGGGTCTCGAGCAACTCGACGAGAATCGCGAACGCCGCGTCGGCAGAGTCGCCACGTTCGAGCGCCAGCCGTACGAGATCCATCCCGAGGAGCGCCTCGGGCGCGGCGCGGCGATCGTCGACGGTGTAGACGGCCTCGTTGCCGATCGCGACGCGGTGCTCGTTGACGCCGTGTTCGAGACCCCACAACCACGCCGGCTGTGACGCGAACGTCAGCGCCGACGCGCCGGGGTCGGCACCGAGATCGAGGTACTGCGTCCGCAGCGTGCCGCCGGCCGCACGGCGTGGGAACGTACGCGCCCATTGCACTTCGCCCGACGGCCGGTCGGAGCTCTTGGCGAAGAGCGTTCCGCTGTCACCGATCACACAGAGCGTGTCGCACATCGCGGGTCAGCGGAACCAGATCTTGACGTACTCGCGGGTCTGGGAGTGCGCGAGGAGGCCGACGAGCGCGATGTCGAAGATGAACCCCACGATCAACTCGCTCCCGAGCCACTCGAGGTGGAAGATCACGAAGAACATCGCGATCTGCACGATCGCGGCGCTCAGCCCGAGATACCAACCCCACTTCTTGTCGTTCGCGATGCCGACGCCGCCGGCGGCGAGGCCGACGAGGATGAACAGGTAGATCCAGGGATCGTTGGCGATGAGCCCGCCGACCCGAAGGCCGAGCAGGGGCAGCGTGCCCATGATCGCCTGGAAGTAGCAGAGCACCGTCGCGATGTAGAGCATCTGGGGATGCGAGCGGTTGATCCATTGGTTCATGGGCTGGAGTCTCGCAGGTCGACGGGCACGGCTGTGCGCGTCCGGAGCTGACCGCAGGCGGCATCGATGTCGGTCCCGCGGTTGCGGCGCACCGTTGCGGTGATGCCGCGAGCAGTCAGCCGGTCGGCGAACGTCGCGATGCGCCCGGCGCCGGGCGCATCGCCGCGGTAGCCGGCCGTGGGGTTGAGCGGAATCAGGTTGACGTGCGCGCCGCCGGGGAATCCTGCCAGACGGCCCGCGAGCGCGTCGGCCTGGTGTGGGTGGTCGTTCACGCCGGAGATGCACGCGTACTCGAACGTGACGCGGCGACCCTTCGCCTCGACGTAGCCCCGCGCCGCGTCGAGCACGTCGGCGATCGGATAGCGGCGGTTGAGGGGGACGAGGCTGTCTCGCAGCGCGTCGTCGGGCGCGTGCAGGGAAATCGCAAGGGTGACCGGCAACGGGAATCGGGTGAGCCGCTCGATGCCGGGGACGATGCCGACCGTGCTCACGGTGAGATGCCGCGCGGACAGGCCGAGGTCGGTGTGCAGCCGCTCGAGCGCGGGTTCCACCTCGTCGAGGTTCGCAAGGGGTTCGCCCATGCCCATGAACACGACGTTGCCGACCCGTTGGGGCGAAGCGTGTTGCGCCCGCACGACCTGCTCCACGATCTCGGCCGCGGTGAGGTGGCGCTCGAACCCGGCTTGGCCGGTCGCGCAGAACGTGCAGGCCATCGCGCACCCTGCCTGTGACGACACGCACACGGTTGCGCGATCCGCAGTGCGCATCAGCACCGTCTCGACCTGATCGCCGCCCGCGACCTGCCACAGCCACTTGGTGGTGAGGTCGTGGTCGCCGCGCCGCTCGAGCACCGGGACGAGGTCGAGGGGGAGCCGCTCGGCGAGCTGCTCGCGCACGCGCTTCGGGACGTTGGTGAGGTCGTCGAGCGGACGGCGCAGTCCCCAGAGCCCTTCGTGGATCTGTGCAGCCCGGTACCGCGGCTCGCCGAGCGACTCGACGATTGCGTCGAGCTCGCGGCGCGGCGCGCCATAGCGCGACATCCGCCCGGAGGTCATTCGGGGACCACGCGCGCGGCGTAGGCGCGATCGGTGCGGGTGACGGCGAACCCGATCGACCGGTAGAGCTCGATCGCGCCGGCGTTGTCGGCCGCGACGTAGAGCAGGCCCCGACGGATTCCCCGTGCTTCGAGTCGCGCCAACCCGGCGATGGCGAGGGCGCGCCCGAGACCGCGGCCCTGTGCATCGGGGTCGACTCCGATCGCGTAGATCTCGCCCGCCTCGGGGTCGGGACCGTTGGCCGGGTGGCGTCGCAGCCAGTTGAAACCGATGATCCGCCCTGCCTCGGTGGCGAGGACGAACATCGACGGGTCGAACCACGCCTCGCGACGTCGTGCTGCGAGCGTGGTGCGGTCCCAGTCGCCCTGCTCGGCGTGGCCGGCGAACGCGCGGTTGTTGACGGCGATCCACGCGTCGTCGTCGGAGCCGGCGACGAACGTGCGCAAGGTGACGGCCGGCGGGAGTTCGGCGTCGTTGGTGGGCACGAGCGGGAGCGCGACGCGCATCTGGAGGAGTTCGCGGTCGACGTCGAGTCCCGCGGCGCGCGCGGCGCGGTCGTCGTCGGCGACAGCTCCCTCACGCCACAACGTGACGTCGCCACCGCCGTGGTCGGCGACATGGGCGAGGCAACGCATCAGCAGCTCGGTCGCGAGCCCGACGCCGATCGTGGCGACGCCGGGGGAGTAGCCGACGATCCAGCCCTTGCCGTTCTCCGCGGGGGCGGCGCGGGCGTAGGCCTCACGTGCCGCGAAGCCCGAGGAGCGGGCGGCGGGATGCGCGAGGTCGCGGCGGAGCGCGTCTCCGAGCGCGCCGAGATCGGCGGCAGGGCGTGTCATGGGTCGAGGGTATCGTGCCGCCCATGGCCCGTCCGCGTGGAGCGCAGGCGCGCGCGGATGCCGTGCGCGCCCTGCTCGCCGAGCTGTATCCCGACGTCATGTGTGCGCTCGACCACACGAATCCCTACGAGCTCCTCGCCGCGACGATCCTGTCGGCGCAGTGCACCGACGAGCGGGTCAACATGGTGACGCCGCGACTCTTCGCGCGTTATCCGACCCCTGCCGATCTCGCCGCGGCCGATCCGGAGGCCGTCGAGACGATCGTCAAGAGCACGGGGTTCTTCCGTGCGAAGACCCGGAGCCTGCTCGGGATGGCGACTGCGCTCGAGGTGCGTTTCGGCGGCGAGGTACCCACGGAACTCGACGACCTCGTCACCGTCCCCGGCGTGGGCCGCAAGACCGGCAACGTCGTGCGTTCGGTCGCGTTCGACCTGCCAGGGCTCCCCGTCGACACCCATGTCGGTCGCCTCGCGCGCCGCTTGAAGCTGACGAGCGAGACCGACCCCGTGAAGGTCGAGCTCGAACTCAACGGCTTGGTGCCGCCCGCGGAGCGCGGGCGGTTCTCGCTGCGGCTGATCGAACACGGACGCCGCGTCTGCGACGCGCGCAAACCGCGTTGTGGCGACTGCGTGCTCGCGGCGATCTGCCCGTCGGCCGGCGACGTCGTGGGCGTGAAGGCCGCGGTGAAGCAGGCCGCGGTGAAGCAGGCCGGGGGCCGGGCGAGGCCGGTATGACGATCGCCATCCGCGACGGCAGCGACGCCGATCTCGAAGAGCATGCCCGACTGCGCGAGCAGGGCTACGCGATCGACCCTCGCAACCGCGGATCCTGGATCGATCGCTGCCGACGCGGCGGTCTCGTCGAACGGATGCTCGGTGCCTACGACGACGGCCGGTTGGTCGGACGGTTGTCGATCATGCCGTTCGGGCAGTTCTTCGGCGGGCGAGCGGTGCCCGCGGGTGGGATCGGTGCCGTCGTGGTCGCCCCCGAATACCGATCGCGCGGGCTCGGCACCGCGCTGCTCGACTCGGCGGTCGCGCGCATGCGCGAGCGCGGCGAGGTCGTCAGCCCGCTCGGCCCGGCGACGATGTGGGTCTATCGCAAGTGCGGCTGGGAGATCGCGGGCGACCAGTCGGTACGCGTCGTCCCGACGGTCGACCTCGATCGGCTGCCGGCGCCGGATCTCCGCGAGCGTCCCGCGGGGGAGCGCGATCACGACGCGATCCGCAAGGTCTACAACAGCGCCGCGCTCGCCCGGCCCGGGATGCTCGCGCGCCCGGCGTGGATGTGGCACGAGCATCTTCGCGACGAGCCGCACCGCTACGTCTACGTCGTGGAACGCCAACGCCGGCTCGACGGGTACGTGATCTATCGGCAGGTCAAGGACCGCGGGCCCAACGGCTACTCGCTCGTGCTCGAGGATCTCGCGGCGACCGACTGGGAGGTCGAGAGCGTCTTGTGGCGCCACCTCGGCGCCCACCAGGCCCAGGCGCGCGAGGTCCGTGTTCACGGTCTGGCGCTCGACGCGCTCGCGCTCCACCTGCCCGAGCAGCGCATCCGGGTGGTGTGGGACCACCGTTGGATGTTGCGGATCGTCGACGCGCCGGGCGCGATCGCGGCACGGGGGTACCCGCTCGGATTGTCGCTGTCGGTACCGCTGACGATCGACGATCCTCGAGCGAACGGCCACGGCGGCGATTGGGTGCTCGATGTCGCCGAGGGCAAGGCGGCGCTGAGCCGCGGGTCGGGGGGCGGCCCCTCGATCTCGATCAACGGGCTCGCCGCGCTGTATTCGGGGTACGCCTCGGCGCGCACGCTCCTCGCCGCGGGTCAGCTCGCCGGCGCCACAGCCGAACAGATCGCCGCGCTCGACGCAGCCTTCAGCGGACCGCGCCCGGGAATGAACGACGACTTCTGACGCGGTTCGGCCAGTGCCGTTCAGCGTGCGCCGCCGGACTCCAGCGTGCTCGCCGCGCGGGCGAGCGCCCGCGACGCGGTGAGCAACGCGCGCTCGACCGAGAAGAGGTCGGCCGCGATCGCGCTGTCGGGCGTCGACCCGTACTGCTCCGCGAGCGACGTGATGCGGTGGGTCATGTCGTCGAGTTGGGCGGCGAGCGACGACAGGGCGGCGAGATCGGAGGCAGACATCGCTGCCAGCCTGCCCGGTTCGCGGGCGCAGGACCAGCCCGGTGGGCGGCCGAATCGGGTCTGGGCGACCTGGGGGCCGTCGGTAGCATCGCCCAGGTCATGTTGAGCCGCCTCGACCTCCGTGCTTTCGACGCCGACCTGCGGGTCGCGCTCGCCCGGCCCGCCCTGGCCGACGACCACCAACAGCGCCGCGAGCTGGTCGCCGCGGTCATTGCCGAGGTACGCGACCGTGGCGACGCGGCGCTGCGCGAACTCACCGAACGGTTCGATGGCGTTCGCGTCGGCGACCTGCACGTGCACCGCGACGAACTCCAGTCGGCCCTCGACGCATGCGATCCGCACCTCGTCGTCGCGCTCGAGTTCGCCCGCGATCAGATCCTTGCGTATCACGAAGCCCAGCGCGAACACGAGGCCCGACACGAGCGCATGGGCGTGCAGGTACGCGAGCTGATCCTGCCGGTCGACCGGGCCGGCTGTTACGTCCCCGGTGGGCTCGCGGCCTATCCCTCCACCGTGCTCATGACCGTGGTCGCGGCAAAGGTCGCCGGCGTTCCATCGGTCGCGCTGTGCACGCCGCCCGGAGCGAACGGCCATCCGTCGGCCGTCACGCTCGCGGCGGCGCTGATCGCAGGCGCCGACGACGTCTATCGCGTCGGCGGCGTTCAGGCGATCGCCGCGCTCGCGTACGGGACCGAATCGATCCTGCCCGCCGACGTCATCGTCGGACCGGGCAACGCCTTCGTCACAGAGGCGAAGCGTCAGGTCATCGGTGAGGTCGGTATCGACGCGCTCGCCGGGCCGTCGGAGCTCGTCGTCGTCGCCGACGGCACCACCGATCCCGACCTCGTCGCCGCCGACCTGTTGGCCCAGGCCGAACACGGGCCTGGTGGTCAGGCGATCGTCCTGTCGTGGCACGAGAGCGCACTCGATGCCGTCGACGAGGCATTGGCCACCCAACTCGCGGTCACCGTTCGGCGAGACGAAGTCGAGGCGACGCTCGCGACCGGCGGACGCGCGGTGCTGGTCGCGTCGCCCGACCAGGCGATCGCGGTTTCGAACGCGATCGCTCCCGAGCACCTCCAACTCATGTGCGCCGATCCCGAGGATCTCGTATCGCTCGTGCGGCACGCCGGCGCGGTGTTCGTCGGACCCTGGGCGCCCGCCGTGATCGGCGACTACGTCGCCGGCGTCAACCACGTACTGCCGACCGGCGCGGCCGCCCGGTTCTCGAGCGCGTTGCGGGTCGCGGACTTCCAGAAACACGTCCATGTGGTCACGCTCGATCGGTCCGCGCTCGGTCGGGTCGGGCCGTTCGCCACCACGATCGCCGACGCCGAAGGGCTCGACGCCCACGCCCGTTCGATCCGGATCCGCGAGTCGCGGCCATGACGGCAGCGCCGGCCGCACGCATCCAGCCGCGCGACGATCTGCTCGAGTTGGCCGGGTACCACTCGCCCCAACTCGACGTCTCGGTGCGGCTCAACACGAACGAGAGCCCCTTCGCGCCGCCCCCGGCGTTCATGACCGAGTGGATCGCCGCGATCGCCGAGCACGACTACCACCGGTATCCGAGCCGATCGGCGGCGCGGCTGCGAGCGGCGATCGGTGCGCAGTTGCAGCAACCCGCGACTCGCGTCTTCGCCGCGAACGGCAGCAACGAGGTGTTGCAGACGATCCTGCTCACCTACGGCGGTGCCGGCCGGCGCGCGCTCGTGTTCGAACCCACCTACGCCCTGCACTCCCACATCGCCCGCATCACGGCGACCGAGGTCGTCGAGGCCGATCGCACCGACGACTTCACGATCGACCCGGCGCACGCGGCCGCAATGATTCGCGAGCGCACCCCCTCGATCACGTTCGTCTGTAGCCCCAACAATCCGACCGGAACGGTCGAGCCGCGCGCGACCGTGACCGCGATGCTCGACGCGGTGCGAGCGGTCGGCGGCCTCCTCGTGGTCGACGAGGCCTACGGCGATTTCGCCGACTGGAGCGCACTCGATCTCGTCGACGACGACCAGCCGCTCGTCGTGGTGCGGACCTACTCCAAGGTCTGGTCGCTCGCCGGGTTGCGTCTCGGCTTCTGCGTCGCGCCGGAGTGGATCGTGGCGGCGCTCGACACGGTCGTGTTGCCGTACCACCTCTCGATCGAGAAGCAACTCGCCGGCGAACTCGCGCTCGGCCACGTCGCCGAGATGCGCGCGCGCGTTGCCAAGCTGGTCGAAGAACGCGGCCGGGTGCTCGGCGCCCTCGACGCGATCGTCGGCATCACCGCCTTCGCCTCCGGCGCGAACTTCGTGCTGTTCCGAGTGGCCGGCGACGGCCGGGCCGTCTGGCAGGCGCTCGTCGATCGTGGGGTGCTCGTGCGCGACTTCTCGCGCTGGCCCCGCGTCGAGGACTGCCTCCGGGTCACGATCGGAACCCCCGACGAGAACGACCGATTTCTCGACGCCCTCCAGGACGCCCTTGCAGAGGTGGCAACCCCATGAGCCGTACGCACACACTGCAGCGCACCACCAAGGAGACCGACATCTCGTTGTCGGTCGACCTCGACGGCGACGGCACCGACGTCGAGATCGCGACGGGTATCCCCTTCTTCGATCACATGCTGCAACAGATCGGTAAGCACGGCGGGCTCGCGCTGCGCGTGCGCGCGCAGGGCGACCTCGCCGTCGACCTCCACCACACGGTCGAAGATGTCGGGATCGCGCTCGGCACCGCGATCCGCGAGGCGCTCGGCGACAAGGCCGGGGTCCGGCGATTCGCGAACGCCCTCGTCCCCCTCGACGAAGCCCTCGTGCAGATCGCGCTCGACCTTTCGGGGCGGCCCTTCCTCGCGTACGAGGTGGATCCCGTCGCCGAGTGGATCGGAACGTTCGACCCGCAGCTCATGGAGGAGTTCTGGAAAGGCCTCTCCGACGGCGCGCGGCTCACCCTGCACATCCGGTCCGTCGCCGGCAAGAACGGCCACCACGTGATCGAGGCGAGCTGTAAGGGATTCGCGCGAGCACTGCGCGACGCCGTGCGGATCGAGGGGACCGCCGTGCCCTCCACCAAGGGTGTCCTGTAACGGTGGCTCGCATCGCGATCGTTGACTACGAGATCGGCAACCTGCGTTCGGCGGAGAAGGCGCTGCTGCACGTCGGCGCCGACGCGCACCTGACGGCCGACGTCGAGGAGATCGCGTCGGC